>Ga0116229_10012875_pt1 | contig 11950 bp, 14 predicted proteins | sample S1TSphgellanicum_3_FD_87313 | JGI IMG/M metagenome (GOLD analysis project Ga0116229, IMG submission 87313) | Host-associated microbial communities from peat moss isolated from Minnesota, USA - S1T2_Fc - Sphagnum magellanicum MG | ecosystem: Host-associated > Plants > Peat moss > Unclassified... | reverse complement strand
GGTTCCTTCTTTTGTGTCTTCCACTAACAGAATGCAGACTTCACAAAACTGTGGAGCAGAGTGGTCAGGATTTTCCTAAACTCTTCACCAAAATTCTTCCAAAGATCGCTTCAAATCCAATCTCATGAAGAGAAGAAGAAGAAGAAGAAGCAGCAGCATTGATGCCCCATTTGCTCAAATCAAAATTTCTCTCTCTCTCTCTCTCTCTTCTCCTTCAGCAGCGTCTCTCTCTCTCTTCTCCTTCAGCAGCGAAGACAGAGAAGGTGGATTTCCAATTGAGCAATTCTGAATTGCTGCAAGTGCATATCGTTCCTTCAACAAGCTCGGAAATAGAAACCCGCATACAGAAACCTCCCGCAAAGCCCTAAACCCTAAACCCCTGAAGCCCTAAAGCTTTGCCCTAATCCTTTGCAGGAAGCCCGCTTGCTTCTAAAAAAGGATTATGGACTTCTGTAACACACCCCAACGATTTCGGGTCTCTCCTCCTCCTCCTCCTCCTCGTCCTTCTTCTTCACCGGGAAAAAACGAATATATATATATATATATATATATTTGCACCCAAATCAACTTCGCTAGTGATTTGTATTTCTCTGAGACAATGGAGTTCACGGACATTTTGAAGCAGATTACTGTATATTGTGGTCCACAGGCACTGAGGGGAAGAAGCTCATGAAGTCAGTCCATGAGTGGGGATGGATCACTCACTAGCGAGTGAATGGCAAATCATTCTTGTCGTGTTTTTTTGTTTTTGGTCCATGGGACAGAACTGAGGTATTCTTCTTCTTCTTCTTCTTCTTCTTCTTCTTTGGAAGGACTTCCTTGCTCTTGCCTTTTGACTATATGATAATGTCTGTCTATGCAATATCTCCTTGAATGTGTCATTACACTTCTATGTAACCCCCTTTGGAAATCTGTTGCTGTATTGCTACTGATGACCTGACAATGAGTTTTTGTTTTTCCTGCACTCTGTAGAAGCACCCATAACCCAACTGTTGTGTGTCTGCGTGCAGGGACTGTGCACTCTTTTGGAGAGCAATAGATTAAAAAATGGAGCTGGCAAAAAAAATGGTGTCTGTAGGATCTTCAAATCACACAGTTTTTCAAGAGAGACATTTGTCTGATTGGCTCTGTAAGCCATTTGGGAGAAATGGCTGAAGCTTGTAGAATCTTCTGAAGAGGAAATTTAGCAACTTTGTCTTTCAGAACTGGAACCAGTCATGGCGATGGTTCCTTGGAGGAAGAGAGAAGAGTGTCAGTTATTGGCAGCTATTTGATCATTACTTGTGGTGCTGTTGCCCTTCTAGGAGTCAGGTACTAAAACCCTCTAAAACCCTTTCTTTCCTCCTTAGAATCATGGGTTTTCCTCACTAGAAATCACAGCATCACTAACAAGTTGTAGTACAAAAATTGCAGTGAAATGCGCTACGATCTCAGGCATGTGGCGGTCTGTGGTGTGGAAATTGGAGAGAGCAGGGCGAGGCCGAACAGATGTGCATCTCTCCTGCCTCCCAAAGATCACTCAGTTGCAAGAATCTGCCACCTTTGTAGCTGCCAACACAGAGGGATTTGAGAAACAACGCCCTCTCAATGCAATTCCAGATGCCAGATCCAACTTCCTGTCCAAGGCTCCTGCTTTGTGTTTTCAGCCTTGTCACTTTTGCACTACATTTCCTCAGCTTGATGAGCTGCTATCACAATTAGGTCAAAGCTTTCCGCCAAATTTGACTCATGGTTCTGTATACACTTCGGAAATGCCATTCATGTATGGCATGAAATCAGCTCAGGCTCGTGCTTATGCGAGTGTGGCCATGGAGGCAGTTGAGTCTTCTGATGAGGAAGTAGAGGTTCATGCTGTGGGTGACTTGTTGGGGACTGCTGAACTCAAGGTGGACCCAAAGATGAAGAAGAAACATCAGAAGTTGTACAGACGACAGGTGAAAGTGGAGACAGAGGCATGGCAGCAAGCTGCTGCTGAGTACAGGGAAGTCATTGTTGATATGTGCCGCAAAAATCTTGCTCCCAATTTGCCATTTGCGCAAGCATTACTTCTCGGGTGGTTTGAGCCCCTCAGGTAAAACAATATATCTCCAAGAATTTCTTGGAGTTGGAAATCCCCTAATCCTCACTGTAAAAAAATCATAAAGCCCATGCATCATCAGAGAACATGATCACTAGATTGGCTGCTGATGGCATTGGTCCTCCATGATCCCAAAAGACTGGGTTGACAGGGCCTACTGCTGCTGTCCTTTTGTCCTTCAAAACCTTGTCTGGGGACCCAAGTTGCAAGTTAGATCTTATTTTGTAGGTTTGGGTGTTTCAGGGATGGGATCATTGAAGAGCAAAAGGCTTACCAAAGAAGGGAGCAACGTGAGGACCGGTCAATGTATGGTCCATATCTTGCACAATTGCCAGCTGATATGTTGGCAGTAATTACCATGCACCGTTTGATGGGTCTTCTCATGAGTGACATGGACAATGGCTCTGTGAAAGTCGTGCATGCTGCCATCCAGATTGGTGAAGCTGTTGAACAGGAGGTGAGCTGAGCTTGACTATGCAAAGTCTCTTTGCATTTCTGTCTTGATCTGTTCTCCAAGAGTACCAAGTTCTTTGCAGAATGATGATTGGTTGGTCAACATTGCAATGGTGTGCAGGTGCGGATACACCAACTGATGAAGAAGAAAAAGAAGCATATGGAGTTGAAAACTGGTGGTACCAAGAGAAGTCTACTGTCCGGCAAGGGGGATGAAGTTATCACTGGTCAAAATGTGGACATCACATCTGATTCCATGCGTGAGAAGGTTAAGAAGTTGGTAAAACAGAACAAGTTGCGACGGGTTGACAGCATCCTACGACATGCCAGCACCAATGAACCCTGGACTGCAGCAATTCACGTCAAGGTATGAATCATATTGGGTTCTGCTGACATTCCTCCGGTGGTGAGAATCTAACTGGCATTAACCAACTTTTGATTTTCCCAAGAGTTTGTAATTTGATGGAACTTTTCATATAATGACTTTGTTGTGCAGGTTGGCAGCCGTTTGTTGGAGTTGATGATGGAGACATCATTTGTGCAGCCGGCGGCTGATCAAGAGTGCCCTGATGTCCTGGACCTTCGACCTGCATTCACACACGCTTTGAAGAGTCATCACATGCGCAGAAAGTGATGTATCGTCCTATTCTTACATTTGACATTTTCTGCTTTATAAGTAAGATGTAGTATTTGTCACCATTCTTGAAGTATGGGTATCACTCCACCCCATTCTGGGTCTCTTGGAGCCATTGACTCCATCTGATGACCAAACTATTCATTGCATAAATTTTTTCCTCCAAGGATCTCCTGGAAGACACATAATTTCTGTAATTAGTGTGGTGGATTGTATTGTTGAACTTTGTAAATCCCTTCCATTCTGCTGGTGGTAGACAGGGAAAAATTGAATACTTGGATACTGAAGTGGCCAATGTAGTGGGTACTTGCTGAGAACCCAGGTACCAACAACCAGTATGAAGTGATCCCCTTTGTTCCATGATTGAAAGAATTAAAAACTGAACCAATGGATTACATTGGCAGGCAGGGTACATTTTTGAGATGTAACATGAAATGAAGAAAATACACCTCAATTTTCCTTTTGTGTGGGGATGTTTTATTTTGTGCAGTTTAAACCGCACATATGGTGTCATTGAGTGTGATCCTCTTGTGATGTTGGAGATCAACCAATCGGTGAGCGTTTTTTTTTCTTTTGCTTTTTCTGTCCTTCATCTCCAACCCACTTACCAGACTGTTCTCATGGAGGTTCACTGACTAAGTGATCAGTGTTGTTGATCCCAGATCAGGATGCACATTCTGTGTTTCTTCTCACTTATCAGGATTTGGTCTTCCAGGTTCGGCATATGGTGATGCCATATATGCCAATGTTGGTGCATCCACGACCATGGTTGGGGTATGGGCGCCATTCTCCTTGACATTCCGGGGTTCTTTGAACATGGGTTTTCTCATTTCAGTTTGTCTCGCTTCCTGTTAATATCACAGAGCTTGATTTCATAGTTGCTTTTACTGTAGAGTGGAATCATTCTTTATGGAAAAAAACTAGTTCTATGTGATGTGATGATGTTGTAGAAACAGGTGGGCATTTTCCATAACCAGCTGTTACCCATCAGCTGGTATTGAGCATGTCTTTTGGTGTTTCAGATTCCAGTGAAAGTTTTGATGGAAAAATGGCAGGTTCAATGAAGGTGGTTATTTGCATTTGAAGTCATCAATCATGCGGACGCAGGGTACAAAGGAGCAGCGCATGGCTGTCATGGACACCCCTCGTGAAAGCATGAAGAAAGTCATGGAGGTAAAAGGAATGACCAGAGATGTAATACACTTGGTTATGTTTCCATTAGTGGTTCTGGTCTTACGCTTGTAACTGGATGAGTGTGGTGCATGTCAACACAACTGTACCAAAGGGTGGTTGCTCAAGCAAAGGTACATAGCTAATTGCTTCTATCTACCGCATGTTGGACCAAGTTTGGAACTGAGAATTCAAATGGGTTTCAGGCACTTGATATATTGGGAGGGACAAGCTGGCGGATCAGGGCACCGATACTGGATGTGGTGGAGAAAATGTGGGCAGATGGTGGGGGCTTAGCTAATTTGGTGGATGCTAATGATGTGAGTATCATCATGATCTGCAGATTCTCTAATTCTTTTTTATCATCAGACTCAACAATTTTAGAAATGGTTAATCTCACTGGTAATCTGCACGTTTAAGGATTCTCTTTTTCTGTGAAAACAAAATGACTTGTGAGACACCGTCTTACCTCTCAAGGTTGCCTCATGGAAAGACAAGCATTATCCCTTTTGAAACTGCTGTGATTACTCTGACTATAATTTGCTAGTTTGTGTATGTGTAGGTGGGGCTACCTGAGAAACCAGAGACAGAAGACATGGAGGAATGGCGGCGATGGCGGTTTTCAGCATCAGAAGCCAAGCGTACCAACAAAGAGCGCCATTCCATTCGATGTGATACTGAAATCAAGCTCGCGGTATGCACATGTCCCCCATCTCATGTCAATAAAATGCAGTACATATTCTGTATCCATGGGCCATTTATGTCAGCAGTCTTGATCTACACATCTTTGAACCATTTGTGTGTTTTCATCCACCTCAAGTTGTGGTGGTGTAGTAGAACTAAAGAAGTATTAAAACCTGAGGCAAGCTTGACTCATCAAAGTCAAGAGTTGTAGTGCAGGTGGCCAGGAAACTAAGAGATGAAGAAGAATTCTACTATCCACACAATGTGGACTTCCGGGGACGGGCATACCCGATGCACCCACATCTCAATCACTTGGGCTCTGACATGTGTCGTGGCCTTCTTGAGTTTGCAAAGGGCCGACCCTTGGGATCAACTGGACTGTACTGGCTGAAGATACATCTGGCAAATTTGTGTGGGGGCCCAGTTGGAAAAATGTCTTTTGAGCGTCGGGTTGCCTACACTGACAACCATATGGACAAGATCTTTGACTCTGCTGAGCGACCGTTGAGTGGGTTGCGATGGTGGCTTCTAGCAGAGGACCCCTTTCAGTGCTTAGCAGCCTGCATGGACATCCGTGATGCAATTTTGTCTGGGGACCCCTCCACTTATGTCTCATATTTACCTGTACACCAGGTGAAATCCAGTTGCCACCTGTTTGCTTGTTGCAGTATTCTTCAATGCTTCTTTTTCATTCCTTCTTGCACGTTTGTTATGTCGAACTCAGGCAGTGTAAGCTTGCGAGAAGTTGACTTCTATGAAAGAGAATGAGACTCTTATGAGCAACATACTGTGGGTTAAACTGCTTTGAACTTCATTGATCTGGGCTTGAAATTTCCAGTTCTAAATGTGCTTTGCATGTCCTGGTTTTGTAGGACGGTTCCTGCAATGGGTTGCAACATTATGCAGCTCTAGGGCGTGATTGGGTGAGCAGAAAAACCAATCCCAAAAGGGATGTAGCATCCAGAGTGGCTACTCCTGCTGTGTTTAGAAATGTGTTTCCTGTCAATACTTAGTCACAGTAGTCAGTAATTCTAAGCTAGCTTATACGGCAGGTAACCTGAGTTATTGCAGTATCATGGGATTGGGCATTGCTTATGAGGATGGCTGAATTGATTTCAAGGACTAATCAATGGCCTTAAATCATCTGCCTACTATTTTACAGGATGGTGCTCGGTCTGTGAACCTCACCACTGGAGACCAACCTGCAGATGTCTATGCTGGAATTGCAGAAAGGTATGCATCAGTTTAGTTTGTTATGTGTTATGAAAGTTGGGGCAAGGTGTGAAAAAACCCCTCTTCAGATTTATCGCCCAAGAACCCTCCTCCCACCGCCATAAAAGCAGTTGGAAATAGAGAAGAGGAATTTTTTTGGGGTAATTTTGTGCCATTTGTTCCAACTCATTGTGGGTTTGCTACTATACAAATCAGGGTGCGTCTCATTATGGAGAAAGATGTGCTGAAAAACCCATTGACGAATCGGAATGCAGCAAGTGCCCAGCTCCTTTATGGACAGGTAACTGCTACTTTACTCATGGGATGTGCTGGGTTTAGTCATTTCGGTGTCTCTCTTGTTTTGTCAACTTTTGATTTTTCTGTCGGGTTTAGGCATTTTGGTGTCTCTCTTGTTTTTTCAACTTTTGATTCTTCTTTCCCTAGTACTTAATGGGTTTCTGGGGTGGCTTGACAGATTGATAGGAAGCTGGTGAAGCAGACAGTTATGACATCTGTGTATGGTGTCACATTTGTGGGTGCCCAAATCCAAATACTGAGTCGATTGAAGGAACGTGGCCTTTTAGCAGACTCAATTGACATGTACCGTGCTGCTGCATATGCTGCCAAGGCAAGCCCTCCCCCACCCCATGTTCCCCCACTTCCAAATCCTCTCTTAGTTTTGTGACGGAGAACTGTCAGACTGTTGACTGCGCTACAGTGTTTGCCATGTATTTGCTTTGGTTTCACTGCAACTGACATAATGGTTTGGCCTTCAAAGTCTTGTTGTGGAGTTTTCTCTCTGCAATCTTGTAGATATGGATTTGTAGTTTCGGATGTTGTAAACCCACTTGAATCCCTTCCAGCTCCCACTACGTGGGACCCCTAGACTTCCATATTTGTGCTTCCTGCAACCCCCATTTTTGATACATAAGAGTTTGATAATTGTGTGTTACATGATTTTGATGTTTAGGTCACATTGGATGCATTGGGTGAGATGTTTAAAGAGGCTCGATGCATCATGGTGTGGCTTGGTGATTGTGCCAAGGTGATTTATCAAATCAATTTCTGCATTCTCATTTCAGCATTTCTACTCTCCCCAGATTACTGAAAAACCACTCTAGTGTTACCAGTCGTAACTAAGGTGACAGAAGTTGATCAGAATTTTCTCCTCCCCAATTTTCAGACTCATAAGACACTCTAGTTTTTCCAACAATATACAATAATGTGATCTGTTTCTCCTCTTTTGTGACATCTATTTTCGATGATACTTATTGAAATTCAGTCTATTTCATTCCTCCTCCCTTGCTTTTTTTTTTAATGTCTGTAAGCTTAATAGTTTTCGGATCCTATGCATGAAGTTCTTAGTTTTTCTTTTCCTTTCATTGTAAGATTTTTGGGTGTTGAAGTTTCTACTGTGACAAACACAGATTATTGCATCCGCGGGACATACAGTAAAGTGGACAACTCCATTAGGACTTCCAGTAGTACAACCATATCGCAAAGACACCCGACAACTGGTATGCTTCCAGAATATATTTGTGTGTAGTCTGTCAAGACAAAAATGTTCTGGTCCTTCCAATAAAACACACAAACTACAATTATGTGCAAAGAAGGTTTTCAGGATTCTAGAGTTGTAGTAATAGTGGAGATGACTTGAATCTGGTGGGGATGGTTGGGGTTCCTTGCACACAGGTGAAAACCTCACTCCAAGTGCTGGCGTTGAGGAGCTCCGATGAGAATCAACCAGTAAAAAAACACATGCATTTCTCCTGATGTTTTTATTACAGGAAATGGGAAATCTTTCCAATATGACACCTGATGTTTCAAGCTGACTCGATAGATATGAGGAACAGAAGCTTGAACAATTGAAGAATGATAATCTTGTTCAGTATCTGCATCATTATATGCTGCTTACTCTGAAGTTTATAGATCCTCACCTTACTCCATTTCACAGGTACTCGTATCACGGCAACGAACTGCATTCCCACCCAATTTTGTACACTCTCTTGACAGTTCACACATGATGATGACGGCGATAACTTGCAAAAAAGCAGGCCTCACATTTGCAGGTAGATTTCCAACACCATGTGAACTCTGAACCAGATCACTTGTCCCACACCCACCTCATGGAAACCATCACAAGTGGCACCCAGAAGAGAATTTTCTCAAGACAAAGAAAGACAAATCTTCACTGAAAGTTTTTTCATAGGGTGCTGGTTCATATAGACATCTCTATTGTTACTGATTTGCTGCAGATGAGAATTCATGGGTTGAACTTGAGCTCCCTGTTTTGCTGCTTAGTGATCCTGAAAAATGACTTGGAAAAATGGGTTTGAGAAAAATCAGGTTTCATTTTTTCATTTTGTGTTGTCTGTTGTTTTTGTTGCAGGGGTACATGACTCATATTGGACGCATGCTGGGGATGTAGAGCAGATGAATGTCATGCTCCGGGAAAACTTTGTGGAACTCTATGAGCAACCCATCCTTGAAAACGTGAGTGTTTGGATTTTGTCTGGTCTTTTGCAGATTCATTTGATATTGACAAAAGGGATATATTTACACACACCAGAGAAGGGCTTCAATCAACCAGGAAGAATTCTGTGGTAACTGCTGATCAGGAAGTTGAGTCTGTTGTGGATATTATTTTGCAGCTATTGAAGGGGTTTCAAGAGCAGTTCCCGGGTCTTGCATTCCCAGACATCCCGAAGCGAGGTGATTTTGATTTGAAGGAAGTGCTCAAAGCTCCCTACTTCTTCAACTAGATGAATTGAATGCGCCAGGGAAAAACAAACTCTCAATATTCCTGCATGGGGCTTTCAGAAAGCAGTGTTCAGAGAGCATTTTCTGCTTTTCCTTTTCCTTCTGACACAATGTGTGATTCCCTGGCACCTTCTGTGCCAATGTGTCAAATGGCATGTGCAGAAAAACTCCCAATGATGTTTCAGCATCTTTATTGAGCATTTGTTCATTATACTCTCAGATTATACTGAGAGTCACCATAAGGTGCATAAATCTTTGTTTATCATCTGTTTGATGGCATTTTTTCTACCTTGTTCTCTGGCATCATCCCACCTGCACCATTGTCCTCAATCAGAAACCCAATAAAATAGCCCCATGGGTCCAGGTTTGGGTCTTATACAACTCTCTGCTGATGTAAGATGTGAGGAACACAAGTAAATAGAAAGTTTTCAGGTTCCACGAACAAAGTATGAATTTTCTGGATGCCACTTCAATGATGCCGGCAAAGGGGTTCAATCACTGATTGTCTCCCCTTTCACAAAAGTAGAGTTCCAAGAAAGTGGGCCAAGTGCATGTATTTGGAAATGCAGTGAGATGACCATTTGCAAGAAATTGGGGGAGCAAATGTTGCAGAATTGTGAGAAACAGATATTTACAAGAAATTGGATGACCCATAAGCTTTGTTTTCAGTCAATTAGAACAGAGTTGTTGCTGCAGCAACAACAACTTGTGATTTTGAGGACAGATTCAGGCTTTGTATCCAGAACATTACACCAGGTTTTGATAATACGGTCTGAAAAATGTCTAGTAGTTCACACTAGAAAAAGGTCTGCTTGTAAATGCCAGTAGTACCCTTTTCCTGGCAATGACTGATCCTTCACTGGTCATAAAGAATTTCGCAAGTCCAAGGTTTCACAGATCCAGAAGATGGTGACAATGGAAGTAGGCTATGGAAGAAAGTAGGTGATGGAAGAAAACATCACTGTGGAAAACATCTCTCCTGATGTGCAGCCTGAATGTGTGGTGGCAGCGGCAGTAGCATCTATGCAAGAAAAAAGGTGGCAGTTCCATAAACATGGTTTACCTGCAGATAGATGTCTTGGTGACAGGACATGTCTTTCTTGAGCTTGAAATTGTCTACACAATGGTACGTATACACAACAGTAATGAGATCTGTGATCATCTGTCTCTCTCATGGGGTGACAGAGAGGACTGTTTGTCAGCTGGTCTTGGCCTTGGGTTTTGCATGTTGTGACTTCACCATCACAACTCCCACAAAGACAAGCACAAAGGAGATGAGTGCAGCTCCAGCAAGGCCAGGAATGATGATGGCATATTCTCGCGCAGGAAAGTAGTTGTGAACAAAGTGATCTGTGTCCACAAATGGCTGCACACACACACACACACACACACATCAAAAGATAAACCCACAAATGAGCAAAACATAACCACATACAAATCTAAGACAAAAAATCCCAAGACAAAGAGACTACTTCCTACTGAGCTCTGATGAAGAGAAAAACAGAAAGATACAGAGACACAGAGAAAGAGAGGGGGGCAGTGACAGAGAGACAGAGAAGGGCAGAGAGAGAGAGAGATGTGGAGTCAACACTTACTGTGATGATCACCCAGAATGTATAGTAGGCAAAGAGGGTGGAGCTGAATAGCAACAGGAGCAAACCGAGTGCTCGATCTCCAAGCTCCATCTTCTTGTCCACCAAAACACCACAATGCCACCACATACACACAGAAATCCCCTTTTGTTAGCTTTGAAAACATGTCGAGTTTCAGGAGGATCCCTTTTGCACATCACATTGTACAGTAGGTGTTACTCATCAAGAGTTCCAAGGTTCTCTCAGCTACATAACTGAATGCTCAAACCTTTGCATGCAGTCTGGATATGTCTCTGAGAGAGTCTGCCCAACATTCAAGATCAGAGAGGGTTCAGAAATCAGAAACTAGCACAGGGGTTTCTGGTGTCGAGAATCAAGAAATGGTGTGCAGGAGATTAGGATTTTTTGTTCAATGCAACAGAGTTCCTCTCTCTCTCTCTCTCCAAGAAGTCCTCCTGAGTGAAAACAATGTCAGGATGTTGTGATCAACAGCAAATCCTGAGTGAGAACGCAGTCAGGATGTTGTGATCTCAGCAACAACAACTCTGACAACACAATTGTGTCTCAGGATTATTCTTCTCCCTGTCTTGTTCCTCCCTCAAAGATCACTTCAGAAGCAAAGTGCAGGAATACAATAGCATGGATTAGGGTTTAAGGAACAGCTTGCTTTCTTACAGAGAGCGTGTCCTTGAATGTATTCTTGCCGCCGTCTTCAAAATTCTTGTTATTCTCGGAATCTGCTCTCAGATTCTCGAAGACTGTAGGTGGAAATCAATCCAAACTGTCAATCCTTGAGAGAGAAGAGAGAAAGAAAAGAGAAAGCCAGAATCAAGTACGAGAGCGCACGCGCAAGCGAGAGAGAGAGAGAGAGAGAGAGAGCGAGAGAGAAGAACCAGAAGGAGAAGAAGAAGAGGATTGAGGAACCCTAAAACGTTTTTCGAGAGATTGCCATACGACGACGACGACTCTGGAGTGTCGGAGTCATCAGGCAATCAATCAGTCAGCAAGACTTGTGCAGCAGATTTGCTCTCGGAATCCCAGCAGATCCGGTTTGCAGATCAGAAGAAACTGCTAAGAGAGGAAGAAGCAAGTGCAAAACAAAAGACCAGAAAAGTCGTCCCTGCTGCTGCTGCTGCTGCTTCTGCATGCGTGGGGTTTTTTTGGAAGCTCCTCCTGTAGCTAGATTCCGATCTTTGCGTTGATTAGGGCAAGAGCCCAAACAGTCTGTGCGCAACGACGACGACAACAACAACGGCAGCAGCAGCCGAGCATGAGGAACGGCAGACAAACCAACCAATCCAGCAACGAAGCAAGCAAGCCTCCTGGAAACTCCTGGGAAGTCAGTCAGAGAGAGAGAGAGAGAGAGAG
>Ga0116229_10012874_pt1 | contig 11950 bp, 8 predicted proteins | sample S1TSphgellanicum_3_FD_87313 | JGI IMG/M metagenome (GOLD analysis project Ga0116229, IMG submission 87313) | Host-associated microbial communities from peat moss isolated from Minnesota, USA - S1T2_Fc - Sphagnum magellanicum MG | ecosystem: Host-associated > Plants > Peat moss > Unclassified... | reverse complement strand
CGCGCTCGCGCACCCGGGCAACAAGTAGCCCGGGCCACCCAAAAATACCCCGCTGCTTGCGGCGGAGTTCTATGTTGGCGGTGTTGAGCTTTGCGCTAATCGCGACTCCCGCTTTCGCCCAGTCCACGCCTTCCGGTCCGGTCAAGCTTCCTCCGAACGCCGCGCCGCCCGTCCCGGCTCCGGGCAACCCTACTCCGCCCACGGCGACATATACGCCTACAATAAATCTAGCTCCACCCACGGCTCCGCCGCCTCCCGCCCCAAACGCCATCTCGTCCGCCGCGCCGCAAAGCTCCGCCCCGGCGGAAGACATCCACGACATTCGCGGCCTGATTTCCATTCCCTACGAATGGTTCTGGGCCGCTTACATATTAGGTGGAATTGTCGTCGTCGCCGCTCTTTACTATGCTTGGCAATTCTTCCGTCGGCGCAGCAAGGCCAAAGCCAAGCTGCCCCATGAAATCGCCCTGGAAAAACTCGAAGCCGCCCGCGCATTGATGAGCCCGGACTCGGTCCGCGAATACGCCTTTACCGTCTCCGAAATCATTCGCGTCTACATCGAGCAACGCTTCGGGGAGAAAGCCGCGCGCCGTACCACCGAGGAATTCCTCTCCGATCTCGTGCAACAAACCGGCACTCCTCTGGCGCAACATCGGGCCCTGCTCGAAGATTTCCTCAATCACTGCGATCTTATCAAATTTGCGCGCTGGGGCGCGACGGGCAGCGAACTGGAATCGATGCAGGAAAGCGCCCGCACCTTCATTCTCGATACCCGGCCCCAGCCCGAACCGGCCAAGCCCGCCAAGGCTGCATCCGCGCCTCAACCCGAACTCGTTCCCGCCAAATGAACCAGATCCATTTTCTCGATCCTCAACTTCTCTGGTTGCTCCTCCTTTTGCCGGCCATCGCGTTCTGGCTCGGACGCAAGGGCCGCGTTGCCGGAGTCGAATACTCCAGCGCTTCCGTCGCCCGCGAAGTGGCCCGCGAAACCCGCAGCCGCGCCGGTCGCATCATGATCCTTCTGCCGCTTCTTGCCGCCGCGCTCTTCATCATCGGCCTGGCCCGTCCCCAATTGCAGCAAGGCACGACTGAAATCCAGGCCAGCGGCGTCGATCTCATTCTTCTGTGCGACGTTTCCGGCTCGATGCAGTCACTCGATTACAAAGTCAACGGACAACCCAGCAGCCGCATTGACACCGTCCGCGCCGCCGTTTCCAAGTTCATCGACGCGCGGCCCGATGACCGCATGGGCCTCATTGAATTTGCCGGCGAACCCTACCTCGTCAGCCCGCTCACCCTCGACCACGACTGGCTTCATCAGGGCCTCGATCGCGTCAACACCGGCACCATCTCCCCCGACGGCACGGCCATCGGCGACGCCATCGCGATGGGTGTGAATCGCCTCCGCAATCAGCCCTCCAAATCCAAGGTCATGGTGCTCCTCACCGACGGCTGCAACAACATGGGCCGGATTTCACCGCTGCTTGCGGCCGAGGCGGCGAAGGCGCTGGGCATCAAGATTTACACCATCGGCGCGGGCGTTCGCGGCGAGGCGCCCATGCCGGTCAAGGACGACTACGGCAACACCCACATCGTCATGATTCCCGCCGACGTCGATGAGAACACCCTCGGCAAGATCGCACAGATGACCGGCGGCCAGTTCTTCCGCGCCACCGATACGGAAAAACTCAACGACACCTACGCGCAGATCGACCGCATGGAGAAAACAACCCACACGATCAAACGCTACGACCACGTCTCCGAGTTATTCGCCTGGGCGCTCGTGCCGGGGCTTTTCGTCCTCGGGACAACTTTCATCCTGGAGCAAACCCGTTTTCGCCGACTGCCTTAAAGAATCGTTATGAAATTCGCTGATCCCATTTGGCTTTGTAGCCGTGCTCGTGAGAGCACGGAGGATGGAAATAGCGCTTTGCCTGTTCCTCCGCCGTCTCACGACGGCGGCTACGAAAGCAGCTTGCTAAACAACAAATCCATCCATGAAATTCGCTGATCCCATTTGGCTCATCGCCGGAGGCGCCATCCTCCTGGTTCTCTTTGGGCTCTATTATAGGTTTGATCTCCGCCAGCGCGCCGCCCTGGCTGAATTCGCATCGCGCCATTTGCTCGATAAACTCACCGCCTCGTTTTCTCCCGGTCGCCGCCGCCTGAAGCGCGCCCTCTTCGCCACGGCCATTGCGTTCATTTGCATCGCGCTCGCCAGGCCTCAACTCGGCTATCATTGGGAAGAACAAAAGCAGCGCGGCATCGACATTCTCTTCGCCATCGACACCTCCAAAAGCATGCTCACCCAGGACGTGACGCCCGACCGGCTCACCCGCGCCAAGCTCGCCATCATCGATCTTGTCGATAAGCTCCAAGGCGACCGCGTCGGCCTCATCGCGTTTGCCGGCGACGCCTTTTTGCAAGCCCCGCTCACTCTCGATTACGACGCCTTCCATGAAACGCTCGACGCCATCGATACCAGCACCATTCCGCGCGGTGGCACCGACATCTCCAGCGCCATCAATGAAGCGCAGGTTGCCTTGGGCAAGGAATCGAAGAACCGCAAAATTCTCGTTCTCGTCACGGATGGCGAAGACCTTGAAGCCAGGGGCATCGACGCCGCCAAGTCAGCGGCCAACGACGGACTCGTCATTTATACCATCGGCGTGGGCACTCCCGCGGGCGGATTGATTCCCGTGCCCGGCGCGAACGGCGGGACCGATTTCGTGAAGGACCAATCCGGCCAGTACGTGAAATCGCACCTGGACGAAAGCACGCTCCAGCAAATCGCCCGGGTCACCGGCGGCCTTTACGAGCCTCTCGGCCAGCACGGGGAGGGGCTCCAGGCCGTTTACGACCAGGCGCTCGCCAAGTTGCCGAAGCAGGACCTCAGCTCGCGCAGCCAGCGCGTCTACGACGAACGCTTTCAGTGGCCGCTTTCCGTGGGAATTCTCTGCCTCCTCGCCAGCATGCTGATCGGCACCCGCAAACGCGATCGGCAGACTGCAGACCGTTCGCAAAAACAAAAAGCCGCGCGTACCGCCCCGGCCACCGTCAGCGTTTTGGCTTTGCTCGGGATCGTTTCGCAGGCTCACGCTTCCCCGCAATCGGCCGAGCAGGCTTATAAGCAGGGCGATTATCCCACGGCCGAAAAGCAGTACGAGGAAGCCGCGGCGCAACATCCCGATACCGCCCCGCTGCAATTCGACCTCGGCGCGGCTGCTTATAAAAGCGGCGAGTATGACACTGCGCTCCCGGCTTTTGAGAAGGCGCTCGATACCGACCAGCTTGGCGTCCAGCAGCAGGCCTATTACGACATGGGCAACACGCAATACCGCATCGGACAGAAAACCGAGCAGTCGTCGCCCCAGGACACAATCAAGGCCTGGCAGAACGCAATCCAGGCTTACAACGCGGCGTTGAAGCTCAAGCCCGACGACGCAGACGCGAAATTCAATCGTGATCTCGTCCAAAAGAAACTCGACCAGTTGCAAAAGCAGCAGCCCCAGAATCAGCAGAAGCAGGATCAACAGCAACAGAACCAGAACCAAAATCAGGACCAGCAAAATCAACAGAATCAGCAGAACCAGCAGCAGCAGTCGGGTTCGCAGCCACAGAACCAGCAAAACAATCAGTCCGGCCAGCAAAACCAGAACCAGAATCAGTCTCAGGGCGGCCAGGACAGCCAGGCCAATAATCAGCAGAATCAAAATCAATCCGGCTCCCAGCAGCAACAGGCGCAGAACGGAAATCCGCAAAATCAAAACGGCCAGCAGGGGCAACAGGGCCAGCAATCCGGCCAGCAGCAGACCGCAGGCAATCAGAATCAAAATCAGAGCGGCCAGGACCAGCAGCAAGGCAATAACGGCGATCAAAACTCGCAACAGCTTGCCCAGAACGGTATGAAACCCGCCGGGCCGCGCGGGGCCACCATCCCCGATAAAGATGATAAGGACAGCGGAAAATCGCAGTCGGGCGAAAATGCCGCCGCCGCTGCGGACAAGCCCGGCGAAATGTCTGCGCAGGAGGCAAAAGATCTGCTCGATTCCCTCAAAAATGGCGAGCATGTTCTCAGCGCCACCGCGGATGCCCGCAATAACGCCAACCATTCGCCGGATGAGCAAGTCCTCAAGGATTGGTAAAATGAAGATGAAGCATGCAATTTTATTGGTGATGGCGTTTGTGGGGGCGCTCAGCCTCCACGCCGAAGCCGTCACCGTTACGGCCACCCTCGATCCGGCGCAAATCGCCATGGGCGATTCCGCGCAGTTGACCGTTACCGTCAGCGGCTCTCACGACCAGCCTTCCGTGCCCAATGTCGACGGCCTCGATATTAACCGGGTGGGCACTTCGACCCAGATCGAATTCGTCAACGGGAACATCACCGCGAATGCTTCCAGCACTTACCAGGTCACTCCGCAGCGCGAAGGCACCTTTGTCATTCCCGCCATTCAAGTGGCCGGGGCCAGCTCCCAGCCGGTCACCTTGGTCGTGGGACAGGGTTCCGCCCCGCCACCTCCGCCGCAAAACTTGCCTCCACCCTCGGGTGGTCCCGTCGTCATGCCTCCACAGACCGCTACCGCCGGTTCCGACGACATCACGACCACCCCGCAAGGCAGGTTTGGGTGGATTCAAGTGAGCGTGCCGAAAAAGGAATTTTATACCGGAGAACTCGTGCCCGTCGAAATCAGGGCCTACATCCCCGAGGATATCCAGTCGAATATCTCCGATCTGCCCCAGTTCACCAGCGACGGCTTCACGCTCGATTCGCTCAGCACCAAGCCGGAGCAAACCCAGCAGGTCGTCAACGGCCGTCCCTATGGCGTCCTGATCTGGCATTCCAAGCTGACCGGGGTGAAGGCTGGCGACTATCCGTTCAGCCTGCAAATGCCATTGACCGTCGTCGTGCCGCCGCAGATGCCGCAGGATCAGGATGCCAACGACATGTTCAACAGTTTTTTCCGGAACGCCATGGCCGGGATGGGTACAAAAAAGGACGTCACCATCCAGAACGCCCCGCAAACTTTCAAAGTCCTGCCGTTGCCTCAAGCCGACCGTCCGTCCGACTTTAGCGGCGCGGTCGGGCAATTCGACATCGCCGCCAGCGCCACACCGACCAGCGTCAACACGGGCGATCCGATCACATTGCGCCTGAAAATAACGGGTACGGGCAATTTTGACCGCGTTTCGACTGACATGCTGTCGAGCGATACGCATTGGAAAACTTACTCGCCGAAAAGCCACTTCGAACCTGCGGATAGCGTCGGTTATCAAGGCACGAAGACCTTCGAGCAGCCGATCATCCCGAATGACGCCGGCATCACCTCCGTTCCCCCGGTTTCCTTCAGCTTCTTCGATCCCGAAACGCGGCAATACGTCACCCGCACAACTGCTCCGGTCGCCGTGACCGTCTCCGGCAATTCGATCAACCCTCCGCCCGCACCCGCCATTGCTTCCACCACGTCGCAGGCGCCGCCTCAACCCGCTGCATTCTCTTCGCCGCAATTAGCGCCAGATAGCTTGCGGCCGAATCAACTCGAGGCAGGCTCGTTTGTCTCCACGCTTCGCCCGATTTATCTCGACCCCTGGTTCCTTGCGGGCCAGGGGCTGCCTCTGCTTGCCTTGCTCGGCGGACTGGCTTTCATTCGTTTCCGCGAGCACGCGGCTCATCCGCTGCGGGTGCGCGCCACCGCCGTTGAGTCAGCCATCCGTCAACAACTCGCAGCCATGGACGAGGCGATGCGCAATCAGCAGACTGATGCTTTCTTCGTCCACGCCCGCAACGCCCTGCAACAGCGCTTGGGTCACCAATGGAACATGCGCCCGGAAACGATCACCCTCGCGGATGTCGAAGCCCGGCTCGGCAATGGTCGGGAAAACATCCGCCCGATCTTCCAAATGGCCGACCAGGCCAGCTACTCCGACCTCCATTTCGAGGAATCCGATCTGCGCCAATGGCGGCAGGTCGTCCTCAACGAACTCGCGGAGAAAAACTGATGAAAGCTCTATCGATTCTCTTCCTTGCCATCGCCGGTCTTTTCAACGTGGGATTCGCCCACGCCGAAACCCTGGACGACGCCAATCGCGCCTTCGCCGGTGGCCAGTACCACACCAGTACCCTCGGCTATCAGGCCATCCTCACGCAAAACGGCTACTCGGCTCCGGTTCTCTTCGACTTGGGCAATTCCTACTATCGCGAAGGCAACTTCGCCCAAGCCATCCTGGCTTACCAGCGCGCTCGGCTGCTGGCACCGAACGATCCAGATATTGCCGCCAACCTTCAGCTCGCCCAAAGGCAGGCGGGTGTCGCCGCGAGCGATCCCCGGTGGAGCGACAAATTGACCAGTTTCCTCAGCGTATCGGCCTGGGCTTGGCTTGCGTGCTCGGCGTGGGCTCTCTTCTGCCTTTGTCTCCTCGTCCGGGCGGCCCTCCCGCAATGGCGTTCTCCTTTTACTCTCGTTGCCACCGCCGATGCGCTTATTCTCGGCCTTGCCATCGCGGCGCTCGTCGTCTCATCCGGCCAACTGCGCCAGGCGGTCGTGATCGACAAGAACGCCTCGGCCCTCATCTCGCCCTTTCCCGCGGCGCAGACGGTTTTTTCTCCCGCGCCCGGCGAGACGGTTACTGTCCAAAAGGCCTACAACGACTTTTTCCTGGTCAAGGACAATGCGGGGCACTCCGGCTGGATCAGCAAAACGCAAATCGCGCCGATTGTTCCGTCGTAAATGGGACTTATAGGACCTATAGGACGAATAGGACCCTGCGGAGCGCGGCCATGAGAAAATTACTGCCGTCCGCAGGACCTATCTGTTAGGCTCGGTCGGTGCGTCTCCATCCCATCCTGCTGTTCCTGCTCTTAGGTCTTAGTCCTGCCGCGGCACAATCGCCGCCCGCGACCAACGCCCCCGCCTATCCCCGCGCGTTGCCGGTCAATCCGGCGGAACTCAACGCCGTGCAAGCGCCCATGGCGGTGGCGGGAGGGGTCAACGTCCACTGGTATGGCCATGGATTCGTCTACCTGACCTCCTCGGTCGGGATTCGGGCCGCGATCGACCCGTTTGGGCCCGGCACGGTCCATTACAAGTTCCCCGATCATTTGTCCGCCGACTTCGTTCTCGTCTCGCACGAGGCGGAGGATCACTGCGCGGCGGACCAGATCTTCGGCAATCCGCTGATTTTCCGCAGCGTGATGGCCGTCGGTTTGAACCGGGCCAATGGCATTCCCTTTTACGGAGTGGCCTTGCAGAAGGACCCCTCCGGCGAAGGCGGATCCAACACCGCTTTTACGCTCAGCTTCGATGGCGTGAAGTTCTGTTATCTCGGGCAGGTCAACCTTCCGCTTCTCGCCGAGGAAAAGGAAGAACTGGGCCATGCGGACGTTGTCTTTCTGCCCGTCGGCCTGCAAACGCTTTCGGTTGTCGACCTCGATCAGATTGTGAAGGACCTCGGCGCGACGATGATCATTCCCATCAACTATAAGACGGACCTCTCGGGCATTCTGGACCTTCGCACCTTGGACGAATACCTCTCGGGCACGAAATTCCCGGTGCGCCGGGTGAACTCCGACGAAATCGTGGTCAGCCGCAGCTTGCTCCCGAGCGAGCCCACGCTTTACGTCTTGAAATCCCCAACCGAAGCGGCACCGGCGCCCCCGGAATCCGCGGATGCCCCGTCGCAATGAAAATCCTCCTCATCGGATCGGGGGGACGCGAGCACGCCCTCGCCTGGCGGATGTGCCAGGATGATGCCGGCCTGCAGCTATTTACCGCTTCCGGCAACGCCGGCACGGGCCAGCTCGGCACGAATCTTCCCATCAACGCCACCGACCTCGATGGCCTGGTCGCCTGGGCCCAGAAGGAAAAGCCGGACCTCACCGTTGTCGGGCCGGAAGCGCCGCTTTGCGCCGGTGTGGTGGATCGCTTCGAACAGGCCGGGCTGCCCATCTTCGGCCCGAACGCGGCTGCCGCACGACTTGAAGGCAGCAAGGTCTACACGAAGAATTTCCTGCTCAAGCATGGCTTGCCGACCGCTCCGGGCGCGGGCTTCAGCGACTCGCCATCTGCGCTTGCCTATAGCCGGAAGCACAACACCTACCCGCAGGTCTTGAAGGCCGACGGCCTCGCCGCGGGGAAGGGGGTCATCATCGCGCAGACGGCGGTTGAAGCCGAGCAAACCATCCACCAGATCATGGACGAGCGCATCTTCGGCGGCGCCGGTCGCGAGATGCTGATCGAGGAATTTCTGCCCGGCCGCGAAATGTCGATCCACGTGCTGACAGACGGCGTCTCCCATTTCATCCTGCCCATTGCGCAGGATCACAAGAAACTCGGTGAAGGCGATTCCGGCCCGAACACCGGCGGCATGGGCGCCTATGCCCCGGCGCCTTTCGCCACGCCCGAGTTGCAGGCGCAAATCTCCCGGCAGATCGTCCACCCGGTGCTAGCCGCGTTTCGCCAGGAAGGCATCGATTTCCGCGGGATTCTTTATATCGGCATCATCTGGACCAAGGACGGCCCGAGCATTCTTGAATTCAACGTGCGCGGCGGTGATCCCGAAACGCAGGTGCTGCTGCCGCTGATCGATACGCCGCTGGTTGAGATTTTGCAGGCGGTGAGGGGACAACGGCTGGGCCAGTTGAAAATCCGTTTGAACTCAAAACACGCCGTGACGGTCGTGATGGCCGCAGCGGGTTATCCCGGAACGCCCGAAACTGGCGTGCCGATCGAAGGCCTTAATCTCGATCTGCCGGGCACCGGAGTCTTTCACGGCGGGACAAAAACAGCGGGCAATCAGGTCTTGACCAGCGGCGGCAGGGTGCTCAGCGTGACCGCCTGGGCCGCCGATCTCGCCTCGGCCCGGGACCTGGCTTACCAGCGCGTGGCAAAAATTCATTTTGCGGGAAGTCAGTACCGGCGCGATATTGCCGCTCGTCTGACCCTGGAATGACTATCCTTAACCTAACCTCCTCACTAACCCTGCTTCTTTTGACCAGCCCGGCGCTTCTCGCCGAGCCTACCCCTCCGTCGTCTCCCATTGAGAAAGATCCCCTGGTTGAGGCGCTGCCGATTCTCCAGTCGAAATATGTTGATTTCAAGGCACTTAACTATGAGCCTAGCGACCATCTCAGCGACCTGATCGCCCGCTCGAGCGGAGAAATCAGCCTCACCGCGCCGGCGACTCCGGCCGCTCCACTTCCCATTTTGACGGCTACGCTGCCCAACGACGTTATCTACTGGCGGCTGGCGTCGTTCACCCCTGAAAAAAGCTGGCTCGATCTCGAAGCCCAGCTTGGGCAGGCCGGCGCGAGCGCGCTAGGAGTGATTTTAGACCTGCGCAGCAATGTTGCCTCGGACGATTACCAGGGTGCGGCGCAAGTTCTCTCCTTCTTCGCTCCGGCGGATGCGGCTCTCTCCAAATACAATGCGATGGGTGCCAATCATGCGGCGGCCAGCCCCTCCATGCATCTGCCCATGGTTGTCCTGATCAACCATGAAACCACGGGTGCGGCGGAGGCTTTGGCCGCATGCCTGAAGACCGATGGCGCCCTCCTCGTGGGCCGTGAAACCCGCGGCCAGGCCGCTGTCTTTGCCGAGCAAAAGCTCTCCTCCGGCCAGATTTTGCGGTTTGCCGTGCAGAATGTCTTCCAGGCGGATGGCACACCGCTTTTCGGCCACCCCGTTGTTCCCGATATCAGCCTGAACGTCGATGACCACTCGGAAAAGGCCGCGCTGGTCCTGATCAAGGATAACCACGTTTCCGACGTCATCCAGGAATCGCCCGAACGTCATCGCCTGAGCGAGGCCACCCTCGTCCAGGGCCAGGACCCGGAGTGGGACGACTATCTCGCCTCGCTGGAAAAAAGGCCGGTTTTGCTCAGTCTCCCGGTCATCCACGACGAAGTCCTGATCAGCGCGCTCGACAGCCTCAAGGCCATCCGTCTCTCGCAAAGGACGCTTCCGACCGATCCTACCGCGAACGCTTCTTTGCCAGCTTCAAGTTCCATCCAGTAAAAAAAGCTCGCATGGTTCATTTTGTAAGGTTCTATCTTGTCTCCCCCACCACCGCATGAGAAACGTCCTTTTTGTCTGTACCGGCAATATCTGTCGCAGCCCGATGGCACAGGGACTCTTTGCCGATTTGGTCCGGGGACGCCGCGATATCGAGGTGACCTCGGCGGGGATCGGCGCGGTCGGCGGCCAGCCCCCCAGCCCCCACTCCGTCGAAGTCATGAATGAGCTGGGCATCGACATCAAGAATATCCGGAGCAAGCCGCTCATGGCGGAACTGGTGCGCAAGGCCGATTTCATTTTCGTCATGACCTACGGCCATCTCGATTCCATGCTGCTCCTCTTCCCCTCGGCGGCGGAAAAGACCTTTCTTCTGCGCGAATTCGAGACCGACCTGCCGGTAATGGAGCGCGAGGTTTCCGATCCCATCGGCCAGTCGCGCGAAACCTACCGCGAATGCCGCGACCAGATCCGGGCCGCGCTGCCCCGGCTGCTCGATCTCGTCCTGCGCTCGACCCACGACGAGACGCGTGTGACGGCCTTGAAAAAAGTGGCCCTCGCCGCCGATACGGAAGGCACGGAGCTCAAGGAGCAGGTCCGCTCCTGGCTCGATCAAAACGGTTATCCCTTCGAGGATGTCGGTGGTTGCAATTCCGAGGAAATCGCCACCCGCGTCGCGAAGGCCGTCGCCCTGGGGCATGCGGACAGCGGCATTGTCATCGACCGCACCGGCTTCGGTTTGAGCATCGCCGCCAACAAGATTTCCGGCGTCCGCGCCGTGCTGGCCCACAATGTGGAAATGGCGCGCTTGAGCCGCGAGCAGCATGATGCCAACGTGCTTTGTATTGCGTCGCAGGAAATTCGCGGCAAACGCCTCAAGGAAATTCTCGATGTGTGGATTCACACCGCGTATATTGGTGAGCTCCACGAAAGTCCAATTCCCGCCATGGAACCCAAACAAAACCCCACCCCCCCAGCACCTATTCCCACGCACAAGCCGAATCTCGCGGAGGCCGATCCCGATATCTTTCGCGCGATCCAGAACGAGTATGGCCGCCAGCACGACAATATCGAGCTGATCGCGTCGGAGAATTTCACCAGCCGCGCCGTGATGGAAGCGCAGGGCTCCTGCCTCACCAATAAGTACGCCGAGGGTTATCCCAAGAAGCGGTGGTACGGCGGATGCGAATACGTCGATGTCGTCGAGGAACTCGCGATCGAGCGCGCCAAGAGGCTTTTCGGGGCCGACCACGTCAACGTGCAGCCGCACTCCGGTTCGCAGGCCAATGCCGCCGTCTACTTCGCGATGCTTCAGCCCGGAGACCTGATCCTGACGATGGACCTGGCACACGGCGGCCATCTCACCCACGGCCACAAGATGAATTTTTCGGGTCGCTTCTACCGCGTCGTCCACTACGGCGTCAGCAAGGAAACCGAGACGATCGACTACGACGCGCTTGAAATCCAGGCGAAGGAGACTCGCCCGAAGATGATTACGGCGGGTGCCTCGGCCTACTCCCGCATTATCGATTTTCCCCGCCTGCGCAAGATCGCCGACTCGGTTGGCGCGCTCCTCTTCATCGACATGGCGCACATCGCGGGTCTCGTCGCGGCGGGCGTCCATCCGTCGCCGATTCCCTACGCCGACTTCGTCACCACCACGACGCACAAGACCCTGCGCGGCCCGCGCGGCGGCCTGGTTTTCTGCAAAGAGAAATACGCGAAGGAAATCGACTCGCAGGTATTTCCGGGCGTGCAGGGTGGTCCGCTCATGCACGTCATCGCAGCCAAGGCGGTCGCGCTCGGCGAAGCGCTTCGGCCCGAGTTCAAGGCCTACCAGCAGCAGGTCGTCCGCAACGCCAAGGCGCTTTGCGAAGGCATGAAGAAAAACGGCTTCCGCATCGTCTCGGGCACGACCGACAACCATCTCATGCTCGTCG
>Ga0116229_10012873_pt1 | contig 11950 bp, 5 predicted proteins | sample S1TSphgellanicum_3_FD_87313 | JGI IMG/M metagenome (GOLD analysis project Ga0116229, IMG submission 87313) | Host-associated microbial communities from peat moss isolated from Minnesota, USA - S1T2_Fc - Sphagnum magellanicum MG | ecosystem: Host-associated > Plants > Peat moss > Unclassified... | reverse complement strand
GAGAACCAGTTTCTTTGGTGAAAGTGTTTAGACTGTTTAGATTGGAACAGATTGTTTTGGTGTTCACAGTGTGGACACAATAGGTAGATGTACAATATTGGCAGGGCCAGCAATGCTTGTGATGCCTTGTTTCCTTAGAGTGGTTGGGGTGGTTGTTGCTATTGTTGAAGAGGAAAGGTGACCAATGGTCACCCATTTTCAATGCTTCATAGATAATGCTTTTAGAAATGTGTGTTTAGAGCTCTGATTGTAATTGAGGAGAGCTGGCTATTGAAGACCCTGCAATATGGGTCCAGTGATTACTTAGAGCCAGCTTCTCTTTTGCAAAAAATTGACCAAAATTATGACCTCATAAAATAAAGGAATAATATGTTACATATCCACCAAACCGGGATGCTTCAGATTGCATTCTTGGTCTCTTTGGAAAGCTCTCAAGGACGAGGGGTGCATATTGGCTTGGTTTCATGGCATTTGGACATGCCATGTAAAAGTTTTTGAATATTGAATGATTTCTTCAGTGAAAATTGAATTAAATCCTAGCTGAAATTTTTGGAGCAATTGGAATGAGCCATTGGTGTTTTGGAAAGAGCTTGATGAGCAAGATTTAATGGAATTTATTTGACAAGATTTGGATTCAGAATGTGGGAGATATTGATTTTTAAGTGATTTCTGTTGCTGAAAATACAAATAAATTCTAAAAAACCAGGTTTTGGAAGGGAAAATCGGTTGAGAACCTAATAACACTTGAAGGATTACCATTCAATTCAAACATGATTTCCTTTCACATTTGGCTGTTCAAAAAACAATACATATATTGCAAAACAATGTTCACATGTTGAGTTTCCCTATTTTGTAATGGGTTCACACTTGGGCCAAGGGCACGGGCCACACTAGTCCTATATGATAGGACCCCTCTTTCCTTCCTAGACATTGAAATTCATCTTCCAATAACCACATTTGAAGTTCTATTGTTTCAAAGCGTGATGGATTTGCTTCCTTGGTCCAAAGGATTATTAATCAAAATCTTCATTTCATTTAAAGTTGTCAAAGGCTATTGCAAGCTTTTATTTTGTTAGATGTAAAATGTTTTGAACTATCTCTAATTATCTCTATCCTTTTGCATATAACTTACATTGCACCACTTTTGCAATTTAAAAGGTTCAACTATTTTGACATTTTTGAATAGCCTAGGCAACGCTACAATTGAAGCTTACCTTGTCCTAAGGTAAATTCACCAAACTTGATTGCAAGAAAACATTACAAAGAGCAAAAAAATGAAAGATGAAGGGACAAGTCTAATTTCAATTGCAAGCAACTAGTAAAAAATGTTTTAGATCGATTATTAAAGGTCAATAATAAAAATTATAACACAATATCAATATTTCAACATTGAAACAAGTTTAAGGGAGATCACTATATTGTCAATATTTTTTGTCTTCCTAAAATTTCAATGATGATGAATTTTCATTGGAGATGGTTTAGGTAGGATGACAATACGCTCCCATAGTATTTTGTCCTACGATGTTCCTTTCCATAATATGTTAAAATGAATTATTCTATCTCAAAACTTGTTATATAACTACTATAATGATATCTTTATATAAAGATCTTTTATATGGTGGGAACCTTTTGGATTTTTTGTTTTTTATATTCTTATTGCATGCATCTTTTGAAATCTCTTCATTCTCTTTCTATTGGAAACTTGCTATGGTTTTTTTTTTTTGGGGGGACAACACTCATGGCCTTTATTTTCATTTTTACTTGTATAATGTAAGAAAGGAAAACACATTGCATTTTGAAATTTTTGAAAAGTCTTTCTTTGTTTTTTGTTTATTGTAATTTTGTTGTACAATTCCAAATGCGTGTAGAAGTTTATCATCAATGGTAGTGCGTAGCAGCATGGAGCCCAAGTAGAATTAATGGTTGGAATCTATTTTGAATGGAATGGAACTATGTTTTTTATTTGTTTATGTGTCCTTTCAGATCTTAGTTTCGTATAAGAATTAATTATTGTCTCACCTTTCAAGACCATTTGGAAAAAAAATCTCTTATTTGTCTTTGTACAAATAAGGAAGATTTATTAAATGTTAGAAATTGCATCATATCATTGTTATCCTTTGGTCAAAATATATTTATATCAAAGTTATTTCAACATATCATGTCATTGACATATGAACATGTGTTGACTAATTTGACTTCATGTGCATATGCTAACATTGTTCAAAAGATCATTAATAAAAGAATAGATATTTATGCAAAAAGTAAGAATGAAAAAATGTTGTTACATTTAACATGTGAAAACAATTGTGATGGAGTTATTTTAATACTATTCATCTCACTCAATCTCCTCTTTACTTTTCACAACTTTTTTTTTTGGTGTGTCAAAGATCATGAATTTGTACAAATTTGTATGATTTTGTAATTATGTAAATATTATGTGAAAGTTGTATGTATAAATGACAAGAAAGAACAAGTGTGAAAACATGTGATGAATTTGGTAATGATCCAATGAAAATGGGTTGTGAACACAAAGCAAAAATGAAAGTTGACCATAGAATAAAAGATGTTATAATTTTGATTTTTATCAAATAGATTACGATTTATGATGGAGCATTTTTTGTCATGAGGTTTTAATTTTTGGGCATGTGAATATTTTTTTCTCCTTCATTGTGGTTTACATTTAGTTAAATTATTACACAACAATTGATATTCACCTCACTTTATTATGTGAAATGGAACAATTGAAAGAATTAGTGGACCCAAAAAAAAAAGTATTCTTTTCCTCAATGTTGTTCCTATGTAATTTTCTTTTTGGCTTTTCCTTTTGAGATGTGTTTTGATAATTTTATTAAATTTTATGCATCATATCATTATTATATAGCACAAACCATATGATATCAACCCATTTATATTTCTACAAACATGTTTTAAATGACATGGGTATTTACTTTCAAAAGAAAAAAGAACCAAATCTAGAAATTTGTCAAATTATTTAAACAAAATGGAGCAAATGATATATATTTTTTTGAAAATTCAATAACACAAAAGAAAAAGTGATCAAATAATGGTTGAAGAGGTACACTTGTAAACAATATTATTTTTGAAATCCACATGTAACATTTTATTGTCACATTAAATCAATCTTTAACAAAATTGAATAAGGATTTATGAATGTTTACAAGACATTATACTTAAAGCTACCCTTGTGTTATAATAATCAAATGTATTTAAATAATTTTGAAAATAATATGAATATTTTAAATCATGTGCATTTTCTACATCCCATGAATATGTTGTAGGGTTGCAACTTTTTTTCAACGTGTGTCATTAATTGAATTAAATGCATGAGAGGATGAATGATTTGTTGCTATAAAAAAAAAACAACAAAAAAAATGACCAAAAAAAAGGAAGAAGGAAAAAAATTGATTTAATTTGTGATCAATACATCAATGCTTGCAAATTAGGTGCAAATTGAGAACACCAATTTTTTTATAAAAAACCATGCAAGTTTATCACAATAATAATAATCATAATATTTTTCCATTTTTATGTAGTTGAAACATTTTCAAAGTCTAGCTCTTTGATTTAAATTCTATTTTCCTCAAATATTTAATTCTTTGGTTAAATCAATTACATGTTAACCATAAATCACATCTCTCAACCTATTATCACCATGTATCACACCAAGTTTTTAAAGCCTTGGAATTCCATCATGCATGTTATTATTTACAAATGCATGGTTGACATTTAAACACATTTATGTTTCACTTTTTCGTTCAACAACTACACTTTTAAACTTAATACATTATTAATATTTCGAAACATGAATTTATAATTGTAATTCAAGTTCTTGACTTATACACATCATGATTGCAAATGGTGAAAGTTTTAAATTTTGGTTTCATATGAAAATAACAACATGTCTTCATGAATTTTAATATAATAAATCATACTTTATATTCATAGATTTTTCAATGAATTTGATATTGTTTAATTTTCACAATGTTCACAATTCCAACAAGTGGTAACATTGAATCATGTAACATGATGATATATATATATATATATATATATAAGAATAGCATAATGAAATTTATTAGTTAAATCAAATAAAATGAAAATATTACTTAAATAAAACTTCAGGTTAATGTTTTAAGAATATTTTAATGAACACCTTTCAATCCAAATTTTTTTAAAAAATTATTCAAGCCAATTTTGAAAATAGAATATTCATTAAAACATTTTATCAAAGTTAACAAGTCTACATTATTTTTATCAATAATTATGTTATGTTTATAAAACTGATTCAACTCAATAAATTCATTAATATAATGAGAAATCCTATTTATTTATTTTTAAATATCAACTACACGCATGACTTGGGGGTGGACATCCCCCCCTGCCTTCCAATTACTTTCCCTTTTGGAATCAATTGAAAATATTTTACTTTTCAACTTTGTCTTTTTAAATTTGATGGAAATCCAACACCTCCACAACCCCTCCAAAAAAAATCCTTATGAATAGTTGGATAAAAAAATTAATTCATGTTAACTTAAGATAATCTCATCTGAACTTTTTCATCATTCAATTTTTCAAAAGAGTGTTTAACATCCCAACTCATTACATTAAAATGTGTTTATTGATTATGGATAATGATTCAAGTAAAATTTATAATGTGTGAAAGCTTACATTTATTAAGTTTAATTTGAAAACACATTTTGATGCAAATTCTAACACATGTCACCCCATCATGTTTATGCAAATGTGTGCTTCCCAAATAGATTGAGTCGAATTGTGATCCAACAATGTATATGTAATATGTATCACCCATGTTGAGAAGGTTAGGTTTATGGTCATGAAGTTTTGTATATTGCATATAAGATTAAATTCAAAAATAAATACACATTCGAAAAAATAATAAATAGAATTGAACTTAATTTTCATTAGAAATGTTATTTTCAAACCAAGCAAGTCTAACATTTCCAAAGAGCCTTTAAACCCTTATGACTCTTCAAAAGTAGAATCAATTGGTTAAGGTTTTCAAAGGACATCCCAAGATGGACATTGACCTATCAAACATTTTTAATATAAACATCCATAGTAGAAGTTTGGATCAATGGGACATTTTGGTTTAGGATGACCTAAACTTGGTCATTGACAAAAACACACTTGGAAAACACCAAGGATGATGAAAAATGGTGAGGGAACAACCAAAACACAAGAATGCCAACAAGGAATAATGAAATTGGAACAAACAATAGTAGGGACATAAAAGACACATTAGAAACACCATGAAAGGGCATTAGGTTGGATAAAAGAAAAAAAAAGGGGTAAAAGAAGGCGCTAGAGGATGTTGAAGGTTTCACATATGATATTAGAAGATGTCAAAGACACTATGGTTGAAAATATTTTACATTTTATATTTTTTTGAACCATGAAAAGAGTTAAAAACCATTGGAAAACATATTAGGAAAGACTTGGTGAGGCCCAATTTGGTTTTGGGGGGGGCAACAAGGGGCATCAAAAAGGACATCAAGAATGATGGGGGTGCCAAATAGGTCACCAAGGGACACTACGGGGCCAAAAATGTTAATGTTTCGAGTAGGTGAATTTTGATTGAATTTTATGTGAATGGAACTAAAAATGATTTCATAGACAATCTATATGCATGGATTGCCAAATTTGGTCATTAATTATCTTTCCTTGAAAATCATTTAATTGTTAAATACATTGATATCTCGACCTTATGTTAATTGGTTGTCACTAGTAGTGTTAAACAATGCAAAACCCAAGTTGAATAATAAATTAAAGGTGAAGATGGGAGGTGTGCAAGCCTAAAAGGGTGGAAGTTGAAAATAATCAACCCCATGCTACCACTTGACTTAAAATGAAAGATTTTTCCAACTTTCGAAACAAAAGTTAAACTTTTAATTCTTTAAAAAAATTATCATAATATTGAAATCATTTAATTTTACTTTTGGTGATTGGCCAATCAAAATGGTTCATAACAAAAAAAAATCATAAAAGAAACTTGAAGGTGAAATAGTTCATCGTACCCACATCTAATTAATAAAATCAACAAATTTTAGGGTTTAAGTCATACTTACCCTTTTTTAAAAACCTAGATATTAAAATATATCCAACTTCAAGCATGGGTATTTCTTTTGTATATCCAAGGTTATGAATAAATTACAATTTTTCAATTGTACATATTTTTTTAGGTATATGTTTCATTAAGGTATATTGATTTTAAGAAAATAAATTAGGGTAAATAAAATATCATATCCATATATGGTGGGGTGAATGCATGAATGAATGGAAATTTGAATGTCAATGCTCATAATGCATGTTCTTCAAAACTCTTTTGAGTGTACAAAATCAAATTTCTATTTAATGAACTTTGTTTTTAAGTTATCAACTTGAATGTTAGTTAATAACTCACATTAATGAAATCACATTTTTAAAAAATTGTCCCTAAGTTAAGTGGGTGGACTTTTGAAGTTATAATAACACATAGACTAGTCAAACAACAATGTTTTTATATAAGGATTTTTTTAATATGTTAAATTTTTAATATGGCTTTATAAGGTACTCAATATGTGTTGTAAAAAATAATAAAAAGTCTAGAAATGAAATCCTTTGGAAGAAATCTTAGGAGAAAAATAGTTATGAACTTTTAATTGCTCAAAATTGAAGCTTTTTTTTTACAAAAATTTAAAAATTATAATTATATATATATATATATAGTAAATTTTTTAAAAAAACCTCCAATGACCACCAATTATATGGATTTCATTAGTTTGGTACCTATCACATAATCCCCATGTATTAATAATAGAAAATTGATCACATATTTTAACATTGTAAAATGGACTTTTAGGGAAGAATCATCCATTAAAAATGATCTAATCATTCATGCATTCATTTGGTGTGTATATCTAGGCAAAAGCACATGCACACAACATTAATCATGACCCTATCCTTGGGCTTGTAACAAAGGTTTAAAAACTAAAACAAAATAAAAAATAAAAAATGAAGCCAAGTAGGCATGACATGGTTCAAACACATTGCCAAGGTGGATGAAAAATATATGGGAGTAGAAGGGAAAAAAACTCATGATTTTCAAATGCAATTTAGTAGTCGCATCATAATTGCAATAATAATATTATTATTAAAAAGACCATCACTAGTTGTAAAAATAATAAAAGATGGTTGCAAATGATGGATAGTTGTATGTAGTCACAAATTGGATGGTTAAATAATACAATATTTTTAGCAGTGATGCATTCCCACTTTGAAAATCAAAATTCTAGGGACCTTTGAAACAAGGTTTTAAAAATTATTCACATCAAATGATTTATTGAAAATGTTTCGATGTAAATTACAATTATGTTGTGCTTAACATTGCCAAAGAATATATAATGGTTGAAAAGTATAGCTATTTGAAGAAATTGGACGTTCACTTGAGCTCATAACATCATATGGGGGACCAAATAATGTAATTGAAGTTTGATACAACATTGGGAAGTCCTTTTTAAGGGTTATAAAATAGATTTAGAAAGTCCCATTTGGATATGTTTTGAAGGTATGATGAACTTTCAAAGTTACATGATTCAAAACTTGAGAATTTTAGGAACATTCTTTTAAGATATTTAGAAAAAAACCATTCAAATGTCATTCCCATGGTGCAGTACAATTTTTTTTAATAAGGGGAATACTACCTTTTAGGAAGTCCAAGTCATGGCAAGTTTTGTGATTCACTATGTGAACTTGTGGAAGTCTTTTGGCTCAAAATTGCACTAATCACCTACTTTTGTTTAATTGGACGAATTAAAGTGATTAATAGTTCAACTTGAGTGAACTCATCCTAGTCTTATTTTGTGACTCTTGCCCCCTCTATTAAATCACATAGAATTAAGCATAAAGGTTTTTGCATTCCATTTCAAGAACCAAGAATGAAGAATTTCATTACCAACACCACCAAGTTTGACAAACATGGGGGTGTCTCATTCTATGCCACAATTTTTTTTTTCCTTTCTAAATCCATTTAAATATATAAGTCGACCATATATACTTAAAGAAAAATTGCAAAATATGAAATTTCATTAATAATTCTATGTGATTTGTGAAAATTTTGAGAAGTCTTCCTTCATGCTTGATTCTAATGCCACATTGACATAACAAAACTTGACAATTTCATAATCATTAAAAGTAAACCTTTTTTCTTTGTTATTCATTGACCGCATGTGATGACAAACGACATTGCATTGAAAGTAGTTCTCATTCAACAACCTTGTTGTTGCACATGCGTAGCAATATGGTTGTTGACCATATGGCACAAATTCCATTGCATGTTTATCAATACCATTGTTCAACTTTTAAAAATACATTGTTAATCTTACATGTTTCAATTTTCACAACAAACTTGGCTTTTTCCTTCAAAACTTCAACATTTCAAAATGAACATTATAGACAAATTCTTGGGATGAAAAAGGAACCAATTTTTTCACATTACATAACCAAAATCCTAATAAGCCAAACAAGCTTCAAAAACTTTTTAATAAATATTCAAAAAATGCACGTGGCGCATTGGGAATCAAATGTATCAAACATAATGTATTGCTTGGACATTATATTGCTTAGACATTGATAGATTACAACATGGATACGTCGATATTTTAATATTGATGACTACAATTAAACTTTTCAACCTACATGGAAACCTTGGAAATTTTTAGAAAAGAATCCACAAATTGCACAATTTGAAAAAAATTAGTTCACAAATTTAGGATCAAATGTTGTAAATAATAATGATCAATCTAAAAATCAATTAATATTTTGATCAAATGCCTTTTGGATGTACCATAATTATAACTACTGTATAATATGATCATATTTTTATTTAATCCAAACCCATGCAATTTCATGAGAGCATGATACAATCTATAAATGTTTACTAACGTGTCAAAATTATTTTCATTATCTTCTATTCTTGAGTTGTTTATTTCAATTAATTTCACCACAATTTTACATTATAGGGTACAACATTATTAGTTTCATGATTCTCAAGGATCATTTTTGAAAATTGAAAATTGAATAAAAAGGTCAAGAAGTTAAAAAATATATTTATAAGCTTTGCAAGTGTACCAAAAGGTTTGTAAGCAAAATATATTCAAAATAAGTTCACACAATGGAAATAATCAAAATATATGCAACAAAATTGAATACAAGAAAATTTCACATTAATATAATAAATTGTAGTGTATTAATTTTTTAGTATATAGATCCAATTACATTGATACAATAAAACCAAAACAAAAAATCACTAATATAAGGTAGTAACAAATTCACAAAATGCTGGTGCACACATGAACATGTAGCAACATGCCAAGTTCATAAGTTGCAAATAGTATACAGGCGGTGGGAAAGAAAAATCTTGTAATAAATTTTGTTGTCCCAAAATTTTCTTTGATTTGATTGTTGTAGGAAGTCACATAGCTTGTTGCTACCTTGTGCTTGGTTGTTAGTTCCAATAACATTGGGCATAAACATGGTAAAATATGCTAGTTAGTGACACTTGTTATTTTTTTGGAAAGTACCCATAAGGTATGCCTTAATACATTGAATTCATGAATATTATTTAAGTCAATGATCAACAATTAAAAGTTTTAAAACTTCAGTACATAATATTGAAAAACCACATGTTTTAATATGCATTTAAATACATTTTTGAGATACAAGTATTGGAAAACATGTGTCACAATTTTGCAAAATAAAGTTATAAGTACATTAAAATAAAACATCAATTATAATTATTGTACTTTCAAGTTGATAATGCCCTAATGTGTATGAAACTTTTCATATTAAGGTCATAATCTATCAATGAGTTAATGTAAAAGTATGTTGGAAAATTTAAACAACCAACCAATTTAAAACATACCTTTCATCCTTTTTTTCGTATAGTTTTTTTTCAAACTTTATGTTCAACTTATAATAAACTCAATGAAGAGTTTTATGATTTCAAAATGTAATTTAAATAAGTTTTAAATATTTTTTTGAATGTGAATGTTGAAAAGAGACTTTTTTGAAATTAAATTCTCATAGGACTACTTTTTTGGGTATACTTTATTATGCTTGGACCCATGAATTTGATCAAGTTGTGGAGAATGCATAGTTAATCAACAATGTTTAAGGTTCATGTCATTGGACATATGCAACAACACTTGAAACAAACATAACAAAACTAAACCATCAATAGAATTAAACTTTGTTTATAATACATTATATCAAAACCCTTTCTCTCTCTCTTGTCATGGGTGTAAACTTAAACTCGTCTAGCTATCATGTGCACAATATATAAATTATCCAATTGTTTTTTCTTGGTGGAATTTGAAGCTCATGAAAATTTCATGATAACAAACAAATGTTCTTCAATTTGTTGCACAACTTGTTAATTCCTAAAAAGGAAAAAATTGCCATCTCTTACACTTAGGTTGGACTTCTTTTTAAGTCTACTTTTGAGTACCTCTTTGGTTAATACTTTTGAAATGACGGATGACCTTACATACTTATCAATGAAATTGTTTTTAAAAAATCAACAATTCATATGAAAATATCATATTAGGAACATCACTCATTTTCACGTGATCATTATTGTTTGATTTTTGAGAAAAACCCAAATGTTGGAATTGCTTTTGTTTGAAACTATACTTGCTCGAAATTACTATTGAAAAAGAGAGAAAGGCATAGAGAGCAAAAGAGGGGGTGCTTGAGAATTATTTCCTTGATCCTCCTCCTCTTTGCAAATCACTAACTACTCTCTTTTCTTTATTCTTAAAATTTTAACATATAAAAAATTACACAAACACCCATTCAACAAAAAATGCAACAAATGTAAAAAAATCACTTAATTTATAAACAAAATTTCCCACCCAAATCACAAAGATTGAAAAACTTTGCAACAACACAATTAATTTGCAAAGACAATGACCCCAAAAAAAAAAAAAAAACAAACAAGTGCAAACATTAGTTGCCTTTGAATCCTAGAAAATGCATCATGCTCATGACATGGGGCAATTATGCTTCATGATATCATCGTAGCTACCTAGATAGCAATCAAATTGAGCCATGATCATGCATTGATACACAAATGGTGGCATAGAGTAAAGTTACCCCATGGATTCCCAAGCAGAAAACTGCCATCACCTTTTCCTATTCATTTTCACCTTTTTGGGATTGTTGAGCAAGGCAAACAAACCCCCCTTGCTATAGGAACCCGGAATAAAGATTTGACAATGATTTTGATTCCATGGGTGCATGTTATGAGTTTTATCATTTTATGCTTGGAAAGTTATGAAGCACAAGAGTATTTAAATCTTGCCATTTGGGCCAATTATTATGATTCATCAATTAAAAACAATAATTTCCCTCTTTTATGCAACTTTTTCAAGTCACAAAATCTGAGATCTAGATAGTATATAGAAAATGGGGTTTCACACAACTTGACTCCTACACTTACCCAAGAATTGGGTGTGAGCCAATTTTACTACTGTGGTCGGCTTTTGTAGGTTTAGGGTTTAGGTTTAGGTTAAACCCATCTAACATCTAGCATGACCTGATTCCTGACCTCTTTGAAGGTTTTTCATGAATGAAATGCTAGTGAGAAATTAATGTTGACAATCAACACCATTTTTAGCCCCATTTTTTACAACACCCTCCCCAATAGTTGAAGCAAGAGCACCTTGAACATGGACCAAAAGTTTAATGCCATATAAGTCATACAAAAAAAAACACATTTTACTCATAGGGAAAGCACATGGTATTGTCATGTTCAAAAGTTGCAAAACAAATATATGAGCTCGATGTTTAAACCTATAGATTCACCTTATAAATATATCAGCCTTATTTGTCAGATCCATCAATGAATTCAAGTTGCTTGCTTTGCTTGTTT
>Ga0116229_10012868_pt1 | contig 11953 bp, 5 predicted proteins | sample S1TSphgellanicum_3_FD_87313 | JGI IMG/M metagenome (GOLD analysis project Ga0116229, IMG submission 87313) | Host-associated microbial communities from peat moss isolated from Minnesota, USA - S1T2_Fc - Sphagnum magellanicum MG | ecosystem: Host-associated > Plants > Peat moss > Unclassified... | reverse complement strand
TAAACTTTTAAAAATTTACCTTTTTTTTTTATTTTTTTTAGTTTTTTTAAATTTGTTTTTAATCTTTTAACCCTTTTTTTTTTTTTTTTTTTTGCTTTACTTTGAGTGGTCACATGAACATCAACCATGTTAACTAAGGCGCTAGTAACTTTTACTTTAACTACAAGTTTTTTTTCCGCAATTTTAACCTCTTTTCTCCATGAACATGATCTCCATTTTGTTAAACATTAAAATTTTGTCAATTTGTGATCCATTATCCCACAAATATGACAAGGATAGTTTACTGGTCTCGGAGGTTTATCAATTTACGTAGTAGTTCTAGTAATGGCTATAATGGGTTCCTCCTTTTTACTTTTACATGCTTCCACTCTATGGTTTGTATAATGATAGTTTGTACAATACATACTTGGTTTTGCAAGTATATGATTTCCCATAATTATAATCCCTACCCTTGAAGTATGTGGTAAAGAAATGAACTTTATGTTTTAAGTACATAAATAGCTTCTTCACACATTAGTGTAGATTTTTTGTGCTATTGCAACATCTTTCATTTCATCCATAGAAAGCTTGTTTTAAATCTATGAATTTATAATTTGGATGATCTCGCATATAATTATTACAAATGTAGTATGATGCATTACTTATCAACATAAAATTGAATGGATTGGCTATTTCTTCATCTATTGTTTCACCATTAACTTTGATAGTAGCTTTGAATATTCGTACATGACCATTTGAATTAGAGTCTTTCTTTTATTCAAGATAGTTGAAATGTCTTTTATAATAGTGTGTTAGAGGTTGCACAAATGCTACTATAGCACCTCCTATGGGTTTTGAAGGGTTGCCTCCTAGATTTAGTGGTACTAATTTAGTAGTAATTATATTATGTGATGGTATTCCTATGGTTAAAAGTATAGGTACATTTACAAAAGGTTTTTTTACTACAAATCTTTTTAATAAAAAACTAGTTGGTATTGATCTACTAGCATGTGAATAATTTTCTTGGGTGGTCATGATAGGTTCAATATTTACCAAATTATGCAAAGGAAAATTCTCCATTAGTATTGTAGGAAATTTTTGGTTTCCTACAAATAATGGATATATTTTTTCATTAATAGGCATAGACTTAATTTGGTGTGCAATTTTTGTGGTTGTACCATGCATCACATTGTTAACTATTGTAAGAAATTATGTAACAATATCACCTACTCCATCATGAAATGATACATTACTATATTGTTGCGATGTAGTGTTTGTCACTTGTCTATTTCACATTCCAAACATAAATCCATTACATCTGAAGGTTGTAGTTCTTGCACCACTCATAGCAAATGAGTTACAATTTTCCTAACTATTTTTGAAACAAAATGTGGTTGTCTAATTGGTTGAGGTACCTTCACATTAAAGGGAATCCTTTATACTTCAAACATTTTTTATAAGGTGGTATATTTTTTTGCAATTTTGTGGTTGTATTGGATTTGCAATATTTCATTGCATGATCATTGGATTATGTTCCTCCAAATTCAAATTAGTTTGTACTTTGGTTTGGAAATGATTGATCATGACATCCTGTACATCTTTCTCAATAATTTTTTAAAAGTAAAAGCATGGCCATCTTGTTCACAAAAACTACAATGATTGGGTATAGGTTTAGGTTCTTGATTTGCACTTTGATTACATCTACTCCATATTTTTTCTCTAAATAAAATTATGTTTGTTAACTTTGCTTAACCCTAAATTCACCGATTTGTAAAATGTAAACACTAGCTGTTGTTTTCATTCATGTATTAATTATTATTACTGGTGAAGTGTTACGTTTAGCTCTATTTTCCATCCTTGATTGCTACATTGTTTCAGTTGCAAAAGCTTACTCTTCCAAATACTCTAACTAAAATATAATTTTGGCATATTATGGTATTGCTTATTCAACTTCATCATTGTCTAGGTTTTCTTCCCACTCCTCATGGGTTTGATGATATTGAGGTGAAGCAAAACCTCTATTTGTGGATTTTATCTCCAACCTTTCATGTGCTTTTACATGTACATGTAATACCTTTTTAGATATGTATAAATTACAATGTTTTTGGGATAACAAACTCATATATGTCCCTTCATGTAGCTTTCATTGCATATGTGTAGGGGTAACCTTATTTGCATTATTTCTTCATTTTTTTGGTTCATTGTTTGGACGTAATACCTTCATTGATAGCGCGTTTTAAATATTAAGTCACTTCATCACTCTACTAGTAAATGCTTTTCAAGGTTCCATGATTGTTACATTCAACATCTTGTACCCTATAGGTTGCTCTTTTATCCTAAATATTCTTGACATAGTGTATTGTACTATTTTTGTCAGAGTATGAGATTGTGTTGATTCATTCAACATTTATGGTTCCATTTCTTTTACATTTTTTTCTTCATCTTGTTAAATTGCTACTTAATTTAGTTACCTTTGTAGAGTTTGGGTCATGTTCATCCCCATTCTATTATTCTATTTTGGAAAAAGAATTTGTTATAAATTTAAGTTTTTACAAGAGTTATTTTGTTCAAATTTGAATCTTGACAACTTTTAAACTAATGTTGAATTTATATATCTAAAGGAAAAAAAAACTTTTTTTTATAAAAAATAACCAAAAAAAAAAAAAAAAACGTAGAATCTTGAATTTTCTACCCCAAATTCATTCCCTGGAATCGTTGCCAAACAGTAAATATTAATTTTCAATCATTGGTTTATTCTTTTAGTTTTGTGGTTTTAAATATCATTATGTAGGTATTCAAATTATGCAATGTAAATTAACTATAGAAATCAAAGAGTAAATCAAAAACAAAATTCTTTCCAAAGTCCATACTTATAACAATACAATATTTGCAATAACTTGAAAATAGATTCAAATTATATGGAATTGAAAAACAAAAAGCAAGAAACAAAATACAATGTAATATCCATGTTCTTCTCCATCAAAATTCTTCTTTAAATCCTATCATGAGCTTTTCCTTGTCCTCAAAACTATTCAATGTCTTATGATCACAAACTTAAAATTAATTTTCCCAAAGTCCTTCTTTATTATCTCACCATGGATAAGAATTCAAATTCTTATTCAACCTTATGTTGCCATTGTATCTTAAAATGACACTTCCTCTTGTTTAATCTGTTTAATGTGGACAATACATTTTATCCATTTTAATCAATGTTGATGGAACAACTTTAAAACAATTCTAGCCTTAAGAACACATCAACAAAAAAATTAGTTGCCTTTATATTCAAGAGTTGAAAAAATATTTTGGCTCATTTTGTAATTGTTAACACTTGTAAGAAATATTAGGAATTTGTAGGTGAAGGCATATTTATAAAGTCCATGGGGAGGCCAATTTGGGTGAAAAGAAGTTTAATATTATGTTATATATATGGTAAAATTACTTCAAAATGAAGTGCTTTCAAATTTGGATTTCACTTTTGATTATTGAGCCTTGTAGTTTTATCTTTCAAAAATTATTGCCATCTATTTAATTCAAAGAACCATACAAGTCCATGTTTTATGTAAGGTCATGACATAATATATACATAATGTAATAAAATCATATAAATTTGTGTTAACATTTGGTAATTTAAATCAATAATTGCCTAAATAAGCATTTGAAATGGATTTTAACATAAGGCCAATATCACAATTCTTACTTATCACACATTGAAGGTGCTTGTTGTTCAAAAATCTTAATTATCACACACTTTCGGCAAACCAACTAATGGTACCCCCTTTGTAGGCATTTTGTGATGTCAAACTTTTCACATTGTGCACAAATATGGTTCAATCATACTTAAGATAAGGTTTAATACATACTACCTTCATGTAAAGGTTGTCAATCATTTCAAACATGTTTGGAATATCTTTCCATTTTTTGGTACAAATTTGAAAACATTATTATTGCACAAGTGTACAAATTACATATTTTAACAAATCAATAATAAAATGAATAAAACAATATGTCTTCTTTACCAAATGATTTTTTGTTTTGTTTTGTCAACTATCAAAATATGCAAAAGTATTGCAAAACTCCTTAGATTTCATATTGACATGGTTAAAAGTCAAACACACAACACCTTGAAAAATATATTAGTGACCAATTTTTATTCTCCATAATTTGTGATTTCACCTTTCTAAGCACCTTTAAACCATTCTTTTAATAATGTAGTTTTTAGAAATGTAACCTCAATATTAAAATAATTTTAGACAATAGGAATTTATTCTTCCAAGAAAATTGCAAACTCACCTACATCATAAATTTATTGAAAGATCCAACTCAAAACTTGTTTTTAATCTACAATGGCTAATTAGAAATAAATTTAGATGGAGGTGTGGATTCAAATCCAATTTGTAATGTGCTTAATGATTGTATCAACCATTAAGAAAAATTATAACAATATTTTTACAACATTCTTAGTTCAATTTTAAAGTTGTACAAAGTGGGATAGATGCATTAACATTCTCCAAGTTCTTTTGGGTTTCTTAATAAAACTTTAACCTTAAAAAAATAAAAATTCACATGGTTTAATTTGATATCAAACATTAAATCCAAATGTGTTTAAGTACATTAAAATGTTGTCTCCAATCTTTTCACAATTAGATTAATTTTTTTGTCATACTTGCACTAAAAGGTAACAAATTGAAAAAAAAATGATGGAAAATCCACTTTATTACAATATATTTGGAAAGTCAACTAGCTAGAGGAGTGGTGGGATACACTTGAACGAGGAAGGGGAGTAAGTGGAGGTTGTCGAGGGGGTGATTGGATTTGCCCTACTTCCAACAATTCACCTAATGTATCCCTTTCACCTTCTTTGAATGCCTTTCTTGGTTTAAATTTGCAAATATGTGTCATCTTATGATTCACATGGATTTCCACTTTATATTTTTGTTCAACTTCCTTACGGATTGATTTGCTTTTTAATATACCAAAAATTGTATTTGTTTTTTTCAATTCGCAAACAATTCGTTGTGCTTCAAATGTATACAAATATGAAAGTTTATCATCGTCTAATTCATCCCATGTGCCTACAACCTTAGGTGATAATGATGAACATAAACCTGTGGTGATGTATAATTCTCGTTTTGCTTCACTATCAACCTCATTGATGTCTTTAGGATATTTCAAATAATTAAACTTATAAGATAGGCAAGGTTTGTTACCTCCTGAAGTCATTCTGATGGGAACAAAACCCCCTGATATTTGTTTGTTTGGAATTTCAATTGTATGTTGTCTCATGGATGAACTCGTTCCCATAGATCTTGAAAACAATCCACCAAGTTCTCCTTGTATCATAGGAAGACCACCTCGAACACTTCCATTCATTCCATATTGAATATGCCCTGAATTTGATTGCATATTTTCCATCCAAATTCTTTTTTGTGATTCGTCTTCTTGTTCAAGCACTCCATCTCCATGAAGCTTAGCACCACCATCTTCTGAGCATTCCAATGATACTTCAAGTTGTCTTTGAAACCAACCAAAGCGTTTTGCTTCATTTTCATTTGGCATTGCTCCTTTCATGTCAAAAAGCACAGATATTGTTGTTTTCATTGTTTTGAGTCCGTGGGCATCAATTAAGAATTCAAAAGACAAATCTGGGGTGATGCAAACATCCTTCAAATCTTTTGGGTCATCAATTCGAATTTGTTTTTCTTGATTATACCAATAACCCCTTGAACCTGGTTGGACTTTCACAATTGCATTTTGGGCTTCTTTTGTCGGATGACCATCCTTATCACCATCCGCACCATTGCATTCATTGTTGTCACCACCATCATCATCATCACCTCGTCCATTACCATCATTACCATTACGACCTCCAACTCCATCACCACTATTGTCGTTACCATGTGCATTGTTGTCACCACCACTACCTTCACTATCTTTCGCATTATCATCAGCACCATTACTACCTCCTCCAACCCCACCACAACTATCTCCACTACCTTGTGCATTGTTATCACCACCAATGTTGGCTCCTTTATCATTTTGGTTCAATGCACCTTGATACTCACCATGATGATTTTCAACCAAATCACCAACACCTTCAAGATGCATCTCACCACTTCTTGAAATGAAATGCCATAGTACTCCCATTAGGTGATTTGGTTGTTGGATTTCACCAATAGTGAACTTCTCAATGTAACTCCAATGAAAACCTTCATTTTGAATATTGTTGCAAACATTCAAATCTTTTGGTCTCAATGAAATCTCATGATGGTTTGTGGTAACTATGTCCATAACCTTCGTTGTCATGAAAAATGTAGCAATCAACTTGAATAAAAAAACTTCTTTGCATGATGTTGTGCCAAGCATATCACCCAAACAAATGCCTTCAAACATTTGGCCATTGATTGATTCAATTGTGATGATGTCATTGACATCATTTGGCATGTACATGACAATTGGCTCATGAAATGAACTTCCTTGAGTGAATGCTTCTTGCCATAGTTGACCCCACTCACTCTTGTCAAGTGCTTCCACAAGTACTTCATTGTCTTGAGTCCAATAGACTTGTGCATAATCCAATCCTACCCCAACAACACTAGTCATGGCATGTGTGCTTCCAAATAGAAATTGTGCTCGTTGTTCATGAACTTGAATTCTAGAAGTAACAATGATTCCTCCAAGGTGTTGTTGACCAAAATTTTCAAGTAATTGCCTTACATTGGCTTCTTCATGAACTCCACCATTGACTTGTTGGTAAACTTTGTCCAAATAGGTTATCCTTAGGTATTTGGTGATGAGGCCTAATATTTGAAGAAAGAATGTTACAATTGGATAATTGTTTGAGCTCAAAACTCCAATTGTTGTTGCCACATTGTTTTGATTGTTTGTAATGTGAGGCATGATTTCATGGTCTTGCTCATGAGAGCCAATTGAAGAGTGTCCTATAGATGATGTTGTGCACTCCTGCAATACATTTTCCAACTTATTTTACACACATACATGTGTCAACAAAACTTACCTAATTATTTGTACTTTCCATCATATAAACAACAAATATAATGATAATGTTAAGACTTATTAGATTGATGGCCATTATTGAAGTACTTAATTGAAATCATCCATAAGCCATTTTCACTAGATAATCATGCAACATCATGTTTTGAATTTTAACAATGCATGCATATTTAACATTTTTTCATTTTCTCAGTATCATATACTAGTGGAACAATAGTGTCATGGCATGTTTATGCTTAAGGCCCACATGGAGCAAAACATGTGCACTTTTTAGTAATGCTACATGGGTTTGGATGCAATTTTTAAATACTTGACCAAATGGATTTGATTTCTTTCATGCTTACCTTCAAATTGGGGACACTGATTTCAAAGTCATCAAATGTTTGGATCTCCAGCATCTTTTGTGAAACCTCCCCTTCACCCACATACAATTGTGATGTTCTCAAGTCAAGCGAAAATTCTTTTACTGCATTTGCAACATTTATCAACGACCTCTTGGCAGCATTTGCATCCAACTGTGCTCTCATAGCCACTCTATGCACATTGTGAAGTACCGAAAGGTGAACATTTTTCAGCCAAGGATTTTCTTGTAAAAGCTTCATCATTGCAACAAAAACCTCCTCTCGACCTTGATCATCCCAACTGTGAACATCCATGCGGACATGAAATCCAGTGTTCTTTGCTATCATATAATCATCCACTGAGTCTATCTCAAGTACCTGTAGAGTCTTGTTTGACTTCAAGGATTGAAGAATCATACAAACATCGGATGGTCCCATACCACTAGGTTTGGGTGGGGCAAGTAGGCATAATTGAGTAAGAGTGATGTTCGTGGCTAGCATATCTCCAATAGCTTTTGCCAGATTTTGTCCATATCCAAGAATGGTGAGGTGCTTAAGAGATGTGTTAAGGGGTGGTTGTCCCTCTGTACCACTAAGGGGCCAAAGCAGCCTCTCTGTTCCATTTGGGCCCATTTCACAATCTCTTCCTAGATATAGAACCTCAAGGGTTGGATTTTTTGCCAACATGGAGCCAAAGGAAGCACCTGTATATGCTGTCAGAGAAATATCATGAAAAGTCAAATGTTTAATGCAGAGATTTCTTGCCATCATTTCACATAATGTTGTTGCTCCCTTGTCACCAAGCTTTGGGAATGACAACTCCAGAGTCTCCACTTGATTAGTGAGCAGACATTCACATAGCTGTTGCAGCTCTTCAAAATTCAACTCTCCTGATATCCGCAAATTATTCAAGATTTGGCATGTACCAATGGCATCCAAGACAACACAAAATCCATACTCTCTAATGGCATCAGACAAATAGTTTGTAGCATATTTGTCTGTAGCAACTCTAGTTGCTTCAATTGTGCACTCTTCCACATCAAAGATGAGGCTTGGCATGCTTTTAATGCAACTTAAACTCCATATATGAGAAGTCCCATATAGGATGGAAGTAACCTCATCAATATCACTTGTAAGTGTTAACCTTATTCCACACCAACTTTCAGAGTACTCAATGTCAAACTCCCATTCTTTTTGTAACTTGGTCAAGTTTGGCTTTCTTCCTTCACATGACAAATCCCTTTTTGACTTGATCAAGTCTGCCTTGGGATTGTCCAACAGACCACTTTTTGATGGCTTCAATCCCACAATTCTCTTTGCCATGCCCTTAACGAATCCCACAGGCTGCTGACCAATCAGTTTCATGCTACTTGTCTCCGGTGGCAATGTTAACCATGGGCTCTGTTTCAATGCTTCTCCTGTGGGCCATGGCAGTCTCTTGTCTGGCTTTGAAGCTTGGCCTGGCTTGAGTCTGGTGATTCCCTTTGCCAAGCCCTTGAAAAATCCCTGTGGCTGTTGATGAAACAGTTTCATGGTACTCAACTTTGGTGTTGATGTGAAGTGTGGGCTCTGTTTAACTGCATCCCCTGCAGATCCCAGGTTGTTGTCTAGCTTTGAAGCTTGGCCATGAAATGTCTCCATGGAAACCTCTGGATCCATTCTCCCAATTAAGTTGTGAATGTGCTGAATTGATGGCTGCAATCATAAAATTCTAAGCTTGTTATCACAGCTGGTCTGTGCAATAGTATTGGGACCAGTACCCAATGTGACTCTTATGCTTAGTTCATGCATTACTACATCCTTACATTTCACATTTAGCTGTTTAGTGCTATGCCATAACTCTTAAACCTCAATGTCTAATGCCAATTATGAACCAACAACTACTAGGTTTGGACATGATTGTGGCAGTCAAGTTCTCTGATTCATCAACCAGAATCCAACCTATTCTACATCTGAATACTTCCTTGCTTCAAGATGTCTTTGTCAGTTTATTTCTTGACATATGAATCCATTTTTGAATTTAGAAGGGCAAACATGAGCTCTGAAGATCTATAGGTTATGAACTGAATTGTGCAAGAGATGGTAGTTCTACCAGAAAGAATGTTGTCCTTTTGATGCGGCTAATCCTCCAATGTACAAGTGCCGGCCACCCAAAAACTTTTGTTTCCACTCCCTCAACTGACAATTTTTGAGCTGAATGCAGCTGGAGACTTTTTGTCAACACCACTCGAAAGTGATCGACTCCCTTAGTCCAAAACGCTGACTAAACTAAAAGCTCCTCCCTGTTCATGCACCACCATGATTTCAGTCAACTGTAAGAGATATGATTCTTGAATTTCTCTGGAATCCCTGGACTTTTTTGCAGCCCAAACATTTGCAAAAGATTGTTAGATCCTCATGTCTAATCTGTCTAATTCAAGCTAGGAGTCTGTTCAAGGACTGAAAAATTTGTGTATCCCACCATGTGAAGTGACCAGAAAATCTATAAAGAAGGGAAACCCTGAACCCTAACATAATCATTGGATCAGACCCCATCAAGCATGCAAACATGCGTGTTGTCACGTTTGCAAGAGTGTGAACCTTGCGGCCGACAGCCGAGAGTCCCAAGAAAGCTGCAGCGTCTGGCTTGAACATTCAAGTGAACCACCGTCTCCCGTCCAGGACTCACACCACCATTACGATCACCTGGTCCTACGAAGCCACACAGATTCACTCCCATATCAGGCTTAGAACTACAACCGCGGACATGTTCTAATACAGGACCTACGTTTGCAAATGAGGTGAGCTATTTCCAGAGAATCAATCACTCACCGATGGTGCGCAACAAGCAAAGATAGAACCCGAATCTGCACACTGCTAGACAGCCAATAAAAATTGATCAACTTTTGTGATGCACTGGATCAGACAAGCGGCGAGGACATATTATAAAGAGGGGGCAAGGCACAATACATAAACCAAACTTGTGTGTATATGACAATGCAAAGCTAGACAACGAAGATCGGTGACAGCTTCTCTACACACACGGAAGAAGAAAGAAGAAAGTTGGCTGCACTACCGATGGGTGCTGAAAGTCCAACACTTTAGGGGGTCAGACACGGAAGAAGAAAGAAGAAAGTTGGCTGCACTACCGATGGGTGCTGAAAGTCCAACACTTTAGGGGATCACACACGGAAGAAGAAAGTTGGCTGCACTACCGATGGGTGCTGAAAGTCCAACACTTTAGGAGGTCAGACACGGAAGAAGAAAGTTGGCTGCACTACCGATCGGTGCTGAAAGTCCAACGCTTTAGGAGGTCAGACACGGAAGAAGAAAGAAGAAAGTTGGCTGCACTACCGATCGGTGCTGAAAGTCTAACACTTTAGGGGGTCAGACACGGAAGAAGAAATAAGAAAGTTGGCTGCACTTTCGAACACTTTAGGGGGTCAGACACGGAAGAAGAAAGAAGAAAGTTGGCTGCACTACCGATGGGTGCTGAAAGTCCAACACTTTAGGGGGTCTGTACGAAGATAGGTAACAAGCAGCTCTCTGCCTGCCGAGTTCGGAGATCTAGTAGGCAGTCACGGAGGCCATCCATCATCCACAAGAGGAATTAGCCAAATTTGGTTACACGTCAAAGAGGAAAGTAGAAAGATTTAAGAATTAAGACAACCAGCTTGAGCCAGTGTTGTTTTTTTTAGGCGAATTTTTGCAGCCTTCTGAGGAAAAAAAGGAAGGTGCTAAAGTTTCAAAGGATTTTTTTCTTTTTCATGTAGGGTAAAGCCCCAGGGTGGGGACATTCCCAAATCAATGGCCCCTGAGGCTAAAGGTAAAAGCCAAGGGCTGGTTATTTTGGGAATGCCCTCACCTGAGGGCTTTACCTGATGTAAAAATTAAAAAGTAATAATTTTAATTTTTTTATTGCCATACCTGAAGGGTATCAGACAGGTACTCTCCAGGTATCACAGTAAAAACATTTAAATTTTGATACTCAGTGAGTATCTTTCTGGTACCCACTGGGCATCACAGTAAAGATGTGAAAAATAAAATACACGGGCACATTGAAAACGAAATGACCAGCCTCGAAAGGAAAGTGCCTCCTCTGAGTAGAGGAGTTATTATGCTCGGTATTGTGCCCTCCCAATACAACTGGAAATTCGTCCCAGGTCTTTTGGGGGGGGAAAAATGAGCCCAAGTCATCTCAGGTCACTATATTTAGAGAATACTTCCAAGAAGTCGACACATTATGGAATGAATCCTAAATTTTTTCTACCTCCCCCTCTGACTTCTAGCCAAATTTGGCTAAGTCCTCTTGGGCATGATCACCAACCCACTTACTCCACAAATTTGAAAATAAAAACTAACTGAAACCTATTGTTCTGACAAAATAAATCATCCCCATATGGTGACTTTGGGGCAAATTTTTCACAAAAATCCTTTGTATAAGTCACACTGCATTTTTGTTTTGGGTCCCCAACAGGGGTTTTATCTTCAACAATGTGTGGAGGCCAGAAAGGCTACTGCCATTTAGCTGGCAGAGCAAAGTTTCCGATTGAGAGGTTTTTTCCAAGGTGCAATTTCAGGCATCCCCTTTAATTTTTTTTGTTGCTTTCTGGCTATCTTTTTTTAAAGGTAATCAGTTATTT
>Ga0116229_10012866_pt1 | contig 11954 bp, 5 predicted proteins | sample S1TSphgellanicum_3_FD_87313 | JGI IMG/M metagenome (GOLD analysis project Ga0116229, IMG submission 87313) | Host-associated microbial communities from peat moss isolated from Minnesota, USA - S1T2_Fc - Sphagnum magellanicum MG | ecosystem: Host-associated > Plants > Peat moss > Unclassified... | reverse complement strand
TACCGGAGATTTATCAGCCAGCGTTTCTCGATCCGTACGGCCGCACCGTGGGAATCTCATTGCGCAAACTGTTCTGATCGGATAACGGGCGTCGCTCAGTCGGAGCACAACGACTTCGGAACTATGCTGTCCCCTCCCGCTGACGTGACGCAGTCTCGCTGCGGTGAGCATCAAAGCCGAGTGTCCATCTGGGAATGCACCGACGGCTTATGATGCTTTTACCTCCAAGTGCGCCGACCAGGGTTTGATCCTCGCAAGCTTTCTGGCGAGAGTCATCCGTGCGCGGCGCGTGTCATAGTCGCCCTGAAGCCGCAACCACCACCCATCGGTGAGTCCAAAGAAGCGGCACAGTCGCAGATCCGTATCCGCCGTGATGCCCCGCTTGCCCGCGATGACGTCTCCGATGCGCTGCGCCGGCACATCGATCTCCTTGGCCAGCCGATAATTGGTGAGTCCCATCGGCTTCAAAAATTCATCGCGCAACATCTCTCCGGGCGAGGTCGGTGAAATTCGCTTGCCGCCGGCGACCGTTACGGAGCGGAAATCAATCTTTGCCAAATCCTCAATTCGAATGCTCATCGGTTGCCCTCCTCTTCACTCGTAATGCTTCGAAATCTCCACATCCTCGGCGCCGTCTTTGCCGAATACGAAGCGGAGCCTCCACTGTTTGTTGATCCGGATGCTGTGTTGTCCCTGGCGATCTCCCGCGAGCGCTTCGAGCCGATTGCTCGGCGGAACACGCAAATCCTCTAGACTCATCGCCGCATCAAGCTGTTGCATTTTGGCGAGCGCGCGTTTTCGAATGTCCGGCGGATGCGATCGGACGGGAAGTTCAGCGAACGCCGCGGCAGTCGCCTTGTCCTTGAATGACTTGATTGCCACGGCTAATAATAACGCATCTCATTATTAACGGAAATCGTGATTATATGTGAAAATTAATGCAAGTTCGTGAGAATGTCACGGGGCAATTCATCCCCGACGAACATAACTTCCTTATATGCGCATCAACCGTGCGCTACAGGCTCTTCGCCCGCCTACAAATCCCCCCACCGCCAAAGAGCGACCCCGCGCCGCTTGAGCTCCCTCACCTGCGCGGGGGTCGGCCAGCTCTGGTAGTCGCCGGCCTCGGACTGCGGCCGCCCGCGTTCGCCGGCGACGAGCGCGGGGATCCGTTCGACCAGCAGCGCCGCTCCCGCGGCGAACACGAGTTCCGTGGCCGCGAGCACGCTCGCGCCATCCGGTATCGTCACCGGCGATTGGGCGAGGATGCTGCCCGCATCCAGTTCCGGCGTCATCTCGTGGACCGTCACGCCGATGCGCGGCCTGCCGTGAAGCAGACATTGGAACACCGGATCGACGCCCTTGGCCGCCGGCAACAGCGACGGATGAATGTTCAGGCAACCTACGCGCGGCACGGCGAGCGCCGGGGCGTGCACGCGCTGGTTGAAGAACGCACTGACGAGGAGATCCGGCGCTGCGTCGCGCAGGAACTTCAATCCCGCCGCATCGTTCAAGTCGCGCGTCGCCAGCACGGGCAAGCCCGATCGGCTCACGGCCGGCACTGCGCGGCCGCGGCGCGCGCGCATCCCATCCGCGAGCGTCGTCGCCGCGAAGAGATACAGGGAATAGGCGATGCCGCTGGCCCGGATCTGCGCCAGGGCGCCGCGCAGGAACCCGTACTGCGGACGAAGCACGCGGGTCGAGCGCACCACCGCACAGATCTCGAGCCGTTCGCAGGCCGCGAGCCGCTCGAGCACGACGGCTCCGGCGATGCCGCCGCTGCTGCAAAATACCGTGCGCAGCCGCGGCACCGTGGTCGAACCCGGCATCGTCACACGCTGCGAAGTTCCTCGGCGAGCGCCTCGACCGTGGCGCTGATCTGCGCCTCGGTATGCTCCGAGCTCACGAAGAAGCGCAGGCGTGCCGCACGCTCCTGCACGGCGGGATAGACGATTGGCTGCACGTTGATGCGGCGCCGAAACAGTGCCTCGGCCAGGCGAACCGCCTTCAAGGAGCTGTGCGTGATGGTCGGGATCACCGACATGCCGATGGAGGGGCCGGTATCGATCCCGAAGGCGTTGGCCAGATCGAGAAACTGCTGGCCGCGCGCATGCAGCTTCTCGACCCGCGCGGGTTCCGCGCGCATCACGCGCAGCGCCGCCAAGGCTGCGGCCGCGGCGGGCGGCGGCATGCCGACGCTGTACACGAAACCCGGGGCGGCGCACTTTAAATGCTCGATCAGCGCCCTCTCGCCCGCGATGTAACCGCCGCAGCTCGCAAGCGTCTTGCTGAGCGTGCCCATCCAGATGTCGACGTCGGTGCCCTTCAAGCCGAAATGCTCCTGCGTCCCCAGGCCGCGCTTGCCGAGCACGCCGAAGGAGTGCGCCTCGTCGACCATCAGGAAGCAGCGATGCCGCCGCTTGATGTCCACGAAGCGCGGCAGGTCCGGGATGTCGCCGTCCATGCTGTAGAGGCCCTCGACGATGATCAGCACGCGCTCGTACTGCAGGCGGCACTGCATGAGCAGGCGGTCGAGCGCCTCCCAGTCGTTGTGCGCGAACGGAATGCGCTTCGCACCGGAGAGCTGGCTGCCGATCAGAGCGCTGTTGTGAATCAGCGCATTGTGCACGATCAAATCCTTCGCACCGAACAGATGCCCGATCGTCGAGACGTTCGTGGCATGGCCGCTCACGAACACGACGCAGTCGTCGACGCCGTGCACCTCGGCGAGCGCGTGCTCGAGTTCGCGATGGATCGGGCGCTCGCCCGACACGAGCCGGCTCGCCGAGGCCGAGGTGCCATAGCGGTCGATGGCCGCCTTCGCGGCGGCGTTGACGGCGGGATGTCCCGCCAGGCCGAGATAGTTGTAGCTCGAAAAATTCGTGTACCGCACGCCGTCGATCTGCGTCGTCGCGGAGGCGAGCGCATCGTGGCAGCGGAAATAGGGGTTCGAGACGCCGAGCTTGCTCGCCCCCTCGGACAGGATGCGCAGCTGTTGATAGTCGGGATGCAGATCGAACCGGTACCAGCTATCTGGGATCGAATGTCCGCCCGCCGCGCCCGTACCGGCGCCGGCAGGCGGGCGCGGCGTGGGTGCGGATTTCTCCTGCTCCGCCTTGCGCAGCCGCCGCTGCAAAGCCTCCTGTATGAGCCGTTCCTTGAGCGGCCCGGTCAGTCCCTGCAAGCTGCGGCGCGGACCGCTCATGCGCGCCCCGCCCGGGTCAGCGAACGCACCGACGCCCCCGCCGTTGTCAGATCCTGGCCCACGGCCGCGGCCACGCTGTCGCTGAACTCATCCGCATGCTGGGCGGCGACCGCGTGCAACTGCAGGGCGATGCTGTCCGCGCCCTCCCCGGCCGCCGACGGCTCCTCCCCGGGATGCAAGAGCCGGTCGATGCGCTCGACCACGCTGTCGATGGTCGGACTGCCGCTCAAGGCGAGCGCCGGGAACTTGACGTCGAGACGCGCCTCGATCGATGTCGCGATCTCGACGGCCATCAGCGAGTCCATGCCGAGATCGGCGAAGGACGCGGTCGCATCGATGCGCTCCGGGGCCATGCGCAGGATCTCCGCGACCTCGCCGCGCACGATGTCGGTCAGCGCGGCGAGCAGTTCCGGCCGCGGCAGCGTCTTTAAGCGGCGGCGCAATTCCTGCGCCGATTCCTGACCGTGCGCCGCCTCGCCAGCCGGTACGAGGCGCGCAAGATCGGCGAACTTGGGTGCCGCGGACCGCGGCAAGAACCGGCCCAGCCGGTTCCAGTCGAGATCGAGAAAACTCAAGTTTCCGGCCTGACTCGCGCCGAGCGACCCCAAGGCTTCGAGCGCCGCGCCGGACGAGAGTGCCGTGCCGCCCATGCGCTCGACGAGTGCGCCAAGCACCTGCGTGTTGCGGGCCAGGAACCCCACGTCGGCGATCGGACCCCAGCCCACGCAGGTGACCGGCAGACCGAGCTGGCGGCGTTCCGCGGCGAGCGCCTCGAGCGCGAGATTCGCGGCGACGTAGGCACCCTGGCCCGGATTGCCGAACACCGTGGTTGCCGACGAGTAGAGTACGAAGAAGTCGAGCGCACGCGTGCGCGTCGCTTCGTGCAGGTTCAACCCGCCCAGCACCTTCGGCGCGAACACGCGATCGAGCGCCGCACCGGACACGTCGCGCAGCAGTCCATCGTCGATGACCATGGCGGCGTGGACCACGCCGCGCAGCGGCGGCAGGAGAGCATCGATCGCGGCGAGCGCCGCGCTCAAGGATTTAGGATCGGCCACGTCGCAGGCGGGCGCGAGGACCTTGACGCCGGCCGCGGCAAACTCGGCGAGCAGCGCCTCGCCGTCCGGCAGGGAGGCGCCACCGCGTCGGGACAGGAGCGCGAGATGCCGTGCCCCCTGGCGCACGAGCCAGCGGGCCGTCTCCAAGCCGAATCCGGTCAAGCCGCCGGTCACGAGATAGGTCGCATGCGCCGTGATCGGCAGCGGTGCCGCGGGCACGGGCGCGACCCCTAGCGGATCGAAGCCCTCCGGGAACGTGACCACGATCTTGCCGATGTGGCGCGACGCCTGCATGTGGCGGAACGCGGCCGTGATGTTCGCGGCGTCGAAGCTGCGGTGCGGCAACGGTTGGAGAATACCCTGAGCGAACAGGGTCATCAGATCGATGAACACGCGTTGTGCGGTTTCCGGCCGCTGTGCGAGGAGCTGGTCGGCGTCGATGCCGAAATACGCGATGTTGTTCCGGAAGGGGCGCAGTCCTAAGCGCGAGTTCTCATAGAAGTCGCGCTTGCCGAGCTCGAGCATGCGACCGAAGGGACGCAGCAGACGCAGGCTCAAGGCCATCGCCTCGCCCGCGAGCGAATTGAGCACGACGTCGACGCCGACCCCGCCCGTCGCGGCGAGGATCTGCTCGCCGAACTCGAGCGAGCGCGAATCGAACACGTGATCGGCCCCGAGCAGCGCGATCAGATCGCGCTTGTCCTCGTTGCCGGCCGTGGCGAAGATTTCCGCGCCCCAATGCTTCGCGAGCTGGATCGCGGCGATGCCGACGCCGCCGGCCGCGCCGTGAATGAGCACGCGCTCGCCCTCGCGAAGGTGCGCGAGCTCGTGCAGAGCGTAATACGCCGTGAAGAACGCGGTCGGCACCGTGGCCGCCGCCGCATGCGACCACTCGGCGGGCTTGCGCGAGGCGGCGAGCACGCGCGTGCGCACGCGGTTGCTGAACGAGGCGGGCGCGAACGCGAACACCGGATCCCCGACACAAAACTCGCTGACACCGCTGCCCACCCGGGCGACGATGCCGGAGACTTCCATGCCGAGGGTCGCGCCGCAGAAGCCATCCTCGACGGCTTCGTCGGGCAGAAGACCCATGGCGTACATGATGTCGCGAAAATTCAGGCCCGCCGCTTGCACGTCGATGTCGATCTCGTCGGCGGCCGGGTCGCCAAAGTCCGCGCGCGCGAGCCAGCGCAAGTTGCGGAACGGTCCCGGCACCGGGCAATCGAGTTGTACCACGCGCGGCGCACCGATCGCGGCCGGTGGCGGCAGCGGCGTGGCGACGCCGACGCGCGGAACGTAACGACCTCCCGCCGTGAAAATGATCTCGTCCTCGGCGTCCGGCGCGAGGATCTCCTGCGCGACGCGCGCGGCATTGCGCGCACACGGCAACGGCTCGGCCAGTTCGATCCAGCGGATGCGCCGATCGGCATACTCCTGCATCGCGACGCGCGTGAGACCGAGCAGCGCGGCGTCGCGCAACCGGTCGGGCGGCGCCGCATCATTGGCCGCCGACGGCAATAGCGCCTCGGCCGGCAGGTCGGCGGCCCCGGAGGACGTGCCGACGACCCAGCATTCGACGTCGGCCGACCGGCGTGCGCAGGCCTGGAGCCCGACCGCCAGCACCTCGGTGCGACGCTTGAGCGCCGCGGCGCGCAGCGGCGCGGGCGAGGCGGCGGTCGCGAGTCCGAGACCGGCGAGATGCACCCAGCCCTGCGGCGCGAGATGCGTCTCGGCCAGCGCCGTCAGCAGCTCATCCCAATGCGCGGCCAGACGCGGATCGAGACCATAGCGATTCGGTCCCAGCGCGATGAACTGCGTACCACAGACGAGGTGGATGACCTGCTGGCCACCGGCCTGAAGGGCCGCCGCGAGTTCGGTGCCGAGTTCTGCGCCGTACCCCAAGGCATCCTCGACGATGAGCCAGGGCCGCAGAGAATCCCGGCCCACGGGCGCGGCGGGCGCCATGGCAGGCGCCGCGGCCTCACCGACGGCGCGCGCGATCAGCAGGTATGGGCCCGAGGGTGCATCGGGCGTGTCGCGTACGATATGCACGTCGTCGAAACCCGCTTGCGAGAGCACGTGCGTCCACAGTTCCGGCGCACGCAGCCGAGAGTGCGCGGGGCCGTGCAGCAAGGCAGCCTGCCACCACTGGGGAGCACGGCCATGCACGAGATCGAGCGCACGCGAGGAGTACTGGTCGAGGATCAGCAGGCGACCCTCGTCGCAGCACAGCCGGCGCAGATTGGCGAGCCGGCGAAACGGTTCATCCGATCCCGCACAACCCTCGCCGAGCACGATCAGATCGAAGCGACCGCCGAGCGCATCGGGGTCCACCTGGCCGCAATCGACGTCGAGCACGCGGCAGTCGAGTGCGGCGGCCGCCGGCCAGCGGCTGCGCAAATCATCGAGCAGCCCCTGAGCAGCGGCGCAGACGACGAGTTCGCAGCGATCCGGATCGAGTGCCGGCATCGGCTCGAGCCGGTCGCTCGCCGCCGCGCCGATGACGCGCAGGATCCGCAGGCGCGCCGCCACCGGCTGGGCGGCGACGGCCGCCTGAACGACCGCCGCGATGGCCGCGGCCACCTCGTCGGCCTCTTGCTGAGTACAGGTGTCGATCCACGCGGCAGCATCGAGCGCCGCCGCGGTCCCGTCCTCGTGCCTCGGGCCTTCGCGCAATTCTTCCACGAGGTGCAGGCCGGCACTGCCCACGCGCGCGGTGAGTTCCGCATATTGAGGGTAATCGGCGATCAAACTGGTCCAGATCGCCGCGGGCTCGAGCGCGGTCTGTTCCGAGTGCCAGAGCCACTGATCCCCGATGGCCTTGAGGACGCCGTCCTCGGTCAGAATTTGCAGCAGCGAATGCAGCAGCGGCGCACTCGGGGCCGCGACGCGGCCGGAGTCGATCAAGCCCTGCGGGTCGATCGCCTGATTGCCGACGAGCTGGCGCAGCGCTCGGGCCGCGAAGGCGCCGCACAGAGCATCGAGCAGCGGCTCGACTTCCTGGCTGAATCGCTGCCGTGCCGCGAGGCGCGCAGCATGATGGAGCCGCAAGGCGGCCCGTTCGGCGAGCGCAGCAACGCCGGGCAGCGCCACGGCTTTCGCGGTCTCGCGTCGGGGCATGGCGATCGCTCGGGTCGAGAGCCAGCGCGGTGCCGTGAGCGCCTCCGCCTGCAGGCTCACGGCGCGAAAGCGCGCGCCTTGAACCACCGCGAGCGGCACACCGGCGCCGTCGTAGAGCCAGAAATCTGCGCGCAGCGAGCGCGGGCTGCGCCGGGTCCGCTGCTCGAACTGCACGCGTGCCGCGGCGGCGCGCGACGCGCCCGCCATGACCTCGAGGCGATCGATGCGCACGGGCAGAAAGGCCCGCAGCTCGGGTTTCTGACCGGCAGCGACCTCGCGGTCGCGCAACGCCGCGTCGGCGAGCAATTGGAACGCACCATCGAGAGTGGCGGGATGCAGGTGCGCGGCGGCGAGATCCGGCTCGAGCGCGGGCGGCGTCGTGAGCGTGCCGATCACCCCCTCGCGGCAATACCAGACCTCGTCAATCGTGCGAAACGCGGGTCCGTACTCGAGCCCCAGGGAGTGGGCGAGGCCGTAATGCCGCTCGGCCGAGAGATCCGCGCTGCGCGAGGGTAACTCGAAGGCCGCGGCGCTACGAGTCCCGCTGCCCGCCACGATCCGCCCCGTCGCGTGCGTGCGCCAGGCATCGCCATCCTGACGATCGCGGCTCACGATCGTGAACGCCCCCTGGGTCGGATCCAAGCGCAGGCGCACCGTGCGCGAGCGTTCCGAATCGAGCACCAGCGGCGCCACGATCTCGAGATCCTCGATCACCGTCGATGCACCGGCGTCGGTCTGCTCGGCTTCGCGCCGCGCATGAGCGGCCGCGAGCGCGAGCTCGACGTAACCCGCCGCGGGAAAAATCACCACGCCGCCGACCACGTGATCGGCATAGACCGGCAGACGCGCCACATCCAGGTGGGATTCCCAATGATAGGGCTCGTTCGCGAGCGCATACCCGAGCAGCGGATGCGCATGGCGGCGCGCCAGCGTCCCTAAGGATTCCGCCGTGGGAGAGAGCCAGTGGCGCTCGCGCTGCCAGGGATACAGCGGCAGATCGACCTCGCGACCCGGCACCGGGAACAGCCGGCCGGGACTGCCGAGCGCGCCCGACAACTCGAGCTGCGTCGTCAATTCACCCAAGCGCGCGGCGCCGGCGTCGTTACGCTTCAAGCTCGGCGCGACCCAGAACGTCGAGGCGCTCGCCTTGCCGATGTCGGCAAGATAGGTGGTCAGCACGGGCCGCGGCCCGATCTCGACGAAGCTCGTGATCCCGTTCTGGGCCATCGCGGTGATCGCCGCCGCGAAATCGACCGGCTCGCGCACGTTGCGCCACCAATAGCCCGCGCCCACCGCCTGCTGCGGGAGGATCGCACCCGTGACCGAGGAGTACATCGGCACCGACGGTGCGCGGGTCTCGAGCGTGGCGAGCGCGCGCAGTAAATCCTTCTCGATCGGATCCATCGCGGAGCTGTGAAAGGCATAATCGAGGCCGAGCCGCTGAAACGGCACCTGGCGTGAGGCGAGTGCCGTCTCGAGCTCCCCCATCGCCTCGAGATCGCCGGCGATCGTGACGGCGCGCGGACTGTTGATCGCCGCGACGTTGAGCCGGCCCTCGAGATTCAAGGCCTGCAGCAAGGCATCGACCTCAGCGCGTGCAGACGACACGGCCGTCATGCCGCCCACGCCGCGCGTGCGCGCTTGTTTCGAGCTGCGTTCGTAGATGACCCGCACGGCTTGCTCGAGGCCGAGCAGACCCGAGGCCCAGGCGGCCGCGGCCTCCCCGACGCTGTGGCCACAGACGGCTACCGGCACCACGCCACGGGGCGCGAGCGCACGGGTGATGCCGACTTGCAGGGCGAACAGCGCCGGTTGCGCAATCTCGGTCAGCGCGAAGCGCTTCGCGGCGGCCGGCGCCTTCAGTTCATCGAGAATCGAGCTGCCGGCCCCGGCGAGTTCCCGGTACAGCGCATCGACCTCGAGCACGGCCTTGCGACACTCGGGATCTTCGTCGAGCAGCTGCAATCCCATGCCGGCCCACTGAGAGCCGTTGCCACAATAGACGAAGCCCGGAGCCGAGGCGTCGGGACGATACTTGCCGAGCGTGACTCCGCGCGCGGAGCCGGAGTCGGCGAACTTTTCGAGCAGGAGTGCGAGCGCTTCGCGGTCCGGGGCGTAGGCCTGCAGCCGATGTCCGAGGATGTCCCGGTGGCGAGCCACGCTGTAGGCGATGTCGTAGAGACTCTGATCGGTGCGTCGCCGGAGGTGAGCGGCCATGGCGCGCGCCACCGCGCGCAGCGCCATGGGGCTGCGCGCCGAGAGCAAGAGCGGCACCGGGGAGTCCGGTGCTGGCTTCGCGGCGGCCTTGGTCACTACGGCTTTGGTGGCTGAGGCCCCGGTCGCCGCGACAGCCGCGCTCTTTAAGACCACGTGCGCGTTGGTGCCGCCGAAGCCGAAGGCGCTGACACCGACGATGAGCGGGCGATCGGCCGGCAGATCCAAGGGTTCGCGGACCGGCGAGAGATTCAGGCCCGCGAAATCGATGTTCGGGTTCGCGGTGCTTAAGTGAAGGTTGGCCGGGACACGCCGGTCGCGCAGTACATGCAGCGCTTTGACGAGGCCCGCCATGCCGGCGGCCGCCTCGAGATGGCCGACATTTCCCTTGATCGAGCCGATCGGCAACGGGCGCGCGGCCGGGCGATGGCGCCCCAGCGCCTCGCCGATCGCACGCGTCTCGAGCGGATCACCGACCGCGGTGCCCGTGCCGTGCGCCTCGAAATAATCGATGTCGCCCGGTGCGATGCCGGCGCGACCGTAGACCTCTTCGAGCAGCGCCGCCTGGGCTTCGTGACTGGGCACGGTGAGGCCCGACTTGCGGCCATCACTGTTGACGCCGGAGCCCGCAACGACGGCGAGGATGCGATTGCCGTCGGCGAGCGCCCGATCGAGGGGCTTCAGAATGACGATACCGCCGCCCTCGGAGCGGACATAGCCGTCCGCGGTCGCATCGAAGACGTGGCAACGGCCCCGACGCGAGAGCATCGAGGCCTTCGAAAAACCGACGAAGGGGTAGGGATGCAGGTGCAGACTGATGCCGCCCGCCAGGGCGGAATCTACTTCGCCACACCGAATCGCCTGGCAAGCCTGATGAAAGGCCACCAGGGAGGAGGAACAGGCCGTGTCGATGGCCATGCTCGGTCCGCGTAAGTCGTACAGGTAGGAGATCCGGTTCGCCGCGATGCTGCCGGCATTGCCGGTCATCGTCGTGGAGTCGATGCCCGCGATGTCGTCGCTGCGGCGGTAGGAGTAATCGACGCTCGACAAGCCGATGTACACGCCGCAACGCCGGCCGCGCATGGAACTCGGCGGGATGCCGGCATGCTCGAAGGCTTCCCAGGCCATCTCGAGCAGCACGCGCTGCTGCGGATCCATCTGTTCCGCTTCGCGCGGCGAGATGCCGAAGAAACCCGCGTCGAAGCCCGCGATATCGCCGATCGATCCGGCCGCGAAGGTATAGGCGGTGCCGGGCTCCGCTTTGTTCGGATGCAGGAAACTGTCCTGGACCCAGCGATCGGGATCCACCGAGGTGACGAGATCCCGTCCCTCGAGCAGCGCCTGCCACAATCCTTCGCCCTGGGGGCCCGGCAGGCGGAACGAGAGTCCCACGATCGCGATCGGCGATGAATCGGTGATCGAACCCAACGCGGCTTTAGTGCCGTTGTCCGCCTTGACCATCAACAAAGTCCCTTTTTCACGTCGAGGTCCTTCAAGCTGCGATAAAGAGTGGGCCCCGGCGTCCCCGATCAGAACCAGGCAGGCGAAGCCGCCTCGCTCTCTCACGGGTCATCATGACTAGAACCATCCCGAGCACCGATTGGAAGGACATCGGCAGAGTTTTGTTCATCTTTAACTTATCAGAGGATATGGGGTGCCAGTTGATCACGCCATAGAGGCAGGATCCGCTGGCCGGTGCATCGGAACGCGGTAGAACCCCAGTGTGCGATTGGAGATAGATCACAGATGGAAGATAGTGCTCCAGATATACTTTACATATGCTTCAGATCACAGTTCTCTGGACGATAACTGGAAAAGATGTGATTGCGACCTCCGGCTGAACAGCAAGGTAATGCTTTTACAAGAATAAACCACCCCGGTTGAACTCGATTCGTTGCGCAAGTGAGGCTTAGGACAGATGACATGCTGATGCGTACTCAAGACATGGACGTGGTGGGATTGCCGACAGGGGAACCCATGAAGATCCTCGTCGAGATGCGACCCGCGCTCGAGGGTCACGCCGGGATTCCGCAGGAGACGAGGCTCCTTTTTCGGGGCCTTTCAATGCTCGATGGCGTGAAGGCAGAAGGCTTAATGCAAAGTGCCGACCGGGTCCTCGCTCGCGGCCTGCCGACGAATGGATCGACATGGCTTGGCAAACTGCCCCGGGATCGGCAGCTGAACCGGCTCGGACGTGTCGTGATCACCCTGGAGCAAGGCTACTGGGATTCGCCAATACGCGCGTACGCCCACACCTTCGCCATGGCACTCCGTTATCTCGCGGGAGGACGGGAGAACCTAGCGCGCTTCGAAACCAGCCACTTTCGCGACTACATCTGGCGCCGCTTTTTCGCTCG
>Ga0116229_10012862_pt1 | contig 11958 bp, 14 predicted proteins | sample S1TSphgellanicum_3_FD_87313 | JGI IMG/M metagenome (GOLD analysis project Ga0116229, IMG submission 87313) | Host-associated microbial communities from peat moss isolated from Minnesota, USA - S1T2_Fc - Sphagnum magellanicum MG | ecosystem: Host-associated > Plants > Peat moss > Unclassified... | reverse complement strand
GGAAATCGAGCAACTCGAAAACATCGTCAAGGCGGCGGTCGGCTTCACGACCAACGACACCCGCCAGGACATGATCCAAAGTCAGGAAGTTCCCTTCGCCGATCTCTTCGACGAGACGGCGGCAACCGCTCCGAAACAGTCGCTGACGCAGCAGATCAACAATTACCTCCCCTACGTGACGCAGGGCTGCCTGATCCTTCTCGCGGTCGGCATCCTACTCTACTTCCGCAGCGTGTTCCTCTCCCCGGTCGGCAAAAACGCGGGCGACGAACCCGACAGCTTCGAGGCCCTGCTCCATAACTACGCAGCGACTTCCAACGGGCACGCGAACGGAAACGGCCACGTGCCGAGGCCTGGCGCACCGGCATCACCGAGCATCCTGACCCCGCAGGAACTTTCCCGGCTGATCCGTGAAAATCCCGACAACGCCTCCCACGCCCTGCGGCAGTGGCTCAAACGCAATTAACCAAGAAAGACAATCCCCATGGCCGCAACTGAAATTCCCACCAAACCAAGCCCGATCGCCGGGTTGAACAAAGTCCAGAAACTGGCCGCGCTGCTCGTCGTCCTTGGGCCGGAGGAAGCCTCGGTCATTCTCTCCGCCTTCAACCAGCGGCAGATGGAACAGATCATGGGCGAAATGGCCAAGATTGAATTTCTCTCCGCCGATGCGCAGCAGAGCCTGCTCGAAGAATTTTCGTCCGTCACGCTCGACGCGGTTACCTCGGCCCTGGGCGGCGTGGAGAAGGCGCAGCACGTGCTGGAAAAATCGCTCGGGCCGGTAAAGGCCCGCGAAGTGCTGACCCGCGTGGCGCCGAAAGCGACGACCTCGCCAATGATGGAGGAATTGCGCAACCTGCAGGCCTCGGCCGTCGCCATGATGCTGCGGGGCGAACAGGCGCGGACCTGGGCGCTCGTCCTGGCCCAGCTCGAGCCCGAGAATTCGGCGGAAGTTTTCAAGACGATGGACCCGGCCTTCCGCGCGGAGGTGATGCTGCGCATGGCCCACATGGAGCCGGTTTCCCCCGAGGTGCTGGAACGGTTGATCAAGGGCCTGCTGGCGCGCCGCCCCGAGACGGGCTGCCGCGACCATATCGCCGCCGACGGCACGAAATTCCTGACCGAAATCATGAAGCGCTTCGACCGCCAGGCGGCCAGCGACGCGCTCGAGGCCCTCGCGGAAAACGATCCGGAGCTCTCCGCGTCGATTCGCAAGATGATGTTCATCTTCGAGGACCTGGCGCAGCTCGACGCGGCCTCGATCGGCGTGATCATGCGCGAAGTCGACTTCAACACCCTGGCCGTCGCGATGAAGGATTGCCCGCTGAAGTTGAAGGACATGATCATGACGAGCATCACCAAGCGCGCCGCCGAGGGGCTGGAGGAAAATCTCAGGCTCATGTCCAAGGTGCGCCGGAGAGAAGTCGAGGAGGCGCGCGCCAAGGTGATGGAGCAGGTCTTCGATCTGGAACGCCGCGGCGAAATCAGTCTTGTCCAGGAGGAAGCCAATGCCGCCGCTTGATCTGGTTTTGCCGTTCCGCGTGACCCGGATTGAAAAATCCGAAACGCCCGCCAGCGCGCCAGGGGACGAGACCTCGCACGCCGCGGGCTACGCCGCCGGTTACGAACAGGGTCGCCTGCGCGCCGAGTGGGAGGGCCAGCGCCTCCACCAACAGGAGAGCGAAAAAGTGCGGAAGCTGATGCAGACGCTGGAGAATCTCCATCGCGAATACGAGCTCCTCCTGGCCGAGCACCTGCCCGACTTGATCCAGGGCGCGCTCAACCGCGTTTACCGGCAGCATCCGTTTACCACCGAGGAGATTGGCCACGAGGTCGCCGCGCTGCTGATCGACATGGAGCAGGCCGGGCGCATCGCGCTGGAATGCTCGCCCGCGCAGGCCGATGAACTTCGTCGGAACCTCGAGGAATGCGACGCGATCGCCGACGGCGCCAAATGGACGCTCCAGGCCAATCCGGGCCTTCGCCTCGGCGAATTCATTTTGAAGAGCGACTTGGGCGATGTCGATGGCCGGCATTCCTCCCGGATGCGCCAGATTCATCTCGCGCTGGAGGGAACGTCATGACGGGCCAGATGTTTCACCGCTATCACCAACGGCTCCAGAATCTGCATGGCGCGGGTCCGGTCGGCCGCGTGGCCAAGGTGGTCGGGCTGACCGTGGAATCGCAGGGCCCACCCGCCGCCTTGGGCGAGGCCTGCGCGATCACGACGCGCGGCGGCAAAGAGACGCTCGCCGAAGTGGTCGGCTTTCGCGATGGCCGCGTGCTCTTGATGCCGTGGGAACAACTCGAAGGCATTTCTGCCGGAGCATCCGTGCGCTCGACCGGCTGCCCGTTGCAGGTGCCGGTCGGCCCGGAGGTCTTGGGCCGCATTCTCGATCCGCTCGGTCGTCCACTTGATGACCTCGGCCCGCTTCCACCGACCCACGGCAAGAAGAACATCGTGCGCGAGGTGCCGAATCCCTCCCGCCGTGGGCGCATCCGCGAAACGCTGGCGACCGGCGTGCGCGTGGTGGACACTTTCGCCACCTGCGGACGCGGCCAGCGCCTCGGTATTTTCGCCGGCAGCGGCGTGGGCAAGAGCAGCCTGCTTGGCATGATCAGCCGCCACAGCTCGGCGGAAATCAACGTCATCGCGCTGATCGGTGAGCGGGGCCGCGAGGTGCTCGAATTTGTGGAGAAGGATCTCGGGCCGGAGGCGCTCAAGCGCAGCGTGATCATTGTCGCCACGTCGGACCAACCGGCGCTGGTGCGCATCAAGGCCGCGTTTACGGCCAACACGATCGCGGCCCATTTTCGCGACCACGGCAAGCATGTGCTTCTACTGATGGATTCGCTCACCCGGCTGGCCATGGCGCAGCGCGAAGTCGGCCTGGCCGTGGGCGAACCTCCGGCCTCCCGCGGTTATCCGCCGTCGGTCTTCGGGCTCTTGCCGGTCGTGCTGGAGCAGGCCGGTGGCAACGAGCACGGCGCGATCACCGGCTTCTATACCGTGCTGACCGAGGGCGATGACTGGAACGACCCGATCAGCGATTGCGCGCGCTCAATCCTCGACGGCCACATTTTGCTCAGCCGCCGCCTCGCCTCGGAAAATCAATACCCGGCGGTCGAGGTGCTGGAGAGCCTCAGCCGCCTGCAGAACGATCTCGTCGCGCCGGACCGGCTGAAAACGATCGCCGCCGCGCGCCACGTCCTGGCCATCCACCGGCAATACAAGGAGCTGCTCGACATCGGCGCGTACAAGACCGGGACCAATCCCCAACTCGACCGCGCGCTGGAAATTTATCCGAAGCTGGTGGAATTCCTGCGCCAGCCGGTCACCGAGAAGTGCCCGCTGCCAAAGGCGTTCGAGCTCCTCCACGGGCTCCTGACCCAACCGAAAAGGTAGCATGAAAAAACAATCCCTCGAAATCCTATATCGCTACCGGAAGCATCTGCTGGAAAAGGAGCAGATCGCCCTGCAGGACAGGATCGCCGACGAGAACCAGCAAAAGCTACGGCTCGCGCAGTTGCAGGCGCGGGTGCAGGCGACGCATAACGCGAAGGCGAAAGCCGCCTCGGTGGAGGAGTTGCGCTCGCTCGACGAGGCCGCCGCCTACTTGCACACCCGCCTCACGCTGGCCCGGCGCGGCATCGCCCTCTGCGCGCAGGCCCGGCAGGAAGCGGTCGAGCGGACGCTCAAGACGAAGCAATCGCTCGACCAGATCGGGTTGATGCTGGAAAAGGGCAGGCGCAAGCACGCCGCCGAGCTGGATGACGCCGAGCGGCGGCAGTTGGATGAACTCGTCACGGCGCGTTACGCCATGGCACTGCGGGGCGTATGAAAAACATCATCATCGCCGCCGTGGTCGGGCTCCTGTTCATGTCGGGAGGATTCTATTTTGGCCTGAAACTGAAACCGCTGCCGGCGCCGAAAGCCGCACCCGCGCCCGTCGCCGAGGTAAAGCAGCCGCTCATCCCGCCGCCGGGCAGCCCGATCACGCTTGAATTGCTGCGAAAAACGTCGCAGACGATGATGTCGTTAAATGACGCGCTCCAGGCCCGGGAACAAAAAGTGGCGGAGCGCGAAGCCCGGGTACAACAGCGCGAGGATGAACTCGCGGCCGAGCGGGGGGACCTGGATCGCTCGCACGCAAAATTCAAGCAATTATACGCCGAATTCCAGTCGCGGCTAAACTTGGTGGAGGCCAACCAGGTCGCCCAGTTGCAGAAGCAGGCCGATCTCTACAGCGCGATGGGCACGACGCAGTCCATCGAACTGATCCGGACGATGGAGGACGACGAGATGATCCGGCTCTTTTCGGTGATGGACACGAAGCCGCTGGCCAAGCTGATCGCGGATTGGAAAACGAAATATCCGCAGGACGTGCCGCGCCTGCTCCATAATCTCGACGGCATGGCGCAGGTGATGCCGAAAGAGAAGATCGTGTTGGCCGATTCGCCCCCGGACGCCGGTCCCGTCGCCGCGCCCGCCATGTCCCCACCGTCGCCCGATCCTTCCTCGCCCGACCCGGCGGCGGCGACACCCACACCGCAAGCTTCGGGCGAGACCGCGCCCACCGGTCCCGCACCGACATCGGACCCTGCTTCCCCGGCAAATCCCGCCCCAGCGGCGTCTTCCGATTCTCCGGCAACACCCGCCGCGCCGGTTGACTCTTCCGCATCGCCCGCGCCCGCGCCTTCCGAGAGCACGCCAGCGCCGGATTCCGGTTCGACCCCGGCGCCAACTTCCACGAATTAAAATGATCTCCTCGGCGAGTTATCCATTGGCCAGCGTCCTTTCCTCCACGGACCTATCCTCGAAAAACGCCACAGCCCACGCTCCGTCAGAGGACGATACCTCGACGAGCTTCAACGATGTGATGCAGCAGTACGAAGGCTCTCCCAGTCCATCCGGTAAGGTTTTCCCGCCGGAAGCGATTCCGCCAACGCTCACCTTGAATGCCGAGGCCCCGGCATTGGACTTGGCGGATTCCCCCGCGGAAGAGTCGACCGTCGGTGTTGCGATCAACCCGGCTGCGCCAACGGCCGGCATGACGGTGCCAGCAGCCGTCCCGCCTGCGGCAACCGTCATCCCGCTGGCGCCCACGGCCCTCCCGACGGCGGCAACGGTCAGCCCGACCTCGATAACGGCCAAGCCGAGCGCGACAGCGGCCCCCCCGCACGCCATGAAGCCCGCGAGTGCCCCGGCCACAACGCTCGCTCCACCCTCCAATCTTTCGACCCTGCTGATCCAAGCTTCGGTGCTTGCCCCGAACGCGCCCCTGGCGAAGACCCCCGGCCATCCGGTCGGCGCGGCGACCGGGAACGCGGCACCAGTTAGCGAGCCGATGCCGCCCACCGAGCCGTCGGACCTCCCGGCGCTGATCGCGCAGGCGACCGCCGGCCTGTCGGGCGGCAAAAAGATCGTCACGGCAAAGACAGCGGCGAGCGCAACCTCGGTGAGTCCGGCCAAGACTCCGCCCGGCACAATACCGGCGAGTTCGGCCCAAAAGGCCCCCAGTTCAGCGAACATGATCTCTGCCCACATGCCCCGCAGCTCAACCGTTACGAGCGCGGACAACATCTCCCCCAGCTCACCGACCGGTACACCAACCCGTACGCCAATATTGTCTCCCGGCACAACGATGACGAGCTTTGCCGACAAGTCCCCCAGTTTACCGATCAGCACGCTCCTATCGGCCCCCGACCGAACAACGACGAGCTTGGCCAATATGCCTTCCAACCCGCCGGCCGGCACGCCCCAATCGTCCCCGAGTACAGCGACGAAGATCTCGGCGAATACGTCCCCCCCAGCACAGGTTACGAACTTGTCCGACAGGTCTTCCGCCATAACGGCGACGAACTCAACCAAGACGCCCCCGAGTTTGACGGCGACGAACCCGGCCACCGAGTCGCCAAGCTCACCCCCGACGAGTGCGGCGCTGAAGCTTCCCAGCCCACCGACCAAGGCCGCCGAGCCGACGGAATGGTCAACACCGATGGTCCAGGCAGCTCTCCGGTTGGACGGCAGAACCATCGCCGCGGCCAGGACGTCCCCCCGCATAACGACGACGAGTACGGTCAAAACGGCAAAAAGTTCCGGATCGAAAACAGCGTCGGCCAAGTCCGCGCCCACGACGGCTTCGACCCCGATTGACGTCTCCACGTTGATCGCGCAAACGTCGATCCTGGCGCAAACTTCGACCGCGAGCCCCGGGAAGGATTTACCGACCTCCGCCGTAAGCAATTGCCCCGTCGTCAACCCGGCGAAGGAAAAAAAATCCGCGCCAGCGAGCACTGAAGGGAGTTTTCTTCAGTCCGGCCCGGCGAGTTCTTACACCGCAGCCGGCACCCCCGAGATGTTGACAGGCCTTCCCGGCATCACGAGTGGAGCAACTGTCAACCAGCAACTTACATCGAATAACGGAACGAAGAACCATCCGCTCGAAGCTGTGGCCGCGACCGCTTCCACCTCCGCTGGCACAGCAAATGTTGAAAAAGATCAAGTGATGCATGCTGAATTGAATATCCCCGATCTGACGGTTCTCTCCGGAAACGGAGGGAACGCGGTTCCCACGCAAGGCAATGCGGACCTGCACATTCAGCTCGCCTCCAATAGCGACTTCACCGACGCGCTGAAGCAGGTCATGCACATCGCGCAATTGACTCAGACGAGTGAATCCCGCGCCCCGATGCGCGTGGAGATGGAAATCCAGACTCCACCCGGCGCGGTCGTGAATGTCTACGTCTCCAAGCAGGACGACGGCTGGCGGGCGCAGTTGAGCACGAACGATCCGGCGGCATTGAGCTGGGTGCAAGACCAGGTCAGCTCGCTGCGCCAGTCGGGCGATCTCGGCGTGGAAGTCAAATGGCTGCCGCCCCAAATGGAAAGCGGCACCACACTGACGACGTCGAGCAGCCAGGATTCGAACCTAGCGTGGAACCAGGGCGGCCAGGGCCAGTCGAACGATCAGCCGCCCGATGAGCGCCAACAACCGGGACGGCGGCAAAACGCCAAGGCCACGCCGGAGCTGGCAGCCATCCCGTCCAATCCATTCATGGAGACGTTGGCCGCCGTGGGGAGGGCCGCATGATTCCCGCGATCCTCGGCATTCCGGTGGTGGAAGGCGTGGTCGGGGGTGTCGTCGGCAGCGTGGCGAACATCTTCGCGCCTTCGAATTCCTGCTCAGCGACCGCTACCGTGTCCCCCGTCACCCGCAACGCCTTCGCTCCGTATCTGACCAGCGCGACCGCAGCCAACGCGCCGGCAGCGCCGGTGGCGACGCCTCCCACCGGCTCGATGCGCGCCGACGAATGGGGCCAGATGGCGCCGGCCGACGTGCAGACTTGGGCGAAGAGCCTGGTGGGCAAGCACGTCGCTGCGACAGATGCAACCGGCCGCACGATCTCGGGCGACGTCAACGGCATCCAAATGCTGGGCAACACGCTGGCGCTGAATGTCGGCGGCCATCTCGTCTCCCTGGCCCAGCTTAAACAAATCACCTGGTCGCCTTCCGTCGCCTAACCGTAAGACTATGAGCAACACGATTACTTCGATCAACGCCAACACGCCCCCGGCCACGGCCACGGCCCCTGTTTCCAGCAACGGGACCCAGACCCTGACGCAGGCCGATTTCCTCAAGATCATGGTCGCCCAATTCACCCAGCAGGATCCGCTGAGCAGCGATGACGGCAGCGGCGGCAGCGACAGCGGCACGAGCGATTACGTCAATGAGCTCATGAGCATGACCAATTTGACGACGCTGCAAACGATGTCGAGCCAACAGGCGCAGGCACTCGTCCAGACTCTCCCCGGTTCCACCGTGCAAGTGGACGACAACGGCGTCATGTCCAGCGGCGTGGTGCAAAGCGCGCGGGTCGACTCGTCGAGCCTCGGCGTTTACTTCACCGTGAACGGCACGGAATACCCGAGTTCGGATCTTTACTCCGTCGACCAGACCGCGGCCCAGACCGCCGCCGCCGCGGCCGGCGCCGCCAACGGCGGAACCAATTAACCAAAACCAGCCACGACAACGAATAAACCAACCACCCGGATCCTCCCTTAGGGAACGGCCGGTTCAACCAGGAAAAAGCAATATGATTCAATCATTGTACTCAGGGGTGAGCGGCATGCTCTCCAATCAAACGGAAATGGACGTCATCGGCAACAACATCGCCAACGCCAATACCACGGGGTTCAAATCCAGCAACGCGGACTTCTCGGAATCCTTCATGCAAGTCGCCCGCGCGGCGACCACCAACGACCCGGTCGACCTCGGCGTCGGCCTCGGAGCGCAGGTCGCCAGCACGGAAACCAATTTCAACCAGGGTGCCTTCCAGACGACCAATGTCCCGACCGATATGGGCATCAACGGCAGCGGATTCTTCGCCGTCCAGTCCGTGAACGGCGATGATTACGTGACCCGCAACGGTGAGTTTGTCGAGGACAGCAACGGCTACCTGCGCACGACGGACGGGAATTTTCTCATGGGCGTAACCGGCGCCACGGCGCCCGCCAGCCCCACCGCCGGCTTCCCCACGCAGAAAATTCAGATCCCGACGACCGTCGCCTCCGGTTCATCCGTGGTCAGCTTCTCGGTCGACCCCACCGGGACGATCACCGTGACCGGCGCGGACGGCACCACGCAAACCGCCGGCTACATCACCCTGCAGAATTACAGCAATCCGAACGGCCTGACGGACGTCGGCAACAGCTTGTACACCTACGGAGCCGCGGCGGGGACCAACCAATATTACCAAGCCGACAGCGACGGCGTCGGCACGATCCAGACGGGCGTATTGGAATCGTCCAACGTCGATCTTTCGACCGAGTTTGCCAACATGATCATCGCGCAACGCGGCTTCGAGGCTTCCGCGCGGGTGATCACGGTCAGCGATAACATGCTGCAAACCGTCACCGATCTGAAGACGCAGTAAAAGCCTCGAAGGAGACACCGCCATGGCTGAGCAAAATCCTGCGGACGAGAACGGGGCAAAAACGGGTGACGCCAAACCGGCGCCAGGGGGAGGCCTCGCCTCGACCCTCATCTCTTCGGTGATTGTCGCCGTGATCCTGGGCGGCGTGGGCTTCGCCCTGGCTTACTTTGTCCTGCCGAGCCGCTTGCAACAGACCGCCGCCGCGCCGGCGACGACAGCCTCGGCCACGGGGGCGGCCACCGCCGACTCCGTACCGATCACGGACGAGAAGACGGGACGCTCCGCCGAGGAAACCGCGGCCCAGGGCGGCAAGGTCGTCACCAAATTCACCATTGAGGAAGTGACGGTCAATATCGCCGATACCCGCGGCAATCGCTTTGTGCGGGCGGGAGTTTATTTCGATGCCCCGCCAGCCGTGCTGGAGGAACTCGAGGCGAACCGGGCCCGCATGGTCGACACGCTCGGCCAGGTCCTTTCGACCAAGACGCTCGACGATTTGACCTCGCCCAACGTCCGCGGCAACCTTCGCGACGAGTTGCTCGGCGTCATCAATCCCACGCTCAAGACGGGCCGCGTGGACAACATCTACTTTACCGATCTACTCGTGCAGTAGCATCCCGACCCATGACCACCCCGGACCTTGCCGAGCCAGCAATCGAGATCGCGGGGGGCGACGAACCGATCGAGGCGCGCCCGTTTCAATTTTCGACCGCATCGTCCCTCACCCCCGGCCGCCAGGAGAGCCTGGAAAGCTGGCACCGCCATTTCCTGAAAATGGCCTCGGCCAGCCTGGGCGACTTGCTCCGGCTCGAACTCGACCTGGAATTGACCTCGGTCCAAATCCAGACCTACGGCGAGATGGTGCAGGAACGCGAGGGCGAAAACCAGTGTGTCCTCTTTCGCATGAATCCGCAGCCCGGCCTCTGGCTGCTGGACCTGCCCGTTTCGTTGTCGCTCCTGCTCGTTGATCGCATGATGGGCGGTCCCGGCGAAATTCCCGCAGGTCAAACCACCGAGTTGAGCGAACTCGACCAGACGATTTTCCAGCAATTCGCCGAGACGCTGCTGGCCGACTACGCGCGCAACTGGCGTCCCCATGCCGACCTGCGCGCCGAGGTGATGCGGCAGGTGCGCAATCTCAATTACCAACTGATTCACCAACCGGAAGAGCTGATCCTGCGCGTGGGCATTCAGGTCGCCATCCGCGAGACCAAGACGGTCATGTGGCTGGTCGTGCCGATCATGTCGGTGGAGGATTTGCTGCTGCGCACGCTCGCGTCCTCCGAGCCGAAGAAGGTCGAGCAGAACCCGGTGGTGAAGGACAAGAAATCGCCGCTCGGGTCCGTGCCGGTGCCGGTCTCGATCCGCTGGCAGGGCTTTCAGCTTGCGCTGCGCGAAATCGACGGAATGGACATCGGCGACGTGCTGATGCTGGACAACCGCAAGTGCGAGACGGCGGCGGTGTGGCTCGGCGATCGCGCGAAATTCACCGGCCGCGTCGTGCGCGACACGCAGAAAACGACCTTAACCATCACCGGCCAATTGGAATAAAATTATGGCACAAGAAGCACCTCCCACCGCGTCCAGGAATCTGGTCATGGACATCCCCGTCTCGCTGAGCGTCGAGCTCGGGCAGACGCAACTCGAAGTCCGCGACGTGCTCAATCTCGGCGTCGGCTCGGTCATCGAGCTGAACAAGCTGCAGGAGGAGCCGGTCGATATCCGCATCAACGGGCGGCTGATTGCGCGCGGCGAAATCGTGCTGGTGAAGAATAATCTCGCGGTAAAAATCACCGAGCTGATCAGCGGGTAACCTCAGGCGCGCCATGTACGATACCGTTCGTTGGATTCTATTGGGGCTGCTCTTTGCCGGGTTGCTCGGCACGTGGATTTGGGCCGGGCGAAAGGCGGCGCGCAATCGACCGCTCGGCAGTCATCCCGGCAGTTCGTTCAAGGTTTTACAGAAGCGCTGGGTCGATCAACGCACCGGCGTCTGTCTGGTCGAGGCGGAAGAGCAGACCTTCCTGCTGGCCTACACCGTCGGCGGGGGCGTGAGCTGGCAGCCGCTGGAGAAGCCGGCGCCGGACCCGGAAAAAGACGCGGACAAGCCCGCCAACCGGCTTAACTCTCCCCGGATTTTTCCGGAAGGTTGAGACGGCGGAGCCTTGCCGTGGGTGGCCCGGACAACTCGTTGTCCGGGTCGCGCAGCGCAGCGGAGCGACAGGAAGCTGGTTCGAACTCATTTCCGGTAAACGCAAGCAGCTTCCTGTGCGTCCGCGCGCAAGCGCGCTCCCGCACCCGGACAACAAATTGTCCGGGCCACCCTGCGGCGCGGGCGCATCGTTTCCAAAATTACAAGGGAATTAATTTCAGCCTGCGGCGGTGACCGGAATGGACCCTTGGTTAAGCAAACGGATTATTTTTCCGTACCCCACGCCAGCAGAGGACAAAAATTCCGATCTGCACACTCATTTCGAATCGTATCTAATTCATCATTAGACATTTATGAATTGAAGTAGCCGCTGGCATATTCCGTGCAATGAATCGGGCATGGCAGCCGCGCCTTTCCTTGCGTACCCGACCCTTTTTGCCCCGGCAATCCGGAAATCCTTGGCCGCGCTGCTCTTGGTCGGCTTGCTGCTGTTGCCTCAGGCCGCCTCGGCCCAGGTCGCGCCGGTCAATCCGCAGGTGCAAATCTCGATCGAGAACGGCCCGGGCGGAAATGGCAATCTCAGCATCAATCTTCAGCTCCTCATCCTCTTCACGATCCTGAGCGTGGCGCCGTCGCTGCTGATCATGATGACCTCGTTCGTGCGCATCATCATCGTGCTTTCGTTCCTGCGTCAGGGCCTCTCCCTCCAGCAGCCCTCCAACCAAGTGATGCTTTCCCTCGCGCTTTTCATCACCTTTTTCATCATGGCGCCGACGTTCTCCAACATCAAACGCGATGCGCTCGACCCAATGCAGGCCGGGACGATCACCACGCAGGTCGCGCTCGACAAGTCGCTCGATGACATGAAG
>Ga0116229_10012860_pt1 | contig 11958 bp, 7 predicted proteins | sample S1TSphgellanicum_3_FD_87313 | JGI IMG/M metagenome (GOLD analysis project Ga0116229, IMG submission 87313) | Host-associated microbial communities from peat moss isolated from Minnesota, USA - S1T2_Fc - Sphagnum magellanicum MG | ecosystem: Host-associated > Plants > Peat moss > Unclassified... | reverse complement strand
TAGTGTTCGTGGCAACAACATCCGATACTACATTCTCCCTGACAGTCTGAATCTTGATACTCTTCTTGTTGATGATACTCCTCGTGTGAAGGTCAAGAAGCCCACTGCTGGTATGCATCTATTGGCTGAAAAGTATTCTGTTAGATTGGAAATATACTGCTGTTTGCAAGTACTCCACAGTTTTTGAAGGTATTCATATGTTGTCCTTGCAATCCTTAACAACAAAATACCCAGTTCTAAACCTCGTATGCCATGTTTGCTTAACCTCTGCTGTTGGACAAAGATGCAATTTTATTCTGCATGGTTTGACTGTTTGCAATGCTATTCATGAGGACAACATTGGCTATATGTCTATGTGATTTAGGAAAACCAGTGGGGAGAGGACGAGGCCGGGGCCGTGGCAGAGGGCGTGGACGTGGACGCTAGTTGCACAGTGGCCCTGATCCATCCAGGGTAATCATACCACAGGCATGGAAACAAAACACAGTTTTGAAGTTCTCAATCACCATGTACCTGTTGTCCTGGGTTATCTATCCTCATCTAGGGGATGCCAGTGGCTGTTCACCAAGTGGGAGTGAGCATCTGGTAGAGCAGCTCTTCATGATCTGTTTTCTGATTGTGTTGAGCATTGCCACTTTGTTTTGAAAGATGAACTTGGGACGTATTCATTAAGCCTTAAATGCTAACCTTTGCACCAGATCCAATTTCTCAGATCCCTGCAACTTTCTCAGGTTTTAGCATGGTACAGTACCTTATGGCTGAAATGTTGCAAAGCTTCAGTTGAAGATTTGACTTGAAGCTCAAAATAGGTTAACCTGCTTTCCATGTTGCATCATCTGAAGAGAAACAGTGCTGGGGTTTTCTTCCTAGATACTTGATAGTTGTGTGCTCACAAATGTTGAAACTTTTGAGTGTTGTGAGTTTAGGGTTCAGGGTTTCTGAATCATCTACATCCTGTAAGCCTTTTGCATCACACCAAAACATCTTTCAGTTAAGCATGGTAATCAGGGGATTGTGGAGCTGGTTTGTGGACCATCAGGCGGTGCCTAGTGGCATCTATTGTGGAACTTTCTGACACTTGAGAGCTGATCATATGTATGAGGCCTCTTTTTATTGTTATGTGAATCACTCACTCTAATGTATGCAAACAGGGTTCCTCTTAAATGCATGCATTGTTAAACAATGCAGTGAGCTATGTAACAAAGTGGTATTCACTTGGCTCTGGAATTGCAAGGTCAAGTGAGGCAAAGCGCAGGAAAATCTTCAAGGCTGATGGAAAACAGCAGGATTCTGATGAGTTATGCTGGTTGGACAATTATTTTCAGCTCATTCGCTTGATAAAATTGTAAGGCCCTCCTGAAAAATCAAGTGTGTAAATGAAGGACACATTTTTCATGGAATGAACCTCCAAGTACATGCACATTCAAATCACTTGTACATAATTTCCCTCTGGACATGCAGAAGAACCTGCCCTGCCTTTCCATTATCACCTTACTTGTCTAGATCTTCACTGTCGGTTTTCCATTTCCCTGCTCAATCTAGTGGTCAGGTAATGCCCTTTGGAAAGGGCATTACTGAGATTTGGGCCTGCCCTCAGCTGCAGCTTCAGGCAGTGAGCCCTTATTTCAGGAATTCCCCTTCTGGAGGCATTACCTGCCACCTTCTACTCCTTGTTGCTGAACATTTGAAGGTCCAAGGTTGAAAGATACCATCCCATTGTAGATCACTTCAAATTGTGAACACTAAGCTTGCAACATCTTCTTTGCGAATGGCTAGTCAGCTATGTTAACAAGATTCTGAATAAATTGTCTTTCTCTTTTCTAATGTCGTGGGTAGATATGACAGATGTTTATATACATTTCCCTGCACAATCCTCCCAAGCCGTCCTAGCTCAGTTGGTAGAGCGCAAGGCTCTTAACCTTGTGGTCCAGGGTTCGAGCCCCTGGGACGGCGAGCGTTTAATATCTTTTCCTCCCCGTTCCATTTTTGTCTGTTTGGTTCTTTTTTCCTTGGGGTTCTTTGCAGTAGTCACACACAGCAGGTTAACCCTTTTTTCAAAAAACTCTCGCCCTGAGGAAAAAGGTTAGAAAATGCAATTATAAAATCTGTGATACGTTTATTACCGAACACTAGCTTCTATCATTGAACACTTTGGCAGATCTTTCTCAATTCTTCTTCATTTTTAGTGATTTTTGTAAAATGTTATTATATAGGAGGCCTTCTTCTCAAGCTTTATAAATCATCTTTGAAATGCAAAGCCAAGGAAGGAGTGAAGAAAATACATTTTTTTGGAGTGCGAAATGCATCTTTTTTAGTTTTCCTTCATTTTGACCCCTCCCACTTCATTAGTGCATAACTTTCTCTTCTTCTTCTTTTTTTCAAATTGAGCTATTTAAACTGCTCTAAAATCACCATCTTAAGCTCTACAAATCATTTCTTTTTGTTCAAATTGAGTCATCTAAACTGCTTTAAAATCACCATCTTAAGCTCTACAAATCATTTCTTTTTGTTCAAACCCTAGCTTAAGTGTTCAGACACCAGCCTGCCTACCTTACACACAATTAGAACACCTGTCTTTTAAACATCTTTGTAAGTGCACTAGTTATTTTCTTGCTAGAAAATTTTCACCAAATTTTAAAAGAAAACATATCCAAATTGCCAGATTTTAATTCTGAGTTTCATTCATTAGGCAAGAATATAAAAGGATCCTTTTTATTTAAACTTTAATATCTGGTATATAGCCAAAAAACGGCTAAATGTTTTGTAGGTGATCACCACTTCATCTCCATTACAAAATTGTCATCTTCACTGCTTTGTTACAACAGCGAAAAAATGGATCAAATGGTGGTAATACATTGGGGGAATTCAATAGTTCCCACCAGAAAATGGAAGCCCTGCATGATGCCATGGCAGATAGCTTCACAACAATGGTAGCTGAACAAAGTGGCAGTTTTTCTCTTCTAATCCTTTTCAGAAGACTTTGTAGCCTATTTTGAATCAGACTGGCAGTATGAACAGCATTACCTGCATCAGTTTTGTCAAGGACTAAATGGAGAGTACACTAGCCTTACATATTTACGGAGTTCTCTCAGAAACATGCTGAGGACTGGAAAGTGAAAATGTGGGATCTGTTTGATAGAAAACGACATTACCACTTTCTGAAACATAATGATCATGTTTCAAGCTTGTAAGAAGAGGCTCTACAAGATGTATAGGAATGGGACCTGATTTTTTGGGGTCCCTGTAGTACTCACCCAGAACAGGCTTGATTGCTTCCGTCTACAACCACCCCACACGGTTTGTGTCAGCTTCTCATGACTACATGGTAGCAATCCCACATTCTGCTACAAAGTAGCACCGCATCCTGATGACCAATTGTACCTCTAGCACCACCAATATCCCATGTGATTACGTATAGTTCAAATAAGTGATGAGCATGATGATGCACCATCCTTGAATATCTGCTGCTTTGAGACACAATATAAGCAGAATACTTCCACAGCAGGAAAGAGAGGTAAGACATACATACCGCTTCTATGAGATTGTAGTGAGGGATTTGAGGGAACAAATGATGGACAACATGTGTCCCAATATCATGATGGATATTATTGAACCATCCATAATCTCTGTCAATTGTGGACAGACCACCTCGCATGTAATTCCATTCCTGGTATTGGAAGGCAAACACACTCATCACAAGCCAGCACACATTCCTAGACACCAACATCTGAAGTGTTACTCTCTTTCTCAATCTGGGATAAATACCAGAGCATAATGCCTTGGTTTCAGTGAAAGGTACATACCATGCCACGATACCAAGGGACCTTTTTGTCATAACCATGATGGTGCAGGTATGTCACCACATCTAGCCATATCACATTCAACTGCAAGTACCCACACAAGAGAACATGTGAGTTTCTACAAATGATAGATCCCAATGCCTTGATTCTCCTTGACCATGCAAAGCTCTGAGGAAATGTAGTTCACCAAAGACACTTACATGACCAATCAAACAAGGCCCACATAAATGCAACTGTAGAGAATCCAAAGAGATCCTTAGATTGTCTTTCTGCTGAAGCACTGTTCTTTCCCAACAACTTGCAGAATCTGCACAGTTGACATGTATATAGGGGAAGTTGTAGATCTTCCAACGATAGAATCCTTCAAACTCTTAATTTCATGGCACAGTACTACCCAACTGGTAGTGGGCAGAAAATGTGCATATGATCAATCCAAGGCTGATTGGTCACAACAAGTTAAAAAACTACCTGATGACTTTATTCTAAGCTCAGCAGCTGCAAATCAAGTTGAAAGAGACTCTTGAACAACTGTAGAATCATGATTCCATCACCACAAACTGGCCATGCCTTGTGATACTGATTGGACAAAAATTCAAACTCTTGGCCTATTTGGAATAAAAGTTTGAATGATCACCCAGTATGGCACAACATAGAGCTTGAGCATCCACATGGGGCCAACCACAAAAGTGAGAGCCACTACAGTTGCCAGCATGGCAGTCCAGCACGCAGTAGATGTCATCACATCCTTAGCTTCGTTTGGTACAAATAAATCACTTCTGGGGTCAAAATGTGAGCCACTTTTACCAGGACTCCTTGTCCACTGCACCCAACAAAATGTCTCATCAACCATGCAAGAATATTTCTATATAATCCTGAAGAAAAGAGACTTGGTAACAAAGCACATGAGAAATTAGGAGACCAAAAATGGGGGTCCAATTTGAAAAATGCACAGAAAAACAGGCAATAAAAATAGCATGACAAAATGACTCTCATTTAGATGCTGACTGATGGATTACAAGGACCTGAGGGAAAAGGGAACCAACCAGGTAAAATGGGTATGCTAACATAGCCCAGGGAAATGACAGGCGCCCTGTCTTTGACCAGAATTCCATGCCTCTATAAGTCGTCTCTGAAATCTGTCAACCACAACACAAAGTCACTTCTTCAACATACAGAGCATAGTTGAAATGAAACTTCTTTTTATTTTCTCTGCTTTACATGGTCAGCCAACAACACTTATCTAGCAGGACAAATTGGAAAGGGTTGGGAAAAGATGTCTTACAGGATGCCAAGACTCATCGTTTTCCACATGGCCATGATTTTGGTGGTGTGTCCGATGGCTGATACGCCTTTTGTTTGTTGAATAGGAAGCCAACCAGCACATCCAGTACATCACACTGATTCAGAAAAGACTTGACTAATTGTAAAGGAAAAGATATTAGTTTTGTACTGTGACTATCATAGGGCATGTTGAGGGTGTAGCATCTCTAGCTGCAAATGCTAAGGAGAAAAAGGACTAGGAAAAAGGACTGAGGAAAATGGGTCTCACCAGCCATGATAAGGAACCAAAATAGATGAGTGTGTTAAGTGGCCGACAAGATTATTCAAGTTCTTGTTATTGGAGAAGCTCCCATGGCCACTGTGCAACCCCACGTACAAGCAGGAAATCAGAATGACTTGGCAGCCATCCCAGCTTCATTCCAGTAAAGCTCAGATCTCAATCCCCTTCAATAGTCCTTGTGCAAAAACTCTTTGCACAAAGTTGGCCTCAATCACAAGGTTCTTCCAAATTGCAAGCATGATGCCTTGTTCCAAAACTTGTGAGGTGATAAAAAGACACGACTCAGTGAGAAGAATTGCCACGGAGAAAGATTTCTTCGAGAAAAAGGCTCAGGTGTTGCAACCGATTCGCTAATACTTGCCGATAGTCTAAACTCTCAGATATGCAATAGATCTGCAAGTATGATGCTTCAGAAAAAAAATGTAGCAACTAAGCTGCATGCTTGGACAAAAAGGAACAGAGAGAGGGAGGGAGGGAGGGAGGCACCAGTCGTGTCCAAGGACAAAGAGCGCCCAGAACATTGTGCCTTGCGCAAGCCAATACAAGGGCCAAACAATCCAGCTATTGACGTAAGCGGCGGCAGCGGCCAAACCAAACACAATTGCCACATCCCTAGCAACGAAGCTCATGGACTTCCAGGGATTCTTCACCCAGCAATGCTTGGGAATGGCAGCCCGAATATCTGCCAACGTGAACGGAGGAGGCATTGACGGATCGAACTCACTATCTTCTTCCTCTATTCCTGCTCCCCCTTCCGGTTCCGTCGGCAGAGTCAGAGGCCTCAAAGGCACCGCCACCATAGCCACAACACTACCATTTTCCCTTCGTCTACTACTACTACTACCACCACTACTACTGCCATATCCGCTTCTTCTCCTCCTGCTCTCAAAACCGAACCCGAGCCTTTGAGCAGAAGAAACGAGCCCGAGTCCGCCACCGTTCCTCGCTCTCCATACCGCGGCCGCAGCACCACAGACAAGAGTATTGTTAACACGCATCATCTCTGCATTGCATCCGGATGAAGCCACAGATATTGGCAGCAAGGAGACTCCCTGCATCTTCGTGGAGAGCATGGACGCCGCCGCCATCGTCCAATGCCTCTCTCTTCTTCCCGGAAAGGAAGGAAGGAAAGAAATAAGGAAGAAGACGCGCCAAGCAAAGCCACACTACTGCAATACAAAACCAAATCTCCCTCTACAAACAACCAACACTGACAACAACAACAATGCCAACGAACGATGCCTTTACAACCAGAACAGGGACATTGCAGGCCTCACAAATTGCTTTGTGGTGAGAACAGGAACAGCAGCAGCAGGCAGCAGCAGCAGCGAGGTAGGTAGTTAAAAGAGGGAGAAGCGCGGCGGTGGTGTGCTGCCCACCACACCGCTTGTAAAACTAAACTAGAATTGAGAAGTCTCGGGTTCAAACCAGAATTGGGCAGTTCTCAGGATGTCTCGTTAATAATATTCGGCTATTCCAGTTCCAGTTCTGGGTACCCTACTACCCCCACCCGGAACTCTTTTTAATAAATACTTGCCCAAGAACCTTACCCTAGCACCACCCACCCCATTCCAGGATCTTAGGGTTCAACCCTGACCTGACCTGACCTTGCACATCAGTGGGTGTTTGTAAAAATTTCAAGGTTCTGGGGTTTTTTTTTTTTTTTTCCAACCCTAGGGTTTAGGGTTTTAGTTCCTTTTGTTGCACATTGCATTCCATTGACCTTCTCTCCTCATGACAAGCTTTCTTTTTTTCGCGCAATCGCAAGCTCTCTTTTCCTCACATGAATTTGTTTTTCTCTTGTTTTTCAATGCCCTTTCCTTCTCACTCACTTTGATTCAAAATTGCAAGAATTTAATTTTAAAATATTGACATAAATCATCAAAAATCTAATTATTCTTGGTGTTTGTTTCAACTTACAATCAAGCCAAGGCCCATAACATGTTGGTTATCATGTTCGACCCATGTTTCAAAAACATGAAGGTTATAGAAAATTTCATAGGCAATGCACATGCCATTCAAATTAAATTTTGATAGATTATGAAATTAATATTGTGTGTCCTCTTTTTTTACAAGTGTCTTTTCATGTGAACCCTATTAAATAGCAATCACCAAATGGTAGTTGAAAACGATGACCTATTTTGTGGGCAAATTGTATCAAGTGATGATGCAATCATGTCCACCTTGAGGAGAAGAATGAGTTGCAATTAAATATATCAACGACTATCATTGAGACCATAAAGATTGGAAACCCTTTAGTTTGGTAGGCAAAACATGTGCAATTTCTCCATGTTTCTTTTGTTGATTTTCAAGTCCTTGGCATTATGGGATCACATATCAAAATAAAGTGAATTTTCAATCGTTGTCATCATTAATCTAAGATGATTTAGCTTGGAATTGAAAATCTAGATTAACTTATCTTTATCATCAAAAAATTGCCCAATGATACATGTGTTGGGGATTAAAGCCTAATTTTTTAGAAATGGATTTTATTACATGATTAAATAGCACAACAAATTAATTGAAGAACAAGACTTTTTAAAAGAAAATTTAAGCTCTAATTTCATTTGATTCTACGTTCAAGTTTTTTCTTTCATCCTCAAGGTGTTTTTTTTTTTGTAGCAATTTTTTTGTGCAATAATTATAATTATTTTTTATTATTTGTACACATTTGTAGCATTGGAGCTAAAGATTGAAAACCCACTTTGTGTTGTAGAGTAAAATATTTCTTTACCTTGCATTTGTCGTAATTCCTATGATGAAATGGGTTGAACCAATGAATGGCCCATGGTCTTCAATGTGGGTTCAATTAAGGTTGGGAGTTATAGGGTTTTTATAAATTCTATTAGTTTTCTTTTGAAATCATATGTGTTTAGTTAAAATCTTTTGTAAATTTTGTCATTCATATGGTACAGTTGTTGTCTTTCATTATTTTTTTGTCAAGTGTAAGGCTTTAAGAGATCAAGGTTGTTTCATTTTAAAGGTCATATGTTATTGGAATCATATGTTGTAAATTGCAACAAAGGTTAAATTTATGTGTTAATTGCTTATGTCTTTTTGTGCATCAATCTAATTATATTGGAATTGTTATTTTAAAGGTCTTTCAAGTTCATTTTTTATCATTTGTCATGTGCATTATTCAAGATTGTTTTCATTTGTAATCTATAATGTTGAAATCATATGTTTGTTCAACCAAACCAATGGTTTATTTGATGGTTTGTCTAATACCAAATGTGAAAAAGTTCAATTATGAGGAAACATATTGTTGCATATGTGAGTACTAAATAGGCATGCATTAAACACATAATTGTTTTCAAATAAAAATATATGCAATTTTTTGCAATTGCATTCTTTTTTGTTTATTTGACAACCTTATCCCTAAACTATAATCACTACTTGAACAACCCTTTGTGAAAAAATTTAAACCCTATTACTTTGAGAACCCCCCATGTTTGAAAAAATAATTTAACTTTAACAAAGCTTCTTGATTTTTTTAACTTAAGGTGTGAGAGATATTGAATTTTGAGTATTTTTTGTCATTGGAAATTCAATTAAATTATAAAAATGGTTTGGAAAGAAATTTTAATTGGGTAATGAAAAATAAAATACAAAAAAATTCATTTTTAAAAAATTCATTTTCATTTTTAATTTTTTTTTGTTTCTACCTTCTATTTTTCTTTTTTTTATGTGGGTGCGAAGGATTTGTGACCCCATAGTTGGTGGGAAAAAATACCATCTACACCAAGTTGGGGGAAGGAAATTTAAAAAGAGTTGTAATTGTTGTTCAATAGCATGTTTCATCATATGCAACTTAAGTTGACTTGCAAATGCATGTTGAAAAGGATCATTAGGCCCAAAGAGTTGAATATCCTAGCTCCAATGATGTAATTCAAGTAGCATTATTTACTTTTGTGTTGAATTTGAATGTGCATTCCCATCAAATCAATGAATCCAACTCAATTTTTAAAATGATGATTAGGGTGTACCCAAAAAAAAAAAATGATATTAATTTTTATTTAGCTTATACATTTAGTAAACTTATTTATGAGGGATCATTTGTCTTAGGATTTTTTCCCACCACCTTTATGAAAAAAACTTAAAACATAATTTGAGCATTTGGTTTCAATCTTTTAACCTCATACTTGTGATGTTTTCTCTTGTAAGTTATGATCATCAAATTTATAAGAGAAAAACTTCAATCTTTATTTCATTTTGCAATGAAATGGAGGTTGTGGTTTTTTGGGTTATTTTGTTGTGCAATACTTGAAAATGATCGGGGCAAATAGAGTTGAGGGTATAAGGTTTATGCAATACCCACAATGATAGTAATGTCAAGTGTAAACTAATGATTCTTCATTTTAATTTCAATCATTGGTTCAAGTTGGGGGGCAAATCAAAAGAACACATGAAACCCTTCAAACACCCAAAATAGTCTAAGAGGATTCAAATTGGGTTAGGGTGGGGTCAAAGTGATCGTGCAAAGTTAGCACATGTTCCATTGCATATGCTACAAAATAGTTGTACACTAAACACCTCAAGAAGGTTATGCCCTCATAACAAAGAAAGCAAAATTTAGCCATCCTTTGATTTGTGAAATGGGGCCCTTTTCACAACAACCACACTTGAATGAATGCATGTATTTTAAATGATGTGTATATGATCTAACAATGGAATGACCAAAAGGTGATTGCTTGAACTCATGCGAAAACCCATGCGAAATGGGATCACTTTAAGTTCTTGTAGAGGGAAATTTGAGGTGCAAAACCTCCCTTTGGGGCTATTAGCTTCTAATTAACTTTTGCAAATCTTGGGCATTTAGTCTTAGGGTATTGAAAGCATCCCATGCAATGTTCACACACACATTGAAAATGATGAGGACCTACAAACCTTCATTTCCACCACCTAATGCAAATATGTGAAAAGCCTAGAAATGATGTGGGATGGCATGTATTGAGAATGAAAGTTCAACATAAGAACCCAAATATGTAAAATTAGCATGGTCATTGATTTCCATGAATTTGAATGATTCATGGATGATATGTTCTCATACTCATCGTTTTTTTGTTTTTTTTTCTTGTTTGGCTTAGGGTTTTTTGGAATGCCTATGTCAATTATGAGTTGTTACTTTAATGTAAACTTCGGGGGACGAATAAGGACAAGTGCATGACAACCATCATCTATCTTTAGCTAGAATGTCATCACATTTGTTATTTATACTCACCAACATGCCAAAAATGATGCAAAAGTGAAATCAACCTATTGCCAAGTGCATGAGATGGGTTATGTGGACTATAATTTTAAAAAGGGTTTTCCACTAGATAGGGATTAGAGTGTGAGTAAGATTATATGTATTGAACAATTTTGACACAATTTTATAGATTTGACAATTTCCATTCACCTATCATTTATATAGAAGCTAGGATTTGCATTTGAGGACATCATACCTTATAACAATCAATTATAGTAAAATAATTTTGATTTTTAATAAACCTTTTTTTGTCTCGGACTCAAAACTATCTTCATTGATACACTATAATTTCATGTTTACATTGTAAAAGCTTAATGTTCTTAAGTAATACTTATATAATGTTTTGTAAAATCCCCAAGGTGTAAGGGAAAATATCCAATACTATGATATGGTCATTCAATACACGTTAAGCTCTTGGAATTGGGTGCAATACCTACATATGGGTCATGAAACATATATTAACATTTAAAAAAAACTTTGCAATACTTGTATAAAAGTCACAAAATAAATATTAAATTATTGAAATCTTATCATCCTTTCAAAACCCAATTTGAAAAAATGTGAATATTGCAACTTGGGATTGTATATTCAATTAACAATTGTGAACTAAAAGTGGATCATTTTCATTGGAACCCATGTGCAAGCATTACAAAAGACAAAGTCATTACTTCAACACAATACCTACATGTGGGTCACAAAAATTCTAAACATTGTGGTTTTAAGTTGATATGGGTATTGTGTTCTCAAATTAGCTCATCACTCAATTATTTTGAATCAAGATTCGATGATTTTCATAGGTCCTCATGTGAAGATATTGCATCATACAAGGTCATTCTATGAAACGTAATACCCAAATCCTAGGATCAACCATATAAAATGAAAAACAAAAAAAAATTAGAACATCTACTTATGCTTCAAATTCTAAAGTTATTCAAATGGAAAAAAATTAATGAATGAAAAACTTAGCCTTAAAGTTAAAAGTTGATTAACCCAAGAAAAAAAAAATCATAAAATCATAAAAGCTTTATTTTTTTTAAAAAAATAACCTACCCGGATGACCCAATTATCATCTAGGTAAGTCATCAAACTTTAAACACCAATACAAAAGGTTTTTTTTTTTTTAATTCTAATTTCAACCAACAAGAGAATAGATGATTATTAACCGGTTATTTAATAACTTATCTAATTATTATTTTTTAAATAATATTGATGTTGATAACCTGACAGATCCCAAAAAGTTCAAAAAAATAACCTACCCGGAAATTATTTTTAAAAAAAGCAATAACTAGCCAACGGGCTCACCCAAGGTGCCACATTTTGGGAACATCCCCCCCCTCCCCACCCTAGGG
>Ga0116229_10012859_pt1 | contig 11959 bp, 8 predicted proteins | sample S1TSphgellanicum_3_FD_87313 | JGI IMG/M metagenome (GOLD analysis project Ga0116229, IMG submission 87313) | Host-associated microbial communities from peat moss isolated from Minnesota, USA - S1T2_Fc - Sphagnum magellanicum MG | ecosystem: Host-associated > Plants > Peat moss > Unclassified... | reverse complement strand
TATCCGCGTCATCGAGATTCACAGCGGCCGCGGCCACATTCTCTTCGAGGTAGCCCCGGCGCTTGGTGCCGGGAATGGGCACGATGGACGGCCCTTTGTGCAGCAGCCAGGCGAGCGCGATTTGACCGGGCTTCGCGTGCTTGGTCGCCGCGATGTCGCGAACTGTCTGGGCGGCGGCCACGTTGGCATCGTAGTTACTGCCCTGGTAACGCGGGTCGTTGCGCCGATAGTCGTCCGCCGGATAGTCCTCGGCCCGCTTCACCGCACCGGTCAAGAACCCACGCCCCAGAGGCGAGAACGGGACCAATCCAATGCCGAGTTCGGACAAAGCTGGAATCACGTCACGCTCGAGATTGCGCTCCCACAACGAATACTCGCTTTGCACGGCGGAGACGGGGCACACGGCATGGGCCTTACGGATATTGCCGACGCCGGCTTCGGACAAGCCAAAATACCGCACCTTTCCCTCCCTCACCAATCCGGCCACGGTGCCGGCGACGTCCTCCATCGGCACGTTGCGATCGACACGATGCTGATAGAGAAGATCGATGTGGTCCGTGCGCAAACGCTCGAGCGATGCGTGCACGACGGCGCGGATGTGCGCGGGGCTGCTGTCGACTCCCGTGATTTTGCCGTCCGTGATCTGGAATCCGAACTTCGTGGCGATGGTGACCTGGTCGCGTTTCGGGCCCAATGCGCGACCGAGCAATTCCTCGTTGGAATAGGGCCCGTAGGCCTCGGCCGTGTCGAAGAAAGTGCAGCCGAGATCGATTGCACGGTGCAATGTGGCGATGGATTCAGCGTCGTCCGCAGGACCGTAGGACTGGCTCATGCCCATGCAGCCCAAGCCGATGGCCGAAACTTCGAGTCCTTGGGTTCCGAGCTTGCGTGTCGGTAGTGTCATGGCGAGAGATTACCACGAGCAGCCCGACAGGCTGCCAGCAGCCCGCCTAGCTGCGCCACGCCGGAAACTGCGGCCACGAGCGATACGCCTCGAAGTCGTGATTCGGCCACAGCTCGGCGCGCTCGGTCCGCGCCAACGCGTTCAGTTTGCGAATGCTCGCGATGGCGCGCGACTCATCGTCCTGCCAGCACAGCCCTGGGGCGACTTCATCGGTCAGATTCTCGCGCAGATCGGCGGCATCGCCGCACAGAATCACCGGCCGCCCTTCAGACAGTTCCACGAACAGCGACATGTGGCCCGCAGTGTGGCCCGGGCTCGCGATAGCGTGCACGCCGGGCGCCACGGTGTACTCCGCATCTTGAAGCTGCCATGCATCGCTCATCGAAACCTCATCGTCGAAGACCGCAACGTCGAGGCGGCTCTTCGCGGCCGTCAACTCGTCGCGGTGCACATGCACGTCGCAACCCGGCAAATCACACAGGCCGCCGGCGTGATCCCAATGCAGATGACCGAGAAACACGACGTCGATGTCCTTGGCAGAGAGACCCAACCTTTCCAGATATCGTGGGATGCGCTGCTCCTCCGTCATTTGCGGTGGCTCCATCATCGGCCGCTTTGCATCGAAGTAGCGAGCCCGCATGTCCGGCGTGGCGATCTTCCGATAGTCGCATCCCACGTCGTAGAGAATGCGGCCCTGCGAAGTCTCGATGAGATACGCGAGGATGGGCGCGTCCACATACTGCCCGTGTCCGCGATTGCGGGTGGACACCAGTTTCTCGTATCGCTGGGTCGCGGTCAGCAGGGGCCACATTCGCAGGGCGCGGGGCATTTGGCTCACTGTAAGCCGATGAGGGCGGCAAGACAAATCGCCCGGTAAGACGTATCGCCACCCCGGCGCCAACCGGGGTGCTCCGGGACAGACCGGGTTACTGGTGATAGGCATCTTCTTCCTGCCCGAGACCGTCAAAAGAAAGCTCGAAGCTTGATGCGGCTAGACACTCAAGGACACGTGGGAAGGGCACACCAGCGGCGGGTACGCCGGCCGCGACCATAAAAACGGATCGTCCGCGACCTGCGTGAACGAAAGCCGGCTGTAAAGCTGTCGGCAAGCAAAATTAGCGTCGGTCGGCTGCAAACGACCCAATCGCGCGGCTTGCCTATCCGTCATGGCGAACAGGGTCACATAGCTGAGAAAAGCGTCTTCGATACCGAGACCGAGCGCCCGGCAGCTCATCACCAGATGATCGACGCAATTATCGTTGACCCAGGCGGCTCCGATGAGACCGTAATGCGTGAAGCGATCCTCCGCTGTCACAACATAGAGCTTGTGCCCCGCGGTAAAGCGCCGGTGGCAATCCGCAAGCGTATAACGCTGGCCGCTGGTGTTGAACTGATTGGTCTTGTTGAACAATTCGAGGGCCCGGCTCATCTGCAGGTCGCCCGTGCCCCGAATCTCGGAGGGCCAGACCCGCAGATCGAGGGTCGCCAGGAATTCCGGCAAGGGCAGCGCATTTCGTGTTGATTCGCGTTCGAGTTGCGCCTGCATCATCGAAGTCTTGCGAGCGGCTTCGTCGGTGACGACGCATGCTTGAGTCTCGGCCGACCAGAGCAGCACGCGCTTCAGGTAATACAACTGTTTGCCGAGGGTGCGCAGACCGGGAACCGCCGCCTCGAGCGCCGCGCGCTCCATCGGATTGTCGTCCACCATGACCACGTTTTGTGGCCGCAAATTGAACAGTCCGAGCAATTCGGCGATGTTGTCCGCTTTGCTGCGGAAATTGATTCTGACGGCGGCAAAGTCGGCGAGGGCGATTTGTCCCTGAACGATGTCGTGCCAATGACTGACGATGAAACTTTCATCGTTCTTGCTGACGATGGCAAGCAGGATGCCGCGCTTCTTGAGCAGCAGCAGCGTTTCCATGAAACCCATCGGCCAGCCTTCGAGTATGCCGAGTGTCCCGTCGGCTGCCACGCCGCGCCACAGCGTATCGTCGAGGTCCACGACGACGAGTTTCACCGCGTCGCGTTGTCCTATCGTACGGTACATGGCGAAGATCTCGTGCATGACCGCCTCGAAGAACTCCACCCACTTGGCCGAATAATGACATTGCATCGATGTGGGCGGGGCGATGCGCGCGAGGTCATGGTCATGATCACCGTCGCTCAACGTCGTGCCGTGGGTGAATGACCAGACCATGTCGTCCTGGCAAAATTTCTTGCCGATGCTGCTCGACACCTGGTCGATATCGACAAAGTACGCATTCTCGCGCTTGGCGATTTGCGCGGCGACGAACATGTTGAGGCGCTCGATGAAGTGCATGATGTTGCGCAGATCGTAGCGTGGCCGAAACCGGCCGAGCGGATTCTGTTGCGGGATGAGAAAGCCGAGCACGAAAGTCAGCATCTTGTGGTCGGTGTTCGCGGTGAGCGCGTTGTCCAGAAAGCGTGCGAGGCACTCCTGGGTTTCCTGTAGAAATGCCTCGTGGCTCGGTTCATCGTCGGCTAGACGGAAATACGCGCCTCCCAAGATGGTCCGCAGCGGTATATGAAGGATCTGAAAGTCGTATTCCGTGACCGGTGCAGGCAACGAGGGAAGCGAATCGAAATTATTCAGCAGTACGAAGTCGCCGCGGTAGGCCTCGTTGATCGTCGCGCCGACTTGCGGAAACGCCTGTGCCAGGCAACCGCCGACGACAAGATATCGCGCCCCCACGTCCGGCGTGATTTGCAGATCGACTGGAGTGCGGTAACGGGAACCATTGTGCAGCGCGAAAAGGGCTGGGCTGACGCCCACCAAGGTCGAGGCCGGATTGCTGGTGTCGGGGGCCGCCGGAAAACTCGTCATACGGATCGCCCTATGCAATCTGCCCGGCACGATCCGCGGAGTGTTGCCGCGGCAACCTTCGCCACGGCAACACCGCCCCGCCAGAGAATCGGCTACGCAGCGATTTGAATTCGGCGAGGCATGGCCTTCGCCTGCTTCGGAATCGTGACCGTCAGCACGCCGTTCTTGCCGGTCGCATTGACCTTTTCGCTGTCCACCGTGTTCGGTATCACGAAGCGCCGGTAGAAATTACCCTGGCCTCGTTCGACGCGCTGATACAGCGGGTCTTCCTGTTTCTTGACCGAGACCTCCGAACGCTGCCCGGACAAGGTGAGCACCCCGTTTTCGAGCGTCAGATCGACCTTCTCGGGATCGACACCCGGAATGTCCACGTACAGCTCGAATCGGTCGGCATATTCATGCACGTCGACGGCCGGCACCCATGAGGCGGTTGCCGAACTGCTGTCGTTCTGATTCACATTTCCAAACAGACGATTGATTTCGTCCTGCAGCCGCGGCACCAGGCTCCACGGGTCTTGTCGCACCAGACTACTCATGGCGGATTCTCCTATGTTAGCAAAATGTCACGAAACCGCTGAAAAGCCGCGCCTCTCAGCGCCCGGTTCGAACTTAAGGACGACGTCAATGAATTCAATGGCCGCATCGAAAAAATCTTTCAATTCCGCGCTACCCGCCGATGCCCCTGCTACCCGCCGATGCGCTCCAGCGGAAATCGCGCGACTTCCCCGATAAACGTTCGCCAGGCCCGTGGCTGCGCGATCGACGAGAACGGCGCCGACGCTCGCCTCCGCCCGCCCTAAATCGGTTGGCAGCGGCGCGCTGACTATGCGCGGCTCAGAACTTGCCGCTCAACGTCAGGTCATAGCTACGCGGCGGCACACGGGTCAAAAAGTCGTTGCCGTAGAACGGATAGTCATTGACCAGATTGTGTCGGCTGGTCACGTTGTAGATCGCGAACTTGACGTTGTAGTGCTCCAAGAAGCTATAAAACACGGCCGCGTTCAACGTGTATTGCCACGGGATCGTCGGGGATTGGTAGTAGCCGCCATTGGACGCCAGTGTCGAGACGAGGCCGGCTGGCAGCGGTAGGAACCCCGACTCCGTCGCCGCGACGTCGAGGAACCCGGATTGGGTGGTCTCGATCTTGCCCGTAACCTGCAGGTTCGCCTGGGCGCCCAAGCCCGACTCGTGCTTGTAGTTCGCGAGCACGTTGAACAGATGCTGCGGTACGCCCGGATCGTTGAACGTCTGATTCGGCGTGTAAACGATGTCCGCAATAGCAGCACCATCGTAGTTGATGCCCGGATATGCGGGAAAGTTATAGAAAGATTGCGGCTGGTCGAGTGTCGTGTGCAGGTACGAGTAGCTCGCGGTGGCGAAAAAATGCGGGTTCGGCTGATAGTTGAGTTCGATCTCGGCACCTTTGATGTGCGCAAGGTCGTGCTCCAAACCGCCCTGACCGGACGGCACGGCGCGGTTCTGCTTGAAAATGGCGGTCGATATGAAGAGCGCCTTGTCGAGAAGATCGAACTTCAGGCCCGCCTCTTCCAACAGCGTTCCTTGGCGCAGCTGAGTGGTGGGGTCCACCCCGAACGTGCCGACGGCGCCGTCATTGGCATCAGGGTCGACGTACTGCGCTTTGTTGTAGGTGAGATACGCGGAAACATGCGTGGTCGGACTGTAGACGACGCTGATGTTGCCGTTGTACAGGCCATACCAGTTGGTGGACTCCTTTTGCGGCAATCCATTGACCAGTCCGGTTCCCCCCAGGGGATCCGCTTCGTTCAACTGCACCACGTCGCCGCGAAGGCCGTAGAGCACGCTCCACTGCGGCGAGAACTGCAACCGATGTTCGAGGAAGATCGCCGCGTCCTGAAGATTCGAGATGATGCTGCCGTTCAAATAACCACCAGCTCGTCCCGAAACGCCGAACTGGGGATGATTGAATGCAGCATCGTAGAGGACCGGAGACGGAGATGAGCCAGGCCCTTGCGAAGACGCGGGGAAGATCCACGTGTTGGGGCTCGCGGACAAATCGAACACGCTGACCGGTTCGTTCGCGAAGTTCTGGATATCCTCCAGATGCGCGTACCGGTACGTGAATCCAGCATCGATGTCGTTGCTGACGGGGCCCGTCGAGAACTTGATCTTGAAGTCAGTCTTATCTTCGACCGTGTAGCAACCCATGCACGTATCGGCATAGTAGTCCTCGGTCTGGTTGTAGCGGTTCAGATAATCGTAGAACAAGTTATTGGTGATCGTGAAGTTATCCGTGGCCTTGAAGGTCTGGATCACTTGACCCTTGCCATGAACCGAGTGCGCGCCGGTGCCCGGGGGCTCGTCGATGAGAATGCGATCATTTAGGTTGATGGGATTAGGATTCAGGTAGATCTCCGTCCCGAAACCTGCGATGTTCTGCGGGCCACCAACGGCACCGCCGGTGAGATAGGCACCGTTGTCGATGAGTCCCTGATTGACGCGATTGACGCCGTCGTTCTCGCGATAGCGGGTGTCCTCGAAGCCACCGGTCACGAGGACGCTGTAAGCCGGGGTGAACTCCGTGAGCAGGGATACGAACAGCGACTGCTGATGGAAATACATGTCGTAGTAATAGCTGCCGCTATCGTCGGACGTGAAGCTCACGCGGGCAGCGGTGTTGGAGGTGAGCGGGCTGTTGATGTCGAAGGACGCGCGGCGCTTCTGCTGGCTGTCGACTTCGATGCTGAAATCCTCCGTGGGTTTCAACAGGCTCGGCATCTTGGTGGTGATGTCGATCGCGCCGCCCACGCCGGCGCCGGGTCCGGCCTGTACGCTCGCCGGTCCCTTGATGATGTCGACGGAGTCCACGCTGTTGAAGCTCACGGGCGCGCCATAGCCATTGTCGGTGAAGCTATCGCGCATGCCATTGAAAAACAGGTCGCCGTACTGACCGCGGATGCGCGGTACGTTGGGTTGACCGAACGCCGCGTCTGTGTAACTGCTCGACGTCAGATAGGAAAATCCACCCGGATTTTGAATGTTGAGCGCATCGAGTTGTGCCTTCGACAGCAGAGTATTGTTGCGTGGCGTGTCCATGACCCCGAGATCGAGCCCGTACGCCGACGAGGACGATACCTGAGTCGGGAGAATCAATTCGCCGCGCTTGATGCCGTTGACCACGATCTCGTCGAGATCGCCACTCGATGTCGCCGGTGCGGCTGTGGGCGTCGCTTGTTGCGCCTGAGCAACATACGTGGTGGCCAAGAGGGGCAACGACACGATGGTGGAAACACGAAGACGATCCCTAGGTTTCAAGCGTCACCTCATCCCTATTGTTTGTGTGCGCAAGATCCTAGCAGGCAGTGTCTCGAGCGAACAACAAATTTTGTAGATGCGGACTGGTGCACCAACGTGGAACGCGGGAGTGTTTCGGTGCACGCTTTTCGGTGCACAAACTCAAACGGTGTGCACGCCCGGAGCGATTGCAAAGTGATCGTCGAGCACGGCGCAGAGGCTCGAAATGGCGGCCTCCGTTCGTCGTCCGCCATCGATCACCAAACCGCTTTTTTGGTCGCCTGCCACACACGCGCCTCGATCCGGTGCACGGAGTGCCGTCCCTGCTGATGTGCCTCTGGGTCTCAGATGACCAACAGCACCAACGGGATCAGAGCGCCGGCGGTCAGCAGCAGCCAAGCCAGGCGCTTACGGCGCGTTTGCGTCAAGCCCATCCAGATGCCGAAAGCCGTGGAGAAGGCGAGACAAATCGCGACCAACAGGAAAAACCACTTGAGCAGCGCGGTGGACAGGGTTGGTTCGTCGTCATCCTCCTCCGCGGCGGGTGGTGACGGCGCGCCGGGATCGGGATTCTTCGCAGCCTCGGGCGGAGCGGAATCGTGGTGATGGCCCAAACTGAAAACTTGGTCCTTGTGCACGGAGCTCAGCTTCTCGACCAGGGCTAGCGGCCGATAGTTGCCATGGGCTTCGTGCAGGCTGAATACCTGAAGCGCTCCGGTCAGCGCGAAGAACAAAACACTGGGCGCAATGAACAGACCGACATAGCCGTGCCACTGCCGGATGGTGGTCCGAGACATAGTGATTACCTTTGGATGACCGGGGCTGGTACCTGTGCCGGACGATTTTGACCGGTTGACGTCGATCCATGCAAGAACCGCGAGCATTCGCGCTGTGCCCTAAAGATCGACCCCGACTATTCCGCCGTATGAGCCCGAGCGGTTGGTGCCCCCGTGAGCGCAACGGCTTGAATGCCGGCGCCGCGTGGTTTTCGAAAGCCATCATGCGAGCCGAGAACGAAGCGTGCATCGATTGAATCTCCTGCGGCTTAGCCTATCTGCCGGAACGGCGTAACCGCCGCTGGACACGGGCGGCGTGTGTTATCGTTCTTCGCCGATGGACTTTTTTCCGTGAGAGCGAACGCTGGTGCCAAATGCAGTGGGTCCCGAGCAATGGTACGCCTGTACCGTGCATGAATTAGGGGTAAGCCACCTCTTCGAGCCATTCATCGATGTCTTTTACCGCTGCAACATATGGCACGTGCGCGGACGAGACCGCAGCCTTCTGTTCGATTCGGGTCTCGGCGTTGTGAGCCTGGCGCAACATTTTCCCTGGTTGCGCCATATGCCGTTGTTGGCAATCGCGAGTCATACGCATTTCGATCATATCGGCAATCTGCACGAATTTGCCGACCGCGCATGCCATCCTGCGGAGGCGCACATTCTGGACGCGCCGACGCGTGACGCGACGCTCGCCACGCGCTATGCCAAGCTCGACATGTTCGAGCGGTTGCCGCCCGGCGGCTTCGATGCGGATGCCTACCGGGTGATACCGGCCCCGGCGACCCGCCTGCTGGAACATGGCGATTGCGTCGATCTGGGCGATCGCCGCTTCGAAGTGCTGCATGTCCCGGGCCATTCTCCGGGCTCGATCGCGCTGTGGGAATCCGAAACCGGATTGCTCCTGTCGGGCGATGCGGTGTACGACGGGCCCCTCATCGATGACGCCTATCACTCCAACCCCGAGGACTATATCGAAACCATGCACAAGCTGCGCGAGTTGCCGGTGCGCATCGTGCATGGCGGTCATTATCCGAGCTTTGGACGCGATCGCTTTCGTGAGCTGATCGATGATTATGTACGCGGTCGGCGCTCGCCCGGCTGCCCCAGCGAGACCTTGGCACGACCCTGAAGGAGACCCAATTGCCGACGCCCCACTCTGTGCACGTTCCCGGGATGATCCGGGCAAATTCCACGCTCGCGGCGGCGATCGCCGTCGTCCTCGGGTGTGCACCGCCAGCACATGCGGCGGATCCGACCGATAGTCTGGAAGAAGTGGTCGTCACGGCCAGCCGGCGCGAGCAGAATGTCCTCGACGTTCCCTACAACATCTCCGCGGTGAGTGGTCAGGCGCTGCAAGACGCGGGAATCACCAGCCTGACCGATATCGCGCGTCTACTCCCGGGCATCAACATTCCCGATTTGGGACCGCGCGCGAACAGCAGCAACAGCAACATCATCATCCGCGGTCTCAACGCCAACGATCCCGGCGGCGCCGCGTATTTGCCCTGGGAGAGCGTGCCTTTGGTCGCCACCTATGTGGATGACGTGCCCATGTTCGTCAATCTGGCTCTCACCGACGTGCAGCGCGTCGAGGTTCTGCGTGGACCTCAGGGCACGTTGTATGGGTCCGGGGCGGTCGCCGGCACCATCCGCATCATCCACAACCAGCCGGACCCCACAAAATTCTCCGCGGACGTGTCGGCCGACGCGTCCGGCACGAGCCATGCGGCCAATGGCTCCTACACGTTGAATGGACTGGTGAACATTCCTCTGAGCGACACGGCGGCGGTGCGCATGAGCGTCGGTTACAAGACCACTGCCGGTTTCATCAATGCCGATAACGCGGTCGTGTTCGGGCCCGACGCCCAGCCCGTATTGTCCGACCCCGGCAATCCTCTGACGAGTAATTTCAAAACCGAATCTCTGCGTGACATCGATTCGGCCACCTCGATGTACGCGCGCGCGGCGCTGCTTTGGCATGTGACTTCGTGGTTCGATGCCAATATCGCCTACCAACGCCAGGACGATCATTCGAACGCGTTCTCACGCGAGACCGAAGGACTGTCATACGTCGACGATGTCTTGATTCCGCGGGCACCCGATCATCGCATCGTCGATCTCGAGTCGCTGACGCTGAGTGCCGACGTGGGGTTCGCCACGATCACCTCTTCAACTTCTTATGCCAGGAACCAGGATCACAGCAATTACGACGAGTCGCCGTTCCTGCTCAATTACAATGCGCTGAGTCCCCTCTATTACGGCAGCTATCCACGAGCCACGACCGAATTCATCACGGGCTATACGGACACGTCCTTGGTCGAGGAGTTACGCCTCGTCTCCAAAGTGGGTCAGCACGTGGACTACGCGGTGGGTGGCTTCTTCCGCCACGAGAACAACGATCTGTTCCAATACGAGACCATACCGGGATTCGCGGCGTGGGCCGCGCTACCGGGATCGGCGAACGCGGTCAATCAGGTGCTCGGCAGCAGCTATGCGAGTTTCGATCAATACATACAGCAGTACAACGGCGGTACGCCGCCCAGCGAGTTGTCACCGCTCGACACCAACTACACCTACGCACGCAATTCCGAGCTTTTGGACCGCGCCGTCTATGGCGAGCTGACCTTGCATGCCACGCCAAGATGGCAGATCACCGGCGGCGCCCGGGTGTTCTGGCAAGACGTTTCGCAGAGCTTGTACCAGACCATTCCATACGGCGGCCCGTATTTCTCGACGCTGCCGTACCCGGCGAATTTGACGGATGCATTGGGCACGACGATCGCGAACGGCGACGAGCGCTATCACAATCACCTGTTCAAGCTGAACACGGGCTACGAGCTCACGACCACGCTGCGTGCTTATGCGACGTTTTCGGAGGGCTTTCGCCATGGCGGTGCCAACGCAAGCGCGATCGGCACGTGTGCATTCTGCGATTCGCCGTCGACGGCGTCATTCAAACCCGACACGGTGAAGAACTACGAGATCGGCCTCAAGGGCACCGCGGGAAATTGGTTGCGCTTCAGCGGAGCGGTTTACAGGATGTTGTGGGACGACATTCAAATCCAGCTCTTCGATTTCAGCGACAGCGCCTATGTCGCGAACGGAGGTAAGGCCTCGAGCCAGGGCCTGGAACTGGAATTCGAGGGCCAATTGGGGCACGGCTGGACGGCGTCCCTCGGTTACGGCTATACGGATGCGAAAGTATCGAGCAACTTTACGATCACCGATCGGGGCGAAACCATTTTGAGTGCGCAGGACGGCGACCGCTTGCCCTACGTTCCCAAACAAACTCTGACAGCCGGTCTTGGCCATGTCGATAAAATCGCCAGCGACATGACGCTCGATACACATTTGTACGCCTCGTACCGAAGCGACGTCACGACCCAGATCAACGATACCGCGGCCGGGTTTCAGCAGTTGGGAGGCTACACCACGGTGAATGGTTCGACGGCATTGTCGCTCGGCTCACACATACGCACGAGCCTGTACGTCAACAATCTGACGAACCAGATGGGCGTTTCCGCTGCCGGTCCGGTGCTCAAGAATGCCAACTTCTATCCGGAGTATCGCGAAGCCTATTTGATTCGGCCACGAACCGTGGGGCTGACCGTGGAATACCACTTTGACTGATCGTGCCGTGGCGGCCGTCGCGGCCGTGGCATGCGCGTTCCTCTTCAGCCACGAGGCGCATGCCGAAGAGCAGCCATCCGCCGCAATGCTCCAACCGGTGAAACACCTGGCCGAATTCATGGCAACGCTTCATCCCGGCGAACATCCCGGTGTGTTCGTGGCCAAAGGCCTCTGCATCGTCGAAAACTTTGCACCATTCTTGTTCTGCGGACGGCACGCGGCGTTGCGTTGGGAGGCGGGATTCCGCGAGCACGTGCACGATCTCAGCGAATTGAAGGCGACGTTCGACGACGCGCACGATTATGCGCGCGCCGGCGATCGCGTCTATTTCGCGCTGCCCACCACGTGGACTGGACTCACGCAGGGACGCCACTTCGAGGAACACGGCGCTTGGTCGTTCGTCCTGCAAAGAGATACGTCTGATGGCGGCCGCTGGCGTATCGCGGGTTACGGCTGGGGTGTCACGGCCTATTCGGAGACGCCTTGATGGTGGGTGGCGACGCGTGCAAGGTTGGCGGGCGCTCGCGC
>Ga0116229_10012857_pt1 | contig 11960 bp, 6 predicted proteins | sample S1TSphgellanicum_3_FD_87313 | JGI IMG/M metagenome (GOLD analysis project Ga0116229, IMG submission 87313) | Host-associated microbial communities from peat moss isolated from Minnesota, USA - S1T2_Fc - Sphagnum magellanicum MG | ecosystem: Host-associated > Plants > Peat moss > Unclassified... | reverse complement strand
ATTTATAGATCAACCAGTGTAATTTGGTAAACATTCACGGGTAAAGAATGTTATGACAAGGTGCTAAATGAAGAATTTTAAAGAATTTTAATGTGCAAAATGAAGAATGTCATAACTATGAAATTATGCCAAGTAGATCTCTACTATTGGTACAATGACCCCCAAACTGCCTACATGCATGATGTGTTCAATGAGTATTGCAATTTGTTAAATGGCACATTAGACATGGTGGTGCATGAATGGGCACATGATTTGAATATTGGTTTTGGGAACTTGAATTTTTAGATTGTTGGCACTTTTTTATTATGATGCATTATTGGTGTCTTGATATCTATGTGTTTATTCCTTGTGTTATCTTCCGACAAACCATTAATCAAGTGTAAAGACAATGTTCTAAAGTTATAATTAAGTTCAATGATGAGCTTGAGAAGTGATTTCTTGTGTAGGATGTCATGGATGCTTTGGGTGTTGTTTATTCATAGTACTAGTTAAAATCCTCATGGGAGGTGACCTTCCCTATCATGTGGCTATCTTGAAAGGGTTTTACTAAGAAGATTGGATCCACCCAAACTTGATCCCAAGAGTTCTTGATGTGAATATTTTGAACTTGCAATTATTTTTATTCAAAATTACAATGATGTTTAATGTTTATTGGGCTATGGACCAGCTAATGGATTTGAATTTGATGTCCAGACTTTGAAAGAAACTTTTTAGCAATGTTTTATTATGTGTTCGACTTTCTAAATTCATGAAAGTGGCATAATTGGTTATGGTTTAAATTATGGGTTTTGTGAAATATGAGAGAACTTTCTCAACCTTGACCTTCGTGAAGACAAGATTAGATAATCGTATATGTGAACATTTGGATCTTGTGGTTTAGATTTTGCACAACCTTTTTATACCATTGATACCTTTCCTTACAATGATGTCATCACATCTTGAATTGAGTAGAAAGCTAGGGGGGGGTCTTTTGGTTTGATGTGTTTTAGCTTCAATGCCTTTGGGTAAATTTCTCCTTCCAGGCTCCCATTTGATTTTATTTGTATAATTAAACTAATGTGTGTCTTGGTGGTTAGGATCATTTGCTACCACTGGGTGTAATGTCTTGCCAAACAAGGGTTCAACTCCCTCACACGATTTGTCAATTTATTTTTTATATAAGTTTGCCACTCCAATTCTCCAACATTTAGACTCTGTCAAAACTGAATTAGCCACTATTCACATACACAATACATCCTACAATAGCCAAATACACCACACCTCCAAACAGAAAGTAGCCATTTGTAGAATCTAATTTTTGTTTTTGTATAGCCAGTCAAAAGATGGCCATGCTTCTGATTGTAGCCACGTAGGTTGCTAGCTCCAGCAAAGAGTAGCCCACTTAGGCCACTTCCAAAATTCCTTTAAAAACAAACACTGCTTGTGGCACCTTGTGCAGCAGCACAGATGAGAGAGAGAGAGAGAGAGAGATCAGAACTAGAAGGAAGAGAGTCTTAATTCTCTGTACAAATTCTGACATTCATTTTATCCAAAAGGACAAAGAAAGAATCCAAATCGTCGTGTAGGGGTAGAGCTATTTTTCATTCACACCGAACTCCTTCAATGGCCCCAGCAAAAGTCAAGACCATGACACACCCATACAAGAGATATTGTCCATGTGAAGTACACAACAACAACAACACGTGAAGTACAAAGAAAACTAGAAAAAAGCACCATGTCCTGGGAATGTGCTTTGCTTGCATGTTTGTTGTATGTGCATTGTGTGTGTGTGTGTGTGTGTTTTGGAGTGAACAGTTGTTGGCTTCAACAAACACAACATGACCAAGTTAGTTTTTTATTTAAGGTCTAAATTTGTAAGGAAGTGAGCCTTTGGTACTTACTACCCACCCAATGTTTACTTTGTTCTTTTTTACCCCCAATTTTGTAATGTTGCTCAAGTGGCGTTATTAGTCGATAAGCATATTTAGCCAAATTAGCAATATTGGAAATATGATGCCTTAAACATCCTTTCATATTAGAGGCAATTGTGTTGATTTTTTTAAAAAAATTTCAGTGAAAAAAATTTATAAAGCACAGAGACTTTGTGACAGAATATTCTTTTTTGAAAATATTTTTCGCAAAATGACAGAAATTTGCCACAAAAAAATCACTATACCCACAAATCTATTGGTTTTTTTCTGGGAAATTTTGGTAATGTTCTGACTTGGAAAAATCTGATCATTTCAACTTAAACAATCGATTCTTTATGAAATATTTGTCCAAATTCACCAGATTTTGAAGGGGAAAAAAATCACCAAATTACGTAGCAGGTAGCCAAAAACTCTAGAATTTAGGAGTGATACAGATTAATTAGTTTCAGACGTGCCTTCCAAGGTCGTAATTGATTTTTGCAATGAGCCTGTTTAATTGGCCCATCACAAAAAAGTTTTCAAACTTTGGAGACTCCCCAAAATATAGGTTTCAACTCAAACATGGAAACACATATAAGTTTCAATAGATGCCCACCTACATAAGTTCCAAAATGACAAATAACTTTGGGTAAAGCATATGGGACAAAGTGAGGTGTAATTGGGAACATGTTGGGGAACACATTGAGAACAACAAAATATTCAAAATATTCAACACACCCCCACCCTCCCCAAAAGCCCAAAAAAAAAAACACTAGGTCTATAAATTTGTCTTGGGCCACCAGTACTCCTATTTGTGGTGGAGCTAGTGCCCAGTGGTTTTAAAGGGTGGTAAATTTTTGTTATTTTGCACACCCAAAACAAAAAAAAAGTTGAGAATATTTCAGAATATTTTTCAGTCTAATATTATTATTTTTCAGAAAAAAACATTGCCACTTTATAGAATTAAAAATTGAATTTTGTTGTTTTGAAAACACTATCTGTATAAGGTTGGACTCCTTTCAAAGAGTATGCATATACCTTAATGTATGTATATATATAGATATGGTTGAGATTGTTGGACATTCAATATTAGAGTTATCCGTAAAGTAACCCTGTCTTCACCCTGTCTTTGGGCCTCCTTTCACCGCTTATCCCCTCTTTCAGTGGTATCTGCAAAGTAAAGAGATTTTATCAATTCCCAATATAAAATGCAGCAACTCACTACGAATTGCGGAAACTCAGCATTTAATACTTGAGGTTTGAGACTACTTATAGTAGTTGTAAAGTTAGGATCAGTAAAAATATATGTCGCAGCAGTGGAGGCGCTCAGGAAAAAGGAAAGACATGATGAAACTCAGTTTACCACCAAAATTGATGGTTTTTTCAGTTTCATCCCCTGTTGAATGCTAATGAACTTCTTTCCAGGTTTTTGCTGAATCTCACCCTGTGTATGACCAAACTCAGGGTTTTGGTGCTGTGTTTTTCTTACTTTACAGATAACTCTAATATCCCTTGAGTGTTTTTGTTGGCTAGCATGCTAATAGGTACAAGTCTTGCATTCTCTTGGGACCCTTTTTTTGGGGGCAAGGGGGGGCGGGGGAGATATGCTTCAATGAGAAAAGGGCAAGGAACACAACCCAAGGAGGAGACCCAAGGGAACCAAACCCCAAAATGGAGGGCATTCACCACCTAATGACACACAGCCTAGGTAACTAGTAGCACCATCTAATTTTAAAACCGTTATGGGAGAAAAAGCGAAATGGGCCCCCCCACTAGGAATTGAACTCAAACAAAAAAACAAAAAACTCCTCCTTAGCCTCTTTGGTAATCTTGTTAATCAAGTCAAGTGTACGACTCTGCTCGATCCTAGCATAATCAATCAAGGGATGTCAAATACATAACTTTATGGTCTCCAAGCCCTTGAAGCTTGAAGATTTTGTTGTTATAATCTATCCAAATAGTCCAAAGCCAAGACTTTTCAAGCATTGTCAAACATTTCTAAACCAATTGAATCTTTTAGGTAGGTCCTCACCAAAGAGACATTGACCTATAGACAATCACATCCAAGGAGCGAAAAAAAAGATGTTGCATGATGGTTAGAGCCTAAGAACATGCATGTCTTGTTTGACTACACTCAAAAAAAATTTATGTGAAAGTGTTTATTCAATGCATATGACATACTAAAGGCAAGCAATATCAATGAATTAGCCAACCTTAGTCCCCAACAACCTTAAAGTTAAACTCCCATGGTTCGAAGGCAAGAAGGATCCTTTCCGTTAAAAGAACATACATTATATCCTCAGAGTCAATGGAATCACATCCCTTTTCTTGCACTCAAGAGAACAATCTATCCACTTGATTCAAGTTCATGTCAAAAGTCACTCCCTAACCATAGATAATTCATAATCATACTCTTAATCTTCTTTATTACCTTCTTAGACCTTGCCCAAACTAATAGGAAACACCATAAGGTCGATAACATAATAGAATTGACAAAGAATGCCCTTCCTACTAATGAAAGCCTAATGGTTTATTTCAAATTCCTTTCTATTTTGTCTAAAACCAATTTATCGACATCTAGTGCATCAAAACAAAAACCAAACAAAATCCCTAAATGCTTGGACAAATTTTTGCCTCATGCTCAACCCCAAGCAAAATTTTGAGTCCATTTTAGTTGAGCTTCAAGGCCTTGCCAATATGTTAGACTTTTTTTTTAAATGACCTCAAACCTTGATGTTATGTGGAACCCTTGGAGTATGTGGATTATATTATTGATGTTTCTCTCTTCCCTTTGATGGTGAACAATTTGTCATCTACATATTGAGAATCAACATGTTGGTTAACCTTGTTGAATAGCATGACCCCCTCAATTTCTTTATATTCCATAGTTCTCTTCGCTATTACATTGAAAGTTTTTCCAATTAAAATGAAAAGATACAAAACTATAGGACATCTTTGTTGAATTCCTTTTCAAATTGGGAAAGTTGACAATGGAATGCCATTAACATTCACAACTACTTCCACTTCCAAAAATAAAATGCAAACCATGTGTATGAACTCCCTTGCCATCCCAAAAGTTTCCATCATTCCAAACAAAAAATCCCAAAAAAACCTTGTTATATGCTTTAGCAAAATCAAATTTAAATAACACAATACTTCATTTCATTCATTTGGCCCAATCCAATGATTCCTATAGAAGGAGAACATGTTCCAAGGTATAGTGACAAGATAAAAGGCAATTTGATTAAGATGAATGATTTCTGTCAAAATTGGTGAAAGTCTATGTTGGAATGCATGTGTATATCTTATATACCACATTAAGCAAGGTTATTGGTCTCTAATTAGACATATCATCCACCTTTCTTGTCTTATGTATGATGTGACATCCATTTGTGGTGCTTTTGGGAAATGGCCCTCTTTGTATTGATGTTTGGATCATGTCAAAATAATCATCTTTTATTACTTCCCAAAGGATACAATCACAATAAAAAGAGCAAAAACAATTGTTAAATGTAGCGAAAATTTATATTTCCATTATTTTGGAAAATCATCATCAATTGTATTTATGAATTCTTTGTCCATCTTTCAGAATTGTGTTTGTTTATTCATGAAGTTAGAATTCAATGAATTTCAAGTCACTTCATTGTGTTAGAAAGGTGTATGCATGGTTGAATGGAACAATTTGAATATAATTTATAGTGTAGTTCTCATTGTCATGTTCATATTGTGGTACAAATTTTGAAATTTATCTATAAGGACTTAGTTTGAGTATTCAAACTAAGTCCTTGAATAACTATATGATGTAAAAATGCACATTGCAAACTTTTGGAAAACATAAAAGCCATGGACTTTCAAAGGAGAAATTGTGTGGTGTAATCATAAAATTTGTTTTGGATATGACTTTGAAATTGTCCATTGATTTTTGTTTTGGTGGCGAAGGACTTGAAGTTAATTAACATATAAAATAACAATTTTTTAATATTTCACACCATTTCATATGTTGGTTATGTGGTATGAATCTTTTTGTTGTTGAAAACAAATGGTTTGTTAGAAAGTCCATATTATTATTATTTTAAAATTATCTTAGATTTTTTCACACATGTACAAAATAGTGATATATAAGTGGTGTTGATAAATGGAAAAGAATTTTCAAATTGTTGCTCCCTAATTACTTAATAATCCAAAGGTTTTGAAAAAATAAAAATAAAAATGGACTTACATGGGATGTAATCATGTGCCACTTTTTGATCCATTCAATCATGCATTCACTTGGAAAAATCCTTTTACAACACTTGTTGATTAATGTATTTTGGCACACTTAAAAAATGTGAATGTGTTTTTTGTTATTCAAACCTTCATATAATGTTTTCAATTTTTTGGTAGGCTTTAATATACTTCATTTAAAACGGGCAACATAGGCTAGACCATTCAAAAATCATTTTGAATTTTAAATGGTGATTATATAATGAATTATGATGTTCAAACATCTTTAATAACCAATATATTTAAAATTTTGTAATCATGATTAAAAAAACATTGTGAATTTGATTGTAATGTAGATCTTGATGCAAAATTTTCATATGTCTATTATAATATGGGTCATATGTGGTTTGCATATTGACATCTAGTTTTTAAAATTATATTAAAATCGCCAAATTTTATATTTTAAACTAATGCAAGAAAACCACATGTCAAATACAATCCTTAAAAAAGACTCAATGCATGGGTTGATTGACTTCTTTTGTTGTGATTAAACCCCAAAACTATGTGAAGAACTCATGCCATCTTCTTGGTCACCCACATCAATTCATCCTTTATGATTGGGGCTACCAATTTGTCATTCATAACAACAAAACAATGTGAAGGTAAAAAATCCAAAATCTCCCTCCTTATCGCATTGTTGTTTTTAGATTCCTCCTTTAAGTCATTTAGTTCCTTGTAGAAATCAAAGTAAACTTTATTTAATTATTCAATGTTTATGTATAAAGACCACTTCTTGAGTGGGCAATAATAGAAGACATTGGTTTCTCATAGACTTGGCCAAAAGAAATTTTAAACATTTTGTATCAACTATTTTGCCAATTAAATCAATGACTAAACTTGTTGCCCCTTTAGGATGCTAATTTCATGAGCTTGAAGTCTATTGCATATGAAGGCCGCTTGCTTTTGGAAGGTTGAATTACTAAGGTCAAAGTGAAAAAGAATTTGGGCCTTTTCAAAACTCCATTTTAATTCTCCTCATCTTTTTTCGTCATTACAACTTCATTTTTGTAATATCCTTTTTAAAACTTAGCCACCCTCCTAAGCATAGTCACATTGTCGAGAGTCATAACAAATGTAATTAGTGCTTCATTTTTCATGTCTCAAAGTTCTAATTTAATTTTGTGTTAAATTTTTTGAATATACTTATATAACAACATTCATAACATATCAATGAAAATGTGGATAAATTTTTTTTAATTTTAAATAATTATCTTTAAAAATATTTTACCTATTTTTTAAAATAATAAAAGGATTTATAAAATGACTTGAGAAATTGTAAAAATGACATTTTGACAAAGTTTTCAATATAATAATACTGAAAAATATTAATATTTTTAAAAATCAAAGACTTTTTATCAAAATATTCCCAAAATAAGGAATCACCGAAGGCAATTGTTGTGTTTTTATCATGTTTGCACCCTCCTACGTTTAAAGAAATTTTTTGACTTTTTCACCATCAACCCAAATCTTGACAATGACATCTTTTTGATGCAATTATTTTATAGTTGGAAGTTTGAATTTCACTCAAAAACCTTCCTTTCAAAGTATAGACTTTGTCAAGCTTGGCTAAGGCCCTTTATCCACCAGGTCTCTTATTGTCCTAGGAAAATAAAAGAATCATTCAATCCTCTTGCATTATACACTATTAGGTTAAGTTTCATGGCAAAGGAGATGGGTTAGATGTCCCACTTGCAATTTTCACACAATTGCCCGTGGCAATGGACTTAAGTTGTAAGAGCTAGAGCTAAAAATTGGGTTATTTATTTTTTATCCTCCAAGGCCCACCACTCTAGCAATCCGTGCCATTCTCATGAATTTGATTTAACCTCTTCATTAGTTGATAATTCATAATTAGTTGATATGATCATGTTTAAATCTGACTTAACAAAATTGGAGGTGCACTATGATTAGGATTACTGGGGCATAGGGTTTTAAGAAAAAAATGAGGGTATCAAAGATTTGGCAAAATATTACAAATAATTAGCAAAATCAATCAAACTTACACTAAAAAACAATAAAAATCTCAATTATTATTATTTATTGAAAATCAACAAATTGTCAAAATGTTCACCTTTCCACCAATTTAATATTGTTCAAAAACCATAGATTCTAAAGAATCATGTTGCATTAATTAAACCAAATGGGGGGTTTCTTTTACATAATATATAATTTCATGCTACAAAGGGCCTTGATTTCAAATGCCGTATCACTAGTGCTTTCCATGTGCCAATTGTTGGAATAATTGCAAACCTTGAAGAAGCACAACCTACCCAAAAAAAAAATTGTAAAATTCAAAAGTTAGATAGTGAACATGAGACTAGACCCCAAAGCAAACACTCCAATGGTGGACCCAATGGCATTGGCCCTCCCTCTCATTTCCCTTCCCCCTCCCCCCAAGTTCCAAGTTCCAACCTTCACAAGGCTTACCCAACTCTAAAAAACAAATGGCTTACTTTAGCGTGTTTGACTTCCCATTGAACGATGAACTTACACCTTGACATTCGGATCGTATTCAAGAAGTTACTAAGTTCTAACCATGAACTTGAAGATTCAAGACCTTCTTCACCTTTAAAGAGCTTGAAGAGCCAAATTCATTCAAGCATCCATCACCTATTCTCACTCAAGCTTTTCAAAAGTCTACTCAGGGGGGAGTGGGAGGAAGGAGGAGAGAAGGGGGGAGAGGAGCACCGGGTGGTTGATGTTTGGGAAAGAAAGGGATTCAAAATTTGTGGGTCCACAAAATTTGTTTGTAACCGACAAATGAATGATGGAAACATTTGTTGTGTAGGAAAAGCCCAAAAGGTGATAAGCTATGTCTTCTTCATCACAAATTCTTGAACAAGTGCCCAAAAAAAAAAAGCTTATAAAGTCAACAAATAGGCTTGAAAAGAGACACAAGATCACACAACTCACCTAGAGGGGCCAATACATATTGCAACTAACCTTTGGCCAAGGAGCTTGCTTGCTTGCATGGGGTCAAACAAGGTGTGTAGGCATTGTGGGGGGCCATTTGGATGATCAAGAATCATGCCACAACCACAATTGCACGCAAAGCATAGTCATGTAAAGTAATGCATATACAATCCCCTAGTGTCCCTTTTTGTAGACAAAATCTAGGTTTGTTTGTCTCACTTCTTTTATCTTCCTTAACTTTCACTCCATCCCTTGTCTTTGTCAGATCTTCTTTTCTTCGGTTTCATTTCATCCACTATCTTGCTCAAATTTCATTTCCATTTCATCCACTATCTTGCTCCAAATTTCATGTCCATACCCGTGTTGTATGGGTATATCCTTTACCCAGATATATACTCCTACCTGGGTATGGGTACGGTATATATCTCTTCCTTCACTTATTTTCTTAAAACTTATATATTTCCCTAATGAAGCACATACCCAGAATATATCCTATTGATACCATTCAAGAGTATATGTAAGATATACCCATACAATTAGGGTTTTTTTTTTAAAGAGTGATAATTTTCATTGTATTTGAAAACTGTCCTAATAATTTCATAGTGTGAACATTTTTTAATTCTTACTAAATAAATTAAAAGTACATACCCATTTTCTTGCCCCCAAGCCTTGGGTATATAATGCAGATTACCCGTCTATCAAAAATTATAATGGTTTATACCCAGAACCTAACCTGATGGGGAAAAAATGTCCTAATATACCCTTTCCCTAGGATATATCAAAAACAATATACCCGCACAACACCAGTCCATACTATGCATAATTAAAGTCTTCTGGTAAACAAACGGAGACTTCTTCCAACCTTTGTGTGTATCAAATAGAAAATAAGTTTTCATCCAATTTTGGACACATCTTTTTTTTCTTCGCCTGCATTTCATCCATTGTCTTTCTTGAATTTCATGTCCATATACGCACACATGTAAAGTCATTTGGGTAATATCAAAATCCAGTTTCCTTGCTAAAAAGTTTTAGGGTTTTCTTTTCCTTTTTTTGGTTGTCCCCCAAAAACAAAATTATTATAAAATGCTAGAGAGGATTCACTCGGGCTTTTCAGCCTTTGTACTTTGTCAAAAGAGATGCCAAGAGAAAGGCAACAAAATATTTGATTGTCTTGGAATTTGGTTCACTTTTGGGCTGGAAAGTATTGAAGCACTTCTTCGGCTTCTTTGCTTTTTCTAATGTCAACACATTGGCCACTTTCATGCACTATCATATGCCACGGGGAACCATATACAACAAGCTAGTAAAGAACTTTGGGAACATCAATGTGAACAATTGCAATACAAGCTCTAAAAAATTTCAGCTATTAAACATTTAACGGAAGATTGGGTTGACAATGAGGTCAAATGAAGTCATTAAAAAGCTTGCTAGTGTCACCAAAAAACATTCCCAACGAGCACATACATAATTATAAGTGATTTCTGCAAAGAATTTTGAAAGATCCAAAGGGCATGAATGAAACCGAGGTAGCCATGGCCCATTTAGGAGGAGTGGGCGTGGCGATAGATATCTTCGATCTTTGATAATAAGGTCAATGCATGTCATCAAAAAAACCTCTTTCCCAATTACTAATTAATTACACCACATGCCTCACATTTCAATTCAAATTTGAATATCTATAAAAATCACAAAAACATGGCGAGGGTCTTGATTTGAGATTATTGTTTTTCTCCCATTATTGGGTACTTTCTTGAACTTTCATACCAATATGGTCCTTAGTATTGAGTCCAAGATGGATAGAACATCATATTGGCCTTATCACTCATATAAAACTGGTACAAGGTTGGTATTACCTCAAGTCCCTACTACTAGGCTTTACTTAAGGCAGATTTGGGTCCAATTCTCAAGCCAGTTTTGATTCATTCCAACCCCGAGTTCAAACTAGATCCGGACCTAGAGGAAGACTCGGGAATTCGCCTCTTCCTGGAACAACTAACAAAAGGTGACTACCTGAGCAAAGAGGCCGATACCTCAAAATCTTCAATCTGGAGTCCTCTGCAAGTACTTTCTTAAACCTTAAAGGCTTGTTACCTTTTGAAGGTCAGCTCATAGTACAATTGACGAGATTGTGAACGTTTTAAAATGTCCTTATAACTTTTTTAAATGCCATTATTAACATACCAGACCAAAATAAAAACTAATAATAAGTGGATTAGCCATAATAAGTGTTGGCAGTCTGTAGAGAGGTCACTGCATACCTCATTTTCATGGGAATCTGGCTGACATTGATATGGACTTCCCACATCAGCTTGCCATTCAGAAGCTATGATCACACTCCACATTGGCCAAAAAGAAATTCTTTAAAATAGGTGGCTTGTACAGCCTACATCAATTTTAAAGTTTCCATAAAACTTTGGTAGGTATAGGCTAGGTGGAATTGAATGTGGTTTCTAAATTGGACCAATTTTGGATTTTTTTTGAAAAATAATAAATTGAAAGTTTAGGAATGCGAAGAACTAGGGAATGGAATGTGACCAAGTTTCATCAAATTTTTTTTAAAAACTAATTACAAAGGACCACAAATAGAGTTTTATCAAATTAAAAAAAATTAAAGTAAGGATCAAAGGTTTCTTCAAGAGCTAAAACCAAACAACATCGGTACATAGTACGTACCGACATGACTATTATATGATCGATTGATCACAAGTTCTAACATTATAGCTTGTTGGTTATTGTCGGCAAGGCAATCCTTAAAATCGAAACCATATAGTTCTCCACCTATAAAGGGGTCTAATTGTCTAATCCTTCCACCTGATGCCAAAGAAATTACTAGTAAAGCTTGAAAAGGGCAATCATACAATTCATACCCTTTTGATACCCAATTGTTAAGTGGTT
>Ga0116229_10012855_pt1 | contig 11962 bp, 7 predicted proteins | sample S1TSphgellanicum_3_FD_87313 | JGI IMG/M metagenome (GOLD analysis project Ga0116229, IMG submission 87313) | Host-associated microbial communities from peat moss isolated from Minnesota, USA - S1T2_Fc - Sphagnum magellanicum MG | ecosystem: Host-associated > Plants > Peat moss > Unclassified... | reverse complement strand
TCCCTGCCGGGCGCCAGCCCGGAAACCATGGCATCTTCCGTGGCGCAGCCGCTCGAGACTCAGTTTGGTGCGATCTCAGGCCTGTCGCAGATGACATCCACCAACGTGCTCGGTCAGACCAACATCACGCTGCAATTCGATCTGGACCGCAACATAGACGCCGCGGCTCAGGACATCGAGTCTGCCATCAACGCCGCCAGCGGCCAGCTGCCGAAGAATCTGCCGAGCGCGCCCACCCTGAAGAAAGTCAATCCCGCCGACGCACCGGTCGTGATTCTCTCCATGCATTCCGACGTTTTGCCGCTGACCACCGTGGATGATTACGCGGAAAACATTCTCGCTCAGCAGATCTCGCAAATCCCCGGGATCGCGCAGGTGTGGGTCGGCGGACAACAGAAGCCCGCCGTGCGGGTGCAGATCGACCCCGTGAAACTGGCGGCACTCGGTCTGCAAATGGAAGACGTTGCCAACGTGATCAATGCCGCGACCGTCGATGCCCCCAAGGGCTCGATCAACGGGCCGACGCGCAGCATGACGATCTATGACAACGATCAACTGCTGAAGGCGGCACCATGGAACGATGTGGTGATCGCCTACAAAAACGGTGCGCCCGTGCGTATTCGCGACGTCGGCGTCGCGGTTGACGGCCCGGAGAACATGCTGATGAAAGGCTGGCAGAACGGCAAGTACGGTGTGCTGCTGTTCGTCAACAAGCAGCCCGGTGCGAATGTCATCGAGGCGCAGCAGAGCATCCTGAGCCTGCTGCCGCGCGCCATGACCGCGATTCCCGCGGCCGTGAAGGTGGATGTGATTGCGGATCGCACCACCACCATCAGAGCCTCCGTGCACGACGTGGAATTCACGTTGATGCTGACCATTTCTCTGGTGGTGCTGGTGATATTCCTGTTTCTACGCAGCCTCTGGGCCACGGTCATTCCCGGCGTGACCGTGCCGCTGGCACTGCTCGGCACCGTCGCAATGATGTACGTATTGCATTACAGCCTCGACAATCTGTCTCTGATGGCATTGACCATCGCGGTGGGTTTCGTCGTCGATGATGCCATCGTCATGCTGGAAAACATTTACCGCCACATCGAGGACGGATTGACGCCGCTCGAGGCCACCCTCAAAGGCGCCGGCGAGATCGGCTTCACCATCATGTCGATCAGCATTTCATTGGTGGCGGTGTTCATCCCGCTGCTGCTGATGGGCGGCATCATCGGACGACTGTTCCGCGAGTTCGCCATCACCATGAGTCTGACGATCGCGGTCTCGGCGTTCGTGGCGCTGACCTTGTCGCCGACGATGTGCGCGCTGTTCTTGAGGGACGAGAAGCACACCAAGCACGGCAGGATTTACAACGCCATCGAGCGCGGATTCGACAAGATACTGTCCTGGTATACCCGCGGCCTCGATGTCTGCCTGGACCACAGACGAACGACTCTGATGGCATTCTTCATCACCATGGCTGCCTCCGTCGCGCTGTACATCTACATACCCAAAGGATTCTTCCCGCAGCAGGACACAGGCATCATCCAAGGTTTGTCGGATGCGCCACAGGACATTTCGTTTCAGGAGATGGTACGCCGCGCCCACCTGCTCACCGATGTGCTCGGTAAAGATCCGGACATTGCGTCGTACGGTACCGCGCTCGGCGGCTCGCGGCCGGCCAACAACGGCTTCATCATCGTTGGTCTTAAGCCGCGCGACGAACGCAGTGCGTCGGCCGACCAGATCATCGACAGGTTGCGTCCGCAGCTGGCCAACGTTCCCGGCGCGACGCTGTTCCTGCAGGCGGCCCAAGATTTGAACATCGGCGGGCGTACCTCGCGCACGCAGTATCAATACACCTTGCAAGATGCGAATCTGGATGAGCTCAACGAATGGGCGCCGAAACTGCTGGCGCAGCTGCAAAAACTCGCAATGCTGCGTGACGTGGCCTCGGATCAACAGACCAGCAGCGGCATGCTGTCGCTCGACATCGATCGCGATCAAGCGGCGCGCTTCGGCATTCAGCCGTCTGCGATCGACGCCGCCCTCTATGATGCCTTTGGGCAGCGTCAGGCGGCGCAGTTCTACACCCAGCTCAACAGTTATCACGTGGTTCTGGAGGTGACGCCGAATCTGTGGGGCGATCCGAACACGCTCAATGAGCTTTACCTGAAATCCCCGCTGACCAATCAGATGGTGCCGCTGTCGGCGATGACCAAGTACGACAACCTGCACACGACGTATCTGTCCATCAATCATCAGGGCCAATTTCCGGCGGTCACGCTGTCGTTCAATCTTGCGCCGGGGGCGGCGCTCGGGGATGCCGTCGACGCCATCAACAAGACTTCGCTCAATTTGAGGCTGCCATCCACGATCACAGGCAGCTTCCAGGGCACGGCGCAGGCGTTCCAATCATCGTTGAAGAGCCAGCCTTATCTGATTCTCGCGGCATTGATCGCCGTCTACATCATTTTGGGCATGCTGTACGAAAGCTATGTTCACCCGTTGACCATTCTCTCCACCCTGCCCTCCGCAGGCGTCGGGGCATTGCTGATACTGCTCATATTCCATATCGATCTGACCGTGATGGCGCTGATCGGGATCATCCTGTTGATCGGCATCGTCAAGAAAAACGGCATCATGATGGTGGATTTTGCCTTGCAGGCGGAGCGCGAACAGCATCTCTCCCCGCATGACTCCATTCGCCAGGCCTGCCTGCTGCGATTCCGGCCCATCATGATGACGACCATGGCAGCGCTGCTGGGCGCGCTGCCGCTGGCGCTCGGTTCCGGTACCGGATCGGAGTTGCGCCAGCCTCTCGGTTACACGATGGTGGGCGGCTTGTTGCTCAGCCAGGCCTTGACCCTGTTCACTACCCCCGTGATCTACCTGTATCTGGATGAGTTCAGCGCGCGCATGAAAGGACGCCGCTCGAACAGGCGAGCGCGCGCCATGGCGATCTTCAACGATGTTCCCGGACCGCCGGTCGGGGAACACATGTGAAAATCTTGCTGGTCGAGGACAACGAGCGCGTCTCTCAATTCGTGATCAAAGGCCTGCAGGAAGCCGGGCACACCACGGACCACGCGTCCAACGGACGGGACGGCATGTTCCTGGCGGCCAGCGAGCCCTATGATGTCATCATCATGGACCGCATGCTGCCGGGCGACATCGACGGGTTGGCCATCGTGGAGGTCCTGCGCAAGACCGGCAAACGCACGCCGATTTTGATCTTGAGCGCACTTTCGGAGGTGGACGACCGGATTCGCGGCCTGCGCAGCGGTGGGGATGACTATCTGGCCAAACCATTCGCCTTCGGTGAACTTCTGGCACGCCTTGATGCGCTGCATCGGCGCGCGCACGGCGTCGATAAAGAGCGTCCGCTCACCGTCGGGGATCTGCACATGGACCCCCTGACCCGCAAAGTGACCCGCGGCGACCGGCACATTTCGCTGCAGCCGCGCGAGTTCAAGCTGCTGGAATATCTGATGCGTCATGCCGGCCAGGTGGTCACCCGCACCATGCTGCTCGAGAACGTTTGGGATTATCATTTCGATCCGCAAACCAACGTCGTGGATGTGCACATCAGCAAGCTGCGCCAAAAGATCGATGCCGAGTTCGAAAGGCCGTTGTTGCGCACGGTGCGCAACGCCGGCTACTCCGTGACGGCGGACGACTGACATGATGCGGTCATCGGCGTTGTCACTGGCACTGGGCTACGTGGCGCTGGGGATCATCGCGCTGATCCTGTTCGCGGCGCCGCTGTGGTACGCGTGGCAGGTGACCATCGCCGAGAGCCGCCAGGAAAATCTGCAAATGGATGCTCAGCGGCTGAGCGACGTCTATCGGCGCGACGGCGCCGACGGCTTGAAGAGCTACATGGACACGCGCGTCGGCATGCAGATCGTCGGTGAGCGAATTCTGCTGCTGACGGACGCGGCCGGGCGACCGCTGGCCGGAAATCTGGCGGCCTGGCCGCCGAAATTGCCGCTGGCGCCGGGAAACTACGACACCGAGATCGACCTCGCCGGCCGCGGCAACCAATCGGCGCTGGTGCACGTCGCCTCGATCGGCTCCTATCATCTGCTGGTGGGTCGCGACAACCTGCTTTTCAAGCCGCTGCAGACTCGCTTCTGGTACGGCCTGTCCGCCGCGATCGCGGTGCTGTCGATTGCCGGGGTGCTGATCGGCCTGATCACGCGGCAGGCATTGTTGTCGCGCGTGGACAGCATCAGGCGCACGGTGTCGGCCATCATTCATGGCGATTTGCAGCATCGGCTGCCAACCCAGGTGAACGACGACGAACTCAACACCCTGTCGCGAACCATCAACGGCATGCTCGATCAGATCGAGCTATTGGTGCATGGCGTTCGCAACGTGTCCAATTCCATCGCACATGACCTGCGCACGCCGCTGGCGGAGTTGCGCTCCCGGCTCGAGGAGCTCTCACTGATCCGCCCGTCGCCGGAAGAGACCTACGCAGAGATCGACGGAGCCGTGGCGGATGTGGACCGGGTGATTCGCATTTTCGACGCACTGCTGCGCCTCGCGGAGATCGACGCGGGCATGCGCCGGTCCGGCTTCGTCTCGCTGGATGCATCGGACCTCGCGGCCAGCGCCGTCGAATTCTACGAGCCTGCGGCCGAATTGAAGGATATCGAGCTGCGCTACAGCGCCGCCGGACCCGTCCTGGTATCCGGGGATCCCGTCTTGCTGGCACAGGCGCTGGGGAACCTGATCGACAACGCACTGAAGTACGCGCCCAAGAAGGGCCTCATCCAGGTCGCGGTGCGCAGACTCGAGGATGGTTCCGCGGAAGTCTCGGTCTGCGACAACGGACCCGGCATCAGCGACGCGGAGAAAGGCAAGGTCGTGCAGCGCTTCTACCGCGGAGATGCCAGCCGCGGCACGCCCGGCGTCGGCCTGGGGTTGAGCTTGGTGCAGGCCGTGGCCAAACTGCACGGCAGTTCTCTCGAGTTGCAGGACGAGGCACCTGGCCTGCGCGTGGTGTTGGTCATACCCGCCGATGCCAACGCCGGCATCGCAACCCGCGTGGTCCCGTCCGCGGAACCGACACCCGTCAAGATCGCACCCGCGACGCTGGCGCCGTCACCCTGATTATGTCAAACGAATCCCGCGGTTCGAATGACGACGGCGCGCATTGCGCATCTGCACGATTCGTACTACCTTACGCGTCGCTGGCATTTGACAGAATGCATGCGGTGATGAGACGTCGCGCAACGCACATGGCCGCGTCGCCGACTAGCATTTGGGCATCGTGGCGCGGACGGATCAACAATGATTAAGTTAAAGATACTGCTCCTCTCGATGGGTTGCATGCTGTGCTGGATCGTTCTCTTTCCGCTGGTCGTGATCGGCGGCGGCGTGGCACTTTTCCTGGTCGCAGCGGGCACCGAATTATCGCACTTGATCACCGGCACGTCGGGCAAGGGCATCGACCCCTCCGCAGCGCACGACATGGCGATGCGAATATGTTTCGGCTATCGCGAGCGAGCGCGCGCTCCAAGCCGGCTGATTCGCTGATTTGCCGTTTAGCTTCCTGACGTAAATCTCCAGATTCACGCAACGTATGATCGGTGCCGATTTGGCCGGCATTGATCGTTGGCGCGTGTTCGTCTTCGCCCTCGCGGTCTTCTCGCTCACGCTGCGTCTGCTGTTCGGCGGTTGGGTCGAACTGATGCCCGAAGAGACGTACTACTGGAATTATGCGCAGCACCTCGATTACGGCTATCTGGATCACCCGCCGATGGTGGCGTGGCTGATCCGAGCGACCACGGCCCTGTTCGGGCAAAACGAATTTGCCGTGCGCGCCGGTTCCATCCTCTGCGGCGCGATCACCACGGTGTTTGTGTATCGCCTGACGCGCAACGTATACGGAGATGCAGCTGCCCTGTCATCGGTGGCGTTGACGCAAGCGCTGCCTTTCTTCTTCCTGTCGGGCCTGCTGATGACGCCCGACGCGCCCTTGACCGCCGCTTGGTCGGCCTGTCTGTACTATCTGGAGCGCGCACTGGTCACGGAAGAGGCCGGCGCTTGGTGGCGCGCGGGCGTCGCCCTTGGGGTGGGACTGGTTTCGAAATACACGATTTTGTTGCTGGCGGTCGTTGCTGTTACTTACGTTATCGTCAATCCCGGCCCGCGGCGCTGGCTGCGGCGCTTCGAGCCGTATCTTGCGGCACTTTGTGCCCTGGCGGTGTTTGCACCGGTGCTCATTTGGAATTGGCAGCACGAGTGGGCCTCCTTTGTGTTTCAAACATCGCGCAGATTGGCGGAGGCACCGCGGTTTGCACTGCCCAGCTTGATCGCCTCCGTGCTCGTGCTGCTCACCCCCATCGGTGCGCTGGCCGTGGTACTCGCCATGAATTCGAGGCATGCACCGGCGGCCGCGGGCCGGCGCTTTCTGATGCTGGCTACCCTGCTGCCGCTGGCGGTTTTTGTCATCTTCAGCCTGCGCCATCAGGTGAAGCTTGATTGGACCGGCGCCCCCTGGGTGGCGGTGCTGCCTCTCTTGAGCGCAGAAATGCTATGGCCGGGAACGGCATCGAAAACGGCGCCGCATACGCCCGCGGGTACGCTGTCGCACGACGGCCGCGGCGCCCTGCGCAATTGGGTCCGTTCCTCCTGGCGCCTCAATCTCGGCACCATGATGCTGTTGTACGCAGGCGGCCTGTACTACCTGACGCAGGGTTTGCCGGGCGTGGGCTATTCAGCGCACATCGAATTGTTGCCGGTCGGCTGGCGGGCAGTCGCTGACCAGGTTGTCGATGCGGCGCAGGAATCTCGCCGTCAGACCGGCGTCGACCCTGTGATCGCCGGCTTGGACCGCTATGCGATAGCGAGCGAAATCGCGTTTTACGGAGGGCAACGTCTGCCCGCCCCGCCGCTGACCACCAGTGCCCACCTTTTTCAAGGTATGGGCTTGATGTACGAACGCTGGACACCGTCTGCCGCTCTCGCTTCCCGAACCTTGCTGTTGGTCGCGTACGACAGGAACGAATTAGGCGGGCGCTATGTCGAACCGCGTTTTGCAAAGCTAGGCCCCATCCAGACCATTGCGTTGTCTCGCGACGGCAAGCCGATTCGGGACATGTATTATCGATTCGGCTACGGGTATCAGCCTTGAGGGATAGGCAGCCGGGCCGATCGATGTCTTGGTGTTCAGGTAATTGGCTATCGCTTAAAATGGTGGCATGAACCGCATCGCTAATTGTCTCGGCATGGCGTCGGCGTTGATGGCTTGCTGCCTGCTGATCGGTGCAGCCTGCGCGCAAACTCCGGAACAGCAACAGTTGTGGGACGCGCAGCGTGTGCAGGCTCAGGCGGAAGCGCAGGCGCGGGCCGAGAGGCTGGCGCAGCAGCGAGCCGCGCGCAAGGCTGATCCCATGGCGTGGGTCCGCACCTTGAATCCGCTGACCACCGGCGGGTGGGAATTTCGCGCCGTGGCACCGGACGGCTCATGGGCTGCGTTCAGCACAGATCATCAAGAGAAACGCTCCGGCAAACTGATCACGCTTTGGCTGCGGCAGGAATATCCGGAACCGCAGCGTGGCGGGAGCGGTGACCTCTATCTCAGCAACGTGGAGAAGGTTCAATTCGACTGCGGCAGCGACCGTCAACGCCTGCTGTTGGTGATTTATTATTCCGAGAACAATATCACCGGCAGCCAACAACAGGAAGAAAGCGATCCTAAGCACACGCCCTGGGATGCGGTCGTGCCCGGCACGCAGAGCGACTCCGTTTTCCAATGGGCGTGCGGCAAATTACACGCCAAATAGCGCATCTCAAGGCGTCAGCTGCACCACGGCGCGCAGCAGCTTGGCGCGGTCGGCGCACGGGCCGACCAGAATCTCGATCTCGCCGAACTCGAAGACCGGCTGCAGACTCAAGCCCAAGAATCGCAACTCGGCGGCCGCAAACGATAGGGTGACGGTGCCGCGCGCACCCGGCGCCAGCTTGATCTTGGCGAACGCCTTGAGTTCGAGCAACGGACGCGCCACGCTTGCCAGCACGTCGTGTGTGAACAGGAACACGGTCTCCTCGGCTTCGCCTGCACCGACATTCGTCACGTCGATGAGCGCCTCGATCATTTGCGACTCGCGAACCGCGTGCGGCGATACCCGCAGGTTGCCGAACTCGAATTTTCCATACGTCAGTCCAAAGCCGAACGGAAACAGCGGATCGTTCGCTACATCGAGGTATTTGCTGGTGAAATGGTCGCTTGCGGCGGCCGGTCTGCCGCTCGGCCTTTCCCCGAAAAATATCGGCACCTGACCGGCTGCGCGCGGCCAACTCACCGGCGTGCGGCCGCTGGGGCTCGCACGCCCGACGATAAGATCAGCGATGGCATGCCCGGCCTCGCTGCCCGGGAACCAGGCTGCCAGCACGGCATCAGCAGCCTCGATGAGCCACGGCACCACCAATGGGCGGCCCGAGAACAGCACCACGATCACCGGCGTGTTCAACTGCCGGGCGCGTGCGAATACCAGCTCGCAAAACGAACGCTGCACTCCAGGCAGCCCCAGATGCGCGCGGCTGGCCGCCTCACCGCTCATGGTCGCTGCTTCGCCGGCACAGAGCACGATGGCATCAGCACCCTCGCAAGCCTGCAGAGCGGCGCTCATGCCGGAGACATCGTCCGCGGCGATGGGCACGCCCTGCGCATGGGTGATCTCCACCGCGGGGAAGGCGTCACGCAAACCTTCGAGGACGGTTATTTGTCCGGTTTCGCCGGCAGCACCCCACCATGGACCGCGCATCTCGGGAGATGCATCTGCCAACGGCCCAAGCAGCGCCAGACGCTTGACCGAGGCGCTCAATGGCAGCGTCGAAGCCGTGTTTTTCAGCATGACGATGCTGCGGACGGCAACTTCGCGTGCGAGTTCCCGCCGCTTGAGCAACTCCGCGGGATCCTCGGCCCGCGCACCGCGCCGATAGGGGTCCTCGAACAATCCCAAATTCTCCTTGAGCTTGAGCACCCTGCGCACGGATGTGTCGATCTGACCGATCGTCACCAGGCCGCGTTGCAAAGCGATCGGCAACCCATTTCGATACGCGTCCGCCATCATGTCGATGTCGACCCCCGCCTGCAGCGCCAACGCGGCAGCCGCAGCCTTGTCGGCCGCGACGCCGTGATGGATGAGTTCGGCGATGGCGTTGTAGTCGCTGATGATGACGCCGTCGAAGCCAAGCTTGTCACGCAGCCAATCGCGCAACATGGCCGCATTGGCCGTCATCGGCACGCCCGCCAGATCCGTGAAGGCCGGCATGATGCAGGCAACGCCCGCATGTACGGCCGAGGCGAACGGCGGCATGTGCACTTCGAGCACGGTGCGTTCCGAGATGTCCACCGAAGCGTACTCGCGGCCGGCCATCACCGCGCCGTACGCACAATAATGCTTCGCGCACGCGGCGACGGCGTCGGCGGCGGACAGGTCGTCGCCTTGAAATCCGCGCACCTTGGCGGCCGCGATACGCATGCCCAACCACGGATCCTCCCCGGGTCCCTCCGCAATGCGTCCCCAGCGTGGATCGCGCGCAACGTCGAGCATGGGAGCGAAGGTGAGCGCAAGCCCGTCGGCTGCGGCTTCCTTGGCAGCCTCTCGCGCCGTCAAGGTCCAGGTGGCGGGATCGAACAGGCCCGCCTCCGCCAAGGGCACCGGAAACACGGTTCGATGTCCGTGAATCACGTCGTATCCGATGAGCAGCGGGATGCCGAGCCGCGATTCTTCCACGGCCAGCTTTTGCATGTCGCGAACATCCTGTGCGCCCACCAGGTTCAAAAGATTTCCGATCGCGCCGCTCTTGATGGCTGCGGTCGAATCACCCGCAATCGTGGGGCCGGTAACCGCATGGCCACAGGCCGTCATCGTCAACTGACCCAGTTTTTCGCTCAAAGTCATGCTGCTGAGCAGGCGTTCGATGCGGTTCAATTGATGTCGGCTCCCTCAAACACGGCGGTGTACCGGATAATGGCGCAATCAGCGGATTCGCGGGACAAATTATGACGACACATGAACCGGATGAGAAAGCCGGCGCGCAGCTTGACGGCGACGAATCCGCCAACTACGGATTGGTGCCGCAACTGCGCATGATGGCGCGGGCCCTGTGGGCGGCGCCCGTGCGCAACATCCTGCTGTGGCTCGCAGCCTCACTGGTCGCAGTGGTTGCGGCGACCGCTTATGGCCAGATCCGGCTCAACAGCTGGAACAAGCCTTTCTACGACGCCTTGTCCCACAAGCAGATGCAAGAATTCTTGCAGCAGTTGGGCGTGTTCGCGTTGATCGCGGGAGCGCTGCTGGTGCTCAACGTGACGCAGCGATGGTTGGTGGAGACGCTGAAACTGCGGTTGCGCCAAGGTTTGGTTTTCGATTTGATTCAAAACTGGCTGGTGCCGGGCCGTGCGTTCCGCCTGAGCAACGCCGGCGCCCTCGGCGTCAACCCGGATCAACGTATGCATGAGGACGCCCGACATCTGACGGAGCTTTCCGCCGATCTTGGCGTAGGGTTGCTGCAGTCCTCGATATTGCTGGTCACGTTCGTGGAAGTGCTCTGGTCGCTGTCCGATAATTTCATCTTCCACGTTTCCGGAAGACAGTTTGCGATTCCCGGATACATGGTGTGGGCGGCCATCTTCTACTCAGGATCGGCATCGTTTGTGAGTTGGTGGGTGGGACGAAGCCTGATCGAACGCAACGCGCAGCGTTACTCGCACGAGGCGGATCTGCGTTTTTCGCTGGTCCGCGTCAATGAACACATCGATGCGATCGCGCTCGCCGGTGGCGAAGCCGACGAAGCACGGCGCATCGAGATCGATCTTGCCGCCGTGCTCAAGGCAACCGCGCGGCTCGTTACCGGCCTGACCAATCTCACCTGGATCACCGCAGGTTATGGCTGGTTCACCACCGTGGCTCCCATCCTGGTCGCGGCACCCCTGTATTTCGGCGGCAGCCTTACCTTCGGCGGTCTGATGCTCGCCTCGGGTGCCTTCCTGCAGGTGCAGTCCTCACTGCGTTGGTTCGTCGACAACTTCAGCACCATCGCAGATTGGCGCGCCACGCTGCTGCGCGTCGCCGCATTCCGCCGCGCCGTGCTCTTGAGCGACACCTTGCATGGCGTTGCCAGTCGCATCAGCTACCGGCAAGGAGCCACCGATGCCATCCTGGTCGATGACCTGCAGATCGCATCGCCGACGGGTTGCACCATGCTGGCGGAGAAACATGTCGAGATCAAAGCAGGGGAACGCATCCTGATCGTCGGGGAATCGGGAACCGGTAAAACACTGCTGTTTCGCGCGCTGGCAGGATTGTGGCCATGGGGCGCTGGTGTCGTCACCCTGCCTGCGAAGCAGCAACTCATGTACATGCCGCGAACCCCCTACCTGCCGCCCGGCACGCTGCGCGAGGTGCTGGCCTATCCGCTCGCGAGCGGCAAGTTCGAGAGCCGGATGTTCGAGGACAGTTTGAAGCGCATGTCCCTGGAAAGGCTGCTGCCCATGCTCGATCAAACCGAACGCTGGGAGCGGGAACTGAGCGAGGATGAGCAGCAAGGCGTGGCATTCGCCCGGGTTCTGCTGCATGAGCCGCCCTGGTTGTTGATCGACGAGGTGCTGGACTCCCTCGACGAGGACAGCTTGCAGCGCGTGACCGACGTGTTCGCCAAGGATTTGCGCCAGAGCGCCATCATTCACATCGGGCGCGCCGGAAATGATGCTTTATTCTCCCGAGTGCTGCACCTGGTCAGGGATCCCGCGCTGCGCAAGCTGCCTGCGATCGTTTCGCCTGCGTCGGCCTAGCGCACAATTGCAACCACGGTGAGGAGCGCCGTCACGAAGGCTACCAACGCCGTGATCACCAAGCCCAAAATGCCATCCTTGTTTTCTTTGTACCAAAGATCGAGCCGGCCGCGCCGCGAATGCAAACGGATCGCACGGTCGGCGCCGGCAAAGGTTACC
>Ga0116229_10012854_pt1 | contig 11963 bp, 3 predicted proteins | sample S1TSphgellanicum_3_FD_87313 | JGI IMG/M metagenome (GOLD analysis project Ga0116229, IMG submission 87313) | Host-associated microbial communities from peat moss isolated from Minnesota, USA - S1T2_Fc - Sphagnum magellanicum MG | ecosystem: Host-associated > Plants > Peat moss > Unclassified... | reverse complement strand
TTCGCAAGGGCCGTCGGTCTCGAAGCAAAAGCTCTGCTACATTTTCGACCTGTTCCCCCGCAACGTGCACGTGTTTACCGAGCGGGTCGGCGGCGGCTTCGGCGGCAAGCAAGAGATGATCTGCGAGGACCTGTGCGTGCTGGTGACGCTGAAGACCGGGCGACCCGCGATGTGGGAATGGACGCGCTCCGAGCAGTTTACCAGCGCGACGACGCGCCACCCGATGACGACGCACGTGAAAGTCGGCGCCACCTCGGACGGCGTGTTGACGGCGCTGCAGGTGCGCGTGGTCTCGAACACCGGCGCATACGGCAACCACGCCGGCGAAACGCTGGGGGCCTCGCTGGGCGGCCCGCTGGCGCTCTACCGTTGCCCCAACACCAAGGGCGACGGCTATGCGGTCTACACCAACAACATCCCGGGCGGCGGTTTCCGCGGCTACGGTGCGACGCAGACCACCTACGCGATCGAGTGCGCGATCGACGATTTGGCGAAACTGCTGAAGATCGATCCGTTCGAACTGCGGCGCAAGAACATGGTGCGCCCCGGCGACGTGCTCGAATCGGTCTGGAAAGATCCATCCGACGTCGAGTTCGGCAGCTACGGATTGGACCAGTGCTTGGACTTCGTCGAAGGCGCCCTGAAGAGCGGGCGCGGCCAGCCGAAACCGGAGGGCGACGAATGGCTCGAAGGCAGCGGCTTTGCGATGGCGATGCTCGAGTGCGGTCCGCCGACCGAGCACCGCTCCGCATCGCAGCTGCGGCTGTTACCGGACGGCACGTACCACCTCTCGGTGGGCTCCGCCGAGTTCGGCAACGGGTCGGTGACGTCGCATCGCCAGATCGCCGCTGCAGCGCTTGGGTGCCGGGCCAAAGACATCGCCATCGTCAACGCGGACACCGACAAGTGCTTGCACGACAGCGGGACGTTCGCCAGCACGGGAACGGTCGTGGCCGGGCAGGGCGTGGGCCTCGCGGCGCAGGCGCTGCGCGACAAGATCCTCGAGTTTGCGGCGCGTCATACGGGTGCGGAGCGCGCGGCGTGTACGCTCGAGGGCGACGCGGTGGTGTGCGCCGATAGGCGCATTGCGCTGAAGGAGCTGCATGCGATCGCCGAAGAGGCGGGCTACGAACTCGACGTGATGCGCAAGGCCTATCTCTCTCCGCGGACGGTGGCGTTCAACGTGCACGGCCTGCGCGTTGCCGTCCACCGCGTCACCGGCGAAGTGAAGATCCTGCACAGCGTGCACGGGGCGGATATCGGCCGCGTCATCAACCCGATGCAGGCGCGCGGGCAGATCGAGGGAGCGCTCGGAATGGGCTTCGGCTACGCGCTCTACGAGCGCATGGTCGTGGACGAAACGGGCACGCTGGTCAACTCGACCTTGCGCAACTACAAGATTCCGGCCTTTGCCGACACGCCGCGCTCGGAGATCTTCTTCGCCGATACCTACGATACGATCGGGCCGGTCGGTGCGAAATCGCAGGGCGAGTGCTGCATCAACCCGATCGCGCCGGCGGTGGCGAACGCCATCGCCAACGCCACCGGCGTGCGCTTCGCGCACCTGCCATTCACCCCGGACCGCATCTTCGACCGCCTGCCGGCGGCAGTATAGGAGCCGACCGTGCGGATCAGTACGTTACCGGCGATCGCTGCGGGCGAAATGGAGTTGGGAATCGTCTACGCCAGCGTGGAGGGCGTGAACGAAAGCTCGTTCGACGAGTGCTTGCACGAGTTGAAGGCGAAGGCCGCGGCGCTCGGCGCCACCGGCTTGATCGGGATGCAACTCGTGCAGAGCCAGTTCCAATGGAACCAGCGCACGAGCCTGCTCGCGACCGCCGTGAAGAAGGAGCCTTCGGACCGCTAGCTTCGGCCGTAGCCCGAATGCGGCGCGGGGTTACAAGAGGCCCAGCCGTACCTTCGGGAACGCGTGCGGATGCAGGACCGGCATGAGCGTGTGCATCGGCTTCGCGCCGCGGACGACGTGTGGCGCGTGTTTCCTGATCGACGACGGAACGGCACCGTAGTACTCGAACGCACCGATATCGCAGTGGCCGTTTCCGCCGCGCGTATACTCCCGCTGGTCGATCGGAACGGTGCTGCCCCCGCAGTTGCTGCCGGTGAAGGGGATGTGGTTTACTCCCGGGCTGGCGGCCTGCTCGGCGTTGGTCAGCGTTTGTCCACCGTTGTCGGCTAGCGGTAGAAGTAGCGGATCGGTATTGGTGATATCGTGCGTCACCGTCCCGGCGAGCGCAGTGCCTGCGACCGCGTTTTGAATCAGGTTGTAATCTGCCGACGTCAGCGTGCCGGTATTGTCGATATCCGGGCCCGTCGCCGCCGTGCCGCCCGCCACGATGCTGTTGCCCAGCGTCATCGCGAAGAGGTTGTTGATGTTTCCGCCTTTGGCGGTCGCCGCGTTCTGATAAATCGTCACGTTGGTTGCTGTGACGGTGTGATTGGCGGCGATCTCGATCCCGCCGCCGTCGAGCGACGAAGCGTTGCCGGTGATCGTGGAGTCGGTCATCGTCGCGTTCGATGCAAGGTAGATGCCGCCGCCGCCGCTCGTGCCGGCGCTGCCGGTGACCGCGTTGCCGTACACCGAACTCAGCGATAGGGCGAGGCTTCCGCCATAGCTGTAGATACCGCCGCCGCCGGCGTTACCGACGCCGCCGACGGCTACGGAGTTGAACGCAATCGTCGAGCTATAGATGTCGCTCCCGTTGACCAGGAAGAGGCCTCCGCCGCCGCTGTCGGTGGTCGCTGCCGTCGTTACGGCGTTGTGGGTGACGATCGAATCGGAGATGCTGTCGCCGGCCGAACTAGAGAGACCGCCGCCCTCCGTGGTCGCCTGGTTTTGCGAGATCGTGCTGCCGTTGATCTGCATTCCACCGGCATCGTAAATCGCGCCGCCCGCACCGAGGTCCCCGCTGCCGCCGGAGACGTTTGAGGTAAACGTATCGCTCGTCAGTACTGCCGACGAGCCGGCTAGTGCGCCGCCCAACGACATCGGGGCATTCGCCGTATTTCCCGTGAATAGGTCGCCGCTGACGGTAGAGTTCGATTCGAAGGAGAGCGCGCCGGCAGCGGCGATGTTGGTGGCGGTTGCGCTATTTTGTTTGAACGTGTCGGCGTTGGACGCGACGGACCCCGACACAGATCCGACCGCACCGCCCTCGACGCCGCCGTTGCCGCCGGTTGCGGTTGCCGAATTCGAGATGAACGTGTCGCCGCTGGAAATCAAGGAGCCCTCGCCTCCAATGGCGCCGCCGACGGCCTCCTGCGCGGTCGCGCCTGCAATGGCGATGCTATTGGAGGTAAACGTGCTGCCGCCGATCTTCGAGAGGGTGCCCGAATAGATCGCTCCGCCGAAGGCTTCCGTCGACGTGGGGTTGCCCGTGCCGGTGGCCGTTGCCGAGTTCGACGTGAACGTGTCGCCGCTGTAGACCCCAGCCGCCGCCCCGACCGCTCCGCCGCCGGCTTCCGCGCCGCCCGTCGCGCTGTTTCCCGTAAACGTGCTGCCGGTCAGCGTCAACAAGTCCGCCGCGTAGGCCGCGCCCGCGATGGCGGTCGCGCTCGTGGTACAGGCACTGCCGGTCGCCAGCACTTCGTTCGACGTGAACGCTAGATTGGATCCGGTAAGGGCCTGCGAATCAAAGACCGCGCCGCCGATCGCGCCGGCGTCGCCGATTGCGGAGTTGCTCGTAAACGTATCCCCGGTGAGGGTCATTGGTGTCGTCGCGGCGATCGCGCCGCCTTCGCCTTGCGAACACGAAGCGGAGCCGCCGCCGGCCATATTCCCGGTGAACGTGCTGTTCGTGACGCTCGGCAGCTCGCTCATCAGCAGGAGCGCGCCGCCGAAACCTTGACTGCCGTTCGATGCGCCGCCGGCGACGTTGTCCTTGAACGTGCTCGATACGATGGTAACGCCGGAGCCATCGTCAAAAATCGCGGCGCCTTCACCAGCCGCAAAGCTGGTGCAGCTCGTCGCGCCGCAGCCGCTCGTCATGCACCCGCTGGTCGCGGTGCAGCCGGTGTTGCCGGTGAACGTGTCGTTCGTAAACGAGACCGAACCTATCCCGACGTTGTAGACGGCGCCGCCTTCCTCCGTCGAGTTGCCGCTAAACGTATCGCCGGTCGACGTCAGCGCGCCGTACGTATCGTTATAGATCGCGCCGCCTTGACCGATGATGCAGCCGGATTGGCTGCTCTCCACGAAGTTGCCGTTGAAGGTATTGCCCGACATCGTGAGGCTGCCTTCGTTGTAGATCGCGCCGCCCTGCGCGTAGGTGTCGGTGCAGTCCGGGTGGAGGCGCAGGTTCGCGATGCGGTGGCGGTGCGGCGCGCGTACGACGCTGACGACCGAGGTGCTGTTGCCGATCGTGTCGCCGGTCAGCGTCAGCGTGCCGCCGTTGAGAATGGCTCCGCCCGGCGTGCTGGCGGTCGCGGCTTTACCTTGCGTGAGGGTGAGCCCGGAGATCGCTAAGGTGGCCCCGGTCGAAACGAGGAAGAGTTGGTTCGCGTTGCCGCCGCTGATGGTGACGCCGCTCGCGGAGACGCCGGGGCCGGCGAGCGAGACCGAACCGAAAATCGTGATGGGTGAGGCGAGCGTGATGATCGAGGCTGCAGGCAGCAAGAACATGATGGTGTCGCCCGCGTTCGCGCTGCCGATCGCGTAACGCAGCGAGCCGACGCCGGTGTCGGCGTTGGTGCTGACGACCGGCCCGAGCGTGACGGCGACGGCGTTGGCCGTGCCTTTGGCGAGCGCGACCGCCGCAACGCCGTGGTCGAGCGGCGTGCCGGTTGCGCCTTGCGCGCTGTACGTGGTGACGGCGAAGCTATCGGTACCGAGCGGTGCTTTCACGGTGAAGGTGCAGATGGTCGAGCCGGCCGAGATGCCGCATCCCGGCGAGGACGGCGTCGCGTCGAACAGTTGCGCGGCGCCGCCGTCGACCGCGATGGTGACCGACTGCGTCAGCGGCGAAATCGTGGAGGGGTGTTCGCCTCGCAGCGCGTGCGCGTGCGTGCGGCGGGGAATGCGGAGGCGCACGCGCGCGGCGATTTTCGGCCGCGCAGCGGATGTCTGGGCGTCATCGGCCGAAGCGCCATGGCTTCGAACGAGCGCCGTGCCGGGACTCGTTGGAACGAGCGGCGTGCCGCCGCCGCTGCAGGCGGCGAGGATCGTCCCGGAGACGAATAGAGCGAGGAGGCGCTGCGCGCTGCGAAACCCGGCAATCGTACGCTTCATTCGGCCAGTATAGCAAAAAGCGCTCGCCCGCAATACAGGCTGAGCTTGCGCCCGCCTGCTAAGGAATCTTGCCCCTTTGCTAGTGCAGCTCCGGTAGGGCGATGGGATGCAGCTTCGGCAGGACGATGGGATGCAGATGCGGCAGCAGGTCGCGCTCGCGCACGCTCCCGATACGATGCGGAACGCGGTGCCGGATCGACGTCGGCGTGCCCGACAACTCGAATGCGCCGATGTCGCACGTGCCGCCCGTGCCGCGTGAATATCCGCGCTGGTCCGTCGCGAGCGCCGTCGCGTTCCCGCACGTACCTCCGGTGAATGGAATTTTCGCAATGCCCGGGCTCGTTACTTGCTCGGCGTTGGTGAAGGTCGGGCCGCCGTTGTCGGCGAGCGCGAACAGGAAGGGATTCGCCGTTTGGTCGTGCGCGAACGTGCCGGCGATCGCCGTTCCGGCAACGGGCGTTTGAATGATGTTGTAATCTTGCGAGGTCAACGTGCCGCTATTATCGATGTCCGGCCCGGTCGTAGCGCTTCCGCCTGCGACGATGCTATTGAGCAACGTCATGGCGTAGAGGTTGTCGATGTTGCCGCCGATGCCCGACGCGGTGTTTTGATACATCGTGATATTCGCCAAAATCACCGAGTCGTTTGCGGCAACGTCGATACCGCCGCCGTTGCCGCTCGACGTATTGCCCGAGATCGTCGAGTTGGTCATCGTGGCCGCCGCTGTGTTGTAGATGCCGCCGCCGCCGCTGCCCGGCGCGCTGCCGAGCACCGCATTGCCGGATACGGTGCTTGCATCCAGGGTAAGACCGCCGCCATTGAGGATCCCGCCGCCGCCGCTGGAACCGGCGCCGCTCACCGTCACCGAGTTGTTCGCAATCGTCGACGATTCTATGGTGGTGCCATCGGCGTAGATGCCGCCGCCGCCCTCGCCGCTCGCGGCTGCAGCCGAGACCGTGTTTCCCGCGATCTTCGCGTTTTCGACGTCGCTCGTGCCGGTGAAGTAGAGCCCACCGCCGGCGGTCGTTGCCGAGTTTTGCGAGATCGTGCTGCCGGTCACGGTCGTGTGGGCTTCCGCATACGCGCCGCCCCCGACGCCTTGACCCGCGCTCGAGCTCGAGCTCGACGCATTTGAGGTGAACGTGGAGTTGGAGATCGTCCCGTCTGCGCCCACGAACCCACCCCCAAGCGCAGTATCGCCGCTCACCGCGTTGCCGGAAAAGGTTGCGCCGGCCATCGAGAACGATGTGACCGACAGATACGCGCCGCCGGCGGCGGCGACGCCCGGGCTGGTTGCCGTGTTGGACGCGAACGTCTCGCCGACGGAGCTCACCGTGCCTCCGAGCGCCGAAAATGCCCCGCCGATGGCGGCGCCCGTTCCCCCGGTGAGAGCGTTCGCGGAGTTCGACGTGTATGCGTTGCCACTCGATACGACGCTTCCCTCCGAGGCCACGGCCCCACCAAAGGCCTCGTCGGCGTTGGTCGTCCCGATGGTGACCGCATTGAATTTGAAGGCGCTATCGCTGAGCTTGAGCGCGGTGATCGAGTACAATGCGCCGCCGATCGCAGACACCAGCGTCGCGCCGTTGAGGCCCGTGCCGACCGCGGCGTTCGAGGTGAACGTATCGTCGGAAAACGCGCCCGTCTGAAACACCAGGGCGCCGCCGGTCCCCGTCTGGTTCCCCGTAGCGCTGTTGCCGGTGAAGGCGCTGCCGGCGAACGTCACCTGACCGCCTGTAAGGTCCGCCACCGCACCTCCGAACGCCGACGCGTTCGGCTCGCACGCACTCCCGGTGCTGCTGGCGGCGTTCGACGTGAACGTGACGCCTGCGCCTTGCACGCCGTCCTCGGCATCGATCGCGCCCCCGATGCCGCCGGCGTCACCACTGGCGACGTTGTTCGAAAACGTGTCGCCGTCGACGACGACCGGAACAATCGCGAAGATCGCGCCGCCGAAGCCTTCCGAGCACACCGCCGCGCCGCCACCAGCTTCGTTGCCCGTGAACGTGCTCGTGGTGACGCTCGGAGTGCCGCCCGCGAGCCAGAGCGCTCCTCCGTCTCCGTGGCTCGCATTGGAAGCGCCTCCCACGACGTTGTTCTTGAAGGTGCTTCCGACGACGACGATGCCGGAGCCGTCGTCGAAGATGGCGCCGCCGGAGCCGGTCGCAAAACTCGTGCAACTCATCGTCGTACAGCCGCTCGTGGCGCACCCGCTGGCTTCATTGCAGCCGGTATTGGCGGCGAACGTATCGTTTGTAAAAGTGACCGCGCCGATGCCGACGTTGTAGATCGCACCGCCCGAATACGCCGAGTTGCTCGTAAACGTATCGCCGGTCGAACTGAGCGAACCGTCGATGTCGTTGTAGATTGCTCCGCCCTCGCCAAAGATGCAGCTCGCGACGGTGCTCAGAACGACGTTCGAAGCGAACGTGTTGCCCGACATCGTGAGGACGCCGTCGTTGTAGATCGCGCCGCCCTCGTAGTAGGTGTCGGTACAGTGCGGGTGCAGGCGCAGGCTTGGGAGGCGCCGCTGCGCTCTGTGGGAGCGAACGGAAGCGACGACCGAACTGCTATTGCCGATGGTATCGTTGACGAGCGTCAGCGAACCGGTGTTGTGGATCGCGCCGCCCGGAACGTTGGGGGTCGCCGCGTGGCCCTGCGTGATCGTCAATCCGGAGATCGTCGCATTCCCGGTGACGACGAAGAGCTGATTCGCACTGCCGCCGCTGATGGAGAGATTGGCGGCGCCGGGTCCCGCGAGCGAGAGCGTCGTCGAGATGGTGATCGCTGAGTCGAGCACGATCGTGTCGCCGGCCGGCAGCAGGAACAGAATGGTATCGCCCGCGTTTGCGCTGCCGACCGCATAGCGTAGCGAACCGGCGCCGGAGTTGGCGGTCGTGCTCACGACGGGCCCGAGGCTGACGGCGACCGAGTTGGCGGTGCCTTTAGCGATCGCGACCGTGGCGACGCCACTGTCGAGCGGCGTTCCGCTAGCGCCGGTGCCGCTATACGTCGTGACGTCGAACGTGTCGGTGCCGAGCAACGCTTGTACGGTAAACGTGCACGTCGTACCGCTTGCGCCGATGCCGCAGCCCGGCGATGACGGCGTCGTGCCGAACACCTGGGCCGCGCCGCCGTCGACCGCGATCGCCACCGACTGCGTGAGCGGTGAGATGGTCGACGGGTGTTCGGCGCGCGCTGCGTGGGCGCGCGAGCGGCGCGGGATGCGCACGCGCACGCGCACCGCGATGCGATGCTTGGCGGCGGCCGCCATGCGCGCCGGCGCGGCGCCGCCACCGGCACCGGCACCGGCGGGCGGTAGTCCATTCGCGCCGCCGCTGCACGCGGCGAGCAACGCTCCTGCGAGGAGCAAAGCAGCCCAGCGCGTTGCAGAGCCGGTAGCAATCGTTCGCATCATTCGGCAGTGATCCTTAAACGCGCTAGAGCGCGGGCAGACGGTTGGCACTCAGGATCTTGATTGGGAGCGGGCGCAACGCCGGCAAGAGGTTGCGACCGTGCTTGCCGCTCGGGCGCGGGCGCACCGGGTGGTGGCGCACCGGGTGGTGTCGCACCGACGTCGCGACGCCGTCGAGTTCGAAGGCGCCGACGTCGCACTTCGCGTTTGCACCGCGCGTATACCCGCGCTGGTCCGTATCGACGGCCGCACCGCCGCAATCGCTTCCGGAAAAGGGGATGTAGGCGGTGCCGGGGCTCGCCGCCTGGTCGGCGTTGGTAAAGGTCGCTCCGCCGTTGTTGGCCAGCGCAACGAGTTGCGGGTCTACAGCCATGTTATGTGCGACGGTGCCGGAGATTGCGGTTCCGGTGAACGTTTGAATGATGTTGTAGTCTTGCGACGTCACCGTTCCGGCATTGTTGATGTCGGGGCCGGTGCTGGCCGAACCGCCTGCGACGATACTGTTTTTCAGCGTGAGGGTATAGAGGTTCTCGACGTTGCCGCCGCTGCTGGTCGCCGAATTGCGATACAGGGTCGCGTTGGTGAGCGAGGCCCCAGCGTTCGAGGCCGCTTGGATGCCTCCGCCGTCGACGCTCGACGTGTTGTTCGAGATCGTCGCGTCGACGGCCGTCAACGAAGCGTTGCTATAGATGCCGCCGCCGCCGCTACCCGGCGCGCTGCCGAGTACCGCGTTGCCGGAGACGGTGCTGGAGTCGAGCGTGAGCCCACCATCATTGAAGATGCCGCCGCCGCCGCTCGCGCCGGCTCCGCTAACGGTCACGCTGTTGTTCGCGACGGTCGTATCCGCGAGCGTCATCGAACCCCCCGAATAGATGCCGCCGCCTCCGTTGCCACTCGCTGCGGCGGACGTGAGGACGTTGCCGCGGATCGTGGAGTTCGAAACGTCGTCGCCGCTCTCGGCGTACAATCCGCCACCATCGGTCGTTGCCGAATTCTGCGAGAGCGTGCTCCCGTTGACGTCGGTGCCGCTGCCGTCGTAGATGGCTCCGCCGTAACCGAAACTTGCGGTGCCGCTCGCGGCGTTGGAGGTAAACGTCGAGTTCGAGATCGTTCCCGTCCCCGAGGCGACGGCGCCTCCGGCGGCTGCGGTACCGCTTGCGCCGTTGCCGGTGAACGTGTCGCCACCCAAGAGCGTCGTGATCGCGTATAACGCGCCACCGCCCGCGGTGTTCGCGCCGCTGACCGAGTTCGATGCGTACGTTTCGCCGGTGGATACGCACTCGCCGGTCATTGCGGAAACCGCTCCGCCGGTCGCGAGGCTCGTTGCCCCGCCCTGCGCGCTGACCGCGTTCGATGTGTAGCGATTGCCGCTAAGCAATACCTCGCCCTCGCTTCCGATGGCACCGCCGAACGCTTCCTGGCCGGTCGAGCCCTCGATGGTGACCGTGTTCGACGTAAAGGTGCTGCCGCTCACTTTCCCAAGCGTTCCGACGAAGAGCGCTCCGGCGGCCGCGACCGCGGTGGGCGCGCTCGCCGCGCCGGTAGCCGTCGCCGCGTTCGAGGTGAACGTATCGTTCGCGAGCGTTCCGGAGCCGAACGCCGCGGCGCCGCCGGCGCCTTGCGAGTTGCCGGTCGCGGTGTTCCCGCTGAACGTGCTGCTGGTGAACGTCGTCACTCCACTATCGGCGTACACGCCGCCGCCGGCCCCAAGCCCGGTTGCCTGGCAGGTGCTTCCCGATCCGCTTGCGCTGTTCGACGTAAACGTGACGCCGGTGCCCTGGACGCCTTCGCCGGCGTAGATTGCGCCGCCCTCGCCGGTCGAGTCGCCGCCGGCGAGATTGCTCGCGAACGTGTCGCCGTCGACCACGACCAAGACGCTGGCGACGATGGCACCGCCTTCGCCGATCGAGCAGGCGGATGCGCCGCCTCCGGCTTCGTTGCCGGTAAACGTACTGTCGGTAACGCTCGGCGTGCCGGCCGCGAGAGCGAGCGCCCCGCCTTCCCCGATGCTTGCGGCGGTCGGGCCACCCACGACGTTGTTCTTAAAGGTGCTGCCCGTAATCGTCACGCCGGGACCGCCCGCGTCCGCAATGGCGCCGCCTTCACCCGCCGCCGCACTCGTACAACTCATCGCCGTGCATCCGGTCGTCGGACACCCGCTGTTGGCGTTGCAGCCGGTATTTCCGCTAAACGTATCGTTGGTGAACGTAACGGCGCCGGTGCCGACGTTGTACACGGCGCCGCCTTCGTAGGCGGAGTTGTTGGTGAAGGTGTCGCCGGTCGAACTGAGCGTGCCGTCGACGTCATTGTAGATCGCGCCGCCTTCGCCGTCGATGCAACTGGCGAGGTTGGTCGTCACGACGTTGGACGTGAAGGTCGTCCCCGACATCGTCAGGCTGCCGTCGTTGTAGAGCGCTCCGCCTTCGGCGTAGGTGTTCGAACAATGCGGATGACGGCGCGCCGCGGCTAGGACGAACGGTTTTGCCTTCGCAGCATGGATGCCGTCGACCAGCGAGGTGCTGCTGCCGATGGTGTCGTTGACGAGCGTCAGCGAGCCGACGTTGTAGATCGCGCCACCGGGCTCGTTGGCGGTCGCTGCGTGTCCCTGCGAGATCGTCAGTCCGGAGAGCGTCGCGGTGCCGGTCACCTTGAAGATCTGCTGCGCGTTGCCGCCGCCGACCGTCAAGCTCGACGCGCCCGGGCCGGCGAGCGTGACCGCTCGCGAGAGCGTGATGGGCGAAGCGACCGTAATCGTCGATCCGGCGGGAAGCAGAAAGAGAATCGTATCGCCGGTGTTCGCGCTGCCGACCGCGTAGCGCAGCGAGCCGACGCCGGAGTCGGCGGTCGTGCTCACGACCGGCCCGAGGCTGACGGCAACGGCGTTGGCGGTTCCCTTGGCGATGGCCACCGTTGCGATGCCGCTGTCGAGCGGCGTGCCGCCGCCGGATGGCGCGCCGTACGTCGTGACGTCGAAGGTGTCGGTGCCCAGCGCTGCCAGCACGGTGAGCGTGCAGACGGTGCCTCCCGCGTCGACGCCGCAGTCCGGTGAGTTTGGGGTCGTGCCGAATATCTGTGCCGCGCCGCCGTTGACGGCGATGCCGATCGATTGCGTGAGGGCGGAGATGGTGGACGGGTGCTCGTTGTGCAACGCACGTGCGTGCGTGCGCCGCGGAATGCGAACGCGCACGCGCGCCGGGATGCGATGCCGGGTGCCACCGGTCCGTGCCTCTGGTGCGGCACTGCGAGCTTCTCGCGCCGCTCCCGCGCTTGAAGTGGCGGGCGTGAGGCCTCCGGCGCCGCCGC
>Ga0116229_10012853_pt1 | contig 11963 bp, 10 predicted proteins | sample S1TSphgellanicum_3_FD_87313 | JGI IMG/M metagenome (GOLD analysis project Ga0116229, IMG submission 87313) | Host-associated microbial communities from peat moss isolated from Minnesota, USA - S1T2_Fc - Sphagnum magellanicum MG | ecosystem: Host-associated > Plants > Peat moss > Unclassified... | reverse complement strand
GTTAAGGTGTTGAAGACTTTGGAGAAGGCAGTTAAGTCAAGACAGACTTTGACCCACACCGAAACTATTGATGCATCCCCAGATGCTGTATGGAAGGCTGTCCACAACTTGGACAACATCGTGCCCAAGTACCTGCCTGATGTCTTTGAATCTGCTACAAACATCTCAGGACAATACTACGGTAAACCTGGTGGCATCCGCATCGTCAAGTTTGGTCCTGGTATGGAAAATTGCTTTTGATTCACATACCTTTTTCATGAAACCTAAATTCCATGTCCATGTGTTTTCCAAACAAAATATTTTGCTAAGAATTTTCTTACAAATTAAATAAACCATATGCTGTTGGTTCTTGCATTACCCATTTAGTGTTTTCCTGGAATTCTTGGTAATTAAATATATAATTTACACTATATTCATAGAAATAGTTGGTGATAGGTGAACATGCGATTTGCATAGTTGTTTTCCTCATGTATGATATAACTTTGTGCAGCTGTCCCAATGGCTGGAGAATTGTGGGAGCGATTGGACTTCTCTAACGATGCAACCAAGACTATGGGTGTATCGACCTTGAAAGGCGATCCCCGCTATCCTTATCTCAAGACCATCAAAGAGGTTAGCCCTGGAGCTGTTGAGGGCAGCACCGATGCAGTTTGGACAGTCACATACATTGCAGCTGGTAACGCAGGCCCTCCCCAAAGCCACAAGCAGATGTATATCCAAGTGTGCAAAGTGATTGGTGCCGAATTGAAGGCCAACCCAGAGGCCTATGCCTAGAGAATATTTACTTTTTCTTCTCATGGTTCATATGTGATTTCTCTTTACATACAAGAGCCCCAATCTGGCAATCTGAGTTTTAAGATCTCATTTAAAAACTAAACTTTTCCTACCTCAAAATATAGGATGATTTTTTGGAATAATTTATTGTTCCCCATAACAATGATATGAAAATTATAATTAGTCAATGTTGTTTAGGGTTGAAAAGTTTTGGTTTGGAGCTTATTTAGCTAGTGGGAAGCTTAAATGCCCCAAGGATACATATGCTAGATTGTGTGGTTTGAGAAGCCACCACTATGTAGATGCCCATGGGCAAGGATGCCCATATTATGCTGAAATAAAAATAAATTGCATAACTGACCAACTGTTTTAGTGATAGATTGAGGTTGGCTAGGCCAAAGGATATGTCCTTGCAAAGTGAGAAAAAACTAATTGGAATCAGCCAAAAGATAATTATAAAATTCTTGGTTTGCACTTCATCCTTGTGGTGCATGTCAATGTTCAAAATCACTTCATATTTGACTTATTCATATGTGGGTGAGACACGCCATGTTTGTATCTTCTCCACAATGCACAGACCTGTAGAATAGTTTCAATGGATAAAAATTAACAATAGATCTTATAATTTCCCTTCTTTGACATGAGATACAGAGAACTTATTGCTAACTGTGATTGCTTCGGCAACAGCAAATTGGATTTCCTTCATCCATAGGACTATATATATATATATATATTTCCTCCTTGCTTGTTTATTACACAAGGGGATGAATTTTGCATTTGCAAGTTGCATTCATATTTTAGAACTACCTGAGAAAAACATGACTTTTTTGTTTTTCACAAATTCATTGGGACAAAGCTCAAAATCATCAAAGAGATCCATTGATATCCTATTGGACAAACCAACTTCAAACAATTACTGCCCGTTTTCAGCCTGCTTTAAAAAAAATCCCTTATTTTGGCCTGGATTTCCAATATGGCTCTAACAACTTTTTATATCATCCAACAGCTGCCCCTGCTTCCCCTGCCCCCAAAAGAAACTCAGAGAATTTTTTTCAACAAAACGGAATTGCTAGGTTGAGAGGACATCTAGGTCAACCTAAAAGACACAACACAACCACATTTGAGGGTAGCAGAAACTCATGTGTCATGTGGTTGTAAGTTTTCATATATGCATGTGTGTGTGAAGATGAATGTCAATACCAGTGTTGTGTGGTTATTTGATTTTAAAAATAACTGACGCTTTTGGTTTTTCAATAATTTCAGAATGGAGTAATCACCTGTTCTGGTTTTTCGAGAAAAAAACAGAATTAAAAAATCATTGTTTACGGGAATTTCAGAAACATCAAAGAACAGGTTGTTAGAAAGGCGGGTTTCTGAATTTTTCAAAAAAGATTGAGAATCAAGGTTCCATACCCACTGGGTAAATGGGCATGTATCTAGGTGACAGTTATCTGGTGCTGATTCTAATACCTGCACAACACTGGCTGATACATAGATCCACAATGTGGGAACAGAGACTCAAAACATGGCTGGAACTTGGGGAGATCAAGAGAACTTTGTACAACATGTGATTCAATGTCAACTGAAATGGCAACTGAAATTTCCAAGTGGCAACTGAAATTTAGTCCCATTCAAATCACAGCTCACATATACATATGTACATATGTATCTACATACATACACGAAAGTGGTTGTCCATATGGTGACTGAATTCTATTGCAATCTCAATTGTCAAAGATCAAGTTCAATCATGGGCATGACTACTGATATGAAAAGACGAAATCAAACTTGGTGGCCTTTTCGTTTTACTGCATGCCTGAAATCCTTTACCAGTCCTATTTGTAATCAAATATTAGTTGACTTATCTCAAACTGGAAATGAAATCCATTTAAAATTCTGCTCTGCTAAAGATGACTTGTGTGTGTTAGAGCTAATGAACAAATCAGTGTTGTGCAGTTATCTGAATTTTCAAGAACTGCCAGTTCCAGTTTTTAAAAATATTTCAGGATCAGTCCTTTCAAAGAACAAAAAAAATCGGAAATCAAAAAAATTGTGGATCCTGGTTATTTCAAAAACCTTAAAAGAACCTGTGGGTTTCATGAAAGAACCAGCAACTGGCCAGTTATTTGATTTTTTCAACTCTTTTGAGAACTGCAACTATATGCCAGAACTGGGTCTTTGATTTTTGAGAACCATGGTTATGTGTCCTAAGAACCGCCCTGATAATCACTGGGGGCCTGTTCCTGTTTCCAATAACTGCCCAACACTGGAACAAACAAACAAACAAACATGAGATACATCTGTTGTGAGGCCTATGTGATGGCTGATGTGTATTTGGCATGTCATGTTGGTTTTTACTTGTTTGAAGTAGTCCATTATGTCAAGTTTCAGCCCAAACTTGGTCCACGGGGTGGTATAGAAAGCCTCCAGAATTGGCACTTTTGTTTTGAGCATGGTTTTGCTTTGTTAGTGTGTTTGTCACCAAGAGTAACCATCCAACTCAACACACACTAATATGACCTTTTCAGGTTTGGCTGTAATTCAATCATTTTTTGAAATCTCGAATTTTGTTTTGAAATTGTTTGTTCCAAATGTTGAAATCTAAGGAAATTATAAGGGAAGGAAAAATACAAAAATTGGTGGAAACCCAGGAGTTTCTTGCTTCATAGCAGTCCACCATTGTAAAGCAAGTCCACCATGACAACATTCTAATACCTTATGATTTGGTGGAACATTATGTCTCATTTTTGCAAAGAGAAGCAATAGAAATTGTTGTAAAAAGTCTTTGACAAACTTCCAGGTGTTGATAAAACAATGTTCCTTTGTCATTTTCATGGTACCATGACAAAAATGTTCTGGCAGGTCTTTGGAGGGTTAAGGGACTTATGAACCCTTTCTACACTTCAACAACATAACCCCAGGAAACAGCTATTGACCACTCCTGCTTTTCGGCCATAGCAAATTGACTGCTGGAGAATGCTTGCCGGGTCCAGCGTGGCTGCATCCAGTAAGTACTTCACTGCTTCCACTTTGGTAAGGGTTTTGGTTGTTGTCTTGGAGAAGATTTCAGCAATGAAGTCCAAGTGATGGAGAGACACCAGTGGAGTTACTGGGTTGGCAGCCAGAATCCCCAATTCATCCCTTCTTATGTCAAGCTGCACTACCCAGTCAACCATATCTGGTAAGCTGCTTTGTTGCTCTCTTTACAAATGACTTTAGGTGTGCGATTGAAGATGAATTAAATTGCATGCCTTCACCCAAGACAGAGCAGAAAATTCTGAAAAAACCACCCAATGTCAGGAATGGGGAAGAATTTTTTTGGGTTCTGGTAGTACCTGATGAAAACTGGGTTCTTTTCTAAGAGGAACTCAAAGCTCTGCTACACATGCATAAATGTGATCATCACCTCAAAAGAAATGCGGGTACCTGGCGCACACCATCATCATTGAGTTCATCTGTGAATGGGGTGTTGAAATGATCAGTGACAACAGCCTTGGCAGCACAGTTGTGAAAACAGAACCAAAAAAGCTGTTCCTAAGAAATTTTCACGTTAGCCCAAATTGGTGGCAGAATCTCTAACTAATGGTTTTCTCACTCCACAAGAAAATCCGTCAAAATTAGCATCTGAAGACAAACCCTATCTCCCACAGATGGGGGTGTAGCTAAGATTATTGCTTGAACCTTAAACCATAAACCAAGCATGATAGATACCCTTGAACAAGAGAAAAGCTCTGAGGGAAAGTATTGCAGCACCTTTGGATACAAGAATCCTGTATTTTGGCCAACTCCTTGGCAAAGGGACGACTGATTGCATAGCCAGCTCCACCAAAAGCCATTTCATAAGATGATATTCTGGCAATGGATTTCCACTTGCATAACCTGCATAACCCACATAGAAAGGTTGGGTGTGATTGTACTTGAACAAGACTTGCACCAAATTGTGTGCGATGAATATAATGGTGTCATTCATCACCCACCAATGCTTTTTTGGTAAACCAAGCCTGAAAGTTTCCGGTCCACAATCCTTGAAATCCTGAGTGCATCTCAGACACCCCAGCCAACGTGTATTGGAAGTGGGTGGTGTCTTGTGAGACTTGGAATGGTGGATGATGCTCCCTGCTGCCCCATGATGATGCAGAAGATTTGCCCCCAGCTGTTGCTGCGTCTTCTAATTTCACTTCTTTCTCCAGCCAAACAAAGTCCCTCATCTCTGGTTTCCACCACTGCTTCACATACTCTCTTTGCCCATGTCTCTGATGCTGCAATCCCAAACACGATCCTTGATCTATCAGTCTCTATTGTCTTCTTCGTCTTCTTCTACTGTTGCTGCCCACAGGTCAAAGAATTAGTGGTTGGAGGAATATTATGCAGATCTGCAGCTTTGTGATTATATTGTGAGACTTGATGTTGTAGCTGATCATGACCAGCCTGCTGTTTTTTGAGCAAATTTGGCAGAGAATCCAATGATTTGGCAAGCTGCATGAGCCCCAAAACTTGACTGCAATCCATGGACTCTGGAAGACTTGACTGCATGCCATGGACTGAGAATCATTATGGAGAGACCATAGATTACAAGAACACACACATACTATTGCAATGACTACCTTGAGCTTGCTACAACCCATAAAATTATTCCTCTTCTTCCTGATGTACCTAATAATGCCCCAGCAGCAGTAGGCAGCAGCAACTTCATCATCAGGTCCTTGCTGTTGCAGCTCTCCTTGAGAAGCAGCTCCTGACCCACAGCTACTGCCCTTTGTACTCTGCTTTGCTCCAGCTCCCTTTGCCATTATAATATGATGCTCCAATATTACCAGCTTGTGGACTGTGGCTACAGGAGTCCACGTAGTTGTTGGATAACCCAAAGCCCTGGATCCCCAAGTAACAAAAACTGGAAAAAAATTAGAAGCAGGAATTAAGGAGTAATGATGATAATAATAATAATAATAATAATAATGTTATTATTATTATTATTATTATTATTATGTCAATAAAAAAAATCTGGACAATTGTAAAATAAGTGGCTTACAGTCCGTCACATGATGGCTCTCTGCCCTTTAAATGACATTCATAAGGATGATAAGTATTATTCAACATACTAAATTGGATACACATGGTGGTTAGAATGGTGAAGCCCAAGGTAGTGGATCCAGGTTCACTTATGCTGGAAAGAAATGTTTACTATAGTGGACTCCTCCACATGATCCTAGAATGTATGTATGTAGGGATACCAAACTTTGAGCCCGTTTGTTTGCGGGTGCATCACAATGCCTCTACCCTGAAGGGAGATGCGTAGAGTCAGCCAACAAAATTATAATGTGATCAGCAAGTGAAACCGTACCTGAACTTGGTCCTGTCATGAACATGATGGCAAGGTGCTTCTGAGCTGCACACGGCAGAGGGAATCGTAAACCAGTGGCGATAGTCACATGATGGCTCTGCCCTTCAAAAAACATCCATAAGGACAATAATTAGTATTCAACATACTGAATTGGAAACACATTGTGGTTAGCATGGCGAAGCCCAAGGTAATGGATCCAACTTCACTTATACTAGTAACACTTGGATCCGGGTTCACTTATGCTTGAAATATATGTTTCTATGGTGGACGACTCCAGATAACCCCTCTAGAGAATGTATGTAGGGATACCAAATTTTGGGCCCGTTTGTTTCTGGGTGCATCTCAATGTCTCTATCCTGAAGAATGGAGGACACTAGAGCCAACAATTTTTTTGTAATGCGATCAGCAAGTGAAGCCATACCTGAACTTGGGTCCTTTCATGAACATGATGATGACAAGGTGCTTTTGATCAGCTGCGCATGGCTGCAGAGGCAGGTTCGCAGCTTCTTGAACCCTATTAGGTACCTGCAGGAACCGCCCCCGCAAATCAGGTGTTCAACCGACCTACCCTGCGACATGATGTAAGTACATTTTATGAGTACATTGTAACATCAGCATTCAGATCATCACCGTTACACATGACTAAAGAAAGGATTGGCCTCCGCAGGCTGCCTGGAAATCAATTGGAACCGGAGGAATCGGTGCGAGGAATTGGTCATCATCATCATCATCATCATCGCCTTTGTTATCAATAAACATAAATTCAAGTCTAGAAACCCACTAGTTCAACCCAGCGAGAGAGCTCCTTCGCAGAAAAGAGGAAGAGAGGTGACGGTAGCTAGCTAGCTATACGCGTCGTGGCTTGCGCCTCGCTCTTCTCAGTCAGGAAAGACTACGACGACCACCACCAGATTCACTGCAAAAAGAAATAACCAGGGTAGGTAGGTACTAGGTACCTGTCGATCCAGATCCATGCAAGCAACAAAACCTGCTCCCAAGAAAATCAGAATGACAAAACAAAATAAAATGCAATCATGTCTGTCGGTCGCCACTTTGGCTGAAGAGATTTAGTTGCCTGTCAGTGATCTGAGTCCCAGTATGTGTGTTTTTTGTTTTGGGCACGCATTTCGTCCTTTTTTAGAAAGAAAGCATCACGCACATAAAGACGATTATCACCACATGCAACCAAAAGCTCCAAAGTTATACAAGCCGTATCATCTATATTAGAAGAAATTGCAACATCTTGTAGCTCGGTAGTGACACAACCAGTTGGTGTTGAGCTCAGCGTGGTCAAGCTTCCGAGGAGGACTAGTACCAAGGGATTGTGATCAGGACAAGAAGCAAACGGCGGCTACTAGCGGGAGCTTCTTTCCGCATGAGTTAGAAGGGCATTGCTCACACTTTTCTGCAAATGCTCTGAATAAATTGTCATACCGCCCCACGTTTCATAGAGAGTGCATGCAAATAGAAGACGATTGGCTATTACTCAGCAAACAACAAGACTCTCTCGCTCGCTGTGCTGGTCGGTACTAGCGGTGAATCCGAAATGAGCTGCAGGCACGATCCAAACTAACTGGCTCTGGTACTACTTACAACAGAAGACAAAATGTTCAAGACTGCCTGGAAACTTGGACAAAATGTTCAAGACCGCTGGGAAGGTTGGACGAGCAAAAGCGTGAGGCGGCATTACTGCTCGAGTGCTGGACGTGCGCAGACCTGAAAAATCTGAAAGTTCCAAAAAACAAGTTGATCAAAAATGCTCACGGGTTTTGAATATCGATCGTTATATATGTGCAGGGTGTTCATGACTCAAAATTCCTCCACAGATGATCAGTCAAGCATAATAAAATTACAGTTATTAGTGAACAGAGGAAACGACTTTGTACACTGGAAAAAATAGAAACAACGCAGCAAAAGAAGCTGGAAAATGCAAGAGAAGAACTGCGCGACAACGGGAGAGAACACGCATGAACACACATATGCGAATTTCTGTATACATGCATTCGAGCGTGCTCTCTCTCGTTGTCACTAACCCCCCGTCCTTACCCGTGCCCCCAAAACCACCGATCATCCCACTGCAGGATCGTTGGACCTGTTGCACACGGAGTTTGTGTGTCAAAAGCCCAGATCTCTTCCGACTTTAATCACCGCTGCTGCAACAGGTTTGGTTCCGAAGGGAGCACGGATATGATCTCTACATGGTCCGAGACCGCAATGAGAGTTGCTGCAGCAGTAGCACAACAGCTCTCGCAGATGTAACCAAAAACAACAAAAAAAAAGAGCAACGGACAAGGAAAACGAGACAAACAAACGGCCTTCAAAAGAATGGCCACCACGGTCCAAAACCGAACATAGGGACGGATTTTGGGAGCCGCCTCCTCCGCGCGCCAACACAGATCTGATCCATCGCGTGCGTGTACTGCAACGCACAAAGCCAAAACCAAACCACCACGGGGCCAGCCAGATATGAGGGCCAGCCAGATATGAGAGGGCAGGGAGAGACTAGATAGTAGAGAATTTGAGGATAAATACAAGAAAACCGCCCGCCCGGCCCGGGGGGGAGGCGATACACTAGGAGCTGGCCAAAGAAGCCCAAAAAAACAAAAAAAAAAACCAACAGACAAAGCAAGCGAAGAGGCAGGCGCGCGAGCGATTGTGGCGGAGCCACCAGCAACAGCAACAAGAAGAAGCGAAGCGAAGCGATGCGATGAGAAAGGAATGTTGTGAAAGCAGCAAGTGAACTGGGGTCTTTATTGTGAAATCTGCGACCTGAGAGGCCAGGCGCTATGCCAGAAAAGGCAAGAAAAGTCGAAGAGACGAGGTAGCTACCAAGGGGCTGGGGAGCGGGTTGGAGGGTGGGAGAGGGAGAGGTGCTTGGCACTTCCTCCCCATATTAGAGACAGGGAAAGCTGCCTGGGGCCCAGTGAAGCCAAGAACCGCCCCCCTCTCCCTCCCCACTTGCACTGTTTTTCTTTACCAAAGAACAACACACGTAGGTAGGTAGGTAGATAAGTAAGGAGTAACTGTAGCGGCTTTTCTCCTTTTTCAAAGCTGGTTGTTGCAAAAGGGGGGGTCGCCACTGCGGTGTCGTCTGCCAAGTCAGACACTTAGGTATTATTAATAATAGCCAATGCTCAGCACCAAGCGTTAAAATACTCATGAAAGCGCACCCCCAAAACTCCATCCTTAGGGGAGGTAGGTAATTTAATGTTCCAGTGTTTCTTTCAATTTTGTGGATGTAGCCCACATTTTCCGCGATTTTTTTTTTCCCAATTTTTGTGAGCTCTGAAAATATTGGAGATTTTTTATCCCAAAATGCCTCAATTTATTTATTTTTTCGAAATTAAAATTTAAAAAATTTGTTCAAAGTTTTCTCCCAAAAAGTTTTGCTAAGTTGCAAGTTGCAAGATCCCCCCCGCCCCCTCTCCCCACCAAAAAAGAAAAAACCATGCTGGCCATTATCGGTTAGACAATTTGACGAAAACTAAATATGAATGTAAAAACATTTAAGCATTGTTCCATACTGTTGGTCATTTGTAGTTAAGGCCTGGTGATTTTATAGGCCTATATAACATATCGATGGTGGCTTTTTTCTTAGTGGGTATTGTTAAGAGATTTTCCATCAAGGCACTCTCATTTAAGCAAATTTTATTTCATTTTGTGCAAAGCTTTGACATTGGTGATAGCTACTTAAGCTCAACACCATGGATGGATTGAATTAAAGGCAATGATTTGCTCAAAGACACGACAACCTTCCAAAGGAACTAAAGGGCCCTCCATGATCAACATCCAAGTATGAGATTAATGAAAATTTTTAGCTAACATTGGACTACTTATCTTTCCCTTATCCCATTTTGCTTTTATATGTTAGCTTTCATGTTAGGAAATGAAAATTTACTCACAAATAGTGCAAAGAGTTCACTAGGTATTGGCCTTCCATCTCAAAAATCATAACAATAGGGAGGCTTGAGATTTTTTGAGATTTTGGTATTCCTTGTATGTTCCCAAGTTCCCATGTGCTCCCCAAGCTATTTCCAATAGCACTACACATCATCCCATATCCTTTGACCAAGTGTGAGCTTGAGAATTTTTTCAGGCTTGTCAATGAAAATTAAAATTGCTTTGTGGGCACCCCCAATGCCCACATATAATTAATACAACTAATAAACATTGGTAAACAAAAGTATACACCCGTGTTCCCCCTTTCCTTCTATTAGCCCAAGGGAGGGCAAAAATGGTGACAAACAATTTTAGCACCATAATTTTCATGTGGCTAATGAGAAGGCTCAACATAAACTCAAGAGGACCCAATTATTTCCTTTTGGGTTTTGGGGGGCGCAAGGGGGGTGGAAGGGATTTTATTTTTTTTCTTGCCTACACTTCTTTGTCTAAGGGTTCCAAAAATATGCATAGAAATTTCTAAAATCGCATGGTGTGAATGGAAATCATAATTCAAGTGGCACCACCATGTAGCAAGTAGGCAATCGTAATAGAAGGTGGATGTGCACAAGGGGAATTCAAGAGGTGGCCAACCACATTATGACCACTTGATTTTACGTGGACAACTCTCTTGCAACTTTTGAAGTGTAATTGAGATTTCTACCAAATGAAAGTGACCAAGATTTTAGTGGGGGACTTTCTAAAGTTTTCATGCCCCAATCTTTATTGTCGCAATCATGTAAAACCTTATCCTTCCTTTGTACAAGCAACCAAAGAGATATAATACTACTTTGGGAAAAATTAATTCATTGGGTATTGACCTTGGTAATTAATTCCCTTTTCTTTAGCAACCTCCAACGCTACAAATTCTCATGCGGATTTTGATAAGGGAGTAAGTTTACATGTGGTGGGATCAACAATGATGTAATCCATTAAGGTGTGAACACCATTTTTGGAGAAGACAATGTCAAGTCCCTAACATGATTAAAGCATATCTGAAAGCCGCATATGCAATTACTTTCATAACACATGCAAGTCAAATTCATGTGCAATGGATCCATTGCATCATGTGTCCCTATGCATGTATTGCCATGACCACAACATAAAACATGAATGCCCAATGGATCAAGGGGTTGTATACATACACATTGAAAGAAACCCCAATGAAAGATGTAGGAATCCCAATTCGTAGTGGAAAGACGAACAAAACTTGGGAAGAATAGGTTTAGCTATGAGCCATGCTTGCAAATCAAGGCTTGAACATGAAAGGATAAATGTTTAATGAACATCATGTGTTTCATGAAAGTGTGTTGGTACAAATGTTTTGAAATGAAATCATGAAGTTGATCCATCTATTTACCTATGATTTGCAACCATCATCCAATATTGAATGATTGAAATGTTATAAAATGAATAGGTGTAATGTTCATGGAGTTGCAACATCATCATGTGCAAATATGACAAAAACATGGGCTTGAGCATGTGGAGACCAAGGTTCTATTTTCGATACCAACATCTATTATATGATGTACAAACACAAATATATACACATTGTATGTATGTATCAATGTACACATATATACATAGGTAGGTTGTAGGTAGGTACTTACTTTTTATTTATTGATTTTTTTTTGGGTCATAAATTTTTTAAATAGGGAGCTATGAGATAAACCTACCTACCCTAGGGTTAGATATTTTGGATTATTCATCAATAAATATTTATTATTATGGGCATTTTTTTAATTAAAAATTATAGATTTTCTTTTGGCTCCCCAAATTTTGTTGTTTAATTTGACCAATCATAATATTTTCCATTTGACAAATTGACAAGACCACCAATCAAATTGGACATGTTCAAAACGACTTCTCCAAAATAAGTGGTTGGTTAAGTGTCAAAATGAGTTGGACT
>Ga0116229_10012852_pt1 | contig 11964 bp, 10 predicted proteins | sample S1TSphgellanicum_3_FD_87313 | JGI IMG/M metagenome (GOLD analysis project Ga0116229, IMG submission 87313) | Host-associated microbial communities from peat moss isolated from Minnesota, USA - S1T2_Fc - Sphagnum magellanicum MG | ecosystem: Host-associated > Plants > Peat moss > Unclassified... | reverse complement strand
TTTTATAAACCAAAATTTTTTGAATTTTTTTAATAAAAAAAAAAAAAGTGTTTTCTTAGTTAAAAAATTCAAACAATTTTTTGAAAAAAATTTGAAAAAATTTGAAAGCCAAAAAAAGAGAAAAAAAAAAAAAAAAACCGTGTTCATGTCGAAATTTTACTAAATCCTTCAAACTCAAAGGGCCCATAATCCAATTGAATTCGTCAATACAAAAGGCACTTAAAAAATTAGGATAAATAATTCATTTCAAAACATAAATTATAAAGATCTATATGTATGAGTGACAAATTTTATAAAAAAAAAAATTTGGTGATTTTTTTTTTGGGAATTTCTTGACCTGAAATATCTGATTTTGACCTATTCAAAGGATTTTTAAATGAAAAAAAAGACCCAAATTAGCCAATTTTGAAAAAAAAAAAAAAAAAAACAAAAAAACATCTAAGAGATTTCTTTCTATTCTCTCTCTCTTGGTCCAACTTAGGTTATGGACTAGGGTACCCAATGAGAGGCCATCCGTTGGTTACCGGACATAACCATCCCTAGTGAGAATCAAGGTCCCCTCTTTTTCATCCATGCAAAGAGCCGCTATGACATTTTTCATCCATGAACCTAAGGGTTACCAAGATTCCCTCTTTTGTCATCCATGCAAAGAGCTGCTATGACATTTTTCATCCATGAAGCTAAGGGTTACCAAGATTCCCTCTTTTTCATCCGTGCACAGAGCTGCTATCACATTTTTTCATCCATGAAGCTAAGGGTTACGAAATCATTGGGGGCAATGAGGGCTGAGGGTGGTGCCTTTTGTTACCTAGTAGGTCACTAATGAAACCCAAAGGGTCAAAGGGTACCTATGCCTTGGTAACTCGTGACCTGATAGCCAACGAGAGTGTCGAGATTCTCCCTACGAATACCAAAGAGAAGGTCCTAAGTAAGGGACTTGAAGACAATCTTGTAAGGGACTTGTAATTGCAAACAATGTTCTAAGGGACTTTTGGCAACTGGTAAGGTACTACTAATAAGCAACTCCTCTTCTTTTCTTAAAATTTCTTTTTATTAAAATTAAAAATTAAAAAACTGAAAAAATAATTTTTTTAATAAAAAATTTGAGATGTTGAAAAAGTGATGAATTTTACGCAAGTAAATAAAATTTAGTTGAGATCACACATTTTTTTTCAAAAATTCCCAAAAGAAATTTTCCCAAAGAAAAAATTTGCTGGTCCCAAGGTAGGTATGTAGGTAGGTAGGTAAGTAGGTAAGTAGGTACTAGGTAGGGAGAAATCTGATACCTGACCTGAAATAATTGGCAGATTTTGTCAAATTAATTATTAATTATTCAAAGAAATGGGCTCTCGTCTCACAATTTTTTGCATATTTTCAGATTTTTGACAGATTAAAAATAAAAATAAAATATCCCACATATTTATCGCAACCCTCTTTGTAGCCCAAGGCAAGGAATAAGCCCAGAAATAATTATTTTAAATAATTAAATAAGTGTATAATATTTCTGAGCTCTGGGAAAAGGTAGATTGGAATGTACTGATTTTGGAATAAATAAACAAATAAATAAATAGTTCTGAGCTCTGGGAAAAGGAAGATTGGAATGTGCCAATTTTGGAACAATCCGCCAATTTTAGCGCAGATTCTGCGAAGCTGGGGATTAGGGCAATACGTGGAAAACAGTCCTAACCATGGTTAACTGTCGATTACCATGGTTACCTATTCGATGACCGGTCAAAAGTGCCGAGGCTCTGGATTAACGGTCTGTCAATGGTTTCCTCGTGGATTCTTTTCATTCATCCATGAAGGCGTAACTGGAAGTTGGTAATCTGTAACCAGTAACGATCGAGCTAGCTAGCTAGCTAGTGTGGCTTTACCTTTCTTCGTAACTACGATCAAAAGTGCTGAGCCTGAGTTCAGAAGTTCGTTACCAAAGGTTTTCTCGTGGATGTATTTCATTCGTGAAGGCTGAAACTCAAAGTTGAGAATCTATGACCACGTGTGCCGAACCTCAATGTTGAAGGGGTTCGTCAAGGGTTTTCTCGTCGGACGTATTTCATTCGTGAAGGCTGAGCTAGAAGTTGATAATGCGTATCAAGACTGGCTGAACGGGAATTTAGAGGCTCGTCGACAAGGGCTTTCTCGTCGAATGTATTTCATTCATGCAGGCTTAACTCGAAGTTGATAATCTATGTCACGAGTACCGAACCTGCGTTTAGAGGTTCATCAACAACCATGGGTTTTCTCATAGATGTATTTCATTGAACCTGAATGTAGAGGTTCGTCAACAAGGGTTTCCTTGCGGATGTATTTCATTCATGAAAGCTTAACTCGAAGTTGATAATCTATATCAAATGTGCCAAACCTGAATGTAGAGATTCGTCAACAAGGGTATTCTCGTCGGATGTATTTCTTCATTCATGAAGGCTTGAACTCGAAATTGATAATCTATGGTAGAAGTTCGTCAAAAAGGGTTTTCTCGTCGGATGTATTTCATTCATGAAGGCTGGAACTCGAAGTTGATAATCTACGTTCAGAAGTAGAAGAGTCGCCTTCCTGCCTTCCTTCCTTCCTTCCTTCTACCAACCCTGGTTAACCGTGGGTTTAAATCTTGTTAAAAGTTATCTATCCGCTGAAAAAGTATCGGCCAATTTTGAGACTCTGTAACCGTGGTTACAGTAACCAGGGGTTAACTAGTCTTCATCAGTCAAGCGGCCTTCTTCTCTCTTTGTCTCTATCTGTGTTGCTCGCTCTCTCTCTCTCTCTCTCTCTCTCTCTCCTCTTGTCATTTTTCTCTTGCGTTTTTCTTCGCACTTTTGCCGGTGATTAGCGCAAAATGGAGTGTCAATGAGCTTCGGATGTTGATCTCAGACGCAAGAGCCAGTCTTCCTCTTTCATTCCATGTTTTTTTGGCGGATTTTGGTGAAGAGTTTTGTCCGCCACGGTTTTGGTTTTTCAAGGGGTTGCTGCTGGTTCTGTTGTTGCCTTTCCTTACACCCGCTGCTTTCCCTTCATCAGACGTCATCCTCGCCCTCCCTCCTCCGAGCTTTCGATTCTGCTGATTTTTCTTATCCGATTGTGACATCGATTCGCCATCCTTGTCTCCTGAAGGCTTCTTCTTCTTCTTCTTGTATTTTTTTTCTTTTACTCGGAAATAAATTGTTTCTTTGTTTGTGTGTGAGGAGTGCGCACCATCATACCGTCGCTTGACGCTCTGTTTCTTCCACCTTGGTTTGAGTTTCTATTGAAGAAGCTTCTTCATCATCCTTGAAATTTATCCAAGTATGAACTATTTCTGTTGTTTGCTTTCTTCTATTCGTTATGGATCCTGATGCGTAGGTTTCATTCTTTTTCTCGCTGTCTCTATTTTGTCTCGCTTTTTCGTTGTGTTTTTTTTCCTTTCTTTCTTTCTTTTCTTCGGAGAATCCTCGCGATGTCTAGCTGCTGTTGTTGTGATTTCTGAGATTGCTTAGGAGGAGTTCGTAATCTGCTTTCTTCGGTCCCTTTTCTTTGCCGGATTTTCCTTTTGCGAAACTTCTTCTGGTTTTGCGCTTCTATTACAAGCCTTCGCTTCTTTCTGTTTTGTTTCTGTCTCGTTTTTGTTTTCGTTTTCTCTCCTTCTCTTATTCTTTTCGGATCCTGACAAGCAGCATCTGCACTACTGGTTTGTGCTTCTCTTACAAGCCTCCTCTTTTTTTTTTCCCTCTCTTTCTCTCTCTTTCTCTTGCTCTTTTCGGATCCTGGCAAGCACTGGTTTTGTTTGCCACATCGCAGTTTCTTTCTTTCTTTTCTTATGCGCGTTGTTGTCTGGAACATCAGACTTCTTCCCCAAGTTGGTCAGTCACATCGCTCGCTGGAGATTCTTCTCTATTACAGCCATCCATCATCGTGGACTCTTATCCGCAGCTCTCTTCTTCTTCTTCTTCTTCTTCTTCGTCTGTGTTGCGCTCTCTCTCGAATGCTGCTGCTGCGCACTTGTTTGTCCATTCCTATCCACACCAACGCTCAAGCGCATGAATACAATACCTTCGTTCCAATACTTTCTTTCTTTAGCCAGTGTTTGTTTCTACTCTGTGACGACGACTCCACCAGCACACGAATAGTGATACACGAATTTTCTTTCCAATAGACCATTATCGAAAGTTCCTCTCCTGTTCTGGATTTTTTTGAAGAGCTTCTTCAGTCAGCGAGGTGTGAGGATTTTGTAAAGCTTCTCGATCCAATAATCCTGCTGCTCTATTACGCATTTTTCTTTTTTTTCTTTCCTTTCGCGTGCTTTGGAGAAGGTTGCTTGGAAAGAGTTTTACAACGCTCATGGCCGCCAATGCATCAGCTCTGCCATGCCTATTAAGACCTGATAGAGCGTCGCACCAGGCCTCGTGACAACAACTTCTTCACAGTCTGTGTGACGGGAGGCTTTGTGGCAGAAAAAGAGCTTTGAAGAATTAGCCCGAGAGACTTTGCAACAAATCCTAGCAGCTTGATTGAGTGTGAGGAGGTGCGAATCATCAGGTATGTTCTCCGGTTCTCTCTGTGTAGTAGATTCAAGAGCTGGCTGGATTCAGATTTTTTCTTATCTTTTCTTTTCCCTCTTCCCTTAGAGACGAAGGATTCATGAGCTAGCGCGTGCAAAAAAGAAAAAAAATCCGTCGTGTGTTTTGAGATGATGTAACAGGAGGAGGAGCCTGGAGGACGTTGTTTTTTCCACCAGAATCAATCCGGGGCTGAATTTTGGTTTTTGTCCGCAACACAGATGGGGCGTGGGAAGGTAATCTTCAAGAAGGTGGCACCTGCTAGAAGCTCTGCAGCATCCAAAGAAGTAGCAGAAAGCAGCGGCGCATCGAATCCAGCAGCAGCGATGATGATGGCCCCTGCTGCAGTGCAGCAGCAGAAAAAGAGAGGACGACCGCGCAAGGTCCTTCTTATCAAGGAAGAAATTCCAGTCATAGACAACAACAATAAGAAGAAGAAACGGAAGCCGGACGCTGCTGCTGTGAATACTAGGACTGACAACATGTCGCAACAGCAACAAAAGACTAGAAAGAAACAACGAAGCCGGCCGACGGCGACGAAGAAGGCAGACGATTCCACGGATTTGAGCGCCGAGGACAATGACGAAGGAGGAGCAGTGATGAGAGACCTAATCGAGGAGGAGGAGCCTGCAAAACCCATGACAACAAGACGTTTAGGCAGCCGACGCAAGAGCGCGCCAAGACGGGCGGCTGGAGCTTTTCTGGAGTGTACTTGAAGGAAGAAAACCCTTTTGCATCCAGCAAGCAAGCAAAAACCCGCCACCCAACGTTCAGTTTTGTCTCTTTTGCTGTTTTGTTTGTCTGATTGATTGATTCTGCGACTCTCTCTCTCTCTCTCTCTACCAAAAGAAATAATTTAGATGGGTAGTAGTAGGATCATCATCTTCTCAAGCTTGTAGAAATTCATGGCCTGCTGCTGCCCCAAGCAAGCAAGCAAGCACCAGGCTGCCATGTCTGCAGGGCTGAAGAACCCAATGTTGTGATGAAGAAGAAGAAAAAGAAGAAGAACCCAATCTATTGAACAATTGGATACATCATTCAAGCTTTCAAGAAAATGGCTTGGTTGTTATGCGTGCATCATCACTGCTGCTGAAGACTATCTGAGTCTCTTGATGGGTTTTGTCTGAAATTCTTGAGGAACTTGCCTGCATCATCTATGCTGTTGAAGATGATCTGAGAGTCTCTTGGTACGCTTTTTGTCTAAAATTCTTCAGGGACTTTTGGCCTGCTGCATATCTATTGCTTCTGAAGATGATGATCTCTTCAGTCTTGGTAGCTTTTGAGTCTTTAGATTGTAGATGTTAAAGTCAGTGAACAGGAGAAGAAGAGCAGTGGAAGTGTTGACAGTATCTTCTGGTGTGGAGACTTTGCATTAGAGAAATGCTTGGCATTGGTCAATTTGGAGTGAAGTGCTCTCCTTCTGCAATTGTGGTGGAGGTCCTCAACGGCAGGGCATTCTGATTGAGAAAGTGAGAGCTTCTCATGTTGTTGCTGTTTTAGATTTCCACCCTGTTGTTGGATTGGCCAGAGAGCTTTAGTGGGAGTTCGGTTTTCTGTTTGAGCTGCTATACACGTCAGGCCATGCCATCTGTAATGTACTCAAAGCTCTGTGTATTGTTGGCTCGAGACCAAATCTGACATTCTTCTTGGCAAGGAAATTATTGTAGTATACTCTGAACATAATATGTTCTCATATCTGACAATGCTGTGATTGCTGTTATGCCTTCTGGCTGCAAATGGAATGTCTTTAGAAGACTTTCCAAAGTCTCTCAATTGGTATCTTTCCAGAGGTTTGGAGTGGACGAGTGTTTTTGTTTCTTGTGTTGCAGTGACTGGAATGTGGAGACTTGGTTGCCATCCGTGGACCTCAAACTCAGTCCATAAAGAAGAAGGATATCTCTCAACAAACTGAGTCTTAAGGCAAATCTCTGATTCAACGGAAGGCACATGATTCCAGGTTGAGGTGGATTGGTTATGAACAAGAAGAGGAGGAAGCCATACGAACAAGGAGTGTGCCTCAACAATTCTGAAGGTGAGTGTTGTCATGAGCTCTACTACTTATCATGAATCTTGAGAAGGTAGGATGTATAGACTGTCTCCATAGCTTTCAAGAGATTAGCAGTGATTGGTCATCTTTTATACCATTGACAAATGATTATATCAAAACTCTTCATCCAGATGCTGTCAGCAGAACTTCCTCACCATTTTCTTCCCCCCAAAGAACGCAAAGATCATGTCAGGAAATTTGTTTCACAACAAATCTGTTTAGCAATACTGTTTGAATTTCATGGATTCCAATCCTGTCGTGGTAGATCCTGTTCTCTCTAGTTCCATCACCTGAAGAAGTACAATATCTGAAATACAATTCTAGATCTGTAGTTGTATTCTTTCCAATTGACAGGATCCTCTGTTCCATCAGTTGCTCAAATTGTCACATTCTGTAACCACCCACTGAAAGGACTTCCTATATGTACTGTTCCCTGTATGTGTTCTACAATCAAATTCTAAAACCTCATTTCACATTTGGTCTTATGTTTAGAGTGCTGCCATTACACATCCAACTTACTATGTTCTGTGGTGTGCAGATGGGCAGAGAGTTGAAACTCCTGCAAAAGATGGAGAAAAGAATGCTAGACATACATACATGTAGAACAGTGCTGGTTGTTCTTTTTGTGAGGAAAAGGTCAGCAATTGGCAATTTCCATACCTTTGCAGCATCTGCTCTGCACACACAACAATAGCATGAAAAAGGATGTTGTTGCTCACGTTGCATGCATCCTAAAGAGAACTTTGGAATGCAAAAGGATATAAATTTTTCTAGCAGTGCCCACACCAGTAGCATCTATCTGTGTATCATTCATGAAGCCAAATGTGCGGTTGGCAGCTGTAAACCTTGCAGCATTAGAGGAAGCTCACAGATTCTCAGGGCTGCACCAATGTCACAAGCATGCTGAGAAGGACAACAGATCCAACTTCAATTGGTGCGAAACGACAACACCCACAGCTTGCAAGGTGTTGTGTTGCAGTATATGTCCTGATCAAATGACTCAAACCAGAGGTGTGGATTCCATCTTCACTACTCTGTTAACACATCCTTAAAAAGCCTCAATTTTTGTTTGCACTCTATTATAGTATTTATATGTCCCAACTCAAATGTAAAAAACAATTGAAAAGGCTTTTTCCACACAATCTGCTAATGACAGTTTTGGAAACAACGTTGAATCTGCAGCTCTCTGATTAACATCCACAATCCTTAGAGACAGAAAACATCCACAAGCTGAGATGCTTTCTTGTTGTAGATTGGATTCAGGAAGAAAAGACTCTACATTTTTTTCTTAGTTCTCATAAGCTAGTTCTTCATTCCTTCCTTCCTTTCTTCTTTTGCTAATCTTTTTTCTTCTGTAGTTTTCTTCCTTCCTCATCTGTGAAACATTGTAAAAAAGTGGAGTTAAATCATGATGATTTGACTTCACACGTGTTTGTTTTTTAATTTTCCAGTTGTTGAACTCTCTCTCTCCCTCTCTCCCCTCATTTGTACCAAAGCAATTTTATTCTGCAGTTGTTGAAGTCCCTCTCTCTTTCTCTCTTTTCTCATTTGTACCAAAGTATTTTTATTCTGCAGTTGTTGAAGTCCCTATCTCTTTCTGTTTTCTCATTTGTACCAAAGCGGTCTAAAACACTGGCATATATGTACTCTACTTACAGGTGGAGTTCACAACTTGCAGACAGACCACCAGTGGTTTACTTCATTGCACTTTCCTTCTTCCTCTTAGACTCTCAAAGTAAGTCCCAAAGCTTTTTCTCGGCCACATTCAGCAATCACTTGGTACTACTACTACTACTTCCTGCACTTTGCTTGGGAAAGCACATTTTGTAAGAAAGACTTTGCAGACACAAGAATGAGTGTTCTAAAACACTGGCATATATATATATATATACTTTACTTTACTTACAGGTGGAGTTTCAAAACTTGCAGATAGATGGTCAGTGGTTTACTTCATTGCACTTTCCTTCATTGCACTTGACTCTCAAAGTAAGTGCCAAAGCTTTTTCTCAACCTCATTCAGGTACTATCACTTGGTACTACTACTAGTAGTAGTTCCTGCACTTTGCTTGGGAAAGCACATCTTGTAAGAGAGACTTTGCAGAGACACAAGAATGAGCTCCTTTTCCGCAATGCTATTCTATTGCAGAAATTTTAGCTGTTGCTGCTGCTGCTGTTCAAAAGGAAGATGAAATTCTTCTTCTGCAATGTTATAACTTAGTGTATGTATTGGCTAAGTTACACATGAAGAATTATACAATACTATACAATACTTTTGGTACATTCTTATATAATCCAGTACTAATTAATGAGTGTAATTTCAAATATTATGCAGATTTGAAAGCAATGAAATATGCAGACCTTACTGCTGCTATGCCACTCATACTATACACACCCACACCCACACCCACACTGGCACACCCTTTTTCTGGTTTCCAGTCCCACACAAAATTGACACAGGTAACCTATGTCTACTCTACTTCCACATTGCCATCTCCTTCAAAATCTGTACGCATACAACTAGTGCAGGAACTACTACTACTACTACTACTACTACTACCACAACATTATGGATGCTGCATCAAATAATAATGAAGCTCCAAAGTGTAGAAATAAAATCATGTCTTCTAGTCAGCAGGGTTGTTAATTCCTTACACCCAACCCCATTCATGATATGCAAGAGAGACCCTACTACTACTACTACTACTACTACGAGTCTTTCAACTTCATAAGGTTTTTTTGTATGATTGAAGATATGATTTGACTTTAGCTTTGAAGTTTTTATGTTCCTAATGTGGAGCCTCTCAAAGCTTTGATTGAATCCATACCATATTCACAACCACCACCACCAGCAACAAAGCACAAGTTGGTTTTGGACAGAAATTTCAGCTCTTTTGCTGATGCAAAACTTCTGTCCAGGAAACTCAGCTCCTTTGCTCTTAATGATAAGTGTAAGGAGAATAGCGAGATGGTCGGAACTCGTTGTCATATGCGTGGCCTCTATATGCGTTCTCATAAGCTGGAGTGTAGTTTGTATGTCCCCAGTACGAATAGGTGTCATCATATGCGTATCTGTGGCCTGGGTGCCCTGGGAGGCTGAAAGGCGGCTCAGCTGGATACACTGCTGCTCTGTGAGGGTCGATGTAGTTCAAAATATGTGCATTTAGAAACACTCGCCTGATCAGACTCACAACTACTTGTGGTGGCAGACTAGATGACACCACCACTGTCTGCTCTGGTATGTCACAGATGACGTTGGTAACCCCTGTGTACCCCCCAAGAGACAAAACCCCAATGCAATAAAACTGACCCATCAGTTCACAAGTCACATGAGTGAGCACCCGTGCCTTCACTTCTCATGTATTATCCATCCTTCCTACCTATGTACAGGACCCATTGTTTACAGCAAGTGTTACCATGGTGTAACACTTTGTAAGGCCTACAACACCATTTTATCTGTAGCAAGAACTAACTAGTAACCCTCATGAGTATCAAGAAATCTCCATGTTCACAATTAAGGAAAACCATCAGGGTTAGGCAAAAATAAGTTTCCTTTCTAAATTGAACAGATCTCCCAGACAAGGATGGGAAGAATTAGAACTCACAGAAAGTAAGAACAGAAATTGAGAAGAGCAATACATATAGCAATGGAAAACAATGATAATAGTGTCTAACTTCAGGGATAAATCTGGCAAGGTGAAACAGCAGTCATAGTCTCTCACCTCATTTGTTCAGGGATAAATCTAGCAATGCGAAACAGCAATGACAGTCTCTCACCTGCTCAGGGATAAATCTAGCAACATGAAATAGCAATGACAGTCTCTCACTTTCAGGGATTGTCAACAGTAACACTTCTGATACCAGCTTATCTATCACAACTTACACACCAGGACTTCACACTGTAGCAAAGAAACTCCCTACATGGGATTTATCTAGCCCATTTAGCATCATAAAAAAAGTGGGGGATAGAATTGTGAGTTCAAAGGATTGTTTTGTTTGAAGTCTTGAGTAATCACCTTCAACGCTCAATACATCTTTGATTCTTGCAACATCTTCCAAATTGACCAAAGGCACCCTTACCACAACATCCTGTCAAAAATCCATATAGCATAGATGGATGGATGCTTAGTTACGAAGTCAAACTTGTGGAGGCAAGTGACGACACAAACAACTTAGGACATCATGCAACTTAGATGCCATGTTAAAACATTCAGTTCGTTCTCCCTCATTCAAGTCTAGAATTCAAATCTGTTGCATGGATGCAACTCCTATATGCTAATCCTCACATACCTTGTTTGAAACTGAAATGCACAATCAACCCTGGAGCTCAAAAGGATTTACTCCATAATTTTGTCATGAAGAAAGACGTGATTCACTTGGAGCTTCTTGGAGCGTGGGAGGAGCATTCAAGGGTCTGAAAAGTATAACAACATTTGAACTTTCAACACTATATTTAATTGGGGGATTTTGTTGGTTGAGCAAAAACTTACTGGTAGAAGGGAGCCTTGACTGTAAGGACCAAAGTCTGGATGACCACTATATGACAATCTGGAGTAATGAGGATCTCCCAAATGCCGTTGCCGACTATTGATGACCCATGTTGGCTCTGGCCTGCCATAATAATTCTGCTCCATATCAAACCACTTCTGATGGGTTAACAATCTACATATACCAACATTTACACAAATACTACACCATAGTCACACACGGCAACATCCATATGAGCCATAGAACAGGAAGCCATGCAAGTAACTAAACTTGATTAGCTTCTTAGCACTGAAGAAGAAAGTGAGCAAGGTGAAGGACACTTGCAACACTACATATTTGTTTTAGAATTGAGAGTGTATTTGTATGCATAGTTTATGTGTAACTTTGTTAGTTTCCTTACCCTTGGGTGTTGATCTCAAAGCAAACAACAAAAGAATGAAACACCAACTAGGAAAAATGGAATTGTTACCACAATCCCATGAACTTCATTTCTATTCAGTCATAATCAAAGAGAGATTTCTTGAATTTCACAATGGCTTCCCAAGCCCAACACAAGGATGCCAAAATAAGCAAAGGACAACTTATGAAGACAACCACCGTCCTCCAGGACATTTAATGAAGACAAATTGAACAAGTTGAAACAAAGCCAAAAGAAAAAGAGATTGCTCTATTTCCTTTCCAATCAATGAACTAGTAGCGTAATTTTGAAATCCTTGAAAATCTGCATTCCACTAAATGCTCAAAGAGATCACTTATCCTTAAGATCCATCATTTACTTCGCCTTCAACACACAACACTAACATAATAAGGTTTACCTTAGATCATCAATTTTGACACATATTCATGTTGGAGAAGCCATATCTCACACAAACCAAAGTTCATGACACATCTAGGTGGTAGTTT
>Ga0116229_10012850_pt1 | contig 11965 bp, 9 predicted proteins | sample S1TSphgellanicum_3_FD_87313 | JGI IMG/M metagenome (GOLD analysis project Ga0116229, IMG submission 87313) | Host-associated microbial communities from peat moss isolated from Minnesota, USA - S1T2_Fc - Sphagnum magellanicum MG | ecosystem: Host-associated > Plants > Peat moss > Unclassified... | reverse complement strand
TCATTTTGGCAACTGGACTATAGGTCTCTTCATAGTCTATGCCATAAGTTTGGGCATAACCTTTGGCAACCAATCTTGCTTTGTATCTGTTCACAAATCCATCTGCATTGTGTTTGATTTTATACACCCATTTGCACCCAATTGCTTTCTTGTCCTCTAGTAAAGCTACCAATTCCCAAGTAGCATTAGCATCCAAAGTCGTCATCTCTTTATCCATGGCATTGTCCCACTTAAGGTTTCCAACCACTTGTTCAAAACAAGTGGGTTCAACCTCTTGTATAATTTTCACCATGTATGCCTAATGATGAACTACAAAGCCATCATATGTGAGTTTTTGTACAAGGTACTTCACTTGCGTGGATCTTCATACTCCATTATTGTTGTCAGGTGTTTTCAAAGCTTTCTTGGCCATTCGAGCTCCGGGAGTAGTGACTAAAGGGATTCTTGATTCATCACCCACACTCTTCTTTGAATCATTTGACTCATCATCTACATGAGGATTTCTAGATGATGTTTAAGAGCTACCATGTACAATGTTTGAAGATCTTAATCTTCCTTTCCATGTAGCGCTACTAAACCCACTAATTGAAGACTCTTGTGGTCCATTAATTAATTATGATTCTTGTTTCACATTTGATGAAACATCACCATTTTTAGCCTTTCCATCTTTTGCTACCTTCATTGGTAAGTACCAGCTAACCATCTCATCAAACACAACATCTCTACTCATTTGTAACTTTCGAGTGGAAGGATCGAAACATTTATATCCCTTTTGTTTTGAGGATTATCCAATGAAGATACATTTTTCAACTTTTGGGTCTAGTTTTGATATCTTCTTGTTAGGAAAATGCACGTATGCAATGCAACCAAACATTCAGAGGTGTGAAACATCAGGTTTCTTGCCTGTGAATGTTTCTTCAAGTGGCATGCCATGAATTGCCATTATGGGTGTTCGATTCATGATATAAACTGCAATTGCCATCGCTTCAGCCCAAAAGTGATTTGGCAAATTCTTCTCATTCAACATGGCATCATGGCACGTGCTATTTTTACAATGTGCCTGTTTTTCCTTTCAGCAATTCCATTCTGCTGTGGGGAATAACTACATGAGTACTTCCTTTGAATTCCATGCTCCTTCAAGTATTCACTGAATTCATTTGAAAAATACTCTCCCCCTCCATCAGACCTTAGGCACTTGATGCTCACACCCTTCTCCTTCTCCACCATTGCTTTGAAATTCAAAAAATGTTGAAACATTTCACCTTTGCGTTTCATGAAGTAGACCCACACCTTCCTTATGTGGTCATAAATGAAACTCATATAGTACTTGCATCCTTTGATGGATTTTGTCTTCGTGGTCCACACATTGAAGTGATCATTTTTAAAGGTTTGGAACTTACATGAGTTGTTTGAGGTGGGAATGGATGCTTAGCTTGTTTCCCCAATTGGCATGTTTCACAAACTTTTGACATCACCTCTTCTGTTCCAAATTTGGGAAGACCTCTAACAAGATTATGTTTCTCCATCAGTTTAAGACGTTGGAGATTAACATGGCCAACCCGCTTGTGCCAAATTCCAATGTCTCCAGCTCCTTTTCCATGTGTGAATAACATGGAATTCACCTCACGCATGTTCACATCCAAGGTGAACATTCATCCATTCCTTTCCTCTTTTGCAATCAATTTGCCTTGGTTCTTCATGTCTTCCACAAAACATCCATTTGGGTTGAATGTCACCTGTAAACCTTGTTCCACCATCTGGCCTACGGAGACCAATTTTTTTGTTATGGTTGGAACATGAAGTACATTTTTCAAATATTTTGTTTGCCCATCTTGCATGGACAATGGCACCTTGCCAATTTGTGTGATGGGATGTGTAGTGTCATCACCAATTTCCACAAACCTTGGTGTCTTCAAATCCTTTGTGCCTCTAAACCATTCTCCATTACTAGTCATGCGGTTTGAAGCTCCAAAATCCACATACCAGACATTGTTGTTTGATACACCTCCTATCATTAAATTTGCCATGTGCTACATCACAAATAGTTGCTCATCACCTTGATTGCTAGTTTTTGCATAATTCCCTTATTGTAGTTTTACCCCCATATTATAATCTATCCATTTGCACAAAATATACATAGTACAAAATCTTACATTTACAAGATACATTTTTGCATGTTCCATTATGAACTTATGTTATTCTAGATTTAACAACATATTTTTCCTCAACATGCTCGCCAAATGTTAGTGATGCTTTTGATGAGAATTAAGTTTAACATCGTTATTGGGTTTTTATCAACCCAACTATGCAATACCATGTATTCAAAGAGTTAAGACATATTGCAAGGTACAATTTGTTATCAGCAAGCAATGGGAGATTGGGAACATGCACACAAAGATGTCATCATACCAAGAATTTGTGTAGTGTGTATATTATCAAGTTGAATACAAGAACATCTTTCATTTTAGGCTACTTGGTAAAGACTACTTTTTGCTTTTATATCATTAATCCTCCTTGTTTTTTCAAACCTTTAGATAACTAAAGCCTTCATTGTTTCGGCATACCCATGAGTTCAACATGTAATAGCGATGATAGCTGAATTTGATGAGGCCCTAATGAATAATACCTAGCTAAATCTTGATAAGGTGTCTACCTTAATTCAATTAGATAACTAATTCAATTTGATAGATAGACTGTTTGATTTCAATAGGGCTATTCCCAAGACTTCTACAACTATTCACTATTCTTTAATTTCATAAGCATTGTATTCCTAATATTCCTATGGTTGTTCTAATCATACTTCCTGCCATGTATCTGGGATTGTTGTTCAATCATTTGGATTATTGGATTACTAGATGGCGTATTGACTATGCATTCCAAGGATTAGGTCTTCACTTAAACTAACATCACCCCCATTACTCTAGTTCCATTATCATCGTTTGGTTATTGCATGTTAGCTATATTTCTAAATTTTATGTGAGATAAAAAATATGTCTATTTGGCAAATTTAGTTTTTTGTAATCCTTTCACCTTGTTTCTTATGATTTGGGATTACATGTTGCACCCTATTGTTACTTGCCCTTGGATTTTACTTTGTTTTTCGCAATGAAGTCTCAAACTTGAGTTCTTCATCTTGCCCTCACATTGAATCCTTGATGCAATAGTGTTTGGTGAACTATCTAACTTTTAAATTGTTATTAGATTTATTTTATTTCTTACCTTTTCTTTTATTCTTGATGGCCACTTTCCATGTTGTAGGAAAGCTAGATTTTACCATCTTGGTTGCTAATTTTGGAGTTGTACAAGTCACTGAAAATGTCTTTTGTGCAATGTTTGTGTTTTGGCGAGGATCTTTGCATGTTTTTTAAGATGTTTCTTATGTCAAATACAACATTATTTTAAGTTTTGTTTACCATGTTCTAGATGTGAACCCTAAAAGGATGTTTTGGATTATCAACAACGACATGTATCGAATCATTGGTGAAAATGTGCTAAAAATTTCTCAGGATACTCTTATAACATCAAGCACAACTACATTAATGGCCAACATTGTTGCGCAAGATGTCATGATGAAGGAAAAACCGAATGTAGTTTCTCCAAACTTGAAGGTTTCATCATTTATCAACCTTTGTGATTCTTTTGATAAGGATGACCTTGCCATTCTTGTTGTTGTCATCTTTATCTCCATGAATTTGTAAGTTGCCAAAAATAGCCTTTGTAGATGGATGTGTTGCAAGTGGCTACTTTTTCCAACATTATTGAATCGTTAAAAATAATGTCTTTGACCCTACACGTTTCTTTTGAATTGAAGTCCCTTGATTATGGTCCCATCACAATTGAATTTATGAATTGTTTTCCCACAAAATTCAATGGTGACAATTTATTTGAGCTTTCTCTTGTTCGTCATTCATTGGGACATTTCGAACAATTGCAAGGTATGGATAGAAAGTACAATGGTCGTGTTTAGTGTAAGTTTTAGACCATTAACATCAAGAACTCATTTGGATTGGGCTTTAGAGTGACGAAATGTTAGACATCTATGTTATCAAAATGATTATTGTCCTTTGTTTCAACATGCTTATAAGCTCAATGAAGTTAGTTAGAATGGTGATTGTTCGCAACCTTTAATGTTTGGGCAACGTCTTGTCAAATATTCGACCTATACCATCAACTATAAGTTTTGCAATTCTTCACCAACTTGTTTTACAAACTTGTAGTTGGGTGCAAATTCTTTAATGTGTACCAAAATCTTGTCACACATCACCCATTTCTATTTTTTTAACCTAGTCCTTTTTTACCATGTAAAGACACATTTATGGATGATTATGATGGAATCTAGAATTGTAATGGTCTAGAATATAATCCTTTTGAAAATTTTGACAACTTTTGACTCATTATGGGGATCAAAATATAGGGTAAAAAAGGATTGTAGTAAAGACTAGGCCCTATTCGTCCTTTGTGGTACACCTTTCACCTAGTTGTAAAATGTATTATGTTGTTCATAAGTTTCCAAATCTTTCAAGAGACATGATCCACTTGGGCACCCATGCCCATCCAATTGCAAACAACAAATGTAAGGAGTTTTTCTAAGAGATGAAGAATATGCTTATAGAAGAGGTTTGTTGCATGCCAATTTCTACCACTTTGGCTATTACTTTGTCTACAAGTAAAACATTTCTTTCTCGTCACTTGTTCAATGAGGATGGAAAAGGTCCTGTGGAGGTTCTCAAAGGTGAAAAACTAGATCAAACATTATTAAAGTTTGCTCCTTTGTGCTTTGATGGCATATGCAATCTCATTGCTTCACTAAAGCATCGTCTTGGTAACTTGGGTTCCATTAATTATATCCATAAATTGAAGGTACTATCTGGTTATGATTTCATGTAGGACAATTGTTTTTGTGGTCAATAGGTTAGGCAAAAAGTTTATTTGTTCAAAATGTTTATGGATGGAGTTGGCTCTACATTATATTTGGTCTGATGAATGTAACTGGGTGATGATCTACGAAATGCGTGGATGATGTTTAATCACATAAAGCACGTTCAAGGATCAACGACCATGGCCTATCACATTTATGACCCGGTAGACTATTATAAGGTCATGACGATTGTGGTTTGTGACATGTAATTTGAGGACACGGAAGCTCAATGCATTATGTGGAAGAAATTGAATGTAGTTGTTGAAAAGAAAGGGTCAAGGGTATGCCCATTTTTAAGGGGTTCATGGCAAATAGTGCGCAAGTTAAAAGAATGTTGTTCATATTGTTTATGGGATTAAAAATCCTACCGTGAAGATGGTTGACAAAGAGTGAACGTGCTTTTTCCATTGGATTCAATCTTTCAATAGACACAACAAGTAATTTATCGCACCTGAGTTCCACGATCAACACAAAACCCTGTATTATCATTACAAAAAAATAATGTCCTTGGAAGAAACTAACCTTCAATATGCTACCATTCAATCGTGATGGTATTCATTTGGAGTTGCTAGCAAAGGCACTATTCAAGGGTTCAACAATTAGTTTGGCTTCTTGCACTTTTGTGTGCGACAATGGGGAGGCTTCATGTTGGATGTAAATTCTTCCATATTATTCTATTGAAACTTTATTTTCCATATTTCTTGCTTAAATTTTAACCATTACTTTTATGTCCTTGTAAATAAATAAAATTGGATGAGGAAGTTGATATGCCGATTTGTAACTTATCTCAGACAATCCATTTGGTTACAACAATCTAACAACAAGGGTATTTGCCTCTTTGTTGCAACGTTCGACGATGATGTGCAAGCATTCATTGTATTATGCCTTCTTACAAGTTCAAATGTATCTAAGACCAGTTTGGACAAGAATGAATTACGCTTGCGTAGGGTTAGTTAGTTTGGGGACCTAGTCCAAATTGCTGTTATAGTTACCAAGTACACTTCAAGCTCTAGTCTTTTCACTATAATACTTGTTTGAAGGTGAGGAAATGTTTAAATTAACCAAATGCAAGGCATACCTTCCACCTGGGTCATAAGCAAATTCATAGAAGCATGATTGAGTGAACTTCTTTAATCCGAAAATGGCCAATGCAACAATTTTAATCAATTAGCCATCAACTGTGGATGTGGGGAAAACCAATAGCCCTGATCTTGTTATCACCCACAGTGGTGCGAAGGCCCTTGAATGCTTATGTGGGGATGGCATTTAGCAAATTGAATGTTGTCCTTCAAAGTCAAGCGGTCGTTGCTTAACATTGCAAAAATACATTAAACAATATTGCAAAATTAAAATCATTTCTAAACAAATAAAACGTGGCATTATTGCTTTGTGTTATGTTGGTTATTGATCTACAACCTAAGGTGTTTCAATTGAGCTACATAAGTTTTGGTTTTGTCATGATGACCTTATGTGTTGTGTGAAAAGGACAAGTAGGAATATGCATTCGATAGGCCTGCTTTGCCTTCCTTATGGCATGTGCAAGTAGGGACAAATTTCACTCAAATTGAGGTGGTGGCATTGGAGGAGGTTGGTTTCTTGCTTTTGGAGAAGCCAAGATGTCGATTCGTTAATCAAGTTGGGGATGACATATCTACACCCATGAACCACCCTTTTGCATGTGCCCTTCGAAATCTTTTTGGTAATTGTATTTCTGCCCATGTCTCTAAGCCATTGGATCTAGATGTTTGGCCCAAATCAAGAAATGGGAAAAAGATGATCCATTTTGCAAGAAAAAAAGTGGGAAGTGGGACGAACCCTTGAAGCCACATTGTTAATTGCTTCAAACATTTGACTCCTTTAGCATATGGATGGATTTACCGCCTCTTGGTAGGATCACCATAAAACCATATGTAATAAGAGGTAACAATTAGTGATTACCTGTTTGTAGTTGCATGGATTTTTCTTTCATGATGGCTTCGTCCTTTGGCAAGTGGGGGTCGTGGGTGCCATGTAAGCATTTGTATTACATTTTGCAATATGCCATGTATTTTTGGATTAAAAAACCATCCACCCACTATCCATCTTAGAATTGGAATGAGCTTCATAGATTATTAGATCATGCCAAATTCATGGAGGTAAATTTGGTTGTAGTGTCATTAGATGGCTGTTAAATAAGATTGTTATGGGTTCTATTCTTTTGGATTGCATTTTAATGCATAAATAAAATACTTTTTAGCATGATGTGTGTAGTGCACTATTCATTAATTTTTCAAGCGTTTTCCCATTCTATCATTATGTGGACTTCCTACCTTTCATTTATTGTGTGACCTGATTTATTTAATTTACACAAATTATTGTTTCACCTTTGTACATTTGTAATCTAACTCCTTTTAGTTTCACCTTTGACACCTTTTTTTGTGGATGAAGTTGGACATGAAAATTATGTGAGTCCAATAATTTCCATTTGTCATAACTATTTTGGAATTATTTTCATCCATACATTCAATTAACCAAAAAAATTCATCCAAGAAATTGGTATACTCCCAATTACGTCCAAAAGTTTATTCATGCTCCACGTTCATCCAATTTTTGTAACTTTCATCCATGAACATGTGGTTTCATCCCACATAATTGTTTTGGAATTAATTTCAACCATACATTTCAACCTATTGAATCTTTCATCCAAAATTTTTGTCTACTTGCAATTATCATCCAAAAAGTTCATTTATGTTCAATTTTCATCCATTTTGTGTCTTTCATTCATGTACATATGGAAAAATATTTTCCACATTATTTTTACATGGCATATAGATATTTTAAAAAATTCTATCCCTGTCATCAAAATATTCCAAATATATCCATTCTTACTCACACATTCATGTCCACATGTTCACATTCACAGTCATGTGTTTGTTTCGTAGCATTGTTGCCCCATCAACATTGAAACACATTAGCTTTGAAGTTATATCTTCTTATTTAAAATCTCCTTGTGTCATCAAGGAGTTCATGATAATAATAAAGTTAGGCTATCAACATAGGATCCATAAAACACTTGCTGCACATTCAATTTAATAATGGTATCCAACACCAATCTTGCACAATGTAACCATGCACATTTGCTCAACTTACATTATCCATGGTTGTGATTTCATCATTGATAAGAAAAATAAAGTTGAAATTTTGGACCACAAGTTTAATAGTTTTTAGAAGTTCATTCTATATGTGTTTTGCAATTTCCCAACCAACCCCATCATATTAGTGTTTCGTGGGATTATATTGAAGCTTCAAAATTCATACAAGGGCTAAAAATCCTCATAGTTAATCATTGGTTTACCTTTATTCAACAAGCGAAAAACAATTGCAAATTAAATAAGTTTTTGCTTATCCTCCACTACTTGAAAATTACATCAAAGGATAATGGTTGTAAAAAGTTGAAAATAAGATATTTCATTTTTAACATGCATACATTTTGGATCCATGATCCACTTATCAGAACCCTTTTTCTTATTTGGACGTTTATCAATAAAGTCCAACCGAACAACCAATTTTTTTTTCCTTCCTTTCAATTATGGTACAAACTTGACATTTCAGCCCAACCTCATTAAAAATGGGTTTTACCCATGACATTTTCGTAACCCAAATCTTTTGAATTTTTCGATTAACATCAACAACAACCCTTTTAGAGTTTTTGCTTAGTAACACTTGAAGAGCCATGCTCTAAAGAAGACCAGCAAATTCATAAATTGTGACAACAAAACTTTAATTAAAAAAGAAGACCGGCAAATTCACAAATTGTGACAACAAAACTTTAATTCAAACATTGGTTAGGACTAGAATTCCTACTTTAAATTTTGTAAAAATTATGACCATCACACAATGATGGCATGATGAAAAGTACTCCACTACCCAAATTCGAATACCTACGCTAGTTGCAATGAAACAAAACTAGAAATTACCTGCATCAGATGGATGTTGCAACTATCACAATGTACACACAATGCACATTGCACACATAGTCACAATGCGAAAGCTCAATGAACACACATTAAAACATAAGGAGAAAAGAAATCATGTGAGCACAAGTGCACTTGAACTAAAAAAAATTGGCAACTTCCTAAATTTGCAAAGGTCTGATTTTTGGATTGTTGCAATTTGTAGCTACTTGCAAAGCTTGCACCAAGTTGAAAGCTCTTAGCTCATTGCTCTATCTTCCAACGACTTTGATTATAACACTACCATTCATTACTCAACAACTCATCATTGAGTCATAACAACAAAGTCTCAAAATGAACTACTTTCATTAATTGCAAACCATGAAAGCAAATGTAAATGCTAAGTTTGCTAGGCTCCAACACTCTTCTTGTTGAAAACTTTAAAATCGAGAATGCACAATTTTAGTAGTTAATAGTTACAAGAGTTCAATCATGGCGAAATGAGATTTTGACTTGATAGTGAATTGCAAAATTGACAGAGTATAGGCCTAAAATTTGACAATCCATGTTGATCCTAGATGAGGGTTGTGTGAATTGTCACTTTCTCAAGGGGGCGAAAGGGTGACATGTGGCCTATTGTTGTGTTCATCATCATGACACTATAGAAACCTAGGGGGTCCTTTTGTGAAAAAGGGGAGGGAAAAAAAAATTAATCTCTTTGTGGGATTTAACACTTCACATATTAGGTTCAAGAAAACCAAAATTTCATTAAAAAAAAACACTGATGCATGGTGTTACCTATTATATCTGCTACATTTTTAGTCGCTAATCACCACCCTATTGTGGACAGGGTATATGGTTGGTGATGAAGATGCAAACATGGAAGCATGAAGGTTTGGTTTTTCAAAGTTGGTTTGGCACTGGATGTATGCAAGCACCTTAAGGAAAATACAAATTATAACTCTAGTAAAAAATATTGAGATAATAAATCATTCCTACCCTTGGACTTTTGGACTTATAATATAGTATATATAAAGTTTTGGGTGGAATTATAGGCCCTTGTGGGCACCCTAGTTCTTGGACATTTAAGTTTGGTTGCAGATTACAGTCCGAGTATACTTCCAAGTTGAACATAGGCTATACTAGTTGTTCAAGGTGTATGTGGCAATTCTACCCCCAAACTTAATGTATATAATGTTTATAAATATATTAACATATATTTGTAGATTGGAAAAGTTTAGTTTCATAATATATTTGTCTTTTAACGTTGACTTAATCACATCAACTTGCATTGAAATAATTTGTGGGCTTCCTACATTGTATATCCAACTTTAACAAGGAGTCTCATAATATATAATCTACATATGCTACACTCTTCATATGTGTCACAATGTGTGAACTTTCTGGCCTTTCATTGGATAGCTAATCCACTCTCAGCAAAATTATGAGAATTCTCATGGGGTATGCTCATATGTCCAACATAATGCTAGTGAACTAGGACCATATGAAAATTCTCATGGGTACCTAATGTAAGTCTAACTCTCATGTAGTTCATGTTTTCAATGAGTAGGATGCATGAGCGTGATCCAGGTCTTTACATAGTGATATATATTCATTTAGCCAATAACACTGGTCCTAGTTGACTAGCATTATGTGAATTTGTTCATTTTTCCATTTGAAAATTCGTTCTGGTGAATTTGTTGGAATCCATTAAAAAATGAGTGATTCATAAATTGAAATTGGGCCCACCTTTTGTTGCAGTGCATACTGAGCGTTGGTGGAGACGCTCTTCGTACATCCGGCGCGCAGTGCGCCGGACAGTGTTCGATGAGGGGTGTTTAGCGTCTCGCCTGTTTAATTTCTCCCCCATCGCCACCCATGAATCTGAAAAGATGAATTGGACAAAGTGAGAGACTACTTAACTTTCACCGCCTGGGCCCATCATTGTAGTCGGCCACTGAGAAACAGTCATTTATTGCAGAGAGAGAGTCTTTTCCTGCTACTCGCGCTCTACGAGGGCACTGGTAACAGGTACACTTTTCCAAGTCCCAAGCAGTTTCAGTGTTTTTCTGCAAATCAAATTGGGGAGGGGGAAGGTGGCGGAGGGTACGTTCTGAATTTTGAATGTTGATTTTTACCAACTGATCTTGACGCGGAACACGTATTCCACGAACCTTGAAGGACCTCCTCGAACTTACCGCTCTCTCTCTCTTCAGTGTGCGCACCCCCTGCTTTTCTGTGTGTGGAGTTCCCAGTTCCTCACTCTCTACCAGCTACTTCTTGGCTTTTTTTTCTTTGTAAGAGCTGCAAACTGGAGAGCTTAGATCCGTGGCTTATTCCTTTCAATTTGTGTTACTCACTCTACCGCTTGATGAGTGCAACATTTGAGCTGCAAGTATTTTTGGGTTCACGGTTTGTGACTTCTCATGAGGGATCGACGTTCTTTGGGTGTTGGAAATTAGGTCAGTTGGATCCATCATATATGATTTTTCAGATGTTTCTGCTTGAGTCATTTTAAGCTCGCAGGACTGCAAGCTGCAAGTTTTTTGGCAGGAGTTTATATATAACGGACTTGAGGTGAACTGAGAAGCTGGTGCTGTCATCGGCAGTTTCTTAACTCATTTGGGTTTTCAATTAGGCTTTTCAGCAGCACCATGTCAGGCCACCGATTGGTACCCGTCTTAGCTCTTGTATTGGCTCTATTTTCAGCTTACACCAGCAATCATGTTGCTGGCCAAAATGGAAGTAGTACAAGCTTTTCTTTTGATTACCTCACGGATAACCCAACGGACACATTTACTTTTGTGGGTGATGCGATGTTGTTGCCCGAGGGTCAATCATCCAGTATTGTGTTGTGTAATTCCTGGAACTTGACCACTCACGGTAGCACTGGTAGAGCTTTGTACAAACAACCTGTGCAATTTTTTGAAGAACCCAATAGCTCGCAGTTGGTTCCGCGACTTGCTTCCTTTAGCACTAGCTTCTCATTCCAAATTAACATCCGGAGCATGTATGTGGGAGACGGTTTGGCATTCATTATTGTGTCTAGCAATGCCACTGATCCCACGGTTGCCTCTGGTGGGTGGATGGGACTTGCCAATTCCACAGACAATGG
>Ga0116229_10012848_pt1 | contig 11966 bp, 9 predicted proteins | sample S1TSphgellanicum_3_FD_87313 | JGI IMG/M metagenome (GOLD analysis project Ga0116229, IMG submission 87313) | Host-associated microbial communities from peat moss isolated from Minnesota, USA - S1T2_Fc - Sphagnum magellanicum MG | ecosystem: Host-associated > Plants > Peat moss > Unclassified... | reverse complement strand
GGTGTTTCTCAAACACCACCACCTTGGTCTTGCTCACATTGATGACCAATTGTCGGTCAACACAAAACTCAGACAAAACATTTATTTGTTTCTGCAACCCTTGTGGGGTTTCTGACATCAATGTCAGATCATTAGCATATAGCAGTAATTTGACTATTATGTCTGCCAGCTGTGGCGGGCTGTCGCCCTCAAGTGCATCTAGATGTTTCTCAAGTCCATCAAGGTAGAATCCAAAAAGCAGTGGACTCAGTGGACAACCTTGTTTGACCCCAATGCCACATGGGAACCGGGCTGATAGCCTTTCTGTTGGATGCATAACTCTGACGCTATCCTGGCTATACATGCTTTGTAGACTATCGCACCCCTACTTTGGCCAAGTGTGGGGGTGAAGCCCAACACTTGGAAAAGTTAGGGATTTGGAGTTCTCCGAGACTCCCAAATGTTTAGAGCTCGAAAACAAGGGGAAAAATACCTTGCATTGGGGTGTTCTTGGTGTCATTGGAAAGGTCTTGAAACGTAGATATCGAAAATGCCCTCGCACTGGCCATTCGGACATCTGTAGCCCAAGTTATGGGCAAAAGAAGGGCCGGGAGTCAAACTGACAGTTTGACTCTCGACCACTAAAAGTCGGGAATCGACCTCTTCCCGACGTCCGATTTGAGTGTGCAACATGGCGTTGGAAAGATCTCGACAAGGACTACAACTTTGGTTTAGACCTCACTACGATCCAACTCTGCAGTCGGGAGTTATGGCAGTTCAAAGTTTTGGAAGTCCCGTTGGGACAATTTCGGGACTCCATTTCGGGAGTCCCGAGAATTTGTGCCATTTGAATGTAGCCTCCGTGACTAGCCATAGAGAATACTATATGGGGGAAGGTGGTGGCTTCCCCCGAGTCCGAGCCGTGGTGAGTCTTGTGTGTCCAAATGCTCGTGGTAAGTCCCAACACCCAAAGGGGTCCCAGAATGTGAACTAACCACGTGGGTGGTTTGTTTTGATGCAGATTCATGCTTGATCTACTAAACCTTTTTCCTAGTCTAATCTCGGGGCTCCCAACTCGACCCTCTACCCCTTTCTAGAGTTGGAAGCCAGGAGCGTGCTACCAAGTCTCAACTTTCCGCAATTTGACTTTATGAAACCCTCGAGTGGGTTTCACCCCGTGACTTGGGAACGCGTCATAGACACTGCATGAAGCGACCCTCAATTCCCATCTCATCTAGCATTTGCCATAACAGATCACGGGGCACTGTATCAAAAGCTTTGCAGAAGTCCACAAAACAGCAATACACCTTTTTGCGTTTGTGAATGCTCTATTCAATGAGCGTTCGCAAAATGTACAAGTTATCTGTGGTGCGAAAATCTTTCCTAAAACCAGCCTGTCCCCTGGCACGTATGCCCCTCTTTTCTACCCAGCTGCTCAACCGTGCTTCAAGAATCATGGCAAACACCTTAGCTAATACAGGACCCATTTTGATTCCCTTGTAGTTTTCAAATTGCAAGGCATCACCACCCTTGTGTAATGCATGAATGACTCCAGTAGACAAGCTTGTTAAATAACCTTGTTGCAACAACTTGTTGAATACAATCTGTAATGGTACATGCAACATAACGCCAGCATCAAGCAGAAACTTTGCTTTGATGCCATCTAAGCCAGCAGACTTGTTACGTTTGAGTCTCCTCATCACTTGCACAATTTCATCTAAAGGTTATGTCACAATTTAGTGTGCTACAAGCATCAATTGCAAAAGGGTGTGACAAGTTCAAGACCACCTGATCTGTAGAGCTACCCTGTGCCCCAGCTGTATTACTGGGGCATTGTCCTTCTAATAGCTTCTGGAAGCCAGCAACCAAGTCTGTTTTGTTGATAGCAACAGATTGCTCCTTGGTCTTGGAGTATTGCCTCCAGAAGCTGGTTGGATCTGTCTTTGCTAGTGCACACAATTGTCGCCCTTGCAACTTCTTGTACGTGCGTTTCTTACAACACAATAGCTGTTTAAGTTGCTTCTTCCATTCACGTGCTAGATGGCTATTAGGATGAAGCTTTGCATATGCAGATACTTCCTTGTGCTTGCTACGACATTCAATATCAAACCATGGTTGATGACGATGTTGTGTTGTACTGGTGCGTGCCGCATGGCAGCCATGCACAGCCGTAACAGCGTTACAAATGCAATCATGCAACAATTGCATGGCCATGTCAACATTGTTTGTGTCACTCATCTGTGCTGTGCACTGGGCAATCTGTTGCTGCAGGTGTTGACAATACTGTGTGCACTTGCTAGCATCATATGGCATGGTTCAACAATCTAGAAAGGTCTATTTTCAGACCTACATAAGACCAGCCTGATTTTTCTTTCTGCTTCCTTTTACAAATGAAGATTAAAAATAAAAAAACAAAAAGAAAATGTAGATAAGCAAAGGATAAAGGAATGAGTTTGAAAACAGTACCTTCTGAAATATGGAAGGTCCAGTCCAGCCTCATAGACATTCCTGTACCCTGCCTTTCACATTTCGAAAGGTAGAACCCAAAATTCAGGGCAGTGAACATCCTGAAAATACAAGGGGAAAAATCAAGCTTGTTATTACGTTTAAAAGGTCTTCCACATGTTATGGGTTAGTTATGAGTAGCATAGCACTCTTGGGGTGGTGTGTTTCAAAAAAAAACCTAACCACCTCTTTTGGAGAGGAAAAAATTCCACTTGATAATGTGCTCCCTAAATATGCTTAGAAACTTTCTGCCAATGCTCTATGTGTAAGGTAAAGCATATGGACAAGAGCATTAACAAAATAAGAGCCCATGCAAGGTGGCAGTTGAGCACTACCAAATTTCAATAGGTCCTCACCCGCGTGCTTTACCGAGTGTGAAAACTGGCCTTGCATTTAGTTTTTTCTTGTGACACCCAATGAGTACTTACTTTATTGTTGATACCTTCATAAACAGCCCAAATTCTTTTGGTTTCCAAGATGCAACTTCTAATTTGTAAACGGTCAAAACATCCTATCCTCACCAGAGCTTTTTTTGTGAAAATGTAGAATATCGCACAGATGACCATTATTAATGCAAGTCAGGTGCTCTTTATGGGTATCACAGAAAAAATGGGTCAAGAAATGAGATGCACTTAATGACTGCAACAATATTTATAGCATTAGCTAATATCAGGTACTGGCTGCAGGATTAATGAAAAAGGTACTCCACCGGTGATGCCATTTCAATCTCGTCTTATTTAATTTCGAAGGGTCACTGTCACACTTCGCAATTTGGCAATAAATCGGCAGTCAAAAAAACAGACTGAGCACCACCGCCGGGTTGATCTAGACTTACTGATATAGCCCATTCCGGGAAACTGGAACCTCCAAATGGGTCCTGGGTTTAAACCCAGTGGTGTGCAGGTGAAACTCCTGCTGGCCCTCCGCTCATTCAGCTTGACTTTGGGGGCTTGCCGAAGGCTTCGAAAAACTAAAATAAAAATCATGGCCTATCTTTTGTACCTTTTCTGCTTTGCAATGGATTGTTTTCCATTTGTGCAAAACAAAAATCCCATATTTATTGAGTTTCCCCTGGCTCAATAGTGCCAGGGGGATTGGCTGAGTTATTTCAAACCTGGTGGTGTACAGGGGAAGCTCCTGCTGGCCTTCTACCAGTGAGCTTGACATTGGGAGCCAGGGCGAATGCCCCTCACATTTGGATCAAGATAAAACCCCCAGAACCCATTTAAATAGCCATATTAGGGCCCAAGTATTATTGATTTGGACTCACGGATCCTCATAAAGTTTTTTGGAGACGATATTTATAAATATTTAGAATATTTATAAGAAATTAAAATGAGTTTTAGGGTTTTTACCATGATCTCATTGTGGCAATTCGCCTTGCCCGACTTTGGGGGATTGCCGACAACTTTCCAAATTGAACTCCCAGGTTATTTCAGTGACAAGTTGTTAATCGTTTAGTGGTTTCGACGGTGAAGGTACTGTCTATGTGCTGGTTCACCCTGGCTCAATAATGCTAGGAGGATTACCTGAGTTACTTTAAACCCAATGGTGTGTAGGTGAAACTCCTGCTGGCTCTCTGCCATTGAGCTTGACTTTGGGGCTTGCCTGTGGCTTTACAGGTTGGGTCTGCTGTCATTCCAGCCTTTTTTTTTGGTTTCTCAGAAAGTGCCCACATGGCTACAGAAGTCCTCGACTCCACAGTCCAAGTGGCCATACTTTTTTAAATATTATTTAAAGGAGGTGGCGCTCATATGCTGAAAAATGCAAGATATTGGCTATAATTTGTGTGTTGCAAATGAAGGGCAGTGGCTATCAAAGCCAATTTGAAACATGCCAATAATGGCAACAATCAACATTCCAAAACAGACTTAAACTACTGTCTAGATTTAGGATGTGATGTTGCTAGCTCCATTGTCTTATAAGTGAGAAGCAAACTGGCCATCACACAATTTTCATTGAAAAAAACTCTCATTGAAAATAAAGTTTCAAACCAAGACCACAAATTTTCATATCTTCAAATGCAAGAGGTTCACTAAGCATACTAAGATGATGGAAACAAAGGGCTTGGGCCGGCAAAGAACATAAAGCTATTGCCATGATGAACAAAGTCATAAAAGTATGCAAGCAGCAACTATGCTGCTCTTGAAATGTCTACCAGAATGTCAACTACTACCATGATGGGAAATTTTTTTAAAATAAGCAAAGGCAGGAACTGCCCTACTCTATAAATCTCTACCAAAATGTCATCTATTGCTAGGGCCTAGGATGGGGAAAATCATATAAATATGCAAAGGTAGCAACTAGGCTATTCTAAAAATGTCAGAAAAAAATATCATCTATGCAAGAATATTATAATGATTAGTTGTTCCAATCCAAGCATCAAATGTGGTAGCATATGAAAAACTCTCTAACTTTTGGCTATACATGCTAACAATAAGAGGAAGATGAGGATCTAAAGTAGTTCAAAGCTTGATCTTAGAAATGCAAAAGATGAAAAACATTTCTCATCTTCTACACTCTGTAGAATGTGGACTATGGCCATCTTTGCCAATTTAAGATATGTAAAGAAAGAATCTATGAGATTGGGAAATGCATCAATTGTCCTTGATATTCAAGTGAATGAATTCTAATCAAAAGGTGGCTCTATGGCAGCCTTTGAGTTGTTTTTCATACACAACTTGAACATCCCTTATTGCACATCTAGCCTCCAACAATCAAGTAAATGGTGTAATGAACTTGAACTTGTGAACTCGAAAAGTTTGAGTTCACAATACCAAGCTTTTAGTACTTCCAAATGCTTAATAAAACTATCGTCACAATTAGATATATAATGCCTATGGCATTGAACAAGGCACAATGGGGGAAGCAATTGTCCAACTTTTATTAATTGGGTAGTTATAGTTGCAAACCAACAAAGATAATCAAAAAAAGAATACTTATAAATAGCAACACACATTGAAAACAAGCAAGGGAGCTACACCCACAAACCAACAAAAATAAATGTTTTTTAAAAAAGTTACAACACAGATTGAAAGAAAACAAAGCCCCAAATGGAATATGAAAGAAAACAAAATCCCAAATTCAAAACACATCAAGATGAATAAAAAACAAAATAGGGTAAGAAATTTACCTGAGCTCATTGTAACTTCACTTGTGAAATCAAACTTTGAAAAGAATCCCAAGTCACAATTATTTGAACCTTTGATATTGGGTTGTTATGCATGGCCCATAGTTTATCACCATTCACAATGAAAGCAAGCTATTCACTAGAATAATTCAAGTTTGCCACCCACTTCTTGTGGATGTGGTTATGGCTATTATCCAGCAAACCTTTAAATGCCTAGAATTCATCACTGGAAAATGATGAATTGCCATCATTGTACAAATAATAGAGCTACCCTTGAAGGACTTTTATTATAGCCACCATATCACATATGAAGACATCACATTGTTGTGCAAATTGCACAAGAAGGTCAATGCTCTTCAACAAAGGTATGATGCAACACATTCCCAACATGTAGTAAGGATCAACAAGTAAGGTTAGATTAACCTACAAATGCAAAAAACATTACAATAGATAACATACAATGTAGGAAACATATAGAAGTTTAGGGCAGAAAGTTACTTTGGCAGCTTGGTTGTTGTTGCTATCATTAGACATCTTAGCCAAAGGTGACATGTATTTTGACAAAATTCTCCTTAAAGGATCCAAGAGAGATGTCTAATGGTTTTTCATGTTTTTTAACATTTTAAGCCCTTTTGTTTCCATCATGTCGAAGTAAGTTTAATGATGAAGCTGCCCTTTTGGGCTATGAGCAAAATATGCATGGTAGCTTTATAACAAATCCTCAATGCTATTCACTATTCCTAGGGTAAACAATGTCTTAAATGCAAGATTTCATCTATGAGCCATGAAATGAACTCCAATGGAAAAAGGTGCACAATTTGTGTTTATTTGTTCAATGACCCCAGTTTTAATACCTTAGAATGTACTTACCCCATTAATCTTAAAACAAAGTAGTTTTTCAACAATAACAACATAACTTAAAACCTCCACCATTTTATAAGGCCTCCATGATGACAACAATGAAGTTGTCAACTCCTACTCCATGAACAACTTATTGAAGATATAGATAATCATTGGAAGTCTCACCCAATTTTGCATCACATTAGCATGTATGGAAATCTATCTCTTGTTATCAATGGTGTTCACTTCATCACATGTCATAGCCACATAATTGGAAGTAAAAACACTCCTTAAAATTTATTAATCATTTGTGTATACATGAATATGAAAGAACCCTGAAGTATAAGTTGGAAGTTTATCAAAGGAATTTTTTAGACTTTGTTTGTGGTAGTCCAACAAGTACGAAGGCATCCAACTAAGATGAGGAGATTAAAGTAGGACCCTATGGGACAACTCAAGAAGAGGAGGTACATACTAAAGAACCATAATACCTCAAAAGAAGGATAGCTCAAGAGGAGAACGTGCAAATTGAGAAACCACGAGACCTCAAAGAAAGGGCCTAGGAAGAAAAAGAACCATAGACAACTTAAGAACAAGAACAAGTGGAGATTATTCCATCAATAGAGGTAGAGGTATAAAAAATACAAGCCTTGGAAGTAAAACCACAGATTGAGTTGATGGAAGAGAAAGTTAGAACTATAGAACCAAAAGTGCGTACAAAACCACTAGTTATTGTACTAATTAAAACTACAAAGATTGTAGTGGAGAAGCCAAATGCTTAAAAGGTTGCAAAATGTTTTCATTTCAACTTTTGTCATTTCACAAGGATTTTAAGGATGAAATTTAGAATGTAGAAGGGGTAATGTTAAGGGGCTAGGCTGATTACATTGTTTTAGATGAATAAGGCAAATTCAAGATAAGGATTGATTATGGAACATTCTAGGTTTGAATTTTGAATTATTGTTGGTTTTGAATCATGAAAATGTGACTTGAGATTACCTAAAGATAAGATTTCTAGGGAACATGATTTCATTATTTAAACACATAGTTTTGGGAGTAAGAAAATAGTTGTAGGCACTTTGCAACAAAAAACCACAGATTTTGTTTTTGATATACCACAAAAGTTATTTTGTTATTTTGATTTTATTTCAACAAAACATGGGATTTTATTATAATTTTGATTGAGTTTTTAATCAAACAATGAAGTATAAACTTTTGGAGTGATTTCCATATTCATATTATTGTGTGAATTTTCAATAGTATCAAAAATGTAATGTAATCAATTGTAATCTTGTTTCTGGATTTTTCTACATTGTATTTTGAAGTGCAAATTTTGGATATATGAAATAATCATGAATTTGGTGTTTTAATGAATTGTAGATTTAAGTGTGTTTAGAATCAAAGCAAAAGTTGTGAATATGTGCATATTGTAGTGCAAATCTATTGTTATAGTAATGTGGAATAATTTTGCAAGAATTAAATCCACTTCTACCACAAACTTTGGCATGTTCAAGGTTTCCCAAATTGCATTGCTAATGTGCTTCAATTTAAATGCAATGTTCTTCAAATTCAAGGCTAGCATGAAATTCACCTAAGTCATTTTAAAGGCCAGAATTGGAAAGGGGGAAAAACTTCAAATGAAATGGACTAACACCAACATCATGTAGAAGTAGAGCTGATGTAAGAATGGAAGACAACTTATGTAACAAAATGGAGGAGGAACAAAATGTAAATGCATCCCTTGATTCACTTTCAAGAAAGCCATTCTCAACAATGTTTACCATCACAAACAATATGTGCAGAGTTAAACGATATTGACCATCGATGCATATGAAACTTCAAATTGTGTTCCAACCGGTTTCTTGGACGAATACTAGTGCAAGTTCAAGGAGTTGAAGTCTTGCAAATTGACCTCTAACAATTAAATGATAACATAAATAATGTTACAGTATCAAAAAATCAAGCTCCACTAAACCTTTAAAATGATTACATTAATAACAAAGCAACAACAAACAAGGAGAAGGAGGAAGAATTGTTTAACCTAGAAGCCTTGAAAACCATTAGTATGATGGTTAATGGCAATATCACTACTTGAACACCATCAAGAACAATTTTTTTTCCTTTCGAATCAATTAAGGTAATGGAATCGTGCTAATTATGAACAAACTAGTTAGGTCTGAAAGGAGTTGTTAAAAACTTATGAAGTTCAAGTGATAAAATAAAGAAAGTGCAGGAAATTTCAACACGATTAAGCAAAGAGTTCTTGAAGGTCAATTGAGAGAAAAAAAATGCATGAAATGTCAACACCATAGTTTAAGCTAGATGTCACAACCCTAGCTTTGGGCTCACGACCAAGGCAAAGGGGTTGCAAGGTTGTGGGCCAAGAGGAAGCCCGGGAGTCACACCGCATGTTCTCAAGAGTGTAGGAAAGTGTGAGGGAGTGAACCTTCACATTCCCAAGGCAACTCCCACTTGGGAGATGGAGTCCTAATGGACTCCTGAATCTTCAGAGAGTGATTACATGGATCAAAACTAAATGGCTTGAAACGTTCATTATATCATTGAAAAGCTCTTGGAACGTAGATGTCTAAAATGGGCTCGCATTGCTCATTTGGACATCTGAAACACAAGTTATGGCCAAAAGAAGGGCCTGAAGTCAAATTGGCAATTTGACTCCCGACCATTAAAGTTAGGAATCAACCCAATTCCCTTGTGTGCAGATGACACGCAACATACCTTTAAAAAGCTCTCAATGAAGGCTACAACTTTGCTTCAAACCTCATCTCCATCGGAGGTCTACTTGCAAAGTTATGGCCCAAAGTCGTGGGAGTCCCAACTTTGGCAATTTCGAAACTCTCACTTGGGAGTCCCGGGACAAAAAGCCATTTGGATGATACCTAGACTTCATGAAACTTAGGAAATACACTATAGACTAGACACGGGAGGTGTGAGGGAAAAGTTTTCAAATTGGTATTGTCATCCATTATTTATAGTTTTCAATCTTATGCATGTGAGGGAGTTGAAACTTTTCCAACTATTTTTTTTTGGAGTGCCCCAGCCAATGGACAAAAGCCATGTGTTAAATAAAAATAGGGCCAGTGCTTGGAAAGGACAAGGGTTTTGGTGCCCTTAGCTCTTTATTTCATGCTTTCACCTAGGTGAGAAAAAAAGGTTCATTAGTAGCTGGATTTCGAAATATGTTGAGTTTTGAACTTTTGTGTAATGTAGTTGCAGATTGAATTTTTTATGAAGATGAAGTAGAAATGTTACTAATTTTTCATGTTTTTAAAAGTAGGTTTAATATTTTTTTCAAATGGGAATTTAATGTTCTAAGAAATTCAATGTGTGTGTGTGGGTTCATTGAGAAAAATATTGATGTTTATCCTTTTTATAAACATTCCAAAGTGTCAACAAATTTTTTATATGGATGTTGTTTATTATAAAATGTCATCCAAAGTGTGTTTTCAAATGTTCGGATTTTCAAGTTACAAGTTTTGGTCCTCTCCTTTTGTTTATCCGCATTGTGTTATTTTTCAATGTTTCAATGAATTGCGAACTTTTACTAAGTGGCCATTTGATAATCCCATCAAATGTATGAAAATTGCTTTCAAATGTCCAAATTTTAAGGTTGCAAGTTTTAGGTCATTAGTTTTGTATTTGGTTTCATTTTGCAAATTTGAATATATATATTTTAGACTAGCATGGTATATTGATGTTGTTTTTTGTTATATATGTGATTATATTGTGGTTGACATAAACATAATGTAACACATAGATTAAAGGGCGTAAAGAAAAATGAGAAGAATTTTGCAAATTTTATTCAATTTTTTAAAAATTTGGTGACCACTAGGTGGGCCTCCTTGCATTCACAATGTTGAATTAAATCTGAAATAAAAAAATTGAGTTAAAACTTTTTTGGTTTAGGGTGCATTGCAATGAAATGTACAAATTAATGATAGTATACAAAAAATTGTGAATCATAAAATATTGTTTGGATTAAAGTTTATTAAATATGGTGGTCATCAAGTGCGAACTAATTTAACATTTCTTCAATAATTTTTAGGAAATACATCAAAACTAATGATAGTATGGTCAAAATTGCTTCAATTTGGTGGCCACCAAATGGTTTTGACCCACCAATTATGTTAAATATGGATTGGAATTCAGCATTTGGTCTAGAATTTATGAAACAAAATAAAAATTTATGATTAAAATTGTTGCAATGGCTTCAATTTGGTGGCCATCAAATGGGTTTGCACCCACCTATGAAATTGAATTAAGTTCAAAATCAAATTTTAAGTTTGGAATTATTAAATATGTGTTATGTACTTAAATGAGTGCCAAACCCTAAACTAAATATTTTGATGCATAGTCCACACACAACATGCATAGCAACAAGCTTGTTAAAAGAATTTATCTATAACTACTAGGAAGAATAAAGTGAACACCACACCCTAAATAGAATCTCCTCAAATGCACAATGCACACATTAAAAAAACACATAAAAAATTGCTTGGATTGAATTGGAAACGAAAAATTTACCTTTTTCATATGAAAAGTAGTCTTTTTAGTTTGAATAAAGAATCACAATCTTGCCTAGGGACTCTTGCTTTTCAAGATTTTGTGTTGGGATTCACTCACAACATAAACAATTTTGAATGCACTCAATGGCATTGTAGCTTGCAAAAATGAAAACCTTAGCTGGTTGCTTGTAAATGTTCACCCTAAAAATCTAAATCTCAAAGTTTGAAGAGATCTATTCCTTAGTAATAATACCAAACTTCAACCTATTGTAATAGGTGACAAGGAGGTGATAAGCTTTCCTTGCAAACATGAAGCTATCGCAATGAGCAACCGAGTTTCGACAAATGTTAGATAACATGTTTTATTTTAAAATATTTTTATAATTCTAAAAATAAATATAATACAACATTTATACAATTTCTATGGATTCATTATATTTTTAAAGGTTGGGAACTTTACATATATACCAAAAAACCATGTTGATGTTAAATGTGTTATTTACAAAATTTTTAATGAAAAAAATAAAAATACCATTGTTGTTCAAATGTATGAAATCATGAAGATTCAAATGCATTTTTTATTCAATTACTTGATATTTCGGTTTTAAATGTTTTATAGATGTGTATATCACGAAAAAAAAATTTAAAATGAAATTTTATTTATTTTCATTTGGACAAAATATGAAAAAGATAATAATGGTCAAAGTTGGGTATTTTTGTATGGGACAAAGAATGATGTGAAATAATGTTGTAAATTTATCCCAAATCTGTCGCAACCCCACTTTTGGAAGAATGTGAGGATGACATTCACACACCCCAAAATGGGGACTTGGGAGTCCTTCAGGATTCCCAAAACTTCAGAGCTCGATTGTAAGGGTCAAACACCTTGCCTTGAGGTGTTCTTCATATCATTGGAAAGCTATCAAAGTGTAAATGTCGAAAATGGCCTTGCATGGACCATTTGGACATTTGTAGCACAAGTTATGGGC
>Ga0116229_10012847_pt1 | contig 11967 bp, 16 predicted proteins | sample S1TSphgellanicum_3_FD_87313 | JGI IMG/M metagenome (GOLD analysis project Ga0116229, IMG submission 87313) | Host-associated microbial communities from peat moss isolated from Minnesota, USA - S1T2_Fc - Sphagnum magellanicum MG | ecosystem: Host-associated > Plants > Peat moss > Unclassified... | reverse complement strand
TCTCTCTCTCTCTCTCTCTCCTCTTCTTACCAAAAAAAACACAGCAAAAACAAAACAAAACAACATAAACACGACCCCGTCGCAGGCTCACTCACTCACTCACTCACTCAATCCAGCGCTCGCAAATCTGCGTCTTCTGCGATTTTGTTTTTTCTCGGATTGGTTTTCTCCGTCGTCTCCCGCGCGTGCAGCAGCGCGGACACGGCGACGGTGCGGAACACCTCTTGCATGCTCTTTGCTGCGATATTCATCCATCTCAAGTATTGCATATTCATCCATCTCTTTGCGTTATTTATTCATTCATTCATCTCTCTCCCCACTGTTAGTGTCCTCATTCACTATCATGGAACGAAACAGGCCCGTTCCACCGACACTGACCATTCCGGATTTTGTAACGGTGTTTCTTCCAGGGCCCGTTCCAGACCGTAACTGCCGATTTTCACCACCGTTGATTCGCATCTCAACCTTGTTCTCCACCGTCAGTTGGCAATACAAATGACTGACCATACCAGAAGAAGGCAACAACAATACAAACTAATTAATTAATTAATTAAAAATTAATTTCATTATTTTTAATTTATTAAATCTTCATCAAACCCTTATTGAAGTTTGGAAAATAAGTTTGAGAATTTAATTAAAAACATTTTATATCTCAAAAAGGAATTTTTTATCAAATTTTTAATTTGGTTTAGAATTGATGTGTTCTATTTTAATAATCAATTCTTGCATAATCTTTTAAATCAATTTTTTTAAGAATCTCATTTCAATAAGAGTCGAAGGAATTGAAGCTACAATTATTTGAATGTTTGAATTATTTAATTACCTCCATTCTTTCACTAACCCACACTTACATGAAGATGTAAAAGACAAATAAAAAATTGTTTTTTCATAATTCAATTTTCATAATCTGGTTGAATTCAAACTGAATTAGTTTGAATTCGATTGACATTTCAATGAGAACAGTAACCATGTTGAATCCAAAAAAGAAAAATATTGTTTTTTAGTTCAATTCATTTCAATTTACAATTTTGAACTTAATATTGACATGTATACATGAAAACATAAGAAAAAAATTAAATAATTGATTGTCACTAGTAGTGCACAACAACACGGAGCTCAAATGTACATAACATTAACATGAAAAACCACATGTTAATTTGTTTTTTTCATACTCATGTAAGTGAGTAGAAAAAAGGTATAATGTCCTTATTAGGAAACACGAGTGAAGTAATTAGACCTGAAAGAGATTGGTATGAATGGAACAAACACCGTTTTTTCAGTATATAGATTGGTTACACCTTCCCCGTTTTTTGGGGGAAAATTTTGCCAAATTTCAAGCCCAAGAAATTTTTAATAAACTTTCACATTTGGGTGTTCATTTCTGGTCAATTTTGTGTATGTACAGGTCACATTGCAGAGTTAAAATCAGGGGGGCCATTTCAGAACATGGGTCAACCTGCAAGAGCTAAAGTCCAAGCCTTTTGTTCAATCTTTCATCATACAAAGTTGGATTGTCCAACAAACAACCAAAAGCAAAACCCTACCATGTGGGTAAAACCATTGCAAACAAAGCAGCCCTGGTCCAGGACCCAAAGTCTTCATGTACATTTCTCCATGTCCTTTGCGAAGAGAACAAAATGCATACTTAGGACTGCAAAGAAACTGTTAACAAGCCAAGCCACAAAATGGAATCACAGATAAACAGCAAAAATATGAAAGCAAAGGAGAGAAAATATTTCCATCCAGGAAATGGGAGCTAGGAAAGGAGCTGTTTCTAAACTTCATGCCAAGCAAATACAATCTTGTTAATCTATTTTGGAATGAATAAAATTCTGTGTAGACATCACAGGGCTTGGGCTTTGAGCTCACAATGCAGATATACGTCAGTGTTTAAGAGATATACATCCATGTCGAATGTATCCAACTGCATCATGTTGTCACACCTATGGCTTCCAAGCCAATTTCTGTAGGCTGTCTAGCACCAGATCAGAGGCAACAAATTCTGATGGAGGTTTCAAAGCAGGTCTAGTTTTGCCAAGACTTCCTGCTCTTGTCGCATGTCTGCTTGGAGTCAATGAGAACAATGAAAGCCAAAGGATTGCACATATTTAGAATTAACAATGGAGTTAAAAAGGATACATTCTTCATCGGGATTTTCAGGAAAGCCTGAATGAAGCACATTGTCCATGCCATCTAAAATAGCTGATGTGGTCATTGAGGATTCCATACACACCACTGCTGCAATTGCATCAGACTGTGTCACCTCACTCCTGAACATTAACCTTGCATGTGCTGCACCCAAGCCATAACACTCACACAATTCAAGATGCTGGTCACCTAAGCACACCAGGTTGAATTTTCAGAATTTGGAAAACACAGACCAAATTGGACATTGCAACTTGCTGAAAGCCAATGAGATAGTGTGCAAATGGTATGTTCTGAGCTCACGTGAGGAAACTACTATCTATCTCATTATCTATCAACTCATACCTTGGGCAAGTCGGATCAAGCTTTCAAGCATGCGTATAGTGGTCCTCGCTGCAAGTCCAACAGAAGATCCAGACTCAGCTTAAAAACTATTAAACCTGCATCTTATTCAAACCAACAAAACAAGGAGGAACTGTATCCCACACTAGTGGATGAAAAAAAAAACTGTTACGTCTCTTCATGGAAAGAGACAGACCGCTTACTAAAGGCTGGATTACAACTTACAAAATATCACAGCATATGAGGACACAGGAGGGGTCAGTATGACAAAGCTGCATGATCACAGACCACACAGAGATTTCATGCAGGACAGAGAGTAACTACATGAAGGCATGTCAAACAGTAGAGACAGAAATAAATCCATACATACAAATTGGTGGTAGACAGCCCAGAAACATAGGCAGAGAACGGTCACCTGCATTTGGGGAAGCTGATCGCCGCTGGTGCTGGTAATAGCTGCTAATCACTCTTTCAGCCTCAGTTGTTAGCACAGGATTGAAGTTCTGCCGCACATATCGAATGTAACTGTCACATTCAGTGTTTTCCATTACGGTCATGTGTTTAAAAGCCAGATTCCTAACCATTCCATGGTTGGTTGTCAAAGCAGTTAGAAGTCAATCTAGCTACTGACATCTAGCCAATAAGTGTATTTGAGCACATGCAAATGCATCAGAAATTCCCATGTGTTTATTGAGGAATGTGTAGCATGCAGGTACAAACTCGTAAGAAGTAGAAGGGAACCTTCGAAGTTTAACTGACCTTTGCAACATGGCCATGGTCCAAATTGTAGCCACACCATTGCCTCCACATAAGTCTGCTGATTTTGTATGCTGTGCAAACAATCCCACTGCCAAATATAATTCTAGATTGAATCCATATATGCAGAAGCAACAAACAGCATTCGGTATAATAACTTCGTGCAAACAAATGAGTTTGGTCCTAATTATGCATAAATGACAGTTCCCACAGACCCTCGTAATCCCCAAAATATGATGTGCTAATGGTGTCCAACAAGAACAGGGTATGAACGGTTGGAAGAACATGGAAAGCTGAAAGTCCAAAACAAAGTATATAAGAATAAGGACCATGTCATGGACTTACCTCTGACAAGATGTGGGATGAGACAATTTTGTCCCACTCAGGACTCTTGGTGTCTAAAAGGACCAGTACAATGTCAAATCGGCTTAAAAGTGGTGCAGATAATGTTGTGTTCACAGATAGAGCTGTGACAGGTTAAGGAATTGCCCGTGCATAAAGCCTGACTGACAAACCTACCAACAATCAGGATCAGTCTTTCTACAACTTGCACTTTTCTTGTGTTAGGAAATACAAGAACCGACTAGCAGCAAAGATACTCTAAAAATGTTGAATGGATACTCTGAAAAGGATCATATTGACCTTTGGGATTTGTGACTCCAAACACAGTTGTCCTAGTGTTGAGTGTTGTCACTAGCCCAGCCTGCAATACATTTCTCATTTGTATGGTTCAATCAAGTAGTGTCAAGAGAAAAACCAAACAACTGTGCACATCCTGCATCTCTCATGTGTATAGAAAGGAACTTTCTCTGTGTCATAACTCCTGGGTATTGGCATCTACACAAATGTCGCCCCCTCAAAGAACCTGTTATCCTTTAGAAGCATCTGACAGATATATTCCAGTTGTTTATGATGTTCTGCAGAAAGAATATCAATTTTACACAGCTAACAACTCTGCAATCACCCTTTCAATCCCTACACAGTAGAAGCTGACTCATACCTTGGCAACACTTATGGTTTGTTGCTCCATTGCTTCATGGATGGTGGCTCTGTCTGGCTCTCGAATACTGAGCAGAAATTTGTGTGTTAGTATCCTTTTGTCACCTCAGGTCAACTAGGCATCACATCTCGACATGGGAATACCTGTCAAACTCGTCTATGCAGCAGAGGCCACCATCTGCCAGCACCAGAGCACCCGCTTCCAGCATCCATTCACCTGCTTTGCAACATAAGTGAGTGGAGCTCTCAACAAACTGGGACCCGCAAGTGGTTCAGGGGAAAAGATCAGAATTATACCTCCATCCTTCACTGCAGTCACTGTTAGTCCAGCACTGGTGCTGCCAATGCCTGTAGTCATCACTGATCGATGACTCAGCTTAGCTGCATATTTCAGGAATTGTGACTTCCCAGTTCCTGTCATGCATACAGCAGCACCTTCTTCAGGGCACCTCTTCAGCGGATCACCTACACTAAAAGACCTCAATGCCCATGACTGCTAGCCTTGACTGTAGAAGAGCATCACTTAAATAGGATGTAGGTGATTTGAGGACCTGGAGAAGCATAGGAGAGTGAGAAGATTGACCTGGATCGCCAACAAGGAGCAGGTGGGATTCTCCCCGTACTCTTGTGCCCGAGGAATCCACATGTTGAACACCTCCTATCAGTGTTAGTGCAACTGCGTGAAACCAAATACACTTTAGATTCAAAGATCCTGGCACATCAGCACATTACATAACAGAGTCCCAATTGTACCATGTGTTTTCAATGATTAGGCTCACAACCCAGTTCCCATGTAAAACAGGTCATGCTCGTGGCACAATTCCCGTTCATTTCTTTCATCTTCCCTCTCACTCAGCAGCATGGAGAATGAACCTGGCTTCACCAGACACAGACCTGCAAGCTTGACAGTGGATAACCCATACACCTGGGGGCAGATGTTGCGCAATAGAGTGTTGCGACCTGGGGACAGAAATTCACAGTTTTAGATTTGTTCATGTACTACTCACCAATTTGACCATACCAAAAGCCATGTGGTCTGTTCAAATGTCTAGAAGTTCAAGGAAAAAAGAATTTACTTTCCTTGTGCATGTACTTCTTAACAATTCATTGCGTGAGAAATCCATTTGATCTTGGACAGGCAGCTAGTGACAACCTTCGAAGGGCTTGTCACGATAATGTTGCCAAAATTCTTCAAACTGCTGCACTACCTCCTCAGAAACATCAATAGATGCCTTGAGCTCATCTGCTTTCCTGTCACAGAACAATGATAAATAGCAGCTTGGTAATCTGTAGTCTTTCTGTACAAACTGCTAACATGATTGCAAAGAGAGACTGCACAAAAACATCTGGGTAACCAAACAAATTTGTATCACTTCCAGCCAAACCCACAAAAATATGACAAGATGAGATCTGTCATGACCTTGTCTGACTCTGAAAGTGTCAGACCATCACATTGATCCTGAATGCCAGTGACTAGCTGCCATTACTCCACACTGATTGCATTAAATTCCAACAGGGTGTGTAGATATGTACAAAACAATCTGCTCCAAACTTAAGGCAAACAATCATGCACCTAGTACGGCAACTAAGCATCACTGAGTGGCTAAGTTATAGGTCTGCTGTATACATTTCAGAGGTGGTCTACAGCTGCAATAGGGTCAACACTATTGCCCAACACTCTACCAAGGTTTCATCCCAAGTACCCACATGGTTTTCAGTGATAAGTTGCCCCATTGACCCCTCTTGTAGCTGGGTTGGCTACAGTAGAGAACATCTAGCATGGCCTAGTTCTGAATCAAACACCAATTGCAAGGTGGCTATGGGGTCTGTCTATTTGGGTTATTGACTTGATGCTGCCAATGAGAAGACTGAGACATAATATCCGCTAGCAGTCAAGAGGCATAGCTCAAAAAAGTAGTTCAGTATCAAACTGACATTTGAAACTAAAATGAAGGCTACATCAGGACCTGAAAGAAATCTTGCAAGGTAAAGATTGTGAAATCTAAAAGGAGAATGAAAAGTAAAGGAGTACTTGAGATAGTTAGCATGGAACATGAGTTCGAGGTCACATCGGACATCTTTGAAAGGTGGACGCCAGTTGGAATAGAGTACACCAGTAATTGTAACCTCATCTGTGTGCACGAGGGGAAAGCTTCAGTGGAATGCCACATAATTCATTGATTTCACAAAGAGTGGCCTCTGTAAAGAAACATGTAGCAGCATTTAATTTACCACCAGCCTTTGTAGAGTCCACCAAATCATCCTCAAGGACAACAACAATGGAACGAGGTACAGAGCCAACTCCAAGTGTCTGCATGCTTTCTTGGATCTTAATTTCTTGGTAGTCATGGCACACTGCTGATCCTTCAATAGGTACAAACTTTACACCAGTGCATGGTTTAGCTTTCTGCACATTTTGAAGCACAAGCAATTCAGTGCATAGACCCCCAAAAAAAATTCCAACTCTTCCCAGAGCTCCTGTCTGTTGATAGAAACAGAATGGAGTCCCTGCTTTCAGTTCAACCAGGAGACCTAAGATTAAGGTCATCAACACCTTGTCAAGAAAAGTCAAGTTGAAGTAGAATATTATCACAATCTTGCTTTAAGAAAATATATCAAAGCTTACCACAGAGGGGCACATTGCTGGGAGCTGAATGGAGTTGCTCATGTCCAGCTCTGGTTCAACCTTGAATCTGAAAAGTTTCACATTCCAATCAGCTTTAGAATGACTAAGCACCTTGATTGCTGCATCATAGGGGTAATAAAAACCCATTAGCCTATTGATCAAATGATAACTTGGATGCAAGTGAGGGCAAGCAAGTCATTTGTCAGCAAGCATGTCAGCAGAAACTATCAGGAGCTTTTAATCCATGTGCTCAATGGTTCTATAATTACCAGCATTCTGGGTTCAGCAATTCAGGGCAAAGGTTTCTGGACAGTAAACTTGGCTCATACTTGATCTTACTTTCAGTGGATACCCAAGAATGTGGGATATGGAGCAAGGGTCAGAGCAGACCTGTGTTTACATTTGGTGCACTCATACTCACATTCACCCTCTAGGATCTTGGTTGCCCCAGACCTGATGACAGTTCCTTTCAATGTGAGCAGATGACCCACATCCTTCACACGGATGCACCCAATGCTAGGATGTGTCTCTGCATGAAAACAAAGAAATGAATCCACAGGTATCCAGGCCATTTGTGCAGCAACATAGCTGACTCAAGAACCTTCTAGCTTCTCCAGAATCACATGTCCTGTCTTGTCTAGTTTGGCTGAGAGGCATCATGAAATTCTCAGGTACAATCCCTCTCAGATGTTATTCAACATTCAACTGTAAAAACTGGAAAAGGGAAAGCTGCTTACCAGGGCATTCAAGAGCTGAACCATGCACACTTACTCGTATATGTACATTCTCTTTCACAGTCATACCCTCCCGCTTTTTGTGGGCCTCCAAAACCACATTCTACAAAAAGCTCACACATCACATCAGCAGTTTCTCTTCATAAGGTGAGGCCATTTCCCTTTAAACCTCCGTCTGTCAATACACAATCGCTGCAAACACTATGAGGAGCTGCTACCAATAGTAATTGAATTGAGAGAGTAACAGGGTTTCCTTAAGAAGAAGAAAGTTTCAACCTGCGCCTCACATGCTGCGATGTCGAAAAGAGGGAAGAGTTTCTGTGGATGGAAGAAAAGAAGATTGCCAAGCACCGGACTTGCATCCAGGAATTCAGCATATCTGCGAAAGGAAGCAAATAGGATCACTTTGAATTTGCAAAATTTGCATCTGCATTTGCAATTTTGCATGCGCAAACTATGGAGTAAGTTCAGGAAAAGTGGACAAAGTGGATCGGTTATCAACAATGCAAAAACCTAGCGACTTCGAAGTCCTTGGAGCAAAGAAGAACTCGGCTCTCTTGTGACGCGATTTCTCACAAACTCTTAAGACACGTTAAGATCATCGTCATCAAAGTCGAAGAACACAAAGCACTTGACCGGCTAGCGACGAGAAACTGAAGTCGAAGAACAAAAAGCACTTGACCTGCAGGCGACGGCAACCTGAAATTGAAGATATGAAAAGCACTTGCCCGACAAGCGACGAGAATCTGAAGTCGAAGAATGAGAAGAACTTGACCGGCAAGCGACGAGAAACTGAAATCGAAGAGAGAAAGCACTTGACCGACAAGCGACGAGAGAGAGAGAGAGAGCCTTACTCGACAACCAGAGGATAATGTTGGTACTCGTTTGAAGCGCGCAATAGATCTTCCAAGTCCGCTGCCAGATGACGCTCCAGAAACTGCTGCAATTCGTGCACGCACTCCGTGTCATTATTCACCAGCGATTGTATCATTTCCTCTCCCTGACTGGCAACGTTGTTATTGTGCTTCCCCATTCCCCTCCACCATTTCCCTTGGGCTACTCTTCTCATCCTATCTCACATGGAAACTCTTCGCACGCATACCGCAGACGCACATAACGAGACTGTCTCTCCCGAGGCTCTCTCGTAGTCTCTCCCGCTCTCTTCTCTTCGCAAGAAACAATGCCCCGTGTAATACCCGGGGAATGGCCCTCTCGCGCGCTCTATCCCGCTAGTTTCCTTTTCGCAAGAAACAATACCCGCGTGATACCCGGGAAATGTAGCTCTCTCTCTCGCGTTCTCCCGCTCTTTTCCCCTCGCGAGAAACGGGACCCGTTGCGATTCGCGGGGAATACTCAAAGAACCGCCGGATACAAACTACATGCTTCCAAAGAGAAAGAGCTCTACGGGCTTCTGGAGAAGATGTCCCGTAATTCGTAACTTTGAACCACACTGGGCGGTTCTCACTTTTTGAAAGAACCGTGCAGGTCCGGTTCTTCAAACATAGAAAAAATTTCTCTTTATATGTGGCTATCATAATTTGTGTATTTTCATAATTTATTAGCAACAAATTCTGGAAGTTTTGTAGTATGTTCAAGTGGCTAAATTATTTTTCAATATTTAAGTTCGATTGGCTATTGGATTTTGAGCAATGTAATATATGTGACAATAATTTTTTTAACATGGAAAGTTTTGTGATTATTGAATGTGAAAAGTAGTTGATCTATGCTTGCTTGTGTCTCATAACCATGCACAACAAACGACACTTAAACCATTATATAGATTTTACATCATTGATTTTTGTTTGAAGTTGTATATGTGGAATTGAGCTTCATCAAATTAAGTTTACGTTTGTGAAAGGCTAAATGAGGTTTAGCATCATAGTCTTGCAACCAAAAGGAAACAAGGGGTGTGTTACATTGTGGCCTTGCCATTTACATTAAAAAAGTATCTTAAGGCAAAAGAAGAATTATGGAAACTCAAATATTTCATCGTGCAAAAATTATAATTTTCAAAAAATCCTCTAAGAGAAACCAAAATCATGCAAGTTATATTATAACTCTATAAGTAATCTCAAGTTTCAACACAAGCCAAAATATCATCTTTCAAAAATCCTCATATAAAAATAGACCTATTACCTAGTAGCCAAAAATCCCTTAAGTTACTTATACTCTATAATGAATCTAAGCACAATATCCTTGCCTCGGTGGGCAAGGCCAAGAAACCACACATCTAGCCAAAATAATCAAAGCTCTAATAAACCAACTAAAAAGGTGAGTGGCTTTCGATTTTCCATTGTCTAAGAGACCTACACAATAGCATGGGAATAATAGAAAAAAAAAAGAAAGAAAACAACAAGAATGTGTGTTGTTCTTGAATAGTGGGGATGTAAAAAATTGAACTTTTCTTGTATCATATTTTTAGTATAGTGGATTTATGCACATAGAAGAAAAACAATCTAGATGGTAGACAATTTATGATAGTAACATTTGTAAGTGATGGTGTACAAACTTCACAAACCAAATTTCACAAAGATGTGCTTCACCAAATCCCATTGTATCATCACCTTCCAAGCAATTGCATTGTTTAGTCTTATGATTCATAACCATCATTCTTCCTCCAATGACACATTGCAAACTTTTTGTTAATAGTTGGTTGCCCAGAAGTAAATGATGTAATTCTTATTCATCTAGCCAACTATCCATTGACTATGGTTGATGACCAAAAAGGGATTTTGCAATTGTTTACAAATGTTGAAAAGAAAGTGAACTAAACTTAAGGTTGGTTGAATTGCCACTTACTACTACAAAAAAAAAACTAACAATAACATTCGTTCAATGCAAAACTTGACAATTTCAAGATTATTCCTAACTATCCACAACAAATGTCAACTAGAGTACATTCTCCTTTGATAAATTTTGCAACTTTTGCGCGAACCTTTTTGGTCAGGATGCCCATAACACCAATGATTAACATTGTCCAATGGACCATATACATTTATGGACCAAAATTGGAAACAACATATTCGACCTAAGAAACAAGTTTTGTCCACCACATTAGCAACGTTCAACTAGTTCAAGAAAAAAAAATGATGTGGAAGGAGAAGCTTGGGCCCAACATTGATCATAGTACATGTTGAAAAAATCTATTTCAACCAACTTCATAGTAGAAACAAAGTCATAAATCAAAGTTTGTTGCCCTTGCACCAACTTTGATATTCATTGTGTTGCCTCTAACAATAGCATGATGCATACAAGAACTAGGAAGGTCTTCAGATCACATAGAACTTTGTAGTTAACCTTGGTTATTTAAACAACCACATTGTCTTAAACCATCTTAACAACCAAAGTGCAATACTTAGCCAAGACTTTTTTGGATAATGACAACATTGAAATTTAATGTGTTCTCACATTTTTTAGAATCTTGTTGCCCTTGCATCTAAGAAATTCAACAAGCTTAGTTTATTCAACATGTCATTTAAAATAATGTGTAGAAAAGAATAAGGATTTTATCTTGGTTACCAAAATTCAAACCACTCAAGGTTTGAATAGCCAAATTTATGTGGTGTGCCATACAATGCACACCCAAAACATATATAACATGTTTCAACATCAATTGAGTGGTGACATTGAATTTCACACCTTGAAAACCATCATTAACCCTATCTACTTTAAAACAACCCAAATTGTTTATAATTTCCATCACTCAAGCCCCCATACTCAATAAGATTTTTGACAATCAAGGAAATCAAATTGTCAAAAATGGCAACAATTTTTAACCTTTGTAAGTTAAATAGAATTGGGATCATTTTCCAATTTTCCATCACATACACATGCACACTCGACTAATTCTAATTATCAATGGTGGTAACTTTGTCACAATTCATTGAAATGTATGTTGTTTTCTAAACCACAATTATAATGACTTGTAGTATAATGTTGTGCATTGCTTCAACCATCATCCAACATGTAGAATGAGACCAATGTTTATGTACATAATAATCAACTTTCAAAAATTGAAAAAATGCCTTAAAGTCTTCAAAATCAATCATTGGATGTCCTTGTTTCAACAAATTGCAATTTTTTTTTAAAAACATTCCCTACTTTTTCAATTAGATTAGCAACCGTGTCACACCCAAAAAATTTGATGTAATATTATTTGAAATTATATTTCTTCCATTGCATTTGCCACCATTGCAACTTGCCCAATTCAAACATTCAAAACTAAATTTATCAAGGGACAAAAAAAAATCTTATTATAATACTAAAAATTTAAATATTAAAAAATTGTAATAATGTGGGATTACATACTTGAAATAACAATAGTTGTGACTATTTCGTTCCAAATACACCTTTTGCCGATTGTCT
>Ga0116229_10012846_pt1 | contig 11967 bp, 11 predicted proteins | sample S1TSphgellanicum_3_FD_87313 | JGI IMG/M metagenome (GOLD analysis project Ga0116229, IMG submission 87313) | Host-associated microbial communities from peat moss isolated from Minnesota, USA - S1T2_Fc - Sphagnum magellanicum MG | ecosystem: Host-associated > Plants > Peat moss > Unclassified... | reverse complement strand
ACATTTCATCCCCCAAAACTGGTGAAACACAAAAGCATTTTTTTTTAACTCTAAAGTTGGGAAAATCAGAGTGTTGTTGTTCAGAAAATAAAATTTCAGTGTCATGATTCATGTATCTAATTTTGGTTTTAGGTGCATGATTTTTTACCTCGCACTCATGGCACATAGGTGGATCATGATTGAACTTCATGTGCTCACACAGCTGCTTGCAGAGACTCAACCCACAAAGTAGTACAAGGTCACATTAGTCAACTGCACAGAGCTCCTGGCTTTGTTTCTCTAACACCCATTGGACATCATACCCCACACAGTGACAAAGACATGGTGTGAAACCAGAATTGGTTGGCAAGTGATACTTCACCATAGCCTGTGAGTGATGCTCAAAAACAACAAAAAATACATCAAGAAAAGAAGTGTATACCTCAAGAATAGAACCTAGAAAGATGCAACATTAATTTGGTCTTTCATCTATCACAAGATGCCAATATCAATTTGCATTCTTGCCATACAACAACACAGAGGACTGTTTATAGACCTGTTGTTTCAGATAGGAAAGCGCACCTGAAACCAGTAAGTAGTGGTCTGTTGTTCACTTGAACTCAAAGCTTTTATGATCACCTTGTAAAACCTGTGACATCCATGAATGAATCCACATTTGAAAGAAACCTGACTGAGTAGGTTTTAATGTCTAGATGCTAAATTGTTGTCTCAATATGCAAACACAAAATCCTGTTATATGCCCCAACAATTTCCCCATTAAAGGAAAAAGCTCAAACTGTTTATCCAAAATTTACGTCCTGTTTTCTTCTGATCTATGTTCCCCTCCCCACCTCCTCCCTGATTGCAAAAACTGTTTCAATTCACAAAGTTAAGAAGATTCTGGGTTTTGGCCCGGGGGGGGGAGGATTTCATCATACCCATCTTCACTTCGAACCCCATGAGGAAATCCATCGATCTGGGCAGCAAGATCAAATCTGTACATCTTGTTGTCCAATTTCGTCTCAAAGACACAAGCTGAAGAATCCTCAGCGTTGGGTGGGCAAGAATCGGACTCTACTGAGCTCAATAAACACAGAAAGGTGATGAGCAAAACGGCAACAACTGCTGCTGCTGCAATTGATGAACCCATCTCGAACTAAAACTTGATTCTACCAAAAACCCAATCAGGAATTAAGCTCGCATACGATCGACACGAATCTTGCCCTAATCCCTAATCTCCCCCTATACACAAATCACTCAATCCCCAACCATTTGCTACCCAACCACTACTTGCAAAGATGAAATAAGAGAAAACTTTAACCCTAAATCTCTTCGTAAACAAGCCCTGCTTCTACCATAAACCCCAAAATTCTCGTCAAAGATTCACCCTAATCTCCAGCAAAGACTCATCAGACCCAACATCAGAGTTCTACCGTAATCTCCAAAATCCCATCAAACCCAAACTGAGATCTGCTCAAATCAAACCCCTCACAAATTCCACAACACAACCATCCGAGCTGCAAGTGAGAGTGAGAGATCACCCAAAGCTGCAAAAACCCTAGAAATGGGTTTATGAATAATAAAAAAAACCTGTCAAATTGAGCCGAGATTCTCTCGACTTTCTGCAATTCCAAAACTGTTCAAGACTATTGGAATCCGTGCAGAAGATGCAAATTCTGATGGATTGAATGTGCACCCATAACCCATGCCCAAGGAGGTTCATGGGATTAAACTCCATCTAAATGCAAAAAAAAATATTTTTTTAAAAATATTTTATGTACAAGATTTTATAACAAATTAAAACCAAGGATTATACAAGTTCAGAGTTCAACAACTAATTAGAATTAATATTTCAATAAATAATTCAACTCGCTTGTCAATTTTTCAAAAAAAATTCATCTCGCTTATCTAAAAAATTTGACCCCATGTTCAAGAATGTTTAACCAATAGGATGAAGATCTTTGAAGTGCCCAGGGGCCTATGGGAACACCTACTCTGCTGCCCAAGAAAATTTTCAATATGAGGTGCCCTTTCATCTAACCTACCTATGGTAACACCCATTCTCCTGCCCAAGAAAAGTTTCAAATACGACCATGGGTGCCCTTTGAACATCCTTACCTTGGGAAACACCTAATCTGCTGCCCAAGAGAAATTTTGTTCAGCAAATTTCCAGCTCTTGAGAAGGAAAGGGGGAAAACCCTTAATTGTGCAATTGAGGTTGTTGGCTTGGGTGGCTCTCAGTGTTTTTCTTTTGCATGAAATTTCACTATTTTTTGACAAAGAAATTGGGAAGATTTTGAATTTTTTTTTTTTAGTGTTAATTTGACTTATTTTCTGACTTTTTGGTTAAATTTTTCCAGAATTTTGATATCAAAAAATGAAAAAATAATCGCTTGTGCCTCTTAACCCTATACGAGTGTTACCATAGGGTAACATATAGTTGGCCAACCATCCTTTACCCAGAAGTCTGAAGGCTTCTCCACCATGGGTAAATGTGGCGACTTGTATTATTTGAGGTTTATAAGTTTATGGGTTTAGGGTTTAGGATGTAAAGACCTCCTCGGATTTTTCTAGTGTATTTAGAGTGGCTCCAGCATTTTGTCTTTGTGGCCTTCCCCTTGTCTTCTTTTTTTCCTTGCAATGGAGTTGGGTAGGTTTTACACCATCATAAAACTTGTGATATTTCTAGCCTTGGCTGGATGGGTTATATAAGGATATATAATAGCATGTAGCTAGTGTTATATGTTCTATGGGATATGGTTGGACATGATGGGTTATATAAGGATATATAATAGCATGTAGCTAGTGTTATATGTTCTATGGGATATGGTTGGACATGAGCATTGTAATGGGTGGAAAAAGCCAAAGCCATTACATAGGTGGTAACATATTCTACTAGGGCTTGTTGCCAAGTGTAATTGGTACTTGCCCCACCTAAGCCTAGTTTCTAGGCTCTATTAGTAGTTGCAATGAAATGGTGCAAGTTTTGGATGAAGTTGAGATCACTTGAGTGTGAAATTGGGTTCTAACACTCGCAAATTCACACAAGATATTTTTGGGTGTCAAAAAGACCTTGAAAAGGAAACTGACTTTGTTTGGTTTTTTTTTGGCCAATCACAATGATTATAGTTTACATGTGACATTTATGTGTTCCTTTAGTGTATATTATCTTATGTTTGTTATTTATTGATGATGGAAAACATTTAACACTAAATTTGGATGTGGAAATTAGTAATATTACCCCAAATACAATGCATAGTATTGAATTAAATTTTTTTGAATAATATTTGAATAAGATTCCAAAATCTTTTATTAATGCCCAATTATTTGTATTTGTTCAATAATCCTTGAAAGTTGGGGGAAATGCCACTATTGATTGATTATTGAAAAGCCACTAGGTTATAATTCAAGTATTGATAACCTATTAGTCAAATTTTGATTTTTTTGAAAACCAATAGATAACCCATCCACTTAATACATATCATTCCAAGAACTTTAAAAACTCTTATGGGTCAAACGCTGAAATATCAAATTTTAATGACCTACCTACATTATTGGAATTTTATTCAGGTATGTCATCAATTTTAAAATTTTATACATCCTCGTGATAAAAAATCATTAAAAAATCCCTATAATCTACCTTACCTAAGCAATATAATTGGTCATTCCCAAGGCAAGTTTTAAAATTTGACCTTTATCCATAATTGATGATTATTACTTGAAAATAACTAAATAAATTGTTAATAGGGGTATTTCTTTCATGATGAAATTGGTAAATGATGGGTTTAAATTTTCAAAAAAAATAATAATATTCATACCATGTGTGGGCCAAAAAAAATTTAAAAGCCTACCTAACCAATTATGAAAAAAACAAAAAAAAAAAGTTGCCAACATTGGTAAATACCTTGATTTCTTAAAACAAATGCAATTTTCTATCATTAACTTTTACATTAAATAATTGAATGGTTATTTCAATAACATGTTTATAGATTAAGACAATATTAAGGGAAAAGATGAAATAGAAAACTATATGTGTTAAAGTAACAACAAATCATGATGAAATTGTATTTGTATTATAATTGAGAAGGGTTTGGGCCTAGGTAGTAAAGTATACAAAAAAATAGTTATATCTAAGGTAGTCAAAAAATAGTCCAGTTTTTAACACAAGTAAAAAAAAGTAGATTGAAAATAATTTTAAATAACAAAATAAACATATGGTGTATAATGAGGTGATTATAAAATTTGAGAAACTTTGGCACAATAAAATAGAGAACAAGTATGTTTGAAAATGAATGCTCAAATTGAATTTAAACCTACTTTTTCATTAGAAGTTTGATGTATTCTACTATAATGTTTAAATGTTGAGAACTTATAATTACATTTTAAAGTTACATTGTGTTGAAAATGGAGAATATTAAATAATTCATCTATTTTCACCTACTTGTACAAGTTTGGACAACCAAAAAAAATAGAAAAAAATCTAGTTATTAAAAAAAACTCTTCTTGAATGCATATTAGATATGTGATTAATAGATGATAAAATTAAAAATTATCCTCATGTTAATTATTAAATAAAAAAACATTTCTACTTTCAATACATTAAAACTTGTTTATGATTACTTTTTTTTTTGTGACAAAAATCAAAAATTATTTATTTTACCATGTTTCACCTACTTATGAGAATTAAATTTCAATTAAATCCTTACTAACATATAGGTAGATTACACAACTAAATTCTCATGAAACACCCACACACACCATACAAAACACTTTAAAAGTATAAGAGATGAAATTTATAAACTTTTGGGCTAAAATCACCCACATGATGTTGGGATTTTATGTTTTGGTTTTTATATAAACTACATCCAATGGGGAACTCATCAAATGCAATTAAAAAAATTTACTTTATGGGGATTGTTCACCAAAACCACATATGTTTGTCCTTGTGAACATTTTCATGATCAAAATTACACATAAATTTATTATACCATAGGTTCATTGCGCGAAAAGTTTACTTTGAGGTTTAACACAAAATAAAAGTATAAAATCATAGTCAAAATAACACATAACTTTATTATGACATAGGTTCATCACAAAAAGGTTTATCCCAAAACTTAACACAAAATAACAACATGAAATCATGAAAGAAAATGATTTAAAAACGTCACCCACAACCCCTTAAATATTTGGGGGAAAAAATGAATGAATTATCAACCCTAATCATTTACATTTATTCAATATTTTGATTCATCAATTACAAACCACCAATATTATGCCATATACTAATTTTCAAAAATATTATCTTCCTATTAATGAATCATTAAATTATTTGAAATTTATTTCTTAGGATTTAATAAAGTTCACATAATTGACTTTCAATTATGCCTCATCCAAAATAGATATTTACATAATTCATGAGTCCAAGTTTAAGTCCTTAATCAAAAGATTCTCAAGATAAACCTCATAAGTTGTATTATTTGTTTCCTATATTTACCCTTGTTAATTAATTAACGATGACCTTGCAATAATTGTGCAACTTAGAGAGGCCTCAAAACTTGCATAGCAATCCTTGAAAATCTTAATGATTTGAGTTGAGGCAATACTAACCTTATCCCAATTTATACCAATCTCAATACCAAGTATATAGTCAAGTATTATACCGGCCAAAAATTAGTCTCTTTAACCATTTTTAATCAACCACATTTTTTAAGCCAAAAACCACATGATGTTTTGGAAAAACTAAATTATTCTAAATTGAATCAATTTAGTGATATACTCACAAACAACATTTAATATATAGGTCAAATTGCACTAAAAAAAAATGGTTAAGTCATAACTATGGATAATTTAATGGAAATGGAAAAAGGAATAATCAACATGAAACACATTTAAAAACTCTAGTTGATCGAATTTTCCTTGTCTTATTTTTTATTTTTTTTCGGTTCCAATATGGAGGCTTGTGATAATCTTCAAAGTTTTACAATGTATTTTACCTTGTATTTTTCTTTGCATATTTATCAAGACATTGTTTATGTACACAACATGTTCATAAATCTCTTGTGTTTTGTCTTCTTTCCCAATCCACGTGACATGATCACACTTAGTGGCCACATGTTCTTCACTCATTCAAAAACATGCCCAAAAACAAACCTTTTGTAAGGGTAACTTGTGGGTCCCAATGGAGATTCAAGTGCATTCATGATGATGGCCATGTTCATTTGCTATATCTTTTACAATCTATATAGGTAACATCCAAGGTTGGTTTTTGTTAATAAATAAATAAATAAATAAATGAAAAAAATGAATTTATGAATTATTTTTACTTGGTTGCGTGTACACATTTTACCAAAATGAAACACCTAGATGACCCATATATACTTTACTTGAGTTACAAGAAAACTTCACACAAAAAAAAATGCTTCATAACTTTCGGTGGTAAGAAATTACAAATACCAATATAATTTCTTCATATAACTTTCGTGTTAAAACTTCTTCTACTTTGTGGATTGCCTTGAAGCACAATAGCTACAGATTTTGAAAGTAGTATTATGAAGCAAATTACATCAGTGGTGGGAATTGTTGGAAAGGCTTGCAAATTATCTTACATGTCTACTAGATACACAAGAACAACAACTAGAAAGACTGGCTGCTGGACAATTATAACCTACCCGGAATCTGGATCAGTTGTAGAAGTGTGCTGCTGGTTGCAGGAATTGCCATCTGTTGGCAACTAGGATCTCAAACGGGTTGCCTGCAGATTGCCTTTCCTTTGAAAATCATGAGTTTGCACGGCCATTAGGTAGCTAGTAAGAGCAAACCCATCCTTAAATGATTTGGTCCCAGCCTGCAGAACAAGAGCAAATGCAATGAGACTTTTATGTTCCATTTCACTACAAAGAGTTAAAAAAACAAAAGATTCCAGTCAAGAGAAAGAAATCTGCTTGGAAAGCAAAATCTGTGAGCAATTGAAAGACCTGGCACTTACTTCTCTGCAAACTGTGGTTTAACTGGAATATCAAGCACATGATTGGTATGCCACATCCTTCTAGCTGACTCACAAGTATTCACTTAAAAATTTGAATGGAGATTTTAAGAGCTTGCATTGTTTTTAACCTTTGGTACTGTGTGTAGATGGGCTGATGTTGAATCCTCATCCCAGACTTTTCTAGCTAATCTGTGACAAAAATCAGCCTTAGAATCATCGAAATAGTTAGATGTTAGATTTACAGTTCTCCCTAGAGCTTGAGAAATGGATTTGGGATCAATGGACAATGTATAATCCATTTCCAGATGACTGTCTTCCAAAGGCCTTGCCCATTCTAATCTCATCTCACAGAAATGGCAGCCCAAAATGTTGCTCTATGGAACCAAAGTTGAATTCTCCTTCAACAACTTGGCAAAAAACAAAAGTAAGCAGCAACTTCAGAAACAAGTCTGTTCTCAACACGAACAATATCTGCCACATGTTTTTCACCTGAAAAACCAGAGTTGACTGTTCTCCATGTAAGTAATTAGTGGTGGAATTAGATAACTACCTACAGTTGACTTTCATCTTGAGTCAGTGGCACCACAACTCTCTCTCTCTCTCTCTATCTCTTTGCCCCTAGTCACAGAATTCTGGATAAGAAATTACATAATCTACCATAATCAGTTTCTACATGAATGGAACATTGACTGTACAGAGCAACACAATGCTATTATTCTGCATAATTCATGGATCCTCGATATGCTCCATAACCTGCTTCAGAAGCTCATCTGAATCAAACTGGCCAATGTTCAGCATCTTGCGAAGATCAGTAAGGAGAAAATGCTGGGAGAAGGTGAGTGTGTCACTCTGTGCATGGAATGCAGCTAAAACTCCTTGATAGGCCTTTCGCTGCAACTGTTGAAGCTTCCAACTACCTGGAGTCTTGACTTCCCTCAAAACCCCAGGTGTTGACGGTGAGGGAATGGGAAAGCTTAAGTCGGTGGTACTTGCCATGGCAACATGGAGATTTGACACACTGTAGGGTGTACTGTGCACAGGAGATGGCCAGGAAGGCTCCTGTGGCAAATGCTTAGCACTAACAGGTGAGGGCTGCCAGAAAGGTTCTACAATCTTTTCCCTCATATACAGGCATTTTGCAGTTGTGTTTTGCTTCAATCTTATGCTATTGTGAGCTTGTTGAGATTTTCTTGCTGGGGCTCTCCTCGCCATTTTCTGATGCCTTTTGGATCCCTTGGTGCCCAAAACCTCCTCTGACTCTGGAGACTTATACAACAATGAAGAACTTCCCTCCGTCTCATGGGATGATGGTGTGTTGCATTCTGGGATCACCTCCACAGTTTTGAAGATTGCTTCCCCATCACTCTGTCATGGAAAACAGGATTCATTCAGCAGTTGAGGGATAAACTGCTGCTCTAGGACATGAGCAAATTACATGAGGAGGAGATTGAGATTGCTTAAAACCCAACCCAACCCAACTGAGAACAACATCCAAGCTCACACTGATGATGGCCTTCTGATGTAATTCAACTGATATCAATTGGGACATCAACTGTGCACATGGCAATAAATCTTGTTTAACTCAACTGCAGACATGGCAACAATCTTGTTCAACTCTACCAAAACAAAAAGTTGTGATTGTTCTTGACTCCTTTCCTTGTTGCAGTGAGCGAGTGAGCCTCTGTTGAAAAAAAAATCGAGCCCTAAAACAAAGTGCAGATGGTTCATTGCAACAGTAGGTGATGCAATAACATTACAATACAAGGAGAAACTCATCACATGATACACAGAGTTCTTTCAGCAAGCCCAACAAAAACCACAATGGATGGATCTCAAGGGAAGGACTACCCTCAAAAAATGCAGCTGAGAATACACTGAAATTCTCCAGATGCCTACAGTCTTGACAGAGCAAAACGGCTTCTGGAAACTCTCGGCAGGAATGCTGGCCCAAGAACGGCAGCCACTGTAGACTCCTGTGATGATCGGTGCCTGCAACATGCTATGAAGGAAGAAGACATACCGTTAGAGGAGTATGGATTTGCCAAACGAACTCTCCTCGCTGGTCCGCCGATTTGATCCAATCTTGGCGGGTGCGGATCTTGGAGGCGTCGATCACCAACTCCTCCATACTCTCGCGGAAGTACACCAAATACTCGTTCTTGCAAGGAAGGTAACGTTGGATGATTCCCGCCCACCAGCAATGGCAATGATAGACCTCCACCGCGTCTTTGTTCAGCCACCTTGTGACGTTCAAGCTCGGCGGAACCGGCCGCAGCTGCCAATTGCTCACCGTCTCCTGCAACGGTTTCGACTCGTCGTTCTCGTCCACGAACTCCTCGTACTGCACTTTGCACTCCCCTTTGAATGTCTTGAGAATTCGCGCCCCGAACCAGGATCCTAGAAACCCGTCCTCCACTCCTTTCACTTCCACTCTTATCCCTTCACTCGGCCACATGGCTCTCTCTCTCTGTGTCTCTCTCTGCCTGCTCTTTCCTTGGCCAGAACTCGCTACTTTCTCCTCCGTTTTGAGCTTCTTGGCAGTTTCATTAGCATCACATCAGATCTCTCTTTGCCCTAACCTCTCTCTTGTTCCTCACTACTGTCACTACGGTACTTGTGCTTCTGGAATGTCAACAGCACAACTACAACTGCCGACTGCAAATACTTACCCAATCATAATCTCAGAACTCTCATGCTCTGCTTCTCTCCATCTCTCTACTTCCTTCCTTCCTTCCTTCCTACTGTCAATACGGTCATCGTGCTTCCGAAATATCAACAGCACAATTGCAATTGCCGACTTTAGATCGTTCCTCTTCTGAGTGTCACGTTGTCATTCGACGGTCGGCATTCTGCACAGATGAACTTGGAGTTGCTGAATTCATGCAAGATTAAAGCTACTATGTACTCCATCGCTGCGAATTTCTCGAGCAGTTGCACCACGCACTCGACAGCGTAGGAAAAAAAACCGGCTTCTAAGCTCCATCGTCACCTTCAAACTCTGGTAACAAAATAAAAGCAGAAACGAAACTGGATATAAACACAAAAGACAGAGAATCCAGTGTTCCTTGCTTCTCTCCTTCCTTTTCTGCTGCTCCTCAAAAGCGAAGAGTCATCATCATAACCTCCAAGATCAAAAACTTGTGCCATCTCTCTTGCACCATTCTTCACTCAATTGCAAAACATCTGCATCACCACCGCCTTCCCTACTACTACTACCTCCGGAAACAACGCAAAAACTCTGCACACACAAAACAAAACAAAACACCATGCCGAACTTCCTTCTCACAAGCAGGAGAAAAACCGAAAAAAAAAACACACACACACACACACACACACAAAGCGAAGAAGAAGAGGAAAACAACAACGACAACAAAAATAGAAAAAAGAAACACAGCAATACAATACACGACAAACCGGCGAGCGAGAGAGCGAGCGAGCACGACGAGAGCTTGGAAAGAAACACAGATCCCGAGCAATCCCGCATGTCCAAACTGTTGATTAAGAAAGTCTCGTAATTAACTAACGCTAATCTTTCTCTTAATCCGGTACAGAGCACAGTGTCCAAACCGTTGATTAAGGAAATCTCGTAATTAACCCTAACACTAACTTTATCTTAATCAGGTACTTAGCACAGTCTTCAAGTTGTTGATTGAGGAAGTCTCGTGATTAACCAACGCTAATCTTTCTGTTAATCAGTTACCTACTTAGCACACTCTCCAAACTGTTGATTAAGGAAGTCTCGTAATTAACCAACGTTAATCTTTCCTTTTAATTACGTACATAGGACAGTCTCCAAACTGTTGATTAATGAAGTGTCGTAATTAACTAACGCTAATCTTCTCTTATTAACTAGGTACGCTAAGTATATCTAGCCAATTCTGGCGATATTCAAAATATGAAAGTAGAAAATCGTAAGCACTCTTTTCATGCTGTGGGCAATAGTAGAGATGTTTTGGTGATTTTTTTTCCTTTTATTTGGCGATTTTCTTTAAGAGGAAATTTGTGAAACCTTTCTTTTCAGAAAAAATTCTCAAAATGGCAAACTTTTGCCAGAAAACAAATCACTTAAACTTGGTGATCATCCACAAGAGGACTTAGCCAAATTTGGCTAACCTGTTAGAGAGGAAAGCAAAAAAGGTTTTAGAATCATGCGATAATTGGCAACCTTCTACAACTTTTTTTTTAAATATGGCGATTTCAAAAAAAAATTCTGTTTATTGCACCATTCTTTTTCCCCAAAAAAACCTTTCTACTCATATCATAAGGGACTTTGGTTGCAAAATTTCAGCCCAAAAGAATTCACCTAGTTTCAATAGCCAAAAGTGAGGAAAACAAAAGTAAAAATTTCCAGATTTTCATACTTGGTTTTCAATGTGTAGCCATGAATATATGAGACCAATTTTAAAAATTTGTACTTCATATTTGGCTTATAACCAGATTTGGCTAAATAAAACTCCTGAAAAAAAAAAACCCATTGTCATACATTATAGCCCTGTGCAGCATTTTTATTTATGTGAAAGAAATAAAAAATTAAAAGGCAATATTCTGTCACAATATTCCTTTTTTTAATTTAAAAATCCATCAAATTTCAAAAACATTTTGTTACATTTGGACGTTGATTTTAGATTCGTATCATTTTCCAAAATAGTTTTTAAAATAGTATTCAGACTTTTTAATTTAACCTTTAGCCATTTAATGGCTAAATCCCTCATCGGGTTGGCATGTCCAAACTGTGGATTAAGGATGTCTCGGAATTAATTAATTAATTAATTAATGTTAATCTTTCTGTTAATTACATACACAGTAGTAAGTAAGGTTCTAATCAGCTCTTTTAATCATAAAGCGCACTTTAATTCCTTCATTCAGTTTGCCTCTTCATCCATATATTTCATCCCTTTTCGCCATTTTCTCTTTTTTCATTTGATATGGGATTGTGGGGGGGGGGGGGGCCAGGGGGGGGGGGGGGGGGGGGGTGTTTTGTTCCCTTCGGAGGGAGTTTTATT
>Ga0116229_10012845_pt1 | contig 11968 bp, 7 predicted proteins | sample S1TSphgellanicum_3_FD_87313 | JGI IMG/M metagenome (GOLD analysis project Ga0116229, IMG submission 87313) | Host-associated microbial communities from peat moss isolated from Minnesota, USA - S1T2_Fc - Sphagnum magellanicum MG | ecosystem: Host-associated > Plants > Peat moss > Unclassified... | reverse complement strand
CTGCCCGTCGGCGTGGCACAGACGCGTCCTGGCTCTATCATGGCGGCGGCCGATCGTTTCGACATTCGCGTTTATGGCGGTGGCGGACATGCGGCTCAGCCTCACCTTTCTCCTGATACTATGCTGGCGACCAGCGAACTGGTGGTTCAGCTTAATACCGTTGTTTCCCGCTGCATCGATCCGACCGACCCAGCGTTATTGACCGTCACGCAGGTACACGGGGGATTCTCGCACAACATGATCCCCGCCGAGGCGACCATCACCGGCACGGTACGCAGTTTCGACCTTCGTGCACAGGATATTATCGAAGCCAGCCTGCGTCGTATTGCGGAACATGTTCCTGCGGCCCACGGCCTCGATGCCGAGGTGAAGTATCACCGCTATTATCCGGCGACAATCAATAGCGAAGCCGAAGCCGAGGTGGCGTTACGCGCGGCGAAAAATGCCGGACTACAGGCCAGCGTCGCGCCAAAACCGGCGCTAACGTCTGAAGACTTTTCGTTTATGTTGCAGGAAAAACCCGGCGCCTATCTGTGGCTCGGACAGGGCGACGGCAGCCCTAAACCGCTGGCACCGCTGCATCATCCAAGATATGACTTCAATGACGATATCATTCCGGTGGGGGTGAGGTGGTTTGTAGAGGTTGTATTAAGTCAGCTAATACCTGACTCGCCGGGCAGCCGCCCAATAAATCCGTCGATTTCTTCTTAAATTTGCAATTAAAAAACCATTTGCGATTAAAGAAAACAACTGCCTTTTAACGCCCAATTACCGCATGATATTTTTTCTGAACCGCCATTACGGCACGAAATAAACGCATAGATTGAGATACTGAATCAAATTCTGACAGCGCCCGAATTAACCGGATGAGGTAATGCTATGCACAATGTATTATATACACTGCCCGTAATTGAAGATGATACTGACTGGCTTGCGCTTCGCCAACAGCACGTTCCGCGTGGGGTGGTAACCGCACACAGCCTGGTTATCGCGAAAGCGAAAGGCTCAGAAGTGTGGAGCGATGACGGTCGTCGTTACCTCGATTTTGTTGGCGGCATCGGCGTATTAAACGTTGGACACAATCATCCTGAAGTGGTTAAGGCCGTTCAGCGTCAACTGGAAAATGTCTCCCACGCCTGTTTTCAGGTCGTCGCCTATCCTCCCTATATTGAATTGGCAAAACGTTTGAATAAAGTGGTTGGAAAGGGGGAGCATTATAAATCAGTACTCTTTACTTCCGGCGCTGAGGCCGTTGAAAATGCGGTTAAAATTGCGCGTTCTTATACTAATCGTTCCGGCGTTATTGTCTTTGACGGCGCTTTCCACGGGCGCACATTATTAGGCTGTGCGCTGACCGGAATGAGCCAACCTTATAAACAAAACTTCGGGCCTTTCCCCGGTGATATATATCGTATTCCTTATCCGAATGCATTCCACGGTATTACGCCCGAGGACTCTCTGAAGGCCCTCGATACCCTTTTCGCCACGCAAACTCTGCCAGAGCGCGTCGCGGCTATCCTGATTGAGCCGGTTCAGGGCGATGGTGGATTCTTGCCAGCGCCTAAGGCCTTTATGCAGGCACTGCGTGACCTGACCCAAAAACACGGCATTCTGCTGGTCTGTGATGAAGTGCAGACAGGCTTTGGTCGCACCGGCAAGATGTTTGGCTTCCAGCATTCTGACATCACGCCAGACTTGATAACCGTGGCGAAGAGCCTCGGCGGCGGCTTGCCTATTTCGGGCGTCGTGGGTAAAGCAGAAATCATGGATTCTCCAACGCCGGGCGGGTTGGGAGGCACTTACGGCGGTAATGCGCTGTCCTGTGCGGCGGCACTGGCGGTGCTAGACGTGCTCGAAAACGAGCGTTTACTCGAGCGTTCGGTGAAGCTGGGCCAACAGCTTGAAACGCGCCTGCGCCAGCTGGCAGAGAAGTATGCCTGCATCGGTGAGGTGCGCGGCGTGGGCTTTATGCAGGCGGTCGAAATCGTCGATTACGATACCGGCAAACCGGATGCGGCGCTGACCGAGAAAATTCTCAGCTGTGCCTGCGACGCTGGGCTGTTGCTGATTAAGTGCGGTCTGTATCGCAACACCATTCGCTTCCTGGCGCCTTTAGTGACCACCGATGCTCAGCTGGAGGAGGCAATGCACATCTTTGATATCGCGCTGGCACGAGGAACGGGCCGTTTGGATTAATTTTTCTCCAGATATTTCATAGACTTTTATTACAAAGCGGAGGCAAAAACTCTCTGCGCCTGGCGCTGGTATTTCACTGCAAAAGCATGGTATATCCTATTCATGGCTTTTATGTGAATTCAGGGTCGAATCAGGTGCAGAGGGAAATCTGCTCTTTATTCCCGGTCGACGCTCAAGAAGACAGTGAGGTGCTATGAACGGCTTTTTAAAACTTGATCGCATCGACATCAATATACTGGTTCAACTGCAAAAAGATGGGCGCATTAGCAACGTCAACCTTGCGGATGCCGTCGGTTTGTCGCCTAGCCCTTGCCTCCAGCGGGTTAAACGCCTCGAAAGTGCAGGGTATATCACCGGTTATGAGGCTCACGTCAACCTGCCTAAAATCACCGACTCGGTGACGGTGTTTACTGAAGTGACGCTACAGGGGCATCGCCGTGAAGAGTTCTCCCGGTTTGAAAACTGCATCCGCGAATATGACGAACTGATTGAATGCCACCTGATAACCGGCGGCTATGACTATCTGCTGCGTTTCATCACTCGCAGCATTGAACACTATCAGGAAGTGATAGAATCTTTACTGGATAAGAATATTGGTATCGATAAGTATTTTAGCTATATCGTTATAAAATCCCCGATTATCAAAAGCAGCGTCCCACTGCGCACGTTGCTTACCCAACAGATGCAAAACACCAATTAATCTCATCTTTTTCCAATAGCACTCGACGCTAAAATAGCGCCGGGTGCTATTATTTCAGTCTGATGCTCATTTTTTTACAATTTTGTGGTTTATTTTCGTTTTGTGATCGACAGCATTCTTGATTGCAGCGCAATAAACGAATAAGGTTTGTCCTATGGGCCTTATTTATGTATGGCTAAACAAATTCTCAACCCCGATCAATCCTCAGAGAGGGAGAAGACACTAATAAAGTTATGGCAAGGTTAATGAGCGGAGGTATTGGATGGTGTTAACCCGAGATTTTCTGCGTAACGCAGACTGCAAAACAGCATTCGGCAGCATTGACGAGTCAATCTTATTGACCGCAGAGCAACGCTCGGCCTCGCTTGACTGTGCTCTGGCGAAAAGACCGGATAAAAGCCCGGTGTGGATCTTCGGCTACGGCTCGCTGATGTGGAATCCTATTTTCGATTCCGAAGAGTCATGTCCTGCAACGCTCAATGGTTATCATCGTGCCTTTTGCCTGCGCTTGACCGCAGGGCGTGGATCTCATGCTCAGCCCGGCCGTATGCTGGCGCTGACCGAAGGCGGCAAAACAACGGGTCTTGCGTTCAGACTGCCGGAAGACAAGCTGCGTGAGGATCTTGAACTGCTGTGGAAGCGCGAGATGCTTACCGGCAGCTACTGTCCGACCTGGTGTGAGCTTGAGTTGGCCGACGGGAGAACCGTCACGGCGTTGGTGTTTATCATGAACCCGCAGCATCCGTCGTTCGAGTCAGATACGCGTTATGAGGTGATTGCGCCTCTGATTGCCAAGGCCAGCGGTCCACTCGGGACCAATGCGCAATATCTATTTGCGCTGGAGAAAGAGCTGAAGACCTACGGCATGAACGATGACTGCATGAGCGAACTGGTTAATCAGGTAAGAATGTTATTAGGTATCTCGACAAATCCCACCACGGACATTCAGCTCATTTAGATAAGCCATCGGGTATAATGTGTATCCAACCCTTATTCGCTCACCCGCAAACGCCCGAAATACCCTAAGGTTTTCGGGCTTTTTTATAAATGTTTTCCGGTGTAAGGGTTAACCGTAGCGTGGAGTAGAACTTCTTCGGTGAGCCGGTGCTGGGGGCGCGCATCAATGTTAGCGCCACGCTGACGGATCCGGAGATGACCCAGACCCGAAGCGGGGACGGGAGGGGCATGACACAGGCCGACCCGCGTGAGTTTAATTTTTCTACGACCTACGATTTCTAATATAGCCTTCACTGCGGTGTTAATTCACTGTGGTTTTTATTATTCTTTCATTATTCGCTTATTTAAATAAACTTTACTTTCCTATTGCATCACGCCCAGCATTACCCTTTTTATCTGCCAAATGGTTGCTTTGTATCTTGTGCTGGTATAACCGCCATTACATAATGATATCGTAAGTTAATAATGCCTTATAAGCACTCAGCTATTACCGGAAAAACGCAGTGAGTGCATAAAACCAAAGTTCATTAATGGGTAAGTCATCATTTAATTAATTTGGAAATAAATGCCATGAGCGATTTTTCAATATTACCGAACCCCGGCACATCAATCATTTCTTCATCATCAATGCCAATGTCGAGGCCCGACCCTCAGTCATTTTTAAACAATATTACCCACGTCAGTCAAAGCACGGAGGTCACCTGTTCACAGGGCCCTGCCTGCTTGCCTTCATCGAGAAAGTCAAAGATTGGTAATGAACAAACCACCTTTATAAATAACCTTATTCAACAATCAGGATGTGCTAATAACGTCGTTGAGGCCGCACGCGTCTGGCTAGATAATAAGCAAGAACTTGAAGCGTTACACATCTCAAGAGGTACTCTGGCAGAGCTTTGTAGCGTGCCACAAAAGGAATTATTCGCCCGTATCGGCAAGCTTGCCGTGCTGTCAAAGCTCGCGAAAATCAAACTTTCAGATGAACAACAGAGCATGATCACCAGGATCAGTGACGCCACAGGATGCAGGAGGAACCGGGCTCTCACCTCCGTTGCATGGGAGAAAAATAAAACCCAGTTGTTAAATAATAATATAGACGTGAAATTATTTGCCAGCAGGTGCGATGTTAACCCTCTGTCACTGGTGTGTTATATTTCTCAAAAAAAAGGTGCTGGAGGCGGCTTGATAGCAATATCAGGCAACAGGTAGATAAACTCATTAATACTGCCGGGTGTAAAGGCGTCCCTAGCTTGGCTTCCGAGGTGTGGTATGAAAATAAAAAGACCTTAAAACAACTTGGGGTATCGAATATGGTATTTTGCTTTCGCTGTGGTGTGAAGACGCTTGCTATTAATACCGACCTGAGCATGCTTAATTATGTACCGCCGTCAAAAGAACCTGATTTCACGCCGCAACAGCGAGCACAGGTCGACAAGATTATTGAGGCGACTTCTTGCCTGAGCAATCCGGTGCTGGCGGCAAATCCCTGGGTTAAAAATCTGCAGCTGATGTCCGAGATGAACATTCGGCAGGAAGCCTTCGCTAACGCCAGTAGAGTCAATGCCACAGACCTGTTCATTAAAATACAAAAAGAGCGGGCACGCACCCGAGCATTGACAGAAACGCAACACGCGCTGCTGAACCGTATTGCCGTTAAAACCCGCTGCTGGCATTCCTCTACTAAAAGTGCCTGCGCCTGGCTGGATAATGAGCAATCTATTATTAAAGAAGATATTTGGCCGATAAATTTTGCCGAATTCTGTGGGATCAATTTAGACACATTTGGCTGGAGGATTGCCCGTGAAAGACGCGACAGAGTCATTCCTACCTCGGCGCAGCTAAGAGTTACAGAAGAAATAATACTCGCTGAGAACTCTGGAGGTAAGCCGTTAGAGACGGCCCAGGCCTGGGATAAAAATAAAAAAAGTCTGCTCGACGCCGGATTGACAGCCTGGCAATTTGAATATGCCAGTAAGGTCTGTTCCGGCACCATTTCATCACGGATTAGCTGTGTTTATAGGCCGCGAAAGAAAGGCCAGAAAACCCCGCAGTGGCGTTTACTACATGAAAAACGCCTGCAGGAACAGCAGCAAGTGATGGATGCCATCATTCTGAGCTCGAATTGCAGAAAAAACCTCAACAAAAGCACGCTTGCCTGGATAGAAAACCAACAAAATTTAGCGGATCTAAAGATAAGCAAAGTGCAATTTTCCCGCCGCTGCAATATTAATCCACAGTCATTGACCTCCTCGGTCAGTCGATTAAGAAAAAACAATGGCAGTTGCCCACCCCGGTCCGCTCAATATCTTCCCCCTGTGCCGCCGACGGGCATAAAAACGGGACTCGCCGCCGTTCGCGCTCAACTCGGGCGGGTCGACAGGCCCTCAATTAACAACTCACTGCCTATCCTTCGCCACCCTGATAATCCTCAGCACAGTTTGACGCTTGAAACGCTGGGCCTAGATGTGAATGCCAATGTCTCACAAATCAGGGTGACCCATTGGGGTAGCATGGAGCAAGTGTTTGCACGGTTACCCATTCTGGGACACCTGAAATTGAAATCTAGACTTTTCATAGAATTACATCGACAGCTGTTGGATGAAAGAGGGCAGAGCAAGCCTATGAGTACGCTGATGAGCAATGCCGGAGAGCATCGTCTTGCTAACGGGGAGGACGGAATTATTAATCTGGATACGGGGGTGGTTAACCCCGGCCCAGCACCGGTGCCCATCAATACGGTATTGGGATTTTACGCGGGTTTACTGCTCGATAGTGCTACTTCACAGAAAAGGGTGCGTCAAACAGGAGCGGCAGAATTGAGCACTGATGCCTTTCAGGGCGGCAATATCTTACGCAATATCAACACCGGTAGATTGCCCGGGGAGCCGCCGCTGGCCGAAAATAATGTCGCCGCCGTTCAGGTTAATTCGCGGCTTATAGCCTACATCACTACGCGTGATATTGCGGCGGGTGAAGAATACTTCGTTGATTATGGTGTCCATTACAACCCTCTGTTTGGCATCGAAAAGGCCAGGCAGAAACAGCTCGCCGCCGGACGTCTTTAATTAATCTGGGAATAAACGCCATGAGCGATTTTTCAATATTATCGAACCCCGGCACATCAATCATTTCTTCATCTTTAATGCCACTGTCGAGGCCCGATCCACAATCATTTTTAAACAATATTACCCGCGTTAGCCAAAGTACTGAGGTCACCAGTTCACAGGGGCATGACGGTTGGCTTTCCTCTGGAAAGCGAAAGTTCGGTAATGACCAAATCAGTTTTGTAAATAACCTCATTAAACAATCAGGATGTAACAAAAGCGCAATCAAGGTTGCGCGCGTCTGGTTGGATAATCAGCAAAAACTTGAGGAATTACGTATCTCGAGAAGTTCGCTGGCAGAACTTAGTGGGGTAAAAAAGAAGACGCTTTACGCTAATATTTCTCAACTTGCCATTGATTCACGGCTGATGGAATTCCCACTCTCAGAGGAACAACAGAGCCTTATCGACAGTATTATTGACGCCACAGGATGCAGGGGGAACCTGAATCTAATCGAGGGTGCCTGGGAGAAAAATAAAGCCCAGTTGTTAGATAATAATATAGAGGTGCGATTATTTGCCAGCAGGTGCGACATTGACCCTTATTCACTGGTCTCTTTTATTTCTGAAAAAAAAGGGGTTGGAATCGGCTTAATAGCAATATTAAGGCTCAAGTAGATGAACTCATTAAAACCGCCGGGTGTGAAGGGATCGCTGACCTGGCTTCCGAGGTTTGGTACGCAAATAAAAAGTTGTTCACGCAGCTTGGAGTATCGAATAGGGTATTTTGCCATCGCTGTGGTGTGAAGACCCATGCTATCAATACTGACTTGAACATGCTTGATTATGTGCCATCGTCAAAAGAGCCTGGTTTCACGCCACATCAGCAAGAGCAGATCGACAAAATTATTAAGGCGACTTCATGCCTGAGAAGTCCTGCGCTGGCGGCTTACGCCTGGGTTGATAATCAGCGGCTGATGTCAGAGATGAACATCGGGCAGGAAGCCTTCGCTAACGCCTGTAAAGTGAATGCCCGACACCTGTTCATTAAGATACAAAAAGAGCGGGAGCACACCCGGTCACTGACAGAAACGCAACGAAAGTTGCTTAACAGCATAGCCGTTAAAACCGGCTGCCGGGACTCATCCGCTAAAAGTGCCTGTGCCTGGCTGGATAATCAGCCATCATTTAAGAAAGAAGAGATCCTGCAGACAAGTTTTGCCTATTTCTGTGGGATCACTTTAAAGGCACTTAGCTTGAGTGTTGGCCGGGAACACCAGGCCAGAAAAGACCTTACACCGACGCAGGAGAGTCTTGCAGAAGGCATAATTCTCAAAGAAAAATGCAGGGGTAAGCCGTCAGAGACCGCGCTGGCCTGGGAGAAAAATAAACAGAGTCTGCTGGGCGCCGGATTGACCGTCTGGCAGTTTGAACGCCTGTCTGGGGTCCTTATTGGCACCCTTTCATCACGGATGAGCCTTGTGTATCGGCAGCCAAATAATGCCCCTAACACTCACGAGTCGCATTTATTGCGTGAAATACGCCTGCAGGAACAGCAGGAAGTGATGGATGCCATCATTCTGAGACTGGATTGCAGAAATAAGCTGATTAATAGCAAGCTTGCCTGGGTGAATAATGAGCAAAGGTTGACCGCGTTGGGGATAAGCAAGGTGCAGTTTTCCCACCGCTGTAAGGTTAACTCACAGTCATTGACCGCGATGATCAGTAGATTAAGAAATAACTGTGACAATCGCCAGCCCCGGACAGCTCAACCTGTTATCCCCGAGTTGGCGGCGGGCATGCAAACTGGACGCGCCAGCGTTCGCGCTGAAACCAGGCTGGTCGACAGGCGCTCAATCGACAACCCATTGCCTATTCTCCGCTATCCTGATCACTCTCAGCACAGTCTGACTCCTGAAACGCTGGGGCTTGATGCCAATGCGGATGTCCCACAAATTAAGGTGACAGACTGGGGCAGCCTGGACCAGGTGTTCAGACGGTTGCCGCCTCGGGAACGCGAGAAGTTGAAATCTAAGCTTTTGATAGAATTAAATCGACAGCTGAGGGATGAAAAGGGGCAGGACGCGCGTATGAATACGTTGATGAGCAACGCCGGAGAGCCTCGTCTTGCTAACGGGGAGGACGGAATTAATAATCTGGGTATGGGGGAGGTTAACCTCGCCCCTGCGCCGGTGCCCGCCGATACCTTGCTGAGAGTAGAACCCGAGGTGCTCACCGCGACGACGACCTGCGGCGTCAATGCCTTTGAACCGCCGGCAAAAAGGCTTCGGTTCGGGTCAGTCACCGCGTTCCCTAAAAACCTTTCTTAAAAACCGCAAAACTCTCTTTGGCCATCCCGTGCCCACCTCCTGCAAATAAGCCATATTGCTTGAGGTGGGGTTAGGCAGATGAACGCTTTGTATTGCCTGAGCCCTGATGACACAGGCTTTTTGCGGCTATTATGCCCGTTTTGCTCGACATATAACCATTCTCATCACGTTATGCAAAATTTGAATAACCATAGACCTCAAATGACTTTATTGTCGCTTCATAACTGCCATACACTCCCAAAATCATTAGCAACTTCGCTAACTTAAAAGAGCGTTAATCAATGAAAAAAATAATTCCTTCAGTTCTTTTTGCAGCCATTGCTGCCTCTTTTAGCGTACAGGCGGCGACGCCAGCCAACACTTTGGTTATTGCACAATCTCTTGATGATGCGTCGAGCTTCGACCCGGCTCAAGGCTTCGAACTGACTACCGTGCAGGCATTCACCAACGTTTACCAACGTCTGGTGCAGTCTGACCCAACTAATCCTATCGATTTGAAGCCAACGCTGGCGACCTCATGGCAGGCGGGAAGTGACAACAAGAGCCTGACCTTTACCCTGGATCCGAAAGCGACCTTCGCCAGCGGTAATCCATTAACCGCCGACGACGTGGTTTTCTCACTGTCTCGCGTGGTGAAGCTGAATCTTGAACCCTCCTTCATCCTGACCCAGCTAGGCTGGAACGCAAAAAATGTCGACGGTTTCCTGACCAAGATAGACGCACAGCACGTGAAAATTAGCTGGACTGAAAACGTCAGCCCGAGCTTTGTGTTGAGTCTGCTCTCTGCGCCGGTTTCTTCGATTATTGACGCTAAACTGGTTGAGCAAAACGCCAAGGGTGACGATCTCGGCCACCAGTGGTTGAGCGACCATTCCGCAGGCAGCGGCCCTTACAAAATTCGTACCTATATTCCACATCAGGTGCTGGTGTTGCAGGCAAACCCAAGCTCGCCGGAAGGCGCGCCGAAGATCCCGACCGTGTTGATTAAAAACGTGCCTGATGCGGCCGCTCGTCGTCTGCTCATTGAGCAGGGCGATGCTGATATGGCGCGCAACCTGGGTGCGGATCAGATGGCTGGCCTGCAGGGTAAGCCGGGCGTTAAGCCGCTGGCTGTGCCATATGCATCACTGTACTTCTTGTATTTCAATACTAAAGCCTCCCCAGCGTTAGCTAACCCGGCACTTTGGGAAGCGGCTCGCTACCTGTTTGACTACGACCATATCGCCAAGGATCTGCTGAAAGGCCAGTTCCAGGTGCATCAGGCGTTCCTTCCGGACGGTTATTTGGGCGCATTGAATGACAACCCTTACAAGTTTGATCCCGCCAAGGCCAAGGCGATTCTTGATAAGGCGGGGCTGAAAAACGTAAGCTTCACCATCGCCGTGACCAACCAGCCGCCGTATCTGGATATTGCTCAGGCGTTGCAGGCCAGTTTTGCTCAGGCAGGCATCAACGTTAAGCTGGAGCCGGGCGTGAGTTCGCAGATTTCACTGAAAGTGCAGTCACACGACTTTGACGCGACGCTGTCTTCGTGGGGGCCTGACTACTTCGACCCTAACACTAACGCCTCTGCCTTTGCCTACAATCCGGAAAACGGCAGCAAGACGCTGGCGTGGCGTGCAAACTGGAGTATTCCACAGCTGAGCAAGCAGACGCTTGCTGCGACGGCCGAAAACGACAAGGCTAAACGTGTAGCGGATTATCGTCAGCTGCAGCTTGCCGTACAAAAAGACTCACCGTTTGTTATCGGCCTACAGGCGCGCAGCCTGATTGCCGTGCGCGACAACATCAAAGGCTACGTGCAGGGCATTAATCCTGACATGGTGTTCTACAGCAAGGTCACCAAGTAATGATTCAAACTACTCCTCCTGTCGGTCTGTTCCGACAGGGTTGGCGTTGGTCAGGCCGCCTGCTAGGCGGCCTTGTTTCTTTAATGCTGACCCTGCTTGGCCTGCTGGCCTTTACCTTCGCGCTGTCACATCTTGCGCCGGTTGACCCGACGATGCAGATTGCTGGCGATCACGCCAGCGAAGCGACCTACGCGCAGGTGCGCAAGGATTTGGGGCTCGACCAGCCGATGCCAGTCCAGTTCTGGCGCTACCTCGAGCATCTGGCTCACGGCGATATGGGCATGTCGAGCATGACCGGTCAGCCGGTTTCCAGCGACCTGATGCATACGTTCCCTGCGACTATCGAACTGGCGACCTGCGCCATTCTTTTTGGTGCATTTTTCGGCATTATCCTTGCGCTTCTGTCGGTCTATAAACCCGGCAGCTGGCTTGATAACATCGTGCGTCTTGTCTCGCTGCTCGGCTATTCTGTGCCTATCTTCTGGCTCAGTCTACTTGGACTGCTGCTGTTCTACGCCGTGCTGCACTGGGCCGGTGGCCCTGGCAGGCTCGACGACGCCTATCTCTATACCATGGAGCCGCGCACCGGCTTTGTGCTGATTGATACTTGGCTGTCGGGCGACCGCGACATGTTCTTCAACGCTATCCGCCACATGTGGCTGCCGGTAACGGTGCTGGGCCTGCTGTCGATGGCGGGGATAACCCGTCTGCTGCGCGCCTCGATGCTCGGTGAAATCAACAAAGAGTATGTGATCCTCGCACGCTCGAAGGGCGCTGGGCGCGTCCGGGTGTTGCTGTGTCACGTGTTTCCCAACGTCTTCGGCACGCTTATCACCGTGCTCAGCCTGTCCTACGCCAGCATGCTTGAAGGCGCGGTGCTGACTGAAACGGTCTT
>Ga0116229_10012844_pt1 | contig 11968 bp, 7 predicted proteins | sample S1TSphgellanicum_3_FD_87313 | JGI IMG/M metagenome (GOLD analysis project Ga0116229, IMG submission 87313) | Host-associated microbial communities from peat moss isolated from Minnesota, USA - S1T2_Fc - Sphagnum magellanicum MG | ecosystem: Host-associated > Plants > Peat moss > Unclassified... | reverse complement strand
TTGGGCGCCGCGTACGAGCGCCTCGACGCCGCGACGCTCCATCGTTTGCAGCCGACGCTTTCGCCCAGGCTGGCGGGTGCGGTGTTTACGCCCGAAGATTGGCGCCTCGATCCCCTGACTCTGCTTCGCGCGCTTCAGGCCGGGTTTGATCGCAGCGGCGGTCGCCGCGTCACAGCCGCCGTGTCGCTAGACGATCACGGCCGCTTCGTCGCCGAGGGGGAGGTCGTCGCCGCCGACGTCGTGATCGTTGCGGCAGGCCCGGGCGCCTTGGCTTGGGGCCAGCTGATCCCCGAACTCGCCGCCCTGACCCCGATCAAGGGCCAGATCCTCACCTTCGCCGCCGACCCGCGCGCGGGTCCCGTCGTGCGGGGGCCCCAGGGCTATGTGGTCCCTCAGCCGGGCGGCGCGATGGTGGGCGCGACCATGGAGATCGGACGTACCGATATTGAGACCGATGCGGCGACGGTGGAGCGCCTGCGATCAGGCGCAGTCGAGCTGTTTCCACACCTCATGGGCGCTGATTTTACGGCGCGCGCCGGGGTGCGCGCGGCGACTGTGGACGGGTTGCCCTTGGTGGGCGCCTCGACGCGAGCCGGCGTTCATCTGGCTGTCGGCGCCCGTCGCAACGGTTGGCTGCTGGCGCCGCTGATCGCAGACGTTATCCTTGAGGAGGTGCGAGGACGCATGTCGCCTCACGCCAGTCTCATGCGAGCGTCGCGCTACGCCCCCGATCGTACGGCCCTATAGCTTGGGCGGACGCTGGACGGTGACGCGCTGCATGGGCGCCAACTTGGCCAGCAGCCGATTCTGATCCCGGAACGGCACGCCCTCCTGGTCCATCGCCGCCTGGAGGTCTTCGACCAGCGCGTTGAAGTCGTGGTTTTGCAGGCCCATGTCCTTGTGCGCTGTGGTCATGTCGCGCCCGCTGTAGTGGCACGGGCCGCCGCTGATGAAACAGAGCTGCTCAACCAAGGTGCGGTGCAGGCGCACCAGATCTGTTCCCTTGAAGATGTCGGCGATGCGGGGGTCGCGTTGGCAGCGAGCGATCATATCGACGACGATCCGGTCGATGCCGGCGCGTTCGTGTAAAGCCCGATAGACCGCGTCGCCTGGGATCGGCGTGGTTCCGGCGTTCGAGTCGCTCTGCACGTAGGGGGCGACCGGCTGCTCGCCGGCGGCCGGCGGCGTTGGGGGCGGCGGACTGGCGGCCAAGGCCGCGGCGACCAAAAGAGCAATCGGCATAATCGGTTCCCAAAACCGGTGTGAATCACATCTTAAAGCATATCGGCAGTTGTTTAACGCCGTCTTCATCTGCCTTGGGTTACATATGCGTTCATGCGACTAGATATCGTGGCGGCGATTTGGCTAGGGATTGCGACGTCTGCAAGCGCCGCCCAGTTGCAGATCGACCTCAAATCTCCAGACGGCCGCCCGGTTGTGGATGCGGTGGTCAGCTTCATGCCGGCCTCAGGTATTTCTGGTCCAGTGAAGCTGGATACGCCCCGCGAAATGGCGCAGCAGCATATCACCTTCGTGCCCCACGTCTTGCTTGTGCCCGTGGGCGCCGTCGTCAGCTTTCCCAACAAGGACAGCGTGCGCCACCACGTCTATTCGTTTTCCCCGGCCAAACGGTTCGAACTCAAGCTCTACGGACAGGAGCAGAGCCGGACCGTGCAGTTCGACACTGCGGGCGTTGTGGCGCTGGGATGCAACATCCACGACAAGATGTCGGCCTACGTCATTGTCGTCGATACGCCCTATGCGGCGCAGAGCGACGCCAGCGGTCGTGTGAGTTTGAAGAATGTGCCGGATGGCCCTGGCGTCCTGACGATCTGGGCGGAGGGGCTCAAGGCCCCGGAGAACCGCCTGGTGCAGCACGTGACGCTCCAGGGTCTGCGCGCGACCACCCAGGTCCTGGATGTCCGGGCGTCGCCGGCGATGTCGATGACCATGCCGATGGGCGGGGGGTGAGTTGTGGCGAAGCTCTCCGTCATTCGCCTGCGGACCAAGCTGACCGTCCTTTATGTGGCGCTGTTCGTGGCGGCTCTTTGTCTCATTGGGACCAGCGTCTACGTTGTAACCCGCCAGAATGTGGAGCGCGCGGTCCGCGAGCAGCTCCGCGAGAGCGGCGCTGTGTTCACCAATCTGTCCGCGGCCCGCAATCGCCGACTTCAGGACGAGGCCGAGGTGCTGGCGCGCGATTTCGGCTTTCGCGCCGCCTTCGCCACCGGCGACCGCGCCACCGTGCTCTCGGCGCTCGACAATCTGTCGAGCCGGCTCGAGAACGGAGTCGCCTTCACCGTGGGTCTTGACGGCAAGGTGCTGGCCAGCGACCCGCGGATCGCCGCCGCCGTCCCAAACAGCCTCATCCAGGCGGTGCAGGGTGATGAGCCGGTATCTGGCCTCACGGTCATGGGAGGCGCCGTGGTCCAGATTGTCGCCGCGCCCATATTGACGCCGGCGCCCGCGGGCTGGGTGGTCTTCGCCAAGCCGATGGGCGCGCCGGACATCGCGGAGCTGGAGCATTTGTCGCCGATCCCGCTTCAGATCGCCTTCCTGGCGCAGGACGCCAAAGGACATTGGCGGGACTTCGACGCGTCGCGGCCCTTGACCTCGGCCCAACAGCCGACCGAGTTGATCCGCCGCTCAAAGCTCGGCGCATCGTCGGCGCCGATTCTGTCGGCCGGCCCCCACGGGGCTTTGGTCGATCTTGTGCTGCCGCTGCCATCGCCCGACCCGAACAAATCGGTATTCTTGCTGCTGAGCTACCCATTGTCGGAAGCTATGGGCGCCTATAGCGGTCTGATCGTCACAATCGTCTTGATCGGTGTGGCCGGAATCTTGTTGACGGTGGTCGGAAGCTGGGTGCTGGCCCTCACGCTCACCCGTCCGCTGTCGGCCTTGCAAACGGCGGCGGGACGGCTGCAAAGGGGCGAGGTCGCGCGTGTGGCCATCGATGGCCGGGATGAAATCGCGCTGTTGGGCCGCGCCTTCAACGCTATGGCCGACGACATCAAGAGCCGCGAAGACAATCTGGTGAAGGCCCGCGACGAGGCCGAGGCCGCAAGCCGCGCCAAGACGGAGTTCCTGTCCAACATGAACCACGAGCTGCGCACGCCTTTGAACGGCGTGCTGGCGATGGCGAGCCTCTTGGCGCGCGATCCGCTCGAGGCGCGTCAGCGGAAAATGGTGGATTTGATCCAAAGGTCGGGCGCGGAGCTGGAGCGGGTGCTCGCTGACGTTCTGACCCTGGTCGAGGCCAGCGCCGCCAAGACGGATATACAGCGTTCGCCCTTCCATCTGGGTGATCTGGTGCGGGCCTCGTGCGCTTCGGCCTCCGCCCTGGCCAAGGCGAAGGGCCTGACGTTCGAGAGTGCGATCGCCCCCAGCGCAGATCGCTGGGTCGACGGCGATGCGGCGCGCCTCGCCGGCCTTTTGGCCCGGCTGTTGGACAACGCCGTGAAGTTTACCGTCGCCGGGGTCGTGAGGCTCGACCTCACCGCCGCCGACGATGGGATGTATCGCATTGTCGTCACTGATACCGGCGTCGGCTTTGAGCCCGCCGACGCTGAGCGACTGTTCCAGGCCTTCTACCGGGCGGATGGGTCTTTGACCCGGAGCACGGGCGGCTTGGGCGTGGGTCTCAGCCTGGCGCGTGACGCTGCGCGCGCGATGGGCGGCGATATCGTCGGCGAGGGCGAGACCGGTCGCGGCGCGATCTTCACAGTCGTCTTGCCGCTGCCGCCGGCGGCGTCCCCTGCCGCGCCTGCGACGGCGACCGACGCCGTGTTGGAGTCGGCGCCCCAGGCTGATGAAGCGGGGCCGATTCGAGTCCTGTTGGCTGACGACCATGAAGGCAATCGGCGGATCGTGGAGCTCATCATGGGCCAACTCGGCGCCGAGGTGACCAGCGTTGAGAACGGTGCGCAGGCCGTCGAAGCGTTCAAGGTTGCAGCTTTCGACGTGGTCTTGATGGACCTTCAGATGCCGGTGATGGACGGGCTGACCGCCATTGCGAAAATTCGGTCTTTTGAGTCGCCCATGGGGCAACGGACGCCCATAATTGTGCTGAGCGCCAACGCCCAGTCTGAGCATTTGGCGGCGTCCGCCGCGGCCGGCGCCGACAGCCATATCGCCAAGCCGATCCTGGCGGCGACGCTCATCGCCGCCTTAGAGGCCGCCCTGGACGATCCAGGTGAGGCGCAAACCCCTCAGACCCAGACGGCCTGATCCATGCGTGCGGGTCCGCCCATGGCGGGATCGCTGGTCGAGGGAGCGCCTGTCTCCAGCCGTCCGGCCAAACGGCGCAGGTAACGCGGCGCCTCTGGCGAGGTGACGGAGATATCGTACCAGCCCCCGATCGCCGCCAACCGCCACGATTGAAGCGCCTGGTCGCCGGGCGCCAGCGCGCTCGACCAGGGCGCCAGCGCGTCGCCATAGGCGTTGGGGACGGCCCTCAGGGTGAGCTGGCGGTCGCTCGGGTTGTGCGCGGCGAGCGCAAGGGTCGGTCCGCTTGCGCGGATCATGGTCAGCTGCGCCTCAAGCGCGGGCGTCTCGCCCACCAGATGCCGGTGGAAGCCATTGGGCGCCAGCACCCACAGGTCGTAAGCGCCAGGCGCCCAAACATCCGCCAGGGTCTTGCCGGGCTCCACGGTATAGCGTCGCGGCGCGCTCTCCAGGTTGCGGCGATCGTAGACATGGAAAACCGCCGCCACCTTGCCCTGGTTGACGAACCGCAGCCCCATACGGTCGCCCACGGCCGCTTCTTCGACGTTCAGCGCATAGGGCAGGGCGCGCGAGGGACGCACCCCGTGGGCTTGGACGGGAATGAGCGGACTGGCCGGCGTCTGGGGCGTCGTGCGGCCGGGCAGGGCGGCTGCGCGTTTCGCCGTGGCGGCGGTCGCCGGCAGGGCGGCGACGAACGCTTCGGCGTTGGGCGATTCAAAGTCGAAGGCGCTGGTCAGGTCGCCGCAAACAGCGCGCCGCCAGGGCGAGATATTGGGCTCCATCACGCCAAACCGCGCCTCCAGGAACCGGATGACGGAGGTATGGTCGAAGACTTGGGAGTTGACCCAACCGCCGCGGCTCCAGGGCGAAACGATATACATCGGTACGCGCGGCCCAAGGCCGTAAGGCCGGCCCACGAACTCAGGCAGATCGACGGCGGCTTCGCTCGCGGCGTGGTGGAGGTGATATTCGCCTGTGGTGTCCACGGTGGAGGCGCCCAGGTAGGCGTCCGGCTGAGCTGGGTGTCGCGATGGCGGCGCCGGCGGCGGGACGTGATCGAAGAACCCGTCGTTCTCGTCGAACATCACCAGCAGAACCGTCTTGGCCCAGACCTTCGGGTTGGCCGTCAAGGCGTCGAGCACTCGGGCCGTGTAGTCCGCGCCCTGCGCGGGGCTGGAGGGGCCGGGATGCTCGGAGTCCTTGGCCGGCGCGACGATATAGGAGACCGACGGCAGGGTCCCGGCCAAGACATCGGCCTTCAGCCCATCCAGCTTTCGTGTGCTCAAGCCAAACGCCGCCAAGCGCGGGTCCGAGCCTGGGACGCCGTCATGACTGTCGCGGAAGCGCTGAAACCCGGCCAAGGGGTTGTCGGTGAAGTTGTCGGCCATGTCCTGGTAGACCCGCCAACTGATCCCGGCCGCCTGGAGCCGCTCCACATAGGTGGTCCAGCGATAGCCCTCTCTCGCGCCGCCGTCGCTGGCCATGCTTTCGTGAGAGTTGGAGAGCGACGGGCCGCCGAACTGGCCCGTGGGGTCGTTGGTCGCGCTCCACAGGAACAGGCGATTGGTGTTGGTGCCCACATGCATGGCGCAGTGATAGGCGTCGCAGATCGTAAAGGCGTTGGCGAGCGCGTACTGGAAGGGGATGTCGGCTTCCAGGTAGTGGCCCATGGCGTGGGCGGTCTTGTGGGTCGGCCACTGGTTGATCCGCCCCTCGTTCCAGGCCGCCTGGGCGTCGGTCCAGTTATGGGGCGTGCCTTCGACCCGCATCAGGTCGAAGTCGTCCACCGTATTCAGGGGGAAGGGCGAGACCAGCGGCGGCCCGCCGCCGAGCAGCCCATGTTTGTTCACCTGGGTCCAATTGGTCTTGCCGGTCAGCCCCGGCGCGTCGGGGACGGGGATGGCGAAGCGGTCGCCAAAGCCGCGCACGCCGGGCATGGCGCCGAAGTAGTGATCAAACGAGCGGTTCTCCTGCATCAGGATCACCACATGCTCCACATCGCGGATCGTGCCGGTGCGTACGTCGGCGTCAATGGCGGCGGCGCGTGCGATCGCCGTCGGCAGGTTCAGGGCCGCGGTGGCGGCGAGCAGGAAGCGGCGACGGTCGAGCTGAGTCATAGATAGACCATAGCGGGCGTGCGTTTCATTGTCATGACGCTTTGCGATAGGAAACCCTGGGTCCGTGTTAGGCCGACCCTTATCCCCAGAGGTCCGGGGGCGGCGGTTCGATCATCGAGCCTATGAAGGTCAATCCCGGCTCCCGATCCTTGGCCAGCAGCAGAGGGCCGTCGAGATCGACGACGGTTGCGCCTTGCGCGATCAATAGCGCCGGGGCCATGGCGAGCGACGTCCCGACCATGCAGCCGGCCATGATATCGAGCCCCAAAGCCTGGGCCTCGCGTTTCAGGGTCAGGGCCTCGGTCAGGCCGCCAGACTTGTCGAGCTTGATATTGACCGCCCCGTAGCGACGGGCGCAGTCGGCCAACTCACGGCGCGTATGCAGGCTCTCGTCGGCGCAGAGCGGCACGGGGCACGCATAGCCCTCCAGGGCGGCGTCTTCGCCGGCCTTCAAGGGTTGTTCGATCATCTGCACCCCGAGTTGGGCGAAGTCAGGCGCCAGGCGGCGCAGGTCGTCGAAGCTGAGGGCTTCGTTGGCGTCGACGACCAGCCGGGTGCGCGGCGCTGCGGCGCGGACGGCGGCGACGCAGCCGAGATCGTCGGCCCCGCCGATCTTCAGCTTCAGCATCGGCCGTCCCGCCGCGGCGCGAGCGGCGGCGGCCATGGCGTCCGGCGCGGCGAGACTCAAGGTGTAGCAGGTCTTCACGGGATCGAGCCGCGCGAACCCCGCACACGTCCAGGCGCGCGCGCCGGCCCGCTTCGCCTCCAGGTCCCAAAGGGCGCAGTCGATCGCGTTGCGCGCCGCGCCGGGCGCAGCTGCGCTTTGCAGCGCCGTGCGGTCGATGCCGCCCTCGATGACGTGGCGCAGCGCCTCGATTTCCGTCAGCACGCCCTCGACGGTTTCGCCGTAGCGGGCGTAGGGCACGGCCTCGCCGCGACCCAGATGGGGCCCGTCGCGCAGCTCGACCACCACGACGCGTGTTTCGATCCTGGAGCCACGAGAAATCACAAAGGCGCTGGCCAGCGGCCAACGCTCCTCGCGCACGGTCATGATCACAGACATGGGCGCCGCGTTACAGAGGCCGATCTAATGCAAATCACCCACGGCGGCGTCCAGCAGCAGATAGGCGCGGCCGGGGTCGGAGCCCAACAGGGTGTTGACGACCTCGGGGTCCTTCTCGATCGATCCCTGCAGCAAATCAAAATAGCGGCGCAGATAGCGATCCGCCTGATCTTTCAACACCGTGTCGGTCAGCACACGGCGCGACAAACGCCGGACCGCCGCGGGCGCCAGTCGCCGAACCGTATCGCGGACCGCGGTCGGTCCCAGGGTCACGGCGGCGGCGGAAATCTCGTCGAGCCGATTGCGGGGCAGCAGCGCGCCGGCGTCGACGCCCAGCGCGCTGATCTCCTCGATCATCAGCCCGGCGAGGGCGTCGTCGGTGGCGGGTGTTTCGTCAATCGACGAAAGCAGGTCCTTCCACGTCCATTCGCCCAAATCCATGGGGCGCGACACCGATCGTTCCGCCCGCTCAAGATCCGCCCGGCCAAGGTCCGCCCGCCCAGACTCGATACGTTCGCCAAATATCCGCGGGGTCGCGGGGTCGCGGCCGCGGTTTTGGAGCGGGTCGAATACCGATTTCAACGCCGTATCCGCGTCCGTCGGCGTCAGGCGCAGGCGCTGCCGCAGTCCCAAAGGCGCGGGGATTTGGGGCGCCTGCATCTGGCCAGCCTGAAGCTGGGGCGTGCTGTCAGCGCTGAAGGCGCCGACCATATCTTCCACCTCTGCATCGGCCGCAGCCAGCGTACGCCGGAGCGCTTCCAAATCCGCAGGGTCGGAGCGGACGGGCGGCGGCTGCGGCTTGGACGTGCGCGGCGGCGGCGCGGCTTGCGCGGGCTCTATCGTCTTGGCGGGTTGGGTCTCGGAGCCATAGGCTTTTAGCGCCTCATAGCTCTTGCGCACGCGCGCCTGGAACGAGTCATCGACGGCCTTGGTCTCCAGCGACAGTTTGCGCACAGCGGCGGCCAGATCGGCGGCGGCGCGCTCCACCGCCGCCCGAACCGCGTCCGCCTGGGTGCGAGCGTCCTCCGGCAGCTTGGAGATGCGTGCATCGACCTCGGCCAGGGCCTGACTGAGGTCCTCCAGGGCCGACCGGCTCGCGGCGACCCCGACCTCAATGCGGGCCGCAGACCGAACGCCCGCATCCTCCACCAGGGCGGCGGACTGCTCGATCAGGCGGCGTGCGTCGGAGATGCGGCCCTCAAACGCCTGGTTGGCGCGCTGGCCGGCGTCGAAGGCGAGTTGGCCCAACTGCTCGACCTGAACCTTGGCTGTTTCAACATGGGCGATCGTCGCGTCCTGGGCGGAGCGGGCCTGTTCGGCGATGACGGCGTAGGTCTCCGCGGCGTTGTCGCTCAGCGCCGCACGTTCGGCTTGAGCGGTCTGCACAAGGTCGCGCATCTGGGCGGCGGCGCCCGCGATCATGTCGCGGAGAGCGTCGGTGCTTTCCTGCGCCGATTCCGCAACCTCGGTCGCGCCGCGGCGGGCGTCGGCGATGGTGTCGATAAGCTGGGCGCGACGCGTCTCCAGCCGCGCGGCGATCTCGTCCTGATCGTCGTGACACCGCTCGACGAGAACGCCCAAACCCTCCCGCTGCTCGGCCAAGCGGGCGTCCAGGGCCGCCAGCCGTTCGGCCAGGACGGCCCCGGTGGAGTCGAGCATCTGGGTCTGTTGGGCCAGCCGCTCGCTGGCGCCCTCGGCGGCGGAACCGGCCAAGGCGGTCGCCGCCGTCAGGTCGGCCGCGCGGGCGACCAGCGTCGCCTCAGCCTCTTGCAACTGGCTGCGCGCCAGGTCCGACGCCTCGGCGACGAGCTGGGTTTGCTGGCTGACCGCGGCGGCCACATCTTCGGCGTTGCTGCGCAACTCGCGCGATAGCTGGGCGATCTCATCGCGTTCCGTCGCTAATGTCTCGCCGACGATGCGGGCCGTGCGCTGGGCGTCGCCCGCCGCCTCGGTCAGCCGGTCCGTCTCCTGGGTCAGGGCGTCGCGCAGCACAGAGATCTCGTCGAGGGCGGCGCGGGTGGCGTTGGCCGCGCGCTCCATCTCCATGCGCACCGCCTCGAGCACACTGGTGGTCTCGGACGCGGCTTGGGCGGCCGGAAGCACCATATCTTGGGCGAGCCGTCGCGCCGTGCGCGCCTCCGACGCCATCCAAGCCCCTTGGCGGACCGCAAACGCGGCCAGGATCATGAAGGCCGCCGGCAGCACGGTCAGCACCGCCAACAGGGTCGACTGGAACGGCACATAGGTCAGGGGCGCGACGCCCTTTTGAAAGGCGAGCATGAAGGCGATGAAGCTGCCGCTCCACAGCACTGCGCCCATGCCGGCGGCCAGATAGGCGTAGCGCGCCGCGCCAAGTTCGGGCTTGGGCGGGCTGTAGCGCAGACCAAGGGGCGTCTCGGCCGTCCGCCGATCGAGCTTGACGGGCGCAGGTTTGACCTTGGCGGCGGCGGCGGCGGTGGGGGCTGGTTTGCGGGCCTTGGCGGCGCTCGGGGCGGCCTCCGGCCTGCTGCCCGAGGCCTGACGCAGAGGGGGCGTATCCAGGTCTTCCGCGGTGAGGCGCAGATCAGGCGCCGCGGCGACCGGCGCCGCCGGCGACGACTCGTCTAATGACGCAGAGGGGGGCGATTCCGGCGCGGGTGCCGCCGCCGCCGGGGCGGCGACCGTCTCCTGAGGTTCGGGAGGCGCCGTCTCGATCGGGGCGGCGCTCGGCTCGGCCCAGCCCAGGTTCCACTCACTATCGGCGAGGCCGGACGGCCAGGGCGCCGTCGTGGTCGCGTCTTCGACGTCGGGTTGAGATAGCGAGGCGGTCTGGGGCGGGGTCGGCGTTTTCAGCTCCGATCCCTGGCTCCGCGCCGGAGCCGCGGGCGGCTGGGGCCCGCCCAAGACCGACGGGCCGGGGGCGACGGACATCAGATTCAGCGGCTGAGCTGGACGTTTCCGGAGTTTCATGCGCGATCAGCCCCCCAGGCGTGGGTATCCTACGCTAAGCCCCGCCCAAGGCTCGCGTCCGAGGGGAAAAACTTACAGACGACGGCCCGTCCCGGAAAGAGGCGAATCGCCACGAGCCGCGTCCTGTGAGAGCTTTACTGATAACGATGGCGCGCGCACGGGTCTTAACGCGCGCCGCTTCGTCACGCGCCGCCTCGACACCGACATAAGCGGCGGCGTAAGAGACCGTTCGCGTCGCGTCTTGGCCTTATTGCGGGTCGTCGCGGGGTGCATCAGCCGCTTTGGGGCCGCTGGGCGGGCGGGAGGCGCTTTGCAGATTGTTCTGACCGGCGCGGCCGGCTTCATTGGCTTCCACCTCGCCACGCGGATGTTGGCGCGTGGCGATACCGTCGTCGGCGTCGATGAGCTCAACGCCTATTACGATCCCGCGTTGAAGGCGGCGCGCGTGGAACGCCTGTGCGCTCACCCGGCCTTTCGCCTCGCGCGTCTGGATATCGCCGAGGCAGAGGGCTTTAAGGCGCTCGTGCAAGAGAGCGGGCCTTGCGTGGTGGTCCACCTGGCCGCCCAGGCCGGCGTGCGCCATTCGCTGGACTATCCGTTCGAGTATCAGCGCTGCAACCTCGCCGGCCATCTCTCGGTGCTTGAGGCGTGCCGCCATGCGCCCGGCGTCAGCCAGCTCATCTACGCCTCATCGAGTTCGGTGTATGGCGAGCGTCAGGGGGACGGCGGCTTTCGCGAGGAAGACGCGGCCGACGAGCCGGTGTCGCTGTACGCCGCCACCAAGCGGGGAGGCGAACTGATGAGCGGCGCCTATAGCAAGCTCTATGGCATGGCCCAGACGGGCTTGCGCTTCTTCACGGTCTACGGTCCCTGGGGTCGGCCGGATATGGCCTATTTCCGCTTCGCTCAACAGATCCTCAATCGAGAGCCGATCGAAATCTATGGCGAAGGGGCGATGGCGCGGGACTTCACCTATATCGACGATATCGTCGATGGCGTCTTGGGCGTGCTCGCCCATCCCGCCGGCGAGGGCGAACATCGCGTGTTCAATATCGGCGCCGGCCGCCCGGTCGGCCTGATGCGGATGATCGAAATCTTGGAGCAGGCGCTCGGCCGCGAGGCGATCAAACGGTTTCGCCCCATGCAGCCGGGCGATGTCGCCGTCACCCACGCCGATATCAGCCGCCTGGCCGCCCTGACCGGCTATGCGCCCCAAACGCCCCTGGAATTGGGCCTGCCCGCCTTCGCGGCTTGGTATCGCGACTACTACGGCGCGTGACGCTTGGAGATCAGGCGTTTGACGCCCTGAGGTCTCCACCCCCTTGGCGCAACCGGAAAACACTTATACGACCCGCAGCTACGCCCCCACGGACGCTTAGCTCAGCCGGATAGAGCATCTGCCTTCTAAGCAGAGGGTCGCAGGTTCGAGTCCTGCAGCGTCCGCCATTGGTTTTGTTGGGAATGGGGCGCCGCTTCGGTCGCCAAAGTCGCGGCCTTGATGCGGGGCGCCCGCTAAAATCTTGCGATCACTTGGAAAGTTTTGGAGGCCTGGCCGAGATTCGAACTCGGGTACACGGATTTGCAATCCGCTGCGTAGCCACTCCGCCACCAG
>Ga0116229_10012843_pt1 | contig 11969 bp, 9 predicted proteins | sample S1TSphgellanicum_3_FD_87313 | JGI IMG/M metagenome (GOLD analysis project Ga0116229, IMG submission 87313) | Host-associated microbial communities from peat moss isolated from Minnesota, USA - S1T2_Fc - Sphagnum magellanicum MG | ecosystem: Host-associated > Plants > Peat moss > Unclassified... | reverse complement strand
GTTTGTTTTTTTTTTTTTTTTTTTTTTTTTTTTCCTTTTTTTTTGTTTTTTTTTTTTTTTTTTATTTTTCCTCCTTTCCTTTTTTTTTTTTTTTTTTTTTCGGGTCGTTGTTTTTCTGCCCGCTTTTTTTTTCTTCTTCTTCTTCTTCTTCTTCAGCTTTCCCTTCCCTCGCTACCCGTCTGTGCGCGCACGGCTTCTCTTCGTTGCGCGCACGACTTCCGCTTCTCTCTCCCTCTGCACCCGCTTTGATGCTCGCAAATGCGCTTCGCCTCCCTTCTGCTTCTTGCTTGCTTGCTTATATCCCTCCATCTGCCTCTTAATTTTTTTGCTGCGGGGAGAAAACGAGAGACAGAGAGAGAGGCAAACACACAGAGACCGAGAGAGAGGTTTCAAAGTTTAGTTGCGGGTGCTCAGTTCGATGTAAGACAGGATACGGGGGTGTAACCATGAGAGCATTGCAATGCCAGTGTGCATGTTTGCAGATTCCTGCTGCCGTTTTGCTTCCTGTGAATTCTTGTAATAACAGATGGTCCTGTTCTTCTTCTTGGCGTGTTTGCAATGGCAACCCCGCCATCGCCGTCGGAGTCTCAACACTTTTTTCTCAGCCGATTACTAGTGCAGAGCAAATCTTTTTGAAGACGACGACGACGACGACGACGACGACTCAGTCTGGGCGTGAGGTGCGACGTGGTTTCTCAAGAAGGGCATGGCGACGGCGGTTCATTACTCCAAGATTGGTTGCAGAGTATAGTGAGGCAGGGGTAACAGGGACGGCTGGAAATGGAAGAGGAGTGCTGCTGACTGAGGAGGCTGGGACGGAAGCAGTGAAAGGAGGAGGGGATTCCTTGCTGTCGACCGTCGGCACGCCTAGTCCGCTTCCCTCTCCCAGGACTTTGAGCCCTGCAGATCAGCAGCTGGTCGGCATGTACTTCACAGCATGCTTGGTGAGACTTCTCTTTCGATCTCTGTCTCTGTCTCTCTCTCGCACACCGTGTAGTCGCATAGACACTCGCTGTGAACTGGGCACAATGATCAGCGACGCTTGCCACCAGACAGACAATCCGTCACCACTTTGTACTTGTCTCTACTTCTTCTTAGGGTTGAGAGGGATCAATTGCCTCCTCTTTCTGGATCACTTTCTTTGATCTGACATTTCTTGCAGCACAAGTTTCAGACAAGGTCGTGATCGATTTGAAGCATGAATCACAATCTCTATGTTCCTGTCCAATGTATGACATTTTTCTTCTCCCCTGTGTTCCAATTGTTGAAAACTGATCCTCTGCAGCAGTGTGTTTCAAACTGATGCTCAAGTATGTTACCTATTGCTTTTGCTTCTGTAACATCCTTGAGCATTGTTTCTGTTTCAGGGAACAGGATTTCTGGCTACTCTACTTCTGGCAGCGATCCCAAGCTTGATTGTAAGATTTCAATGAAAGCACATAGCTTTTGTTGCCTCCTCTAATGGTTTTGTTCATTGGATTTAGGGTTCTGCCCAGGAGTTTTGTTGAACTGGAACTTTAATGCAGGTGCATTTGCAACAAATGTGTGTTTTTTTTGTGTTCTGATTCTTCATGTGATTGATATATCCTTTTTTCTACACATTGTGATTAACCTCAAGACAATATTGTGTGAAAGAGAAAGTCAATCTTACATGGACTAATGACTTGATGTTTATATCTGATTGATATCCAATGTCAGGCCTTGAGGAAAGCAGCTGAAGCATTCGAGAAGCTTGCCAATGCTGCTAGGGAGGAACTGCCAGGTACCATGGCAGCTGTCAGATTGTCGGGCATGGAGATCAGTGACCTCACTATGGAGCTGAGTGATTTGGGGTGTGTAAACTCTTCTCATTATCCTCTAGTTGATTTTTTCTGTGCATAATATGATCCTTAAAGAGAACTGGTACTGCACAGAATTCTATTAACAGTGCAAAAGTGGTACTCTTTGCAATGTCAGTGGTTCTGACAACTTTGAGCTGCTTAAACAAAAACAATAGCCTTGAAATCATTAATTCTGAGCTTCAGAGTGAAGCCTGTTAATAATTTGCACAGCTGTTAAATCATCCCACTCTGTTTGTGTCAGTCCATTCTCTCACCTGGGCCCACCACAACCTGCCCAGGAGATGCCATAAAGTACCCCCCCAAGATTTAACACTCTTGCCTAATACAATTCTGAAGACTTATGGAATTTTGGTGACAGTCAGGAGATATCCAAGGGAGTCAGAAGCTCATCACGTGCTCTCACAGCTGCAGAGGCAGGGATTCACCAAATGGGCAGTATAGCTTCCACTGGTCAGTACTGATTGTCATGTCTTCCTTTTCCTCAAATAATGTTTCTGAGTTTGACAAACTTGAGGTTGAATGTATGATTTTTGAGGAAGATCATTTTCCGTGCAAAATTACTGTGTTCACGAGCACTGAATGACAGAGTCAGTCAGTTATGTTTGTTAGTTATTTGTGGGAACCTCTCTTGAGTTCTTGCAGACTGTTGCAGTGGTATTCTTTGGTGAAATGATGGCTGTGTGCATATGGTAGACAGATGTAGAAAATGTATAGACTTGGTATCCTAGCTCACTCCAGATTTGATTGAATGAGTCCACATATTGTTAAATGGCTGTTCAGTGTGGCAGAAGCAAGCGAGCGCACAGGTGGAGGTGGCAAGGCCATTAGTGGCACGTGTAGCCAAACAAACCCGTGAGGCACTAGTCCAGGCTCGCTCAGTGATTCGCAGCTTAATCACACTTTCACATATCTCTAGCTGGGTGGGGAAAAGCTTTCGCTTCCCATTTGGGCGCACTAATCCAGCTCTGTCAACTGAACTTCAAAAGAAACAGTCTCGCATTTGAGACATCACTTTGCATTTATTTCATACAATAATAACTGAAATTCTTTTCTGGCAATCTTAGTTTGCATCCTTTCAAGACACAATTTTTTTTTGGAATGGTCACTGCTCTACTTCACAAGGAAGGATGCTGCATACCTTGCAACATTGCATAATATAGCATGTTGTGGATGGTTGTTCACAGTAATGTGTCTGTGACAACATTTAGACATTGTGTAACCCAGACTTGGCCACTGCCTGTTCTAGTCTCACCTGCTTCGACCACTTCTGCAAACAATCAGCTGGCTTCACATTGAGGGTGAGGTCAAGTTCTAAGGTCAACCATGGGAGGTAATTTGGAGCTGTAATTTTTCTGAAGGTTCGTTTCCTCTAGGATTTGAATCAGGTTTTTAGGGCAAAGGACTGGGTTAGCATGTAACTAACTGTTGGTTCTGCCTGTAAATAGGATTGCACATGAGATGAGAGGTGATTGATTCATCGAGGAATGCATACCTGATGTTGGTGGCTTTGCTCACATTATATTGCAACTGTGACTCTTGGGGCTCCAATATGATCATAACAAAACTGAGGTATGGTGTTTGTTGATGTATTGAATGTATAGCTTGCTATTCATGCCAGCCTAGTGAAATTATTTACACAGCTTTATTCTCAGTGCTCCCTTCCTAATTACTATACCTGTCACTGATGTTCAGTGTTTAATAATAATTCTCAGAAAGTCAGGTTGGAAAAGTAAAGAATTTTGTACTAGCAGAGTCAAAATCTTAAGAATTGCAGTCTAAACCTTCTGTTGTCAGGATTGAATTATAAGGTTGGGGTTGCATGTGCATGGTCAATCCTCGCATAGATGTGACCAGAATATTCTGAACAGTGTGGGAAATCTGATCCTATGTTTGAAATTGAGCCTGCTAGACTCCATTTCTTTTGATAATCAATCATTTCAATAAAAACTACACATTATCAGTAGCAGATTACAGCATGCAATAAGGTGCAAATGGTTGTTTTTAGTGCAAATACAGCTCCATAAAAACTACTGATTTTGCATGTACAAAGTCTGTCATTTGATCATTTGCACTTGGTTATCCATGGTTTGTTTCTTTGTGGGGCAAATTGAACTTGCATAAAATTAAGTATGCTACTCTTTGTACTTGCACTGTTGGAATGCTGGCAATAAGATTAGGCCTTATAATTGAATCCCTTGCACTGCATCCTTGGCCACTTATGAGTTTCAGGTTTTGGCAATGCAGTGTGGGACACTGGAACCAATTTGGTCATCATCATCATCATCATCATCATCAACAACAGCAATGGAATAGCAATTGTTGGGTGGTTCTTTGTGGTTGTTTATAACCTCTGCTTATGTGTTTTTGAAAATTTCCAGGATCAAAGAACCTCTGGTTGGGGGTGTGGTTTGAAGGTTTTCAGAATCAAAAAATGTCCATTTCAAGGTCTTCGGAAAATTTCAGGTAACTCATGGGTTTCATCAAAGAACTGTCAAAGAACTGATGGTTTGAAGGATAGGTTTTTTAGTGAGTTCTTTGGTGTTTTTTGAGAACCACAATTATGGGTTAAGACTGCTGCTTCGATTTTTGAGAATTGTGTGTCAATTGGCCATATCATATATGTGACCTTTACATGCGAGTTCCTTCATTCAAAAGTGGAGAACCCTGCAACATGAGTAGTACCTTAATCTCCTATTGTCATTGAAACCAAGTTTGGGGGATCTCATCCCCCTCAAGGTGCAGTGTCATCAAGCTCCATATGTCCAGAGACAACATTTCCATGTGTTTGGAAGGACATCCTTGGGAAGACGGTCAAAGAGGCAAAAGAAAAATCACATTGGATGACAATTTTGTTGGGTTGTTAATAGTATGTCTATTATTACCATCACATGTGTTGTGCAACACCAAACAACACGAAAGTTATTTATGAAAACATATAACTTCAAAACCTATTGAATTTTTGTTAATTCATATTAAGGATATTGCATACTAAGGTCCCCACTATGGTGTACAATGTTGGTAAAAAATCTAACAACTTTTCAAGTAGGGAAAAGTGTGCGTGTGTGTATGTGTTTTTTTTAATAAACCTTGCCATAATTTTTGGTACCATTTCACTTTGCCTATCAACTTCATTATAATGACCTCAAATGCAAGAAGGTTTGATATTTTAGCCCTTCCCTTGTATTAAGTAACTTTTTTGTATCATTCATATTCCATGAATTTACAAGTTGGTAATGAAATTACATTTTGAAGCACTAAATAATTGGGGATGGAAAATGTGTAGGGTTCTTTAGGTACAAAATTCATGTTTTAATCCGTACATGGTTTGGTTTTCTTTTTTTCATTGAAGCAAATTCAAATTAGGTCCAAATTTGAAAAGAAAAACAAATAAAATAAACCATTTTTTTTTATGGCCATATCTAACACTCACAAAATCTACTTCATATTCAAATTCAATTCAATAATAATTATTTGTAGTACCCTAAACCATATAGACCGCTTGTATATATCATATACCCAACTCCAATTGCCAAATTATTGGAACTAAAATTAATGTTTTTTAGTTTGTCCTAAAGGGAGTAGATTATGTAACAACCCTTGAAACAACTTAAGACCCTTAAAAAGATATACGTGGTGTATAGATAAATAAATATGTTTCATTTCTAGAGTTTTGACATGTAAATTGATTTAAAAATTTTCAATTGTGAGAAAATAAATTCTTGGAAATTTGATAGGACTGTTAGGGAGAATGTGGTGTACAAATTTTCTCCATTCTAATTGAAGAAATTGCAAGCAATCACATGACTAGATATTTGCACATGTTTCCCTTCCACAAAATAAGTACTCATAAAATACACACACACAGAACAAACAGACACAACTTCTGCTCTTGCAACTGCCCTTATCCTGTTGTGTGTGTCCCGAAAGGGATTTCCACAAACCTCCATGTTAACATTCATTGTTGCTATACCCCATCTAAGAACAGAAAACCTCTCCACCACACCCACTTATCAAAGAGCACTAGGTAAGTCAAGCTTTCAAGAGAAATAGGTGTTGTGTACTTTGGACCTCCTCATGCAGTTAGGAGTACTTAATTCTTGATACCAATTGATAACAATGGATTTGTTTCAAAAGTAACAAACAATATCCATATGTTGTACTGAACAATTTCAACACTTTCTGATTCATGAACCAAATCGAGCGCTCTCGAGAATGACAGGTTGAATTTGAAAAGAGTGTTTAATATGATTGCAAGATGAGTAGATTCTGGTTGTAGCAGCAGCTCACCATGATAAACCCCACTTTCTGTGCAACGGTCAATCAACTCAAGTTCTATACATCCCCTGGCTGATATCCTTCCCTCTTGATTGTTGCCACTAACAACCTGTCCTCAACATTTCTCCTTGTCCCATCTTGGTGATTCCATGAAAAGGCAATTATGTGTCAGCCAAAAGCCACCTGCAAAATCTTGACCCTGCCAACATCCTAGGTTGTGAAAGAATTGTCCATTTGTACCATCTGCTTCGTACCAGACCACTGCAGCTGCCATTGCTTGCTTGTGCATGGCAGAGGTGGCAAACCACATCTGTTACTATGCTCATCTTCATGTGCAATTTTCCTCCTTAACTGTGTAGGGTTTTACATCTGAGAGACTGCTATATTCTTTGTTGCATATTGGATCATCTGTGCCCACACACCCCAGAACCCAGCCCAATACATGAGACATGCACCACATTGGCAATATGGCAATTGTGAAAAAATCTGCTGCAGGACCAACTGCTTGTGTTTATAGAAAGCAATCACAGTCAGTGGCAGCAAAGCCTCACAAGTGATTCTCTCATCACTTTTAGAGGAGCATACTTCACTAAAATAGCACACTTTCCAGATATTCACATCACCTTCAGAACATGCCCAATTTTCTCTCTATTTCGATCAAGATTATGTCAAATTCAACAAGACATCTAAGTGCTGTCAGAGAACAGGCTAATGACGAACCCAATAAAGTAGAACATGCTGCTCCTAGCTTGCAATGCCCTTGGATACAGCACACATACTGACCACATTTAAAGTCCATGGACAAATGTTTCAGAACAGAGAAAAGATCACACTTACCATTGCTGAACTTTTCTAAACTCAGTCAACACAGGGTAAATGTTCTCAAAAGCTTCATATATCTCATCCCTCACCTGACACAGAACATCCAACCCAAAATGCCCAAGAACATCACAAAGGAAGTTAGCCTTGCAAACACAATCTCAACAATGCACACAAGGTCAGTTTAGGTTGGCACAGAACAGCTAAACCATGTCCCCAGATCCATTTTAAGGATACTGGGTTTGAACAGACAACAGGTGATGAGGAATGAAATGTACCTTTGCACCAGTGAGAACAATCTTGCCAGACACAAAAATGAGCAATACAATTTTGGGCTGCTTCATTCTATAAATCAATCCTGGAAACAACTCAGGTTCATACTGCACACCACACACATCCCAAATCCTCAGGAGCAGGGCAGTGAAGTGCACAAAAGAACTGGGTTAGGATGAGCCAGCAATGCTTAATTGGCACCACATGACAGGAAAGGAATTGGATAGCTAATGCCTCATACTATGACAACCCCAGTGCAGTCCTGATATCAAAGAATCAGGACCATGAGGCACAGCCAGGAACAGACATGCTAACTGTGTAAGGAGTTAGAGGCCAGGTTAAGCAGCACCTTAGTAAACTTCAGATACACAGTGGAAAATAGATTACCATTACTCAAAAACACCATCCCCAAACACCAGGTTTATTTTAAGTTGTGTGACCAAGTGATTCAAACATTCAATTCTTACACTAGAAAAGTGTCCATGGGCATAAGCCAGCCCCTCCAATCTGATGGGAAACTTTGCATCACATGATCCCACAATATTTTGGATCTTGAAGTCCTGTAGCCAATGCAGCTTAGTCAGCTGGATTCAGTCCACTTTTGAAACAATTTTACCCTAATATCCCCACTAAAACCAGGTTTAGCAAATCCAGAGAAACATTGGTGAGTACATGAATACAGCTGATCAAATGGAACAAAACACAATTCTAGTAGCAAACTAATTTGGTCTTGTGTCCAGCAATAAACAAAGAAAGCACTGCATGCACCATCGACAATGTCATAGACATACAAGTTTCTCTCCCACATCAACAAAAGTATTGAGGAAAAAGAAACAACGAGTTCACCTTGAATTGGGCAGGAAACCCTAGCTTCTGAATAATACGAGCATACTGCACCATCCATAGCATGCAGACATTAGAGACATGGTTCCATTCCAAAGTTCACCACTCAGAGGTCTGAGTAATTGACTAATGAAAGGTGTGCTAGTCAAAGCCTCTGTCTGACATGGCCCTGTCTTTAAATAGGACCAGCAAACAACACTCACACCTTTCTTGCTGCCAGCTTTGACTGCTGCTCACTCTTAGCCCCTGTGCACACCTGCAGAGCATTGTAGGCAAGCATCTTCGTGAGGGTCACAACTACCATTGCTAGATGTCACCTGTAGTAACTACCAACTAACAAGCAAATGTTTTACTATAAAGATGATGGAATGGTTCTTGATAACATGCTCTTGTTGCTTCTGATCTGTGAATTCACCAAACACTGGTGCTAGCAGCAAACAGAGTTCAGGAAAGGGGATCAAGAACAAAAACCCATGTCACAGCCTCCATATAAAACCATTCAGAGGACCAAACTCACAAGCAAACAATGTTTTTGAGAACTTTAAGTTGCTCTCTCACATAAGAATACAACCTGGTAGACCATTGACTATATACCGCACAAAACCACTTGACTATCTGCTGTCCGATGAACTTGTTGAGCAACCAGGAGACTTAGTCTAAAGGTCAATGCATTGAGGTCAGAACCCTTGTTCAGAGATGGAATCAAGAACAAAATGGGATCAGCTACACAATATTGAAAGTACAGAGACTTCCAAGGGATTGTTCAAATTTGTCATTACAGAACCAGGACAAATAGGATCGAGCAGTCCAAATCATTACAAGGTAAGCTTCAGTCACAAATGTGAAAGCTGAGCCTGTCAGAGAGATTTTCTTTCACTTTTACGGCATCTCACAGTTTCAAGGTAAACTGTCTGAAGAATAGACTTGGGTGTGATCTTGAGGATGACAAAGATCAAGCCAAGAACAAGACAGACTCAGGATGGCAGCTAACACCTAGACTCAATTTGCAGGCAACTTCTGGCTGGAGAACCTCATTGAAGGGTGAAACCTGTACTGAAGATTGAGCTGTTCACAGCTCTGGCACTCAAAAAAAATGACATTTCACATAGTCTTGATGGATGCAATACCATTTTACCAGACGCAAAAATAAGAGCAGTAGTCTTGGGGTCCCTTATCCTCATGATCACAGCTGCAAAACGCTGTCCAACCCAAAAAGCATGTGTCAGTTATGAAGAACATGCAACAACAGAAGATATGAATAGGAAGTGAAGCACAATTCAGAAAAAGGAAAAGCAATAGAGAGAAAACAAGGAAAGAGGAAAGAGCAAGAAAAACCAAGAATTAAAGACTTAAGATTCACCACAAAACAAAACATCCTGGAAAATCACTGCGCAAGGTCAGAAAGAAATATATATGCCTTGGGGTTGTATTCAGCATTCCTGGCATGCAGAGCAATGGTCTTCAACTCCAGTCTACAATCCATATTCACAGTGGAGACAATATTCCTGCCAATGGATAACAACCGATCAGAATCCTTCCCTTCTGCAGCAAAGCAAACCTTTCAGCAGTTATCAGCATGTATCAACCCTTCAACCTCATTACTGCATGAAGGTACAACAAACAAGGCACATGCTAATCTGCAAGCCATCACTGGACACCAGATCCATCCAATTTCGTGGATAATCACATAGTAGTCTGGTTGCAGAGGCTGGTTTTGTATCTCTGCAACCAGACTACTACCTTCAGTTCCTTGAATACAAAACTGGCCTCTTCCATTCAAGGAGTGAAAACCAAGATCCACACTATATTCCTCAAAGGAAGGCCACTAATGAAACATTCAGTCACCCCATCACGATTGGGCATGGTTATGAAAAAATGGCAATTGAGCAAAATTGCCTGATCATGCTAGCTTCAAATTTATTTCTTGTCCTTCTAGGATTGATTCTCTGCTCACTAAACAACCAGTCTTCCCTGACATCCTGGAAATTTCCTGATCCCCATCAAAGCATCTAAAGGTCTGTCATTAGGCAGATCTATATTTCCCCACTAGAAACATCAAAATCGCTAGCCAGACATGCACAGCCTTCAAAAATCCCAGGGCCAAGTCTTTGCATTCCAGTTCTCCCAAAAAAGTTTCCAGAAAGAACTCCTGAGTCAGAACCCCCCAAAAAGACCAAATATGGAGACCAACCATGGCACAAGGCTGGGGGTGGGGGGGGAAAGCACAACAGCACTGCACATCCAGCAAGCAAGGAAAACCTTCCAAAGCGAATCACAAACACCAACTTCTCCCAGTTCCTAGGAAAATCTACATGGAAATTTAACCAAAACACATCCCACACAAAACCCTAACTCGCACCAAACCAATCATTCCACAGGAGAGAAATCAACAAAAGAAGACAGTAGGAGGGAGAGAGAGAGAGAGAGAGAGAGAGAGAGAGAGAGAGAGAGACTCACTGAAGAGTAGGAACAATTCCCGACGGATGCTTAGCAAGATCCACCGGCTGACTGCCCTCCAACACCACCTGCTCTGCCATACATACAAACCTCTCTCTCTCTGTCTCTCTTTCTCTTTACCAACCAACCCTACAAAATGTTGGATCCGACTGTTTTTTTCTCGAGAAACTGGCAAAAAAGTTTCAAAAAAATGCTCTCGAAGAATCAGAAATATAAGCTGAAAGCTCTTGTATCAAAACTTTCAGCGGCCGCTGTCTCCGATCTCTCTTTTCTCTCTCTCTCTCTCTCTCTCCCTTAGAGACAAAACGAGAGCGCAAGACAGCGGCAAAGACAACAGAGGAAATGCGCGGATTATATAGCCACTCTGCTGCTGTCTGGTTTATATACCCCCCAGAAGGGATGAAAACCTTCCTTGACGAAAAAGGCTAATAATCATCCATTCATCCGGACGCTCGCTGTCTCTTTTCTGTAAACATCTGCAGCCAGCTGTTTTCGTATACAAGTTTTTATACTCCATACATACGTATTTTCGTACATGTATACGTATATTCCCTGAAGTGATGGAAACAACTACAGTACATATATTAGAAATTAATTGTGCTAAAAAAATTCATTTCAAGTGCCTTTTTTCAGATTTTCATTAGCCAGAAAATGGACCAAAATCTAAGAAAAATCGCCAGATTTCTATACATGTGTTTGGAGTGTATTTAGCCAGAAATACAGAAGGATGATGAGTTTAGGAAAAAAATTCACTTTCAATTTTTTTAATATAGCCATAATTTGGCTAAATCTTCCTGTTTATCATTTGCCACTTTTGCTGCTGTATTACAAAATTGACAAAAAAAAATCAGCAGTGATCTAATATTGTGCGCTGGATATCTCCTGGCCGTCCAAATCAATGAGATCTGACGGCGTAGATCTTTGGAATTCTTTTGCTGATCGAACGGTAACTATTGTGCAGAAGAACTTAACCTGACCTTAGGGGTTCATTAACTACACCTGGGTCTTGGTGCGGTTAGGGTTTGGCGCTCCTTTTAGGGTTTAGGTTTAAGTCTCAGCGGCTGAACAGGACGGTTTCTTTTGCGTCTGTTTTTTTTTTCCCTTCTAGGATTTGGTGTGCAGTTTCTGCGTCTGTGGCTGTCCCCAGATCGCAGTAGCGACGCAGTGCGGCGTCAAGATGGTGCTCTCTCAAAAGGAGGCTGATGTGCAGATGATGCTGGCTGCTGATGTTCATCTCGGCACCAAGAATTGTGACTTCCAGATGGAGCGATATGTCTGGAAGCGCCGCTCTGACGGTATGTGTGCACACATTCGCGCGTTCCCCCTCCTTTTGCAAATATCTCTCCCTCTTGCTTTTTTTTTTTTTTTTTTTGTGTTTTGTTGTCCTTCTCTTTTTTTTGTTTTAATTTTTTTTTTTTTTGCGTGTTGAAAGCGTACTGTTGTGCTCTCTCTCTTTTAACT
>Ga0116229_10012842_pt1 | contig 11969 bp, 11 predicted proteins | sample S1TSphgellanicum_3_FD_87313 | JGI IMG/M metagenome (GOLD analysis project Ga0116229, IMG submission 87313) | Host-associated microbial communities from peat moss isolated from Minnesota, USA - S1T2_Fc - Sphagnum magellanicum MG | ecosystem: Host-associated > Plants > Peat moss > Unclassified... | reverse complement strand
GACGGTCCCGCTTTCGAGCGTGGTGAACGTCTCGCGCGGCACGGGCGCGCCGTCGATCACGCACTACAATCTGTACCGGTCGGTCGAAATTCAAGGAAGCGCCGCACCTGGGCACAGCTCGGGCCAGGCGATCGCCGCACTGCAGAACCTCAGCAAAGCGCTCCTCCCCTCACGGTATCACTATGCGTGGACCGGAATCTCGCTGGAAGAAACGCAGTCATCGGCCACGACGCTTGTGATTTTCGCGCTGGCGCTGCTCGTGGTATACCTCGTGCTCGCGGCACTGTACGAGAGCCTGGGCGATCCGCTGGTCATCTTGCTGTCGGTCCCCGCCGCGCTGCTGGGTGCGATCGGCGCGCTGCTCGTTCGGCAGATCACGAGCGACGTGTACGCACAGATCGGCTACGTCATGCTCATCGGCTTGGCGGCCAAGAACGCGATCCTGATCGTGGAGTTCGCGAACGCCGAACGCGCGAAAGGCACGACTGCAGCCGATGCCGTCATCGCTGCCGCGCAGACGCGCTTGCGTCCGATCCTCATGACGTCGGTGGCGTTCATCGCGGGACTGCTGCCCTTGGTGTTCGCGAGCGGGGCGGGTTCGGCGAGCCGTCATTCGCTGGGTACGGCCGTGGTCGGCGGGATGATCGTCTCCACCGTTCTCAACCTCATCGTCGTCCCGGCGATGTATCTCATCCTCGATGAAATTGGTGCGCGGCTCGCCGCGTTCGGGCGGCCCTCGGGCGGACGTGCGAATCTCGCGGCTGCCGGCGCACCCGGCCTCCCGCTGCAGCCGAGCGCCGCGGCCGGCGATCGCGAACACAGTATGAGTGGCCGCAAATAGTGCACGAGGAGGCATGCTCCGCGCGTCTTTTGCGACAGCCTTAAGGCGCAGTTAACCTTTTCTTAAAGCGAGGTCGCCTATCATCAGGCGGCCTCGCTTTTTCCCAATTAATAAGAGAGAGGCTCGTTCTCGCCATGCCTTCCGGAAAGAGTTGACGATTTTGGAGCACGTGTTGGGCGGCTCGCTGAGCGCGACGAGCCTGTTCTTCCTGGTTCTGGCGCTCGGGCTCGCGTTCGGCTTTGAGTTCGTCAACGGTTTTCACGACACGGCCAACGCCGTCGCCACGGTCATCTACACGAATTCGCTCAAGCCCACGTACGCCGTCGTCTGGTCGGGCCTGTGGAATCTGACGGGCGTGCTGCTCTCCGCCGGCACGGTCGCCTTCGGAATTCTGGCCTTGCTGCCGGTCGAGCTCGTGATCAACGTCGGCTCGGGCGCCGGCTTCGCCATGGTGTTCTCGCTCTTGATCTCGGCGATCATCTGGAACGTCGGCACCTGGTACTTCGGGTTACCGGCGTCGAGCTCGCATACGTTGATCGGGGCGATCGTCGGCGTCGGGCTCGCGAACTCCGTGATGTCGGCCGGACACACGTTCGGCGACGGCGTCAACTGGGGCAAAGTCCAGGATACGCTGACCGCGCTCCTCGTGTCGCCGATCATCGGCTTCACGCTTTCCGCATTACTGCTGCTGCTCTTCAAATTCGCGATTCGCCGGCCGGAACTGTTCGCCGAACCCGAGAAGGGCAAGCCGCCGTCGCCCTGGGTGCGCGGGCTCCTGATCCTCACCTGCACGGGCGTTAGCTTCGCGCACGGCTCCAACGACGGTCAGAAGGGCATGGGTCTGATCATGCTGATCCTGATCGGCGTCGTGCCGGGCGTGTTCGCCCTGAACCTGGACCTCGGCGTCGCGCCGCTGGCCGCGCAAAACGCCGCGACGAGCGCGATTTTCCAGCGCTTAGCCGGAAGCGACCCGGTCGATGGCGCCGACGCCGCGACCACGCTCAACGCTTTCCTCAAGAACAGTGGAAAGGTGTCGCCCGCGACCTATCCGGCCCTGGCCGAGAAAAACTCGGAAATCGCGGCCTACGTCAAGGGCAAATCGAAACTCGCCGACGTTCCCGAGGCCCAGCGCAAGGATCTGCGCAGCGACGTGTATCTCGTGTCGGCTTCGGTCGCGAAGCTCTTGAAGAAACACGCGATCACGGACAAGGCCGACGCGGCGGTGCTCGGAGACTACAAGAAATCACTCGACAAGACGACCAACTTCATTCCGCTCTGGGTCAAAGTCGCGGTCGCGTTATGCTTGGGCCTGGGCACGATGATCGGCTGGAAACGCATCGTCGTTACCGTGGGCGAGCGGATCGGCAAGACGCACCTGACCTACGCCCAAGGCGCTTCCGCCGAAATCGTGGCCTATGCGACGATCCAAGGCGCCGACGTGCTGGGCTTGCCGGTCAGCACGACGCACATTCTCTCTTCGGGCGTCGCGGGCACGATGTTCGCGAACCGCTCCGGCTTGCAAGCCGCGACCTTGCGCAACATACTGCTCGCCTGGGTGCTGACCTTGCCGGTTTGCGTGTTCTTGGGGTCGATGCTGTTCGCGTTCGGCTTGCGCTTGATCGCGTTCTTCGGCTTGCATTAGTGCGCCGGCTCGTAATGCGGTGAAACAAAGCTAGAGCGATTTTTCGTTCTCACAAGGAGCGAAGAGCGCACCCCTGTACGGGGCGCAAAATCGCAGCGCGATGTAAGCGGCGAGCCGAGACGCTAGCATTTTCGCGCCCGCGCGGCGAAGGCGTGCTGCATGATCGTCGTCATCGGTGCGGGTCTGATCGGGCTCGGCATCGCCTACGAACTGGCACGACGCGGCGCGACGGTGCGCGTGATCGACGAGCGCGAACCGGGGCGTGCCGCATCGTGGGCCGGCGCGGGGATGCTGGCGCCCTACACCGAGGGCGTCGAGCCGGCCGCGTACGCCACGTTCTGCGCGGAGTCGCTGCGACGCTACCCCGCCTTCGTCGCGGCGCTGAAGGCGGACGGCGGCGTAGATGCCCGCCTGCGGCTCGATGGCATCCTGGAGGCCGCCTACGATGAAGCCGGCGTCGTCCGCTTGCAGGCGGCGGTGGCCGGCCTGGCGGCGCGCGGCATCGGGGCGGATTGGCTCGAACGCGATGCAGCCCGCATGCTGGAACCGGCGCTGGGCGCGGCCGTGCGCGGCGCATCGCTCAGCGAAACGGAAGGTCAGGTCGATAACCGCCGCCTCGGTCGTGCCCTGCAGGCCGCCTGCGAGGCGCTGGGCGTCCGGATCGACGCCGGCGCGGGACGCGTCGCGATCGAGGCGGATGCGCGCCGCGTGCTGGGCGTTCGCGGCCCCGAGGGCTTCATCGGCGCGGATGCCGTCGTCAACGCCACGGGCGCTTGGGCCGCCGATCTCGAGGGCGTGCCGGAGGAGGCGCGCGTTCCCGTGCGGCCCGTAAAAGGCCAGATGTTGGCCTTAGCCATGCCGCGAGGCCTGGTGCGGCGCGTGCTCTGGGTGCCCGGGGCGTACCTGGTGCCGCGTGAGGATGGCCGCCTGCTTATTGGGGCCACGGTCGAGGAAGCCGGTTTCGACGTCCGGGTGACGGCGGCTGGGGTGCGAACGCTCTTGGACGCGGCCCTGGCGGCACTCCCCACGCTCGGCGATCTGGCGGTAGCCGAAACGTGGGCCGGCCTGCGGCCGGGCTCGCCCGACGGCTTGCCGTTCATCGGCGCGACGGCGCTGGAAGGCTACGTCGTCGCGACCGGCCACCATCGCAACGGGATTCTGCTTACGCCGGCAACGGCCGACGCGGTCGCGACCGTTCTCGAGGGCGGGTTCGCGCCCGGCATCGAGGCGTTCTCACCGCAACGTGCCGCCGGGCCGCCACAAGATGTCCCGGAGACGGTCGCGAAGCAGTCCGCGTGAAGGCGACGGTCAACGGCGAGCAGCGGATCCTCGATCTCGGGACGACGGTCGGGCGGCTGCTGGCGGAGCTCGGCGTGCGCGACGCCGGAATCGCGGTGGCGGTCAACGACCGCATCGTGCGCAAAGCCGCGTTCGACGAGCATGCGCTGCAGGATGGCGACGCGGTCGAAATCATCCGCGCCGTCGCCGGCGGATAGCCGCAAACAACGTTAGCAGAGGAATCATGAACGGCCCATTACGCGTCGGCAACTACGAATTCGGCTCGCGCTTGATCGTGGGAACCGGCAAATATCCCTCGCTCGAAATCATGCAGCAGGCCCATCAGGCGAGCGGCACCGGCATGGTCACGGTGGCGATCCGTCGCATCAATCTCGACGATCCGACGGGCAAGACGATGCTCGATTACATCGACCGCTCCCGTTACACGATCTTGCCGAACACGGCGGGCTGCACGACCGCCAAGGAAGCGGTATTGACCGCCCAGCTCGCGCGCGAACTGCTCGAGACCGACTTGATAAAACTGGAAGTGATCGGCGACGCGCAGACGCTCTATCCCGATACGGCCGAAACGATCGTCGCGGCGCGGGAGCTCGTGCGCGACGGGTTCACGGTGCTGCCCTACATCGTGGACGATCCGACGGCGTGCAAGCGCCTCGAGGACGCCGGCTGCGCGGCCGTGATGCCGCTGGGCGCGCCGATCGGGAGTGGGCTCGGCATCTGCAACCGGTATTCGATTTCGATCATCGTCGAGCACGCGAGCGTTCCGGTCATCGTCGATGCGGGCGTCGGCACGGCTTCCGACGCGGCGATCGCGATGGAGCTCGGCGTCGACGCCGTCTTGATGAACACGGGCATCGCGGCCGCCGGGGATCCGGTGAAGATGGCGCGCGCGATGCGGTTGGCCGTCGAAAGCGGCCGGCTGGCGTTCGAGGCGGGCCGGATGGCCAAGAAACTTTACGCGAACGCGTCGAGTCCGGTGACCGATCTGATCGGGAGCGCGAAATGAGCCTCCCCGAAGAGATCTCGGTCTCCCAGCTCAAGCGCATGCACGACGCGGGCGAGGGCTTTCTGCTGCTGGACGTTCGCGAAGACGACGAACTCGCGACCGCGTCTCTCGCGTTCGCCAAGCACGTGCGGATGGGAACTGTCCCGCAGCGGATCGGCGAATTGCCCAAGGACGGCGACATCGTCGTGATGTGTCACGGCGGCTCGCGCAGCGACCGGGTCGCCCGCTACTTGCGCGAAAACGGCTTCACGAGCGTCGCGAATCTGGCCGGCGGCATCGACGCCTGGTCCCGCGAGATCGACCCCGCCGTCCCAATTTACTAGATACCGGGCCGGGTCAGCTGCGGCGGGCGCGAACGAACCAATGCACGAGGCCGTCGGCTTCGGCGCCGGGGTGAGCCCAGCGGCCGGCGGTTTCGGCGGCACTCCCTTCGACGGCCGACTCGATCTCGAAGCCGGCGAGCAGCGTTTGGACTTGGGGTTCGTCCAGGTAGACGTGGGCGACGCCCGCTTCCGTCCCGTCGCGCGGCGCGGCGACGTCGGCATCGATGCGTCGCCCTGAAGCGAACCTCGGATCGCGCTTGGAACCGAGTGTGAGGAAGAAGCGCGCGCCCGGTACGAGGCGGCTGCGGACGGCCGCGACCGCCGCCGTGATGCCGCCAAGGGAGCCGTGCTGGAGCGCATGCGTGCTCAGCGCCGCCGCGAACCCTCCGGCGAAGGGGATCGGGCCCGCGTACCGGGTCCGCGCGACCCGCACCCGGCCGTCGCCGGCGAAGCGCTCCACGGCCGCGCGGGCGCGCTCGGGATCGTCCTCGACGACGTCGACTCGCGCCTCCGCCGCGAGCAGCGGTGGAACGTTCCGGCCCGTCCCGACGCCCAAGAGAAGGACGCGGGCGCCCGCTTCGAGGCACCCGGCCAGCTCCCGCGCCAATGGATGCGGCACAGGCGCTCCCGGCTCCGAAGGAGTAACGTTGTCTCTCACGCCTCGGCATAATATACGATAGAGGGGTCAAAACGCATGCTCGAAACCGGCGCCAAGCTGCCGGCCGTGAAACTGTCGGACGACACCGGCACGACGCTCTCGACGAAGGATCTGATCGGCGGCCCGCTCGTGATCTATTTCTATCCGAAGGACGACACGCCGGGGTGCACCAATGAGGCCACGCAATTCCGCGATCTGTACGAGCTTTTCGAGAAGCATAAGGCGCGCGTCGTCGGCGTAAGCCGGGATTCGGTCGCGTCGCACCAAAAGTTCAAAGCCAAATACGACATTCCGTTCACGTTGCTGGCGGACGTGGAATCGACGCTGTGCAATGCCTTCGGCGTGATCGTCGAAAAGAACATGTACGGAAAGAAGAGTATGGGCGTGCAGCGGTCGACGTTCTTGTTTGACAAGAGCGGCAAGCTGGTCCACGTTTGGCCGAAGGTCAGCGTCAACGGACACGCTGAGGACGTGCTGTCGAAACTGTAACCCGTGGCGAGCTTAAGGGCGGCTTGAACCTGACGGTCGCCGGCTCGAGTTGCTCGATTCCGCGGCCCGGGCGCGCCTGCAGTTGCTACCTGATCGAGACCCCGGGCGCGACGCTCGTGGCGGATCTCGGCAGCGGCGCCTTCGCCAATTTGATCCGCTTCGTAGCGGCTGAAGACGTCGATGCGGTCGTGATCAGTCACATGCACGCGGACCACTTCATCGACCTCATTCCGATGCGCTACGCGCTCAAGTACGGCGCGCGAAAGAGCGCCCGGCCGGTCCTGTTGTACGTCCCGCCCGGCGGAGCGACCTTGCTGGCCCGCCTAACGGGCGCGTTCGAGCGCGAATCGCACCACGATTTTCTCGGCGAGGTCTTTGACATCCGGACGTACGACCCGGCCGGAACGCTCGAGATCGGCGATGCCCGCGTACGTTTCGCGCCCACCTCACACTACATTCAAACCTACGCGCTGCGCGTCGAGGCGAGCGGTGCCAGCCTCGCGTACAGCGCCGATACCGCGCCCGACGACCGGGTCGCGGTTTTGGCGCGCGATGCCGACGCCTTCGTCTGCGAAGCGACGCTTTCCGAGGCAGAGGAGGCCGACGTGCCGCGCGGCCACGTCTCAGCGCGTGAAGCCGCACGCATGGCCGTGCGAGCAGGCGCGCGACACCTCATCCTCTCCCACTATCCCGCCTCGGCCGATGCCGCAGCGCTCGAAGCGCAAGCCCGGTCGATCTTCGCGGGGCCGGTCTCGGTCGCCGACGACGGCTTCCGCCTCACGTTGCCCGCCGCTTAGCGGCGGAGCCTAGTTGTCGGTTTTCGCGTCACCCCGCGGCAGCGAGAACTGCACGAGCGATTTGATCGGCGCCAGGCCGCGGTTGATTACGGCGTAGACCGTCACCTTGAGGTTCAGTTCCTCGAGCCGCATTTTGGCGGCCATCACCTCGCGGCCATGGCTGACGACGTCCTCGAGCAAGAGCACGCTTTGGCCCGCGGTGTACGGGCCCTCGACGTAATCCTCGGCGAAGGCGCCGTACGATTTGGGTGCCTTACGCACCACGATCATCGGAATGCTCGACATCTGGGAGACCGCAGTCGCCAGGATGACGCCGCCGAGCTCCGTGCCCGCGATCAGGTCGGGGCGCGTCTCGGAGACGATCGGTACGAACAGCCGCGCGATGCGACGTAGCACCTCGGGATCGGAGAAAAGCTTGAACTTATCGATGTAGTAGTCGCTGCGGGCTCCGCCGGAGAGCAGGTAGTCGCCCTTGGTCAGCGCGCGCTCCATGATGATGTTCACGAGCCATTTGATTTCCGGAATGCGGCCGAGCCGCGAGCCTTCGGGCTCTAAATATCCCATGTATACGCGTTCCAAGTCTCCGTCACCGGATTGGGTGAGAAAGTGGTGAAGTCAGGATTGATCGGCTGGATCTGGTGCGGCCACCAGATCGGCAGGATCGGAATGTCGCGAGTGAGGATCGCCTCGATTTGGGCGTACGCCTTCTTGCGTGTCGGGATGTCGTAGTTCGTCAACGCGCGCTGCTCGGCCGCGTCGAGTTCGGGATTGCAATAACGCGGGTCGTTGTTCCCGTGGGGCGGCCGGCGCGCGCACGTGAAGAGCGACGCTTGATCCGGATCGATGCCCGCGATCCAGGCCGTCCACGCCAGGTCGTACTTACCATTCTGCAGGATGCCGCCCTGACCCATCGGCGCGAACAGCAGCGCGCCCTGATAACCTTTGATCTCAACCTCGATGCCGATCGCTTTGAGCATCGCCTGGACCTGGACCACGGCTGCCCGGCGCGTCGCATTGCTCACATTATACGCGATCGAGAGCGTCAGCTTGTTGCCGTTTTTCACGACGTCCCCGTCGGGACCGGGAGTCCAGCCGGCGGCCCGTAACAACGCTCGCGCTTTGGGTAGGTCGAGATCGTAACGCGTTATGTCTTCGGCGTGCGCCCACATGAACGGCGGCAGATCCTGGTCGGCGACCGTAGCCGAGCCGAAAGTTAAGGCTTGAACCAGTTTGCGCTTATCGATCGCGTACGCGATCGCTTGCCGAACGCGCACGTCGGACAGGATCGGGCTCGCGGTGTTCATGTGGACTCGTTCGTATTCGTTCATGTTCTGCAGGACGATCTTGAGGTCGGGGACCGTCTTCAAAGCGTGGTACAACTGCTCCGAGGCTTCGAATTGCCAGTCGATGTCGTGCGTCCGCAGCAGGTTGACTTCGGTGTTCTCGTCGGGGATGAACTTCAGCACGATCTCGTGCAGTTTCGGCTTGCCCAGAAAGTAATCGTCGTTGGGCACGAGCGTGATGTGATCGCCGCGCACCCAGTCCTTGAATTTGAACGGTCCGGTGCCGACCGGGTTCGAATTGAACGGGATCGAATTGATGTCGTGCAGTTTGCCCAAGAGATGTTCGGGTAAGACCTCGTAGGGCGTGTCGCTTTCGGCGAACAGCGTGTTGATCGCGGGCGAGAAGCGCTGCTTCATGTGGAAGACGACCGTGGTCGCGTTCGGCGTGTCGACCGAACCGACCAGCGAGTATCCGCTCTGCGAAAGCACGTTGTTATTCGGACTCATGATGGCGCGCCACGTGAACGCGACGTCCTTGCTCGAGAACGGCGCGCCGTCGTGCCACTTCACGCCGCTGCGAAGGTGATAGGTCAGGGTCAAACCGTCGCGGCTGATGCCGCCGTTCTCGACCGTGGGGACCACGCTCGCGAGGATCGGCACCTCCCGTTTGCCCGAGGCATCGACCGATACCAAGCCGTCGAACATCAGCCGGGTGATGGCGCTCTCGGACGTGTTGCCCTGGAGGATCGGGTTGAGGGTGTTGGGCGAGGTCTGAAAGCCGATCCGCAGGATGCCCGGCTTCGTCCACGGATGCCGGCTCCCGGCGCCGCTTGGTTCGCCGCCGGCCCCGACCTTCGAGCAGCCGGGTAACAGCGCGCACAGAGCGGCCGCCGCGAGGAGTCTACGCAATCGTTCACTTTCTGGAGATCTCGTTCGCGCCGGCCCGCGGGCGACGCGCCTCGGAGTATTTGTCGCGGCCCCACCCGCGCCTGTCGCGCTACGCGCCCACCGCGTCGAAACGCTCGTGCCGGCACGCGAAGGTTCCGAGCCCTTGGGTCGCCGTCCGCAGTTCGGTGATGTAGTTGCCGAGCTCCGCCTGCGGCGCGCAAGCGACGACGCGCTGGAAGCCGCGGCGCTCGGCCGGCTCGAACGAGATCACCTGGCCGCGCTTAGCGCTCAGGCTGCCCAGGATCGTCGACGCGCTCTCGTCCGGCACCTCGGCTTCGAGATACGAGATCGGCTCGAGCAGGACGGGACGGCACTTCGGTAGGCCGTCCCGGATCGCCATCGCGGCCGCGGTCTTGAATGACTGTTCGCTGGAGTCGACGGCGTGGAACGTGCCGTCCACGAGGGTCACGTGCAGGTCGACCACGGGGAACCCGCGGAGTGGTCCGCGGGCCAAGGCTTCGCGCACGCCCTTCTCGACGGCCGGGAAGAATTGCCGAGGTACGACGCCGCCGGCGATCGTCTCGGAGAACGTCAAACCGTGGCCGCGTTCGCGCGGTTCGATCTGCAAGACGACGTCGGCGAATTGACCGTGGCCGCCGGTCTGGTGTTTGTAGCGAGCGTGGACCCGGGTCGCGTCGGCGATCGTCTCGCGGTAGGCGACGGCGGGGGCGTGCGTCTCGAGCGTCAGGTGGTACTTGCGGGCGAGCCGCGAGAGCGCCGTCGCGACGTGCGTCTCGCCCAGACCGTGCAGCTGCAGCTCGTTCGTGAACTCGGCCCGGACCACGCGCAGGGTCGGGTCTTCCTCGACCAGCCGCGCCAGCATCGCGGAAACCTTGGCCTCGTCCAAACGTTCCTTCGGGCGGATCGCGACCGCGTACAGGGGTTCGGCTAAGGCCGGCACCGGGAGCGGCGCGGTGGACGGGGCCGACGAGAGCGTATCGCCCGTGCGCACGCCCTCGAGGCGCGCGATCGCGACGATGTCGCCCGGTCCCGCCGACACGACGGGTTCTTGCCGCTTGCCCTGGAGGCGATACAGTCCGGCCGCGCGCAGCTTCAGATCGCCGCCGCGGGAAACATCGCTCAATACCGCGTCGGCCTGGAGCGAGCCGTCGCGGATGCGGGCAACCGAAAACTTGCCCGAGTGGGGGTGCACGATCGTCTTGCAGACTTGCGCGACGAGCGTCGCCCCGGGATCACCGGCCGGCGGCGGAAACTGGTTTTCGATCACGTCGAGCAGGGCCGCCGCGGCCACGCCGATGTCGGTGAGGCCCGCGCCTACGAGGACCGGGACGATCTGGTCGCCGCAGGTCTCATCGTGAAGGTCCTTACGGACTTCATCGAGGGGCGGGTCGATGCCGTCAAGCAGTTCCTCGAGTAAGTGGTCGTCGAAATCGCCGAGGGTCTCGAGCAACGTGCGGCGCGCTTCGTCGACGGTGCCGGCCAGTTCGCTCTCGATCGTAATCCTTCGCGCGGCGCCGTTCTCGGATACGAAGGCGCTGCGCTCGGCGAGATCGATGTAGCCGCGGAAGCGTTCGGCTTCGCCGAGCGGCAGGTGCTCCGCCACGACCCGCTTGCCGTAGGTTGCCGTCAGCTCGGCCAAGGTGGCGGCGAAGTCGCTGCCCGGCTTGTCGAGCTTGTTGACGAAGAAGCAGTGCGGCAGGCCGGCCGCGTCGAGGTGCTCGACCAGCGGCCGGGTCTGCCGGACGCGGGCCGGGTTGGCGTCGATCACCACGACGGCCGCGTCGACAGCCAACAGCGCGAGCTTCGTCTCCTCGAAGAAGTCGACGAATCCCGGGCAGTCGACGATCGTCAGGTCGACGCCGGGCGTGGAGGCGTACGCGAAACCAACTGCGGTCGATTGACCGCGGTCGATGCATTCGGGCTCGTAGTCGGTCGTGGCGGTGCCGTCGGCGACCGAGCCCCTGCGTGCGATCGCTCCGGTGCCGGCCAGCAGCGCCTCGACCAGCGTCGTCTTTCCCGCATGGTGGGGGCCGACGATGGCGACGTTGCGGCGGCGGTCCAGATTCCCCATGAATCCGAGTTCGCCGCGTGAAGGAAAATTCCGCGCGCTCAGCGCCGCGGGCGGATTGCCTTTTTCTTCACGGCCTTTTTAGCGGAGCTCTTCTTGGCGGGCGCGGCGCGTTTCGCGGGCGCCTTTTTGCCGGCTTTTGCGGGCGCGGGCCGCGCGCCGGCGGGTTTCTTCGCGACCGCCTTCTTCGCCGTCTTTACGCCGGGGCGGGCGGCGTTCTTCTTGGACGCGGCCGTCTTGGGAACGCTTTTCTTGGCGGCTGGTTTGGAAGCGGCGGCTTTCTTGGCGACCGGCTTGAGCGTCGCCGGCCGATCCGGGCGCGACTTCGTCGCCGCTGACTTCGCCGCTGGTTTCGCGGACGCTCGGGACGGGACGGCTTTTGCTCGCGGCTTCGGCCGGGGCTTGGCCTTGGACCGGGCCGCAACGATTTCGGGCTCGGCGACCTGGGCCTCGGGTTCCTCGGCGAGGGCGGGCTCGCCGGCGTCTCCCAGGACCTCCGGCGCGGGCGCGGCGACCTCGGACGCGACGTCCGCGTCGACGGGTCCGCTCGCGACGGGCTCGATGACCGGTTCGGGAGCGGGTTCGAAGTCAGCCGGCACCTCGGCCGCGGGCCGATCGGCCTCGGCGTCCGGACCGGCGGCTTCGGGCAGCGCG
>Ga0116229_10012841_pt1 | contig 11970 bp, 8 predicted proteins | sample S1TSphgellanicum_3_FD_87313 | JGI IMG/M metagenome (GOLD analysis project Ga0116229, IMG submission 87313) | Host-associated microbial communities from peat moss isolated from Minnesota, USA - S1T2_Fc - Sphagnum magellanicum MG | ecosystem: Host-associated > Plants > Peat moss > Unclassified... | reverse complement strand
TTTCCATATCCACGTTAGGTGGGGCACATGGGAAAGAAAAAAGGTAGTTATGCATGAAAATCAATATGTTATGATAATACAAATAGACATTTTAAAAAAAGTTATATACATGTTGTCAAATTGGATCATCTAAAGAGTTACAACTCCATAGTATTTCATGTTGTATGAAGTTGTGAAATCATTCTTTCACATGACACGATCTTTAGAATTTACCAAGTTCAACATGTTTTGTGTCTGGTCAATGACTTGTAGACCAACAAATTGTCCCTAAGTGAAGATGTAACATACATACTAATATAAGATACCTCATGTGACTAAGCCTTCCTAGGTGTATTCCACAAAATCCAACCAAATTTTCATTAGTTCCAAGTGAATCATATTGATAGGTACAACTTCCAACCAAATCCAACCAAAAAATAAAGAAATTCATGAACCATCTCTCATGGGTGTTAGAAGAAGATTATTAGCTAAATGTAGTTGATAAGAATTCAAAAGACAATTGAACAATAGAATAGCTAAAATCAAAGTCTAGAGGCTAATTGAACTTAGATTGCCAAATACCATGAATAGCCAACTATGGTAGTTATTGGCAAAAATGGATAGTTTGAAATAATTGTAACCAACCACATATAGTATATAAATGCAAAATTAAAAGTCAAAGGGGCTCTTGATATTATGTAAGTTTGTGAGACTAATGTGAATGAGTTCATATGTACTTGAGGATGTGTGTGTGCAAGTTGTGTCAAATGGCTCTAAGAGTTGTGACAACATAGATAAGGTGTAAAGAATGTTTTACAAACTAAGATTTGGTTATGCGAATAATGGCAATCAAATGCAATAAAAGTAGTTCTTAGTAAGAATATAATTGGGAGCTCCAACATGATATTGTTTAAGTTATAGGAATAGTTGTGGTATAGTATAGAAGGTAATGAAATCATCCTTAAAGTTATATGTTGCCTTGGTTATTGCAATGTGTGGTGGTTGGAATAATGGAATGGGCAACAACCTAATGGTGATAAATCATTAAAAAAACATGTAAATTTTATTGTTATCAATGGGCAACCATGCCATTGGCCCACATATATTAAAGCTTGTGTAAATCACCCCTCCTAATAATATTTTGCAATGGTCTTAATTTCAAAGATTTTATGAGAAAAATCACTATAAATTCAATGATTTTTTTCCATTGGTCTAAAAATTGTGAAAGAAAAAACATGCTCACCACCTCATTAACGATTTTAAATAAACAAACATCTATCTTAATATATGATTTCCAAATTTATGAGCAACCATAAGGTCTAGTTCCATTTCTTGCATGATGGTTAGGGGTAGTGGAATGGTTAATGGTTGTGGTAACCAAAATCAAGATTTTTTTTTACTAGATGGTTATTAATTGTTATATGTAGATCACTTTGCTTATAGTTGAATATTAGTTATAACCAATTGAAAAGGGTATTGATGAAGATTGGTTTAAACTTCAGTTAAGGCAAATAGTTTGAAATATAGTTGGCTTGATCTTGGTTTTATTGAAACCAATAGGTCTAAGTTTAGGGTTTTTATAAAAAGGAAGACTCTTAGGTTTCATGTTTAATAAAATTTTCAAAAAATAAAATATGTGGATTTTGGGTTTGACAAGTTTAAAATGTATAAAATCATTTTACTTTAGTTTTAAATCAAGTTTGGTTCCAACTTATTAATTGGTGGAAGGATGCATCCCAAAGTTCAAATCTCCAAATTGAACCATTTTAAGTGGCCCATCATAGGAAAAAAAAGAAACTTTCAACACCCCCAAATAGAAACTTTTTCTTTCAAAATAAAAGTACTTTCTTCCTTATGAGTAGAACTAGAAAATTGAAAATCTACATTCTAGTGAGGTGGAGAAACAAGCACCTAAGAAATCCATTCTTTTTCTTTTGTAGAACAATGGGGGAGAGGAATAAGGCCCCATGGTTTATCCCACAAAGGCACAAGTCCAAGGTCCAAACATGTATATGGGATAAAAGGAACGCTCCATTCTTTTCCAAATTATGTGCACAAAAATATAAAGTGCAATTTGTTGAAAATATATGTGAAATATATTTTATTTAAATATAAATCAGGTTCACAAAATTGGATTATGGAGCTCTATCTACAATATACTTGTATTTTATTTAAATATAAATCGGGTTTATAAAATTGGATTATGGAACTATATCTACAATATATTTTAAATTTTCCAAATTTTAATAATATATTATTTTAATGTTTTATTACTTCATAGCAAAAATACCCCTTTATTTCACACATTAAATAAAGGGTTTAGGGTTTATATACAAATAGTGATTATCCCTAGATCCTATATAATTAGGCAAAAGGAGAAAACTACAAATTATTCTTTGAATAATCCTCTAAACAAAATAATTTTGACAACTTGATGAAAAGGTTTTTGCCTAGATGAAAAACATTTGGGTAGAATTAATTTTAGACGTTAAGACCCAAACTATATAAAAAGGACCTTAAGGCCCTAGGTTGGTTCTCAAGTTAGGTTTAGTTAACCTTGGCATTTGATAGGTTGGGGCTAAATTTAAGTTTTGGGACTTGGGCTAGATTGACCCAAGATGTGTCAACTTGTGATAGGTCTTGTCCCATGAAGACATGTTAGGCACAATTCAAAAAAATTTACCCAACCAGAAGTTTGGAAATGGCCAATATTTTGAATTGATGATGGGTGAATATCGACTTTGAAAACACTAGCTCATATATCAATGTTGAATCTTTTAAACTTTTAAATTTTCATACTTGAACTTGGTATTAGATTGGATTTAAACTTCCATTTACAATTTTTGACACGCCTTCTTAAAGGCTAAAAATACAATGATGACTAAAGCAAAGCATGGACTAAATAATCTTGCAAAGTTGTTAATATCTAATTTATTATCTTTAGGATGTTATAAAGGAAATTAGATTGTTGTATCCATATATGAAGGAAGGTAATTTAATTAAATAGGATTTTTTAAAAAATTTATTGAATGATGATACTTCCCCATGCGGCCCTCTTTCTACTCTTGGTATTGTTGGAAATCCTTTTATACTTAATGGTGCACCAATTTTGTTGGGGGGGGGGGGGGAGGGGGGGTGGTTTCACTTTTTTTATCTGAAAAAAATGATTTTGATAAATACAAAGGATTGTTGTGAAAAAACGGCACCCTAATTTTCCAATTTAAAAAAAAACTTTTATTTTTTAATTTTCTACAATATGTTTCAATAGGTAGCCAAAGTATAAATTCTTACAATTTTCTATTCTAGCATCTAGTTTATAACCAAATTATGTTTTTTTTGTTTTGTTTTTGGGGATGATCATTAATTTGGTTACAACTAGAATGCCATGGCCAAGCAAAAAATGTTTAGATCAATCCAAAGTTATATAATGTCAATTCCAAAATTCTCTTATCGTATTTTCTTTAAGACATCCAAATATTATTATTCCACTTGTATTAGCTTTTATTTTCATTATTTATATCTACAGTTTATACATTGTAAAAAAATAAAGGAATAAATTAAATAAATTATTATTCTTAAACACCTACAATGGTAAACAATGTAATGTAATATTTAGATTCATTTTACATGAAAGATAGTTCCATAAAGGTGAATACATTATGATTTTTTTAATGTATAAATATATGAAAAATACGAATTAATTTTTAATCAATTTTTTTGAAAAAACAAAGTTTGAAGGTAAATTATAATGGAATAAATCTTTAAATTTAAATTTTAAAACTCACTTTGAAAGGGAAATTTTCAAAGGGTATGTGAAAAAGAATTAAAGATAATGATATTTAAGGAGGTGAAGATTGTAAAAGGGTATTTGAAAATAGTTGTAAAAGTTTTGTCTTTTCATGTAGGTAAGTAGGGGAGAAGATTGAAGTAGCTAGGCTTGGAAGAGGTAGTTATTTTAGCAAATGGAATAGACATACATACATAAATAATGACAAATATTATGTGACTATGTGGTGAATGGTTTGAAGCCAAAGACTTTGGATAAATCTAGAGAACATTGCAAATTGTTTTTTAATGACCTTGTGGTACACAAAGGTGATTTCATAATGTTTACCATGAATTTGAATTTACAATGCAATCTAGTTATTGAATTTTGAATAGTATTATCATTCATAATTCAATCATAACAAAATTAATATTTATAAGGAAATCAAAGACACATTCTTGTTACTATTAGAAACCTCTTTGATTATTAGGTTTACATGGAGGTGGTTTCGTAATTTATAGACTAAGTTGCAGGAGATATTGATTTTTTGAAAAAAAATCAATTTCATACTTAAATAAAAAAGATCATGCCCCATTTTCCCTTTCAAAATTCATTCAATAATATAATATAGGTTTAAAAACATAAACCACATTAGTGATGATAATAAAACTAGTCATGTTATAGAGGGAAAAGATTGAGTAAATATGTAGACAATAAAAAGAAAGGAGAAACTTTATATGCCATATGCATTGGGTTGTTTGATTTATGGAATTTTGGATTCATAATTGGATTAGGTGAGAAAATTTTGTTATTTTAAGTTGATTTTTAAAAATAAAAATCAATTAGTTTGACTTTATATGTGCCAAAAAGAGAAAATTGTCAAATAGTGTAAAATTTCATCCATGAAAGGATGAATATTTTAAAACATTAATAATGGCACAACTTGGTGGGCTTCAAACTAAAAAATAATATGTACTTATTATTAGGCTTTAATGAAAGGGGTGGATTAATCATCCATTATCTTCACACATTTTGTGAATTTTTGGCATTAAGTTTATTCTATCACCATTAAATGCAACACATTCCTTCAAAACAACAAATTCCCCTCAATTTCAATTTCGTTTTACCTATAGTGTTGTGTAGATTGATTTGCATCCATTTCAATTGTGAAGATGTTGTAAAAATCAATGTCCAACAACTAAAACTTCAAGAAGAATAATGCCACCACATGACTAGAACAAACACCCACCCACAAAGATTTGTTGAATAAAACCTTGCAATTTTGAAATGATTTGATGTCAACAGAATTCACATTGTGACACTTTGCAACTCCTATTTGATGATTTTTCCTCATCCAACACCAAGAAATCATTCAATTTTGTGTCATTATTAAATATAATTACATCATGTTTAGGATTAGCATTCATAATAAGCAATTTTTTGTATAGGAAGGGAAACCCACCATGATAATAGCAAGGTTTAACCATTTAGCATCAAACTAGTGTTAATATGAAAGGCTTACATGTGCATAGAATGCATTGGTGTTCAAGATTTTGATGAAGAACCATCTTCCACATTGACAATATATTGCACATTCAACCCCATGGGAAGATGAAGTTGTGATTGACTAATGTGAAAAAAATTGTAACATTTATTAATGAAAAAAGAATGACTAATCAAATTGAAAGGAAATTGACAATGAAGAAGTTTGATAAGACTAACTAATATAGTTTGCGAATTCGCTATGGACAAGTACAGTGGAGTAAAAACAAAAGAGTCTAGTTAATAATTGAATCATTGATCTTCAACATTATAAGAAAAAGTCAATTGATTAAATACATGAAATAAACTAAAATGAAAATCAACTAAGAAAATTCACCCATCCTCTCTTTCCAAGCTAGTTTAGAATTACCTCAACATGCATTCATCCAATCCATGAGTCCTAAAATAAAATTGATCTTTCAAATGAATTCAAATTTTGTTTATTAATGTATGTATACACATGAATAAGTTCCACTAAACAATGAAAACATATTTGATAACCGAAATTGTTAGGTCTTGGTTTATATAAAAGGTATAGATGGAAGGTTAAAAGACATAAAAATACAAATCACTTAATGATGCATGCACAACCTAGTCATATGAAACTAAAGTAATGGTTAAATTTGACTATATATATTTAAATTGCAGATTGTTGAGGAATTCATTGTCCAAATTGTTGAAACTTTGAAAATCCAAATTTGGATGAAAACATAATCAAAACAATCACCTAAATGGGTGGACATTATTTTAAAATATATTTCATATCTTTGAAAAATCATAAGGGGAACACAATTATTTGGATTGTCAATATTTATTTTTGGAATAAGATTCATTATTTCCAAAGTTTCAATGTTCAAAATTTGATGCAAATCAAAAGTTCCTTTGCATGTTTAAAGCATTCAAACTTTTGAAGTGGATAGTATATATTTTTTCAAACATCAATTTTCCTTATCAAATATGCACCATTCCTTCTCAAAATTGGAGAGGATTTTAATATTGATGATTAAAAGAAAAAAAGGAATTGAAATGGGTGAAATTCATTTTTATAACACATTTGAATGCATTTGGTTCAAATGTGCTTTTGGCCTTGAAAATTATGAATTTTGAGGATGTGGTTTAAAGTCATTCATTTTTATGTGACAAAAAAATTAATGCATAATATACATGATGTAGGATTAAAATGTAATAAAAGAATGATTATAATAGGTTATATGAGAAATACAAATTTTAAAATTATAGATCAACGTCACATGATGCCATGTGTCACATGTAGTGTTTGGAAAAGGACTATACTTGGGCACCCTTCACTCCTTAAATTGTGTATTCCAACCTTGAGCATGGCTCCATTCTTTCTAACAAAGCGTCCAAATTATCATGTTCATGAAACTTCCGATGGTAACTTGTGTTTGTGATGGTCCACATGTTACATTTGCCACAATAATCAATGGCATGATTCTTCTCAAAAAGTTCTACATGTACTTATTGCCAATCAAAACACCATGGAAAAAAAGCCTCCATAGGTTACATTGCCAATTTGAAATTGTTGTGCTTGTCATGTTGATGATGATGCTCCATGTTTTCCTCCCTTACTCATATTGTAAATAAAGGTGCATGGTCAAGTTTTTTTGGACACTAATTTTCCATATTCACTAGTGAAGGGTACCTTAATCAAAACCATTTCCCTTCTAACTAGAAGAAGTTCCTATTAAATTTAAACTTTAAAATTGTTGACTAACCTTATTAGCTTTTGGCTATTACTTCAGTCTCAATCGTTGTGCTCATCATGATGTCTTGATTCATGCCAAAAATATTATGTATTTTCCCAACGTGGGCCAAAAATCTTGTCCAAAAAATTATGTTATAAGTTAATTTATGTTGCAAGGACATTGGAAATATGAATTCATGTCCATTTTTGAAACATTGTAATTTCTTTTGAATTTTTGAGATTAGGGTCATTCTTCAATATTTTATATTTATTTGCATACTTTTTCATTGGGACTTGTTTGAAATGAAAATTTAATCTAGTGTTTTAATTGTGAAAGCTTTCATAAGGGGAAAGTGTTTATGTGGACTTCATGTTGATTAATCCCCATAACACAAAGTCTTTAAACATATGTGATGAGATTTTCTTTGGGTTTGTTGTACATAATTTGACCAAGCCTTAAGAGCATCTTAACCCACAATATGAAACTTTCACCTTTTGGAAATGTATGCATTGGCAAAACTTTATTGCATTTACCTTACGACCTTGGTAGCTTTGACACTAATTATATTATTTTCAAAAAAAATTAAAATCTAAAAAAAAAATTTATGAAAGAAGTATTGAATCTTTGGCAAAAAACTTTTGGTCGAAATGAAAATTTCAAAATTAATTATTTAACAAGCATCCATTAAAGCACCAAGACACTACAATAATTTCATCATAGGTTTGGACCATCTTAGTTTACATGCCCATTCCCTTAAAAGATCACCATTACTTTTAACATGGTCAAAATTAAAAGTGTGGTTCTGCAAGTGCAATCATAGTTTTGAATAAAATAAATCAGGATCATTACTTGATTTAAAGATTTTAGTCCTTTCCATCATATCCATTTTTAACAAACAAATGACATGACATGTCCAAATTATTTCTTAGGCCCAAATTTGAAATGTAGAACTAACTTTTATGTAGTCCTTTGTATGATCATTTCTCAACCTTTTCATATTTTTTTGTCATCCTCCAAACCTTTTCTTTTTTTTTTGACTTTGACCTAAATTTTCAACATGTCTAATTCATAATATACATAAATTATATATGTACATATATTTATATTTGAATGTTTTCCTTGTATCTAGGGCCATATCCCATGCCAAAAAAAGAATTTTTGCATGCTTAAATTATTATGATCTAATTAAACATTAATCAATGACATCCTTATATTTATGGATACAATAAAACTATTTGTCATTTCACAATATAAAGTTATTTTAAATTCCCTAATATACATTAACAACAAGATTTGGAAACATGGCTATAATTGCTTTTCACATTGAAAACCACATGCAAAAAATAATAATTTCAATATTTCAAAAAAAAGATGAAAAAGTACAATGATTGAGTGTTTTTTAAAACTTCAAGTTAATGCCTATACACCCTAAAAAACTTTCATATCATTTTATTAAGTACTATAAAGTTACATTAATTTTTTATGTTTATTGAAAGACTTGATAAACTTTAAAGTAATAAAACTAAATAAAGATGATTCCAAGAAAAGCATGCATTAGTACATCATTTCAAAACCATGAAATAAAAATTTACAAAATTTGCATGAATAAGGAAAATGTGTACATTGCACAACTTAATATAATTTTCAATGTAATTGATATCCTTTTTGTTGGTTTGGTTGTGATTAGATGAACTGTATGTCTATTAAACATTCCTCATAGTTGTGAACTAATTGTCACTCTATGATTAAAATATAAGAACTATGAATAATCTTATTTTCATGTTTAGAAAATAATTTTCTTTTGGTGTTAAATAAAAAATAATTGATCACCATTGGCTTTTTTATTGAAGTTTTATCATTTGAAAAGGTGAAAGGGGGGTGGCCCATGAAAATTATTGCATGGACAAAATAAATCAAAATAACTTGAAAGGTTAATGCAATTCACATTCAAATTTTTTCATTAAAAGATAATGGGGGTTAGCCTTCATTAAAACACACATTACATAAACTATTTTAAAAACTTCATTAAGTGAAGTTTTGTTTTGTTTTATAAGCCAATGCACAACATGGACACTTCTAGTTCTTTAAAAAAAAAAGTGATTCCATGTGCAAATAAAATGTGTTTCCTTAAGTTGGATAGGGCACATGTTTATTGTATTAAAAAATGTTCAATTTACAATTGATTGGTTATTTTAGGTTAAAAGTGCTTGGTTGCCTAGATCTAATATTCATATGGATAATAAAGTTTAATTGGGTTATATTTGTCAAATCTTAGTTATATTCAATCATCTAGTATATAAAATGTTTGGCAACAATGTTTACAAATATATTTTCAAAGGATTTGAGCTTTTGAATGATGTTACAAAATTACCCTATGATAAAATTATTTTATGTTTGTGGCATTTGCATATTTTAGATTGTAATGAAAGACCCTTAATCTCAAATTTTTCATGTACTTGGTACTAAAATCAAACATTGAGTTTATAATGGTATTCATGTACATGAATAATGCTAGAAAGTTTCCCTACTTGATTAAATTATTTTGTCTTTGTGGCATTCACAAATTTTAAATTATAATGAAGGTCCTTAATCTCAACATTCAATTTTACATGGTATGAAAACTCAAATGACTCTACAACAAACACCAACAAGTTCCCACATGTAATCATGTAATTTTGTGATTTCTTTCATAATCTTTGTAGTTCTATTTTAAAAATGAGGTTTTTGGGTGAGCTTTACTTGTGTTAGGTATTTTAGTGATGCCATGGTTTGAAGCAAAAGAAAACCACCATTGTAGATTATATGTTCAATCATTTGTCTACATAGAATATAGTGGTTATTAGCTTTAAATTTTGCAATAAAATAACTTATCTTGTTATTATACAAATGGTGATGGTACACCAAAAATGGCACATAGCAAATAACATTTCCATTTGGGGCATAACTTTTAGATGTACAAGCACAATCAATATAATTTTTCACCAACTTCATGTCATGTTAATTACACATTGTAAATGTGCAATCCAACTTTATGCCTACATTTTTGTCAGGTTGTCAAAATCATTAAATACCATGGATCCCAATCAAATGTGCAATTGAAAGTCTTGAATGTCACCACCTTTCGAAAAGTGCCCATCCTTCCTAAGGTATAGGGCATGTTTGATTTTTATTGCACAACTAAAATCCTTACACCTTAATAAATATGAGATTGAAATCTATACATGATACTAAAATTATAAAAAATATTAAAAAATTAACTATGGGAAAACAAACAAATTTTTTATGCATTTTGAAAAATGTTTAACCAAATTTGATATGAATGGAATAAAGCAATTAATAAATCAAAACATATTTTAACATGTGAGCAAATATAATATAAGTGACGAAAGATAAAATTCAATTGAAACCCACTTAAACGTGCAGACAAGACCTAGATGCAATTAACCAAAAGAAAATAAAAATTTGATTTTGTTTGTGTTACCAAAGACTTGGTACATGTTACCAAAAGAAAAACAAAAATTAATGAACAACTTAGAAATAAATATATGCAACCAAATAATTAACATGCAAGAAAAATGTAAATAAATGAAATCAAAAGCAAAAATCAATAAAAATTTGATTTTAATGTGAGACCAATTTTTAAATGTAAAAGTAAACCAAAAATCAAAATGAATCTGATTGGTATAAATGCATATTGAAAGGTTAAAAAAATAATAAAAATGAGTGAAAAGTTGATATGAGGAATAGTCATGAACAAATCACCAGTGGTTACAAATTTGACAAGAATGATTAGAATCATAAAACCAAAAAGGTTAAAGAACACCCATAAAAAACTTATAAGCAACCAAAATTTAAAAAATTGTTCAAAAAAAACACATGTAATGAAAAGTTAAATATATGATACCAACACAAGTTTTAAATGATTAAAATAAACACAAATATTGCTTCAAACATATTTTTAAAAAAGAGAAAAAGGTTATGATTGAAAACCAAATATTAGTTAGTACTCATGTAAACAAGCTACAATTGGTGCCATTATTTAATGTCAAATTGTCATTTTAATGTAATATATACCACAATAAACACCACATATTATAATTGTAATAGGTCAAACCACAAGGTTTACCTCACACGTGTCATGAGTCACAACATTTTGTGTGAGAAAATCCATATATTTTTTGTAATGTATAGTATTATCCTTTATCAATGTTAAAAATTATTTCACAATCATACTTCTTCAAAATTGTAGACATTCAATTGCAAAGATTGACAAGTTTATTTTTGAATAATACCATTATTTATAAATTCAAACACATATGAAATCAAAGAGTGTTCCCATCTATCACTATTTCATGCCATTGAACCTTCATTGTTCTTTGATAATCACAATCACTACCGTGTGTCTTCTAAGACAACGTTTCCATTATTTCAATCACAATTGCCATCACCTTTCTATCTCTTCAAGTTAGTTTTAGTCATAATGATCAATAACCAAAGCACATAGTGGACAACAAAAATGTTATTCCATACCTACTCTTTGTTTTGGCCTTGCCTATGAAGTCATGGACCTTTGTCGCATGACCTTGGTGCTACAAAATGATGAGAAACTTGATCTTCCCCATTTAAAAACAATATTCATCCTTATACTTTTGAATTTTTAATTGCATCAAATGGTTCTTTTTAAAAAACATTTCATCCTCTTGCATGGGCGACATCACAATTCTCATTTGAATAATGATGACATTTTAAAATAAATGAAAAAATTCCTTACTAAAATGCCATATTAGGATTCCATGAAATTAACCATGCATATGATATTAAAAAAATCATGACAAATAATTTGCCACATGCTTTAAACACATGGAATGTTTGTTTTGAACTTAACAAATGTGGAGTTGATTCGTTGCATTGTGCATGATTTCACAATATTTTTACTATGTGTTGATTGATCATGATATTTGATGTCCCCATCCAATC
>Ga0116229_10012840_pt1 | contig 11971 bp, 15 predicted proteins | sample S1TSphgellanicum_3_FD_87313 | JGI IMG/M metagenome (GOLD analysis project Ga0116229, IMG submission 87313) | Host-associated microbial communities from peat moss isolated from Minnesota, USA - S1T2_Fc - Sphagnum magellanicum MG | ecosystem: Host-associated > Plants > Peat moss > Unclassified... | reverse complement strand
TGGCGACGGATTGTCTGCGCGTTATTCGTTCTGCATGGCCTGCCGGCATCATATCGACGTTACCTCACTCCCGGACTACGGCCCTCGGGCCCGAAACTTGAGTAACGGTCGCTAGGGGTAACCCTTAACTGCGCGGCCGATCACGAGCAGCGCCAGGGCGCCGCCCGCCGCTTGAAACGTGAACGGCAGGCCCAGTCGATCCGCGGCGATGCCCCAGAGCAGAGCACCGAGCGGCACGACCCCGTTGAACAGCATCACGAACAGGCCCGTGATGCGGCCGCGCAGCGCCTCGGGCGCTGCGTTTTGCAGGATCACGTTGGCCCCGGAAACGACGATCGTCAGCGTGAAGCCCAAGCTCGCGATGGCCGCGAGGCGCCAGGCCGGCGGCAGCGTGCGCTCACCCCAGCCCAGGGATGCAAGACAGAGCGCCGCGACCGCGAGTGAGACGGGAATGGCGCGCCGCAAGTGGGCGTCGGAGGGGATGCGCGCGAGCGCGAACGCCGCCGCGAGGGCGCCCACGCCCGCCATCGAGAGCAGGACCGGATAGTCGCCGGCCGCGCCGACCGCCCAGCGATGCGCGGCCGCGGGCAGCAGGCTGGTATAGGGAATGGCCAGCAGGCTGGCGCTTGCAATCCACAGCAGACTCTGCCGGGTGGCGGCATGCTCAAGGCAATACGCCCAGCCCTGCGTCAGGCCGTGCAGCGAGAGGCGTCGCACGGGACCCTGCGCCGGCGTGACGGTACGCAAGAGAACGCCGGCGAACAACGCCGAGGACACTGCATTCACCGCAAAACACAGGCTCGGGCCGCGTCCCATCAGCACGGCGGCGAGCGCGGGCCCCGCGAGTCGCGCAACGTGGGTGCCGGCCGCACTCAGGGCGACGGCGCTGCGCAGGTCGGCGCGCCGTTCCACGAGGGACGCGATCACCGCTTGGCGAGCCGGCGCGTCGAACGCGTTGATCAACCCGCCGGCCGTTGCCAGGCAGAACAGGCCGGGCGCCTGCAGGGCTCCGGCCGCGGACACCGCGGCGAGGCACGCCGCCTGGACGAGGCCGGCGAGCTGCGTGCAGATCAACGCGTGACGCCGGTCGACGCGATCATTGACCGCCCCCGCCAGGGGACTCAGCAGCAGGATCGGCAATTGACTACAGGCGAGCACGGCTCCGACCGCCACGGAGGATCCCGTCAGTCGATACGCGAGCAGGGCGAGCGCGGTTTGCTGCAACCATGTCCCGACCAGCGAGATCAGCAGCCCCGCGAGGTAGCGGCGAAAGGGTCGGGACGCGAGCGCCGGAAATGCGCCGAGAACGGGTCCCACTCAGACGGGGTCCGCGCCGCCCGCTGCACCGGTGAAGAGCCTGGAATTCTCCGGTGAGCGGAACAGCAGCGGCGCCGCGGCGGGCTGCTCACCGCGTGCGATCGCCTCGAGCACGATCGCGTGATCGGGCGACTTGCTGCAGGCCGGATCCGTCGCCGTGACGTCTCCCGTCAGCAAGTAAGCCTGGCAGCGGCAACCGCCGTAGTCGATGCCGCGTTCGGGACAGTCGCGGCAAAGCGCGGGCATCCAGGACTCGCCGCGAAAGCGATTGAACGCCGCCGAGCCGTACCAGATGTCGCGCACGCTCGAGGAGCGCACGGACGGAAACGACAAGCCCGGCAGCATGGCGGCCGCCTGGCACGGCAGGGCGGTGCCGCTCGGATTCACGCACAGGATCGTGGTGGCCCAGCCGTTCATGCAGCGCTTCGGGCGACCCTCGAAATAATCGGGCACGACGAACAACAGCTTGAGCCGCGCGCCGAGCGCGGCCCGCTTCTCGGCGACGACGGCTTCGGCGCGCTCGAGCTGGGCACGCGTCGGCATCAGCTGATCGCGATTCTTGAGAGCCCAGCCGTAGTACTGGGTATTGGCGAGTTCGAGGTATTCGGCGCCGATCTCGGCCGCGAGGTCGATGATGCGATCGACATGGTCGATGTTGAGCCGATGGATCACGCAATTCATGACCATCGGAAAATCGTGCTCCTTGATCAGTCGTGCGACGCGGCGCTTCAACTCGAAGGTGCGGGTGCTCGACAGGAAATCGTTCATCTCGCGGGTCGAATCTTGAAACGAGAGCTGGATGTGGTCGAGGCCTGCGTCCTTGAGCGCGCGGATTCGGGGCTCCGTGAGCCCGGCGCCGGAGGTGATCAAATTCGTGTAGAACCCGAGCTGCCGCGCCTCCGCCACGAGTTCCACGAGATCCTGGCGGGTCAGCGGTTCGCCGCCGGACAAGCCGAGTTGCACGGCACCGAGCGCACGGGCCTCCTTCAGTACCCGCACCCATTCCGCCGTGGACAACTCGGCCTGTGATGCCGCGAAATCGAGCGGGTTCGAACAGAAGGGGCAATGCAGCGGACAGGTGTAGGTGAGCTCGGCGACGAGCCACAGCGGCGGCGTGATCGGCGCCGCGTCGAGCGGCGTGCCGAGCGGCGTCGGGGCGATGGGCGGCGTCGCGCCGGGGCCGTTCACCCGGTCTTCCATTCGATCCAGCCCTTCTGCGTCGCATGCTCGAGAAATGCCGCGACGTCGCTCGTGAGGTCGCTGGTCTCGAAGGCGGCTTCGAGCTCCGCGACGATCGCCGCCAGCGGACGCTCACCGTTGCAGCGGCGCAGGATCTCCCCGGCACTTCCGTTCAGCTTCACCATGCCTTCCGGAAACAACAGCACGTGGGCCTGTTGCGCCTCCTCCCATTGCAGTCGGTACAGTCGCGCCAGTGCCGGCCGCCCCGCCGGCGCCGCGTGCAGGGCGCCATCATCCATCGGAGCCACCGGGACCTGTGCCATCCGTGCCGCCGGACCCTTCCGGGGGAAAGCGCGACTCGATCGCGTCCAGCATGGACCACAGGATGTCGAGCTTGAACTGCAAGATCTCGAGCGCGCGGTCCTGCGCCGCGCGCGACGTGAAATACTCGAGCGTGACCTTGAGACCGTGCTCGACGTCGCGGGCGGCGAGGGGCAGGCGCGAGCGGAAATAGTCGAGTCCACTCGATTCGATCCAGGGATAGTGAACAGGCCAGGTCTTCAGGCGGTCCCGGTGAATCTGCGGAGCGAACAACTCGGTCAACGAGGCACACACGGATTCCTGCCAGGGTTGCTGGCGCGCGAAATTCACGTAGGCATCGACCGCAAAGCGCACGCCCGGCACGACGTCACGCAGCGACCAGAGCTCCGCGCGGGCGATCCCGACCGCCTCGGCGAGCCGCACCCATGCCTCGATGCCTCCGGCATCCGCGTCCGTGCCGTCATGGTCGAGGATGCGCTGCACCCATTGACGCCGCACTTCCCGGTCAGGACAGTTCGCGAGCACGGCGGCGTCCTTGCGCGGAATGTTGATCTGATAGTAGAACCGGTTCGCGACCCAGCCGCGAATTTGCGCGGGGCTCGCCCGCCCTTCGTTCAGCCGCCGGTTGAAGGGATGATGGATATGATAGGACCGACCTTTGGAGCGCAGCCGTGCCTCGAAGGTCGCGGGGTCCCACGGCGCCGGGTCGAGGGTCGGCGAGCTCACAAATGGATTTCCATGCCGTCGAACGCGACTTCGATGCCGGCGGCCGTCAACTCGGCGCGCTCGGGGCCGTTCTCGTCCAGGATGGGATTGGTGTTGTTGATGTGAATCAGGATGCGCCGCGTCGGCGCCGGCAGCGTGCGCAAGCGGTCGAGCATGCCGCCGGGACCGCTCTGCGGCAGATGGCCGAGCTCCGAAGCACGTTTCTCGGAGACACCGGCGCGGATCATCTCGTCGTCGGCCCAGAAGCTGCCGTCGAGCAGGACGCAATCCGCCTGCTCGAGCGCGCGGCGGATCGGCGGCGTGACGGCGGCAAGGCCCGGCGCGTACAAGGCCTGTCGCCCGCTGTGCAGATCCTTGAACACCACGGCGATGTTGTCGCCGCGCCGCGGCGCATTCCGGTAAGGGGAATAGGGGCCCGGTTTCCCGTCGACGGGAATGACGCTGAGCTCGAGGCCCGGCAGCTGCGGGATCTGCCATGCAGTGCCCTGAAGATCGATCGGATGCCAGTCGATCCCGCAATAGTGTGCGAGCACCGAGAGGATCGGCAGGCCGGTGGACAGATCGTCGTGGACCGACGGCGTCGTCCAGACCGGCAGCGGGAGTCGATGTTCGCGCAGCAGCATCAGACCCAGGCTGTGATCGATTTGACCGTCGACCAGCATGACGGCCGCGATCGGTGTGCTGCGCACGCCGACCGTCGGCTGTAGGAACGCATTGGCCGCGATCTGTCGATGCAGATCGGGCGAGGCATTGCAGAGGAGCCAGTGCTCACCGGTATCGGACACCGCGATCGACGACTGAGTCCGGGGTCGGGCCACGATGGAGCCGTCGCGGACGCCTGCACAGAGTCGACAGTTACAATTCCACTGCGGAAAACCGCCGCCGGCCGCAGACCCAATGACTCGTATCAACACGAGAGATCGTCCGCCTGACGCCGTGGGTTAAAGACAAGGCGCTCCGATGATCGGAGCGCCGCTTCGAGACGTCAGCGCGTCGAGACGTAGGAGTTAATTTCCATGCCCAGACGCAATTCGATCGCCACCGGCTTTTCCCATTTCATGCGTAATGTCCTCTTGAACGTCGAAAACCACTTCCAGTATCTCTCTCCCCCGGCAGGATGGCAACGCCTTCGTCCGCCGCATTGCGGGAGGCAGTCCGCGCTTTGGCCGCCATCGATTCGACATATTCCGGCACAGATCCACCCGGTTGCGGCGCATGCGGTGTTCTACCGCTTGCCGACCGCGGCGGCGGCCGCGAGCGACGCGGCGGCGAGCGCCGGCGGCAGCGGCTCGACGTCGTGAAACTTCGCGTAATCGAGATTCAGCGTGCCTTCGGGAGAAGTCTCGAGGATGTCGGCGAAGCTGCAGTGCCAGCGGATCGCCGAGCTCGGATACTCGGCGCGCGCCATCAGGACCTGACCCGTGGTCTCGTCGGTGCCGCTCACGTTCAGGATGAAGATGGTGTCCGACTCGGCCAGGGATTGCGCGGTTTCGTGGGCGAGCGGACTCATCGGGTCGATCACGTGCGAGATGTTCCAGCCGAGCGCGAACATGGGATGCTGGGCGCGTACGAGACCAAGATCGATGATCCGGCGCAGCCTATATCCTTCCGGCGTGACCTCGTTGCGCAGCATGCGCAATTGCGCAGTCGCCTCCTGGATGACGTTTTGCCGCGCATTCGCGGCGCGAAACATCAGCACGAGGTTGCCGTCGAGCGGCCGCACGACCGCGACGCGTGCGAACAAGAACCGCGCCCGAGGCCGGGAGAAGCGTGCAAACATGATGCCGGTGATCAAGGCGAGGCTCAGCAGTCCGATGAAGATTTCCACCATCGCGACGAGATGGCCGTAGAGGGTGACGGGGTGCATGTCACCGTAGCCGACCGTTGCCAGCGTCTCGACGCTGAAGAAGAACGCGCCGGCGAAACCCGGCGGACTCAAGTTCGCGATGCAGCCGGGCATGAGGTGGTAGAGCCAGCCGAACAGCGCGTCGAACACCAGAAAGAACCCGACGATGCCCGCGAACAGCCCGGGCCACGAGGCATTCATGGAGTAGTGATACAGGTCCTGAAGCACGACGCGCGCGAGCCCGCGCGTGACGACGTTGCGTCCGCCGATGATCACCCGGCGCGTCGCTCCGCTCAGTCTCGGTTTGCGCGTGTTGGATCGATGGGAGTGCATGCGGCGCTGCGCGATCGTTCAGTACGTGAACTCGAGATCCACGGGAATGCGTCCCGCGCGGTCGCGTCCGCGCAGGCTGGCCAAGTCCGCGAGCTCCTTGCGCAGCGCCTCCGTGGCATCGGCGCGTTCGAGCAGCGTCGCCGACAGCATCCCGTCGTGCTGGACGGGCATCAGGCTCACGGTGCCGTGCAGGTCGAGCGGTCCCCCCGCATCGTCGAGCGCGCCGGACACGCTGCCGTCCGCGGCGACGCTGCCCGAGGGAAATTTCAAGACGTAACTGCCGAGGGGCGAGCCGTGTGCGAGCGCCGCGCAGACGAGATCCCTGACCGTCACGCTGCCGCGTAGCGCCGTGATCCGCGCGAAGTCGCTCGCGGCGCGCTCGATCGCGATGTCGCTCGTGCCGCGCCATCCTGCCGGCACGCCGAGGCTCACGAGCGCGTCGATGGGGCCGCCGCCGCGCACGTCGGTCACGGCGAAACCGTCGCGGTCGAGATCGGCGCGGGCGCGCGCGGAAAAGCCGCCCAGCACCCAATGCAGCGATACGTCGAGCTTGAGCCGCAGCAGCGCCTTGGGATCGAGATGCCATTCGAGCGCGCCGGCGCGCCGGCCGTCGAACGTCAGATTTTCACTGGAGCCATGCCAGATCGTTCCGGACAAGGCGTCGGCATGCACGCGCGGCGGCAGGAATTGGGTTGCGAGCGAGGCGGGTGCCGCCGACACGGCGGCGATCACGACGACCGCGAGCACGGCGAGCACGAACAGCCCGTACGGCCGGCGGGCGGGCGCAGGAGCCGCGGATCTAGTGCTGCGACTGGTTGAGCGTGACGCTGGCATTGACCAGCCCTGGCTTGGCGGTGCGATCGATCGTGATCGCCTCGATGCGCAGGCCGTGGCGCTGCTCGAGCGTGGCAAGCCACTCGATCAGGGTGTCGAACGGCGCCGCCTCGAGCTGCACGCGCACGCCCGTGCTGCCGCTCGGCTGGCTGCCGCGGAACGAACTCGCGAGCCCCGCCTCCTGACCCACGCGATCCACGAGCACGACGGGCGGTTCGCCGGTGTCGAGCAGCAGCTGGGCGGCGCCGGCACGCACCGTGGGAGCGTTGACCCGCATCCATTCGAGATCCTCGCGCCGCTCCTGGCTGCGGCTCGTGGCGTTCGACACCGCCGATTCCAGCGGCATCAGGATGCCCAACACGAGCACCACGACGCCGAGGCCGATGCCGCCGTAGAGAACGAAGCGCCGCTCGCGCTCCTTGAGGCCGTCGTACCAGGCGCGCAGCTTGTTCACGAGCGTTTGCGCGCCGTCGCGGAGCGAATCTGCAGGTGTGCTTCGACGCCTGCGCCGACCGGCGTGGAGGACTGGATGTCCGCGACCAGGCCCTGCTTGCTGACCGCCTGAGACAGCTGCGACAGGGCGGCGATGCTCGGCGCCGTGACCTTGAGGTCGAGCGTCTGATCGCGGTAGCTCAAGGCATCGAAGCTGGTCTGCGGCACCGAGGCGACCGCGCCGCTCAAGACCTGCATCGTGCGCAGGAAATACTCCGGACCCGTGTCCGATTTGCGGATCCGTTCGAGGCGCGACTGCATCTGGCGGCGCGGATCATGCAGCGCCTCGGACGGCATGGCGCTCGTGAACAGCGCCGAGATCTCGGCATCGAGCGCCGCCGACTGCTGGTTGGCACGATGGATCTGCAGCGCTTGCGCGCCCAGGTGCACGCACAGCAGGCCCGCCGCGAGAAAGGTCGGCAGGCGCCATTGCTGCCAGCGCGCGCCATAATCGGGCTGGGTCGCGAATTCGCCCTGCAGCAGGTTCACGGCGTCCGTGTGCTTGAGTTCGCGCGCAAGCCACGGCAGCGGGCCGTCGGCCAGGAGCTGGATCTTCAGCGACTCGAACTTCTCGATCATGAGCTCGAAGTCGTCTTGCACCCGCACCCAGTCCTCGCGCGTCACGTAGAGCACGGCACTTTCGGGGACTTTGGGTTCCGGCAGCACCTCGTCCGGGTCGGCGATGACGCCGGCCACGATCAAGGCCTCGCCGACGGGCGTCAACTCCACCGCGAACGGCAGGGTGCCGGGACGGCGGACTGCGAGCCGGTCGTGCTCGAGCCACAGGATCGTCTGTGACGGATTGTCGGGCATCAGGGACATGTCGGGATAGATCGCGGCAGGCTCGAGCCCGGCAGCCTCGAGCATGCCGAGCCACGATTCGAGCACGCTGCGCGAGACGACGGCGACCGCGGTCCGGCCGCGCTCGTTGCGCCGGCCGATCGCGAAATACAGCGTGTCGATGTCCTCGGTGAGCTGTTCTTCGAGCGCGAACGGCACGGCGCGCGCGAGTTTGACGCCGCTGCCCGGCGGCAACTCCGGTTCCGCGAGCAGGATCTGCGTCGCGGGCGCCAGCACCACGAGTCTGGCGTTGCCGATGACGGCCGCCGCCAGATTCAAGGGCCCGCGTTGGCGCGGTCCGAGCGGGTTGCCGGCCTCGTCCACCGACAGCCACTCGGAGTGGTCGCTGTCGGGCGCGGGAAGACGGATCAAGAAGGTCGACGGCATGGGGTTTCAGAGGCTTCCAACACTGCGGATCAGGGGCGTCACCTTGCCGCTTCCTAGGTACAAAAGACTGTACAAGGTGAATTCGGTAGTGCCAAGCGTGACGTGGGTGGTGAGCCTGAAATACGTGGTCTTGTCGGTGATCAGCGGCGAGATGCTCTGCCACTGGGTCGCGGGCATCGAGTTTTGCAAGGTCTTTTGATCCGGAAAGCAGCCGGTCTTGCGGCCGATCACGAGGGCGTCGGGGTTGGTCGAATACTCACCGCGAAGTCCGTCGGCGAGGCTCTCGAGCACGTACGCCGGCGCCGTGCAGATGTTGATCGGTAAGTTGGCGTTCGGCAGCGCCGTCACGTACGGCGCGAGCTTCAAGTAGCGCTCGATGCCGAACCCCGGCAGGGCCATCAATTCCGTCGGGCTCGTCATCGGCCAGTTGCCGGCGAGGTAGGGGGGCGTCTGAGTGGTGTAGACGGCATCCTCGGCCCCGTCGGGCACCGAGACGGTCTGATCCTGGTCGATCCAGTCGCGCGCCATCTGTGCCCATTTGGTCTCGAGTTGCAAGGATTCGAGCAGCCGTTCGAATTGTGCGAGCGGCACCGGATCGGGCTGACCGTTCGGCAGCAGGTGACCCAGACTGTTCAAGTTGAACCGGCCCTGCATGTCCTCGAGGCTGCCCTGCAGCGTGCCGATCGGGGCGCCGTCCGGGTCGTTCTCGGGGGTGATCGGCAGCGGCTGGGTCGGCTGCGCCCATGGCTGAGCGAGCGTGAACTGCTGCGATTGTTGCTGGCTGCGCAGCAGCGCATCGGCGGCAAGCGCCTCGGCGCCCATGCCGAACTGCAGCGCCTGTTCCACGGCGAGCACGCCGGTCGACCGGCGCCGTTCGAGGTAACCCTCGTAGCCGATCTTCCAGGCGAGAATGGTGGCGAGCGAGACCAGCACGAGGGCGATGATCAGCGCGACGCCGCGCTGGCGCCGGTGCAAGGTGCGCGGCCTCATCCGGCCACCTCGACGAGACGCCGCACCTTGCCCCAATCCTTGAACTCGATCAGGATCTCGACGGCGATCGGACGGATCGTTTCACTCTCCGCGGTCGGAATCGACGCCGGCGGCCATTGTGTCTGCCAGGTCTGGTTCGCGTCCATGTAGTTCAGCGTCACGCTCTTGACGCCGGTCAGCAGGTCCTCGACGACCGGCTGGGAGGCGGAGGTCGGATCGAGCACCACTTGATGGCTGCGCTCGAGCGTGGTGCCCACGAGTTGATAGGACACCCGCTCGAGGGTACTGCGCTGCAGGCCGGCGGTATTCGACCAACCGGCGCGCGTAATGTCGACCAGCGTCTGGCCCCCGACGCTGCCGTGCACCGCGGGTTGCCGCGTGGTGCCGAGCGGATCGCGGATCGGTCGCGGCACCGCCTCGGCAAAATCCTGCACCATGACGTGCAGTCCGAATTCGAGTTCGCGCGTGCGCTGCATCGATGCCTCGGCGCGCTCTGCCGAGATTCGCGCGGCGCGGTACGTGCCGTAGCCTAGCGCCGACATCATGCCGAGGATCAGCAAGGCGACGAGCACTTCGATCAGCGTGAAACCGCGGTCTCGCGTCACGGCTGCGTCGTCGTGGTCGTGGTGTCGCCGGTCGTCGTCGTGCCGCCCGGGGTGGTCGTGACGCCGTTGGTGGTCGTGACGCCGTTGGTGGTCGTGACGCCGTTGGTGGTGGTCGTGGCACCGCTGCTGGATTGCGTCTGGGTACAGTTTGGGTTCGCGGTTGTCGTCGTCGCGGCCGCCGCGCCGCCAGCCCCGACCGTGCCGCCGTTGCTCGACGCCGCGGTCGTGCTCGCGGGGGTGCCGCAATTGCCCGCCGTCACGGTCGATCCCGTCGTCCAGTCGGTCGCGTTCGACGCGCCGGGAGCGGCGACGGCCGTGCCGAGGAAGCCGGTCGACTCGGCGATCGGATTACCCTTGGCGTCGGGGCTGCCCGCGTAGACGCGCACGACGACGCGCTGCATCGTGCTGATGCTGGTCGGGAAATAACGCGTGTCGTAGTGCCAGTGCCGGTTGGCGAAATCGAGTTCGCCCGCGTCCGTGCTCGCGCCGAACTTCTGCACGTTGCTGTTCGCCGACATGCGCACCTCGACGAGCCGATTCAGCGCGATCCACTGCGCGACGGCCTTGTCGCGCAGATAGCCGCTCGCGCTCGCCGTGCCGCTCACCGCGCTCATGAGGGCCGCGAGCGCCATGACGACGATGATGAGCGCGACCATGACCTCGATGAGCGTGAAGCCCGCCGTTCGCTGCGGGCGCGTCACGACTTGTCCTTCGGTGGCGGCGGCTGGCTCGAGCCGATGCGCGTGAGCTTGCCGGTCGAATCGCCGCTCACGCTGCTCGCCGCCGTGGAGCCGTCGCGCAGCAAGGTGAGCCGGAACGGCGTGGCGTCGCCGCTCGCGGCGATCGCGAGCTGCGGCGGCGGCGGTGTGTCCGCATCCTGCGTGGGATCGATGGGTTTCAGCACGACCTGCTGGGAATCCAATTCGAGCGCGAAGCTCACGCCGGCGGGCAGGGTGCGATTGCGGAACTCCTTTTCCTGATCGAAGCTTGCCCAGCGGTTCAGCCGGGTATCGTAGACGAAGAACTTGTAGGCCGTGGGTTCGATGCGCATGCCGAAGTCACGCCCCTCGAGCAGTGCGCGATCGTGCAGCAGGCCGAGCAGCCCCTCGATGCGCTGGCTTTCCTGGTCGAGTTGCTGATCGCGGCCGCCGCTGCCGATCGCGAGCACCGCGACCGAGATCACGATCGCCATGATCACCACGACGACGAGAATTTCGATCAGCGTGAATCCCGCGGCACGGCCGCCCGACACGCGTCGCAGGCCGTCACGCCGCGGCCGGCGACGCGGTGCGCAGCGGATTCTAGTGCTGAGTCGTGGCCTGCGGGTTGTCGAGCGTCGCGGTGCTGATGTCGGCATCATAACCGTCGCCCCCCGGTTTTCCGTCCCGTCCGAACGAGGTTATGTCGTAATCGCGTCCATCGGCGCCGGGGCTCACGTATTGATAAGGATTGTTCCATGGGTCGATCGGCACCGATTTCAGATAACCGCCGCTCCGGTAGTTCGTGATCGTGGGATCCACGGGCTGTTTGACCAACGCCACGAGACCTTGTTCAGTCGTGGGGTACTTGAAGTTGTCGAGACGGTACAGATCGAGCGCCGTCTCGATCGCACGAATGTCGCTCGCCGCGCGGGTCACCCGGGCCTTGTCGACATTCTCGAGGATCTTCGGCACGACGAGAGCGCCGAGCACCGCGAGGATTACCACGACGACCATGATTTCGATCAAAGTGAAGCCGGCGGAGGGATGACGCAGGGGATTACGCATGGAAGGACCTCGATACATCATGCGATATGATACCAAAAAGGGGCGCGTCGATGCTTCATGACGGTGCAAGTCGCTGGGCGCAGATCGCCGCTTCCCTGCAATGGGATCGCGGGCGCTGGCTGTGGTTGCTGCTGGTGCTCGTGTTTCTGCACGCTCTGTCTGCCTGCGGCGACAGCCTCACGCTCGCGTTGCGCTTCGATCGTGCGGGGCTCGCGGCCGGCGGCTGGTGGCGCTTGTTGACCGCTCACATCGTGCATCTCGACCTGCACCACCTCGTTCTCAACGAGTTGGGTCTCGTGCTCATGTGGTCGCTGTTCGCGCAGGATTACGACGCC
>Ga0116229_10012839_pt1 | contig 11972 bp, 10 predicted proteins | sample S1TSphgellanicum_3_FD_87313 | JGI IMG/M metagenome (GOLD analysis project Ga0116229, IMG submission 87313) | Host-associated microbial communities from peat moss isolated from Minnesota, USA - S1T2_Fc - Sphagnum magellanicum MG | ecosystem: Host-associated > Plants > Peat moss > Unclassified... | reverse complement strand
GGTCGGCGGCAAGACCGGTACGGCGGAGAAGGTCGAGCACCGCGGTTATGCCAAAAAGGCGCTGCTGTCCTCCTTCATTGGTGTCTTCCCGATCAATGCACCGCAATACATGGTGTATGTGACGATCGACGAGCCGCACGGCACCAAGAAATCGTTCGGCTTTGCCACCGCGGGCTGGACGGCGGCGCCGGCGGTGCGTCGGATCATCGCCCGTATGGCGCCCCTGTTCGGCGTCAGGCCGGTTCAAGAGACACCGGAAATTCACCGGGCGATCTCGATCGAAGTGCCAGGCAAAAAGATTGCGGTTAACTAATCTCATGGACGGGCACGAAGCCGGCGCCGGTTTGCAGTCGACAGGGTCAGACCCTGACATTCTGGGCCTGACGGCGGATTCCCGGCTGGTCGAGCCGGGCTTTCTGTTTGCGGCCTTGCCAGGGATCCGACAGGACGGACGGCGCTTCATCGCCGATGCGGTGGCGAAGGGTGCTGCGGCCATTCTGATCGACCCGGAGGGCGCGAAAGCGCTGCCGGACGGCATCACGCTGCCGCTGGTCATCGATCCCAATCCGCGCCGCGCTCTCGCCCATGCCGCCGCCATCTTCCATGCGCCGCAACCCGCGATAGTTTTGGCCGTGACCGGCACCAACGGCAAGACCTCAACCGCGTCCTTCACAAGGCAGATCTGGCAGCATGCCGGCCGCCCCGCCGCCTCGATCGGCACACTCGGCATCGAAACGGCAGAAGGACTCGAAGAGGGCGCGCTCACCACGCCCGATCCGGTATCGTTGCACGCAGCGCTTGGTCGCCTGAAGCGCCAAGGGATCGATCATGTCGCGATGGAGGCGTCGTCCATCGGGCTCGACCAATATCGGCTGGATGGGGTGACGCTCAAGGCAGCCGCCTTCACCAACCTGACGCAAGACCATCTCGATTATCACGGCACGATGGAGGCCTATCTGGCCGCCAAGCTGCGCCTGTTCGCCGAGGTGCTGGCGGAAGATGGAACCGCGGTGATCAACGCGGATACGCCAGAGGCCGAGCGTTTTCGCGAAGCGGCAACCGGCCGCACGTTGCTGGATTACGGCGTGTCGGCCAAAGCAATTCGGCTGATCGATCGACGCATGCTGGCAGAGGGTCAGGCGCTGGAGCTTGAGATCCTAGGACAGCGTCGATCAATCGAGCTGCCCTTGCTCGGCACATTTCAAGTCATGAACGCGCTGGCCGCGCTGGGCTTAGTCATTGGAACGGGTCTTCCGATCGATGACGCCGCGGCGGCGCTCGGCCATTTGATCGGGGTCCATGGGCGGATTGAGCAGATCGTCACGCTGCCGAACGGCGCGCCGGTCTTCGTCGATTATGCCCACACGCCGGACGGGCTGGAGAAGGTGCTGACGGCGCTCCGGCCCCACGCAACCAACCGGCTGATCTGCGTGTTCGGCGCTGGCGGCGACCGAGACCCGACCAAACGGCCCAAAATGGGCGCGATCGTGGCACAATTGGCCGATATCGCCGTGATCACTGACGATAATCCGCGCAGCGAGTCCCCTGCCCTGATCCGCGCGGCCATCCTGGCCGCCTGCCCTGAGGCGATCGAGATTGGCGATCGGGCCGAGGCGATCGACTGGGCGATGCGATCGCTGACGCCGGGTGATGTGCTGGTCGTCGCCGGCAAGGGCCATGAGCAGGGCCAGACGATTGCCGGCATCACCCATCCGTTCGACGATTCAAGCGTTGTTCGCGCGGTCGCAAGCCGCCTTAGCGAGGCGACATGAAGCGCCGCGATACGCCGCTCTGGACCGCACCGGAGCTGGTCGCGGCGGTCCGGGGGCGTGTCGCCGGAGAGCCGCCCCGGCCAGCCTTCGGTGTGTCGATCGACAGCCGTAGCCTCGAACCCGACGATATATTCATCGCGCTCCACGGTCCCCACCAGGACGGACACGCGCATGTTGCCAAGGCGCTCGCGAACGGCGCGGCTGCCTCGATCGTTTCGCGCATTCCCGATGACCTGCCGGGCGAGGCACGGCTGGTCATCGTCGAGGATACCCAACGCGCGCTCGAAGATCTGGGCGCAGCTGCGCGACTGCGAACGGCGGCGCGGGTTGCCGCCGTCACTGGCAGCGTCGGCAAGACCAGCACAAAGGAGATGCTGGCCCTGGCGCTGTCGTGTCAGGCGGCAACCCACTGGTCGGTCGGCAGCTATAATAATCTGTGGGGCGTGCCACTCAGCCTAGCGCGGATGCCGCACGACACGTCATACGGCATCTTTGAGATCGGCATGAACCATGCCGGCGAGATCACGCCGCTGACCCGTCAGGTCCGGCCCGATGTCGCAATCATCACCAATGTCGAGGCCGTCCATCTCGAATTTTTCTCCGGCGTCGAGGCGATTGCCGATGCTAAAGCCGAGATATTTCAGGGCGTTCCGGCCGGCGGCACGGCCATCCTGAACCGCGACAACGCACAATTTGCCCGGCTCGAAGCAGCAGCGCGCGCGGCATCAATCGAGACGATCCGCACGTTCGGGCAGGATGCGCATTCTTACGCACGGCTGATGCAGGTCGATCTCAGATCGGATAGCAGCGAGATTGAGGCCCGGATCGGGCCGCATCATCTTGTCTATCGGCTGAACCAGCCGGGTCTGCATCTGGTGATGAACAGCCTCGCCGTGCTCGCCGCCGTTGATGCGCTGGGCGCCGATATGGCGCTCGCCGCCGAAAGCCTGGAGCGGTTCGGTGGTGTCACCGGCCGCGGCAAGCGCCTCGCCATTTCCGTTGCGGGCGGCACGGCGATGCTGATCGATGAGAGTTACAATGCCAGCCCCGCCTCCGTTAGGGCGGCGCTCGCCGTGCTCGGGCGCAGCGAACCCGAGCATGGCAGGCGCATTGCCGTCCTCGGCGATATGCGCGAACTCGGCGCCTCCGCCGTTTCACTGCATCAGGCGCTCGCACAGCCGATCCTGGACGCAGGAATCGATCTCGTCTTCGCTTGCGGTCCGCTGATGCGCACGCTCCATGACAGTCTGCCGGCAGCACAGCGCGGTCTTTGGGCCGAGACCGCAGCCGCACTGGCAGCACCGCTGGCAACCGCGCTTGAACCGGGCGACGTCGTCATGGTCAAAGGATCGCTCGGCAGCAAAATGGCCGATATTGTCACGCCCTTGATTGCGGGCAGCGCAGCCGCCTGGGACAAAAAGTAATGTTGAATCTTCTGGCGCCGCTCAGCGACCGGTTCGAACCGTTCAACCTGTTTCGCTACCTGACCTTCCGCTCAGGCGGTGCGCTGATGACCGCCTTGATCATCAGCTTCATCCTGGGACCACGCTTCATCGCCTGGCTGAAAAGCAAACAGGGCGAGGGACAGCCGATTCGCGAGGATGGGCCGGAGGATCATTTGCTCCGCAAGAAGGGCACGCCGACCATGGGCGGGTTCCTGATCCTGTCGGCGCTGATCGGCTCCACCATCCTCTGGGCCGATCTTAACAATGGGTTCGTCTGGGTCACGATTTTCGTGACCGCTGGATTCGGAGTCGTGGGTTTCCTGGATGATTACCGCAAGCTCACGAAAAGGTCGCATAAGGGCCTGAGCAGTCTTAACCGATTATTGTGGGAGTCGGGAATCGCTATTATCGGCGCGATTGCCATTATGTGGCTGACCGGCGACGGCTTAGCGACCAAACTTGCGGTGCCGTTTTTCAAGAAGCTGCTGATCGAGTTGAGTTTATTCTATGTGCCGTTCGCCGCTTTCGTGATCGTGGGGGCGTCCAATTCGGTCAATCTGACCGATGGGCTGGACGGGTTGGCGATCGTGCCCTCGATGATCGCTGCTGCATCTTTCGGGCTGATCGCATATCTTGTGGGTAATGTGGCATTTGCCAACTACCTGCAGGTTCACCATGTCGTCGGTACCGGCGAGCTCACCGTCTATTGCGCCGCGCTCGTCGGCGCCGGGCTCGGATTCCTCTGGTACAACGCCCCGCCGGCGATGGTGTTCATGGGCGATACCGGGTCACTCGCGATCGGCGCTGGGCTTGGGGCTGTCAGCGTCATCACCAAGAAGGAATTGGTGCTGGCGATCATCGGCGGCCTGTTCGTCGTGGAGACCGTCTCTGTGATCATGCAGGTGACGAGTTTCAAGCTGACCGGCAAGCGCGTGTTCCGCATGGCCCCGATTCACCATCACTTCGAGAAGAAGGGCTGGCAGGAGCCGACCGTAGTCATTCGGTTTTGGATCATCGCCTCGATCCTCGCGATCATCGGGCTGTCGACCTTGAAGCTGCAATGATCGACGGGCTGCCCTTTCGCGACGCCAATGTTGCGGTCTTAGGCCTCGCCCGATCGGGGCGGGCGGCCGCCCATGCGCTCGCAGCATCGGGCGCTAAAATCCTCGCCTGGGACGATAATGAGGCGGCACGGCAAGCGGCGATTGCGGACGGGATCGCCGTTACGAACCTCGACGAAGCGGATCCGACCGATTGGGCGGCGCTGATCCTTAGCCCCGGCATTCCGTTGACCCACGCCCCGCACCCGATCGTCAGCAAGGCGCTCGCAGTCGGCGTGCCTGTGATCGGCGATATCGAGCTGTTATGGCGGGCCAAAACCGGTGCGCGCTTCATCGGCATTACCGGGACTAACGGCAAATCGACCACGACGGCGCTCATCCATCACATCCTGAAGAGCACCGGCCGACCGGTCGCCGTCGGCGGCAATCTTGGGATTCCGGTCCTGTCATTGCCGCGGCTAGGATCGGACGGGTGCTATGTGATCGAGATGAGTTCGTATCAGCTCGACCTGATCGACCAGACCCGGTTCGCGGTTGCCGTATTGCTGAACATCACGCCGGACCACCTCGATCGCCACGGCGATATGGATGGGTACATCGCCGCCAAGCGCCGGATCTTCCGGCGGCAGGCCGATGGCGACATGGCTGTGATCGGCGTCGATGACGCGCCCTGCCGGGCAATCGCGGAAACCGGCGGCCCGATCGGCCGCGAGTCGGTGCAGATTTCAAGCGAACGGCCGGTCGCCGGCGGAGTCTATGTCATTGACGGGATCCTGATCGACGATACCGAGGACAAAGCAACCGCGGTCACCGAACTGACCGGCATCCCGACCCTGCCCGGCCGGCATAATTGGCAAAACGCCGCCGCCGCCTTTGCCGCCTGCCGAGCCGTCGGTGTCGCGGCCGACCAGATCGCCGCCGCACTCGCAACCTATCCCGGCTTGCCGCACCGGCAGGAACGCGTCGGACACATCGGCGACGTCGCATTCATCAACGATTCCAAGGCGACCAACGCCGATGCCGCGTCGAAGGCGCTGGGTTGTTACGACCGGATTTACTGGATCGCCGGTGGCGTCCCCAAGGCCGGCGGCATCTCGACGCTGCTCGACTATTTCGGGCGCATTGCGCATGCCTTCCTGATCGGTCAGGCCGCCTCCGAGTTCGCGGCGACGCTCGATCGCCATGTCGAGTACAGCATCAGCGTCACGCTTGCGGCCGCCACCCGTGCTGCTGCTGCCGCGGCCGCAGCGGATCCGCTGAAATCAGTCGTGCTGTTCTCCCCGGCCTGCGCCTCGTTCGATCAATTCGCCAATTTCGAGGCGCGCGGCGATGCCTTCCGCAGCTTGGTCGCCGACCTCATGGCGGAGGCGGCATGAGCATCGCCCGGATCGATCAGAGCCTTGTCGGGCGGTGGTGGTGGACCGTCGATCGCTGGACCGTGGTTGCGATCGGCGCGCTCTGCGGTTTCGGTGCTGTCCTCACGCTGGCGGCAAGCCCGGCCGTCGCCGAACGTATCGGTGCCGATTCCTATCATTTCGTCCGGCATCAGCTCGGCATGATGCCGTTTGCGCTGCTCATCATGTTCATCGTGTCGCTGCAGACGCCGCGCGATATCAGGCGTATTGCGGTGGTCGGGCTGATCGTCAGTGTGCTGGCGCTGATGCTGACCTTCGTCGCAGGGACCGACATTAAAGGGGCACGGCGCTGGATCAGCATCTCGTTCTTGTCGGTGCAGCCGTCCGAGTTCGTGAAGCCCTGCTTCGCTGTGGTCGCGGCCTGGATGTTTGCCGAGCAGAAAACCCCGCAAAGCCGGATGCCCGGCCTGCTGATCTCGATCGGGCTTTATGTGCTTGTCGTCGGCTTGCTGCTGCTCCAGCCGGATCTGGGTCAAGCCGTCGTGATTTCGGTCATGTGGTTTGCGGAATTCTATCTGGCCGGCCTTCCTGTCCTCCTGGTGCCCATTGCGGGGGCTGTTGGTGCCGGCGGTCTGGTGGCGGCCTATTATCTCTTCCCGCATGTCCATAGCCGGATCGACCGGTTCCTGGACCCGGCAAGCGGTGATTCCTATCAGGTCAATCGCTCGCTCGAAGCGTTTTCCAATGGCGGGCTCTGGGGCCGCGGTCCCGGTGAAGGCACGGTCAAGAACTACCTACCGGATGCGCATGCCGATTTTGTGTTTGCGGTGGCCGGCGAAGAGCTGGGCCTCGTGGTCTGTCTGGTGATCGTGTTTCTGTTCGGGTTCGTCGTGCTGCGCGGGCTGTCGCGACTGCAGAACGAGACGAATTTCTACGTCGTGCTGGCCGGCACCGGCCTCTTGGTGCAGTTCGGTCTGCAAGCCGTCATCAACATGGCTTCGACCCTGAAGCTCATGCCGACCAAGGGCATGACCCTGCCGTTCCTGTCCTATGGCGGCTCATCGCTGCTGGCACTCGGGCTTGGAGTCGGCATGGTCCTGGCTCTGACGCGGCGGCGCTATGGCACGGGGGAGCTGGTATGACCGGCTCGCTCGTCATTCTGGCGGCCGGCGGCACGGGTGGCCATCTCTTCCCGGCCGAAGCGCTGTCGCGCGAATTGATCAGCCGTGGTCGACAGGTCGCCCTGGTGACCGACCGGCGCGGGGCGGCGTTTCCGGTCGAAGGCGTGCCGACCTATCGCGTGCCTGCTGGCCGCTCCGGTCCGGGGATCGCCGCGAAGGTGAAGGCGGTGATTGATCTGGGCCGTGGAACTTTGGCTGCCGGCCGGCTGCTGAAGCGTCTGAAGCCCAGCGCTGTGGTGGGATTCGGCGGCTACCCGTCCCTCCCGACGATGCTGGCCGCGACGCGGCTCCGGCTGCCGACCATGATCCATGAGCAGAATGCCGTGCTGGGTCGGGCCAATCGGGTCATGGCGCGGCGGGTTCGCCGGGTCGCGACCTGTTTCGAGCAGGTATCCGGCCTGGACCGCGTCGATCGCTCACGCATCACCCAAACCGGCAATCCCGTGCGCCCCGGCATTCTGGGTCTTCGCACCCAACGCTTTGCTGCGCCCGAACCGGACGGCGAATTTCGGATATTGGTGACCGGCGGCAGCCAAGGTGCCCGGATCTTTTCACGCATCGTTGCCCCTGCCCTTTGCGCCCTGCCCGAAGCCCTGCAAGCAAGGCTGCGCGTCAGTCAGCAAGTCCGCGCCGAGGATCTCGCATCGGTCGAAGCTGCCTATCAGGACAGTTCGATCCAGATCGAATTGCGCAGCTTCTTCGATGATATTCCGCAGCGTCTGGGCGCGGCGCATCTGGCGATTTGCCGGTCCGGGGGATCGACCGTCGCTGAATTGAGCGTCGCCGGCCGTCCGGCGATCCTGGTGCCGTTCGCGGCGGCGCTCGCCGACGAACAAACTGCCAATGCGCGAGGGCTGGTCGCGCGGGGCGCCGCCTGGCTACTGCCGGAGCGGGAATTTACGTCTGAGGCGCTGTGCACGCTCCTGACAAAGCTGCTTGCCGAGCCGGACATTCTGGCCCGTGCCGCAGCCGAGGCGCATGCGCTGGGCCAGCCCGCCGCCGCATCATCGCTGGCCGATCTGGTCGAGGAAATCGAGCGGGAGGCGCGCGCATGAGGGCGCTACCGCTCAGTATCGGTACGATCCATTTCGTCGGGATCGGCGGCATCGGCATGTCGGGGATTGCCGAGATCCTGAAGAATCTCGGCTATTCGGTACAGGGCAGCGATGCCGCGCCCAGCGCCAATACACAGCGGCTCCAGGCGCTGGGCATCCCGGTTGCGATCGGTCAGCATGCCGAGAATCTGGGCAGTGCGCAGGTCATCGTCGTGTCCTCGGCGATCCGGCCGGACAATCCTGAGCTCGTCGCCGCGCGGCAGCGCCTGCTGCCGGTGGTGCGCCGGGCCGAGATGCTGGGCGAGTTGATGCGGCTGCGCTGGTCGATCGCGGTAGCGGGCACCCATGGCAAGACCACCACCACCTCGATGGTCGGCGCCCTGCTCGATGCCGCGCATCTGGACCCGACCGTGATCAATGGCGGTATCATCAACGCCTATGGCACGAATGCGCGGCTCGGCGAGGGCAAATGGATGGTGGTCGAGGCGGATGAGAGCGACGGCACCTTCATCAGACTGCCGGCCACGATCGGGATCGTCACCAATATCGACCCGGAGCATCTCGATTTTTACAAGAATTTCGACGCGGTGCAGGCGGCGTTCGATAGTTTTGTGACCAATATCCCGTTCTATGGCTTCGCCGCCTTGTGCATCGATCATCCGGTCGTCCAGAGCATGATCCCGCGCGTCTCGGACCGGCGCATCGTCAGTTACGGTTTCTCGCCCCAGGCCGATGTCCGCGGCATTAATCTGGCGATGGATCAGACTGGTGCGACATACGATGTCGTGTTCACCGACCGGGTGAGCGGGGCCTCCCGGACGGTCGAAGGCTTCCGGCTGCCGATGTTCGGCCAGCATAATGTGCAGAATTCGCTGGCCGCCATCGCCGTCGGATCCGAGATGGGCATCGATGATGCGATCTTACGCACCGGCCTTAGCAGCTTCGCCGGGGTCAAGCGCCGCTTCACCAAGACCGGCGAAGCCAATGGCGTGACGATCATCGATGATTACGGCCATCACCCGGTCGAAATCGCCGCCGTGCTGAGCGCCGCGCGGCAAGCGACCGGCAAGAATGTCGTCGCCGTGTTCCAGCCGCATCGGTACTCCCGCGTACAGAGCCTGTTCGATGAGTTTTGCCGTTGTTTCAATGATGCGGACACGGTGGTTGTCGCTGATATTTACGCCGCGGGCGAAACCCGCATCGACGGTATCGACCGCGATGCGTTGATCGAGGGCCTGCTGGCGCGCGGCCATCGTCATGCGGTGGCGCTCGATCATCCTGAGCGCTTGCCGGCCCTCATCCGCTCGCTGACTCAGCCGGGTGATCTTGTGGTCTGCCTTGGCGCCGGCTCGATCACGCAGTGGGCAAATGCCCTGCCGCACGACCTCGCGGTGGCATCATGATGGTCGCGCCATCCCCCGCGCCGCGCCTGATCGAGCGACTGCCGTCGGTTCGTGGCCGGCTGGTCGAGAACGCACCGCTCGATCACCTGACCTGGTTCCGCGTCGGGGGTCCGGCGGAGATTCTGTTCAGACCGGCCGATGCGGAGGATCTTGCAGCTTTTCTTGCTGCCAAGCCCGCTGATGTCCCGGTCACGGTGATCGGTGTCGCGTCCAATTTGTTGATCCGCGATGGCGGTATCGATGGGGTGGTGATACGCCTCGGCCGCGGTTTTGCCGATATCGCGGTTTCCGACGATACGGTCAGCGCCGGTGCAGCTTCCCTCGATGCGACCGTGGCGCGGGTGGCCGAGCAGCATGGGTTAGGCGGGCTCGAATTCCTGTCGGGCATTCCCGGCACGATCGGCGGCGCGTTCCGCACCAATGCCGGTGCCTATGGCGGCGACTTGAAGTCTGTTCTGGTGTCGGCCACGGCGCTTGATGGCCAGGGCACGCGGCTTGACCTGCCGGTCTCGGCGCTCGGGCTCGACTATCGGAGCAGTCAGATCCCGGCCGATTGGATTTTCACCGCTGCCACGCTCCGGGCACGGCCGACCCCGCCCGACGAGATTGCGGTGCGGATGGCGGCGATCGAGCAGAAGCGGCGATCGACGCAGCCGGTTCGCGCCCGCACCGGCGGCTCGACCTTTGCCAACCCGCAAGGTGCGCGCGCCTGGGAATTGATTGATCAGGCCGGCTGCCGCGGTCTCGTCCGGGGCGGTGCCATGGTGTCGGAATTACATGCGAATTTCCTGCTCAATCGCGGCGGCGCCACGGCGGCCGATCTCGAAGGCTTGGGCGAGGAAGTGCGTCGCCGCGTGTTCGAGACCAGCGGCGTCACGCTCGAATGGGAGATCAAGCGGATCGGCCGAATCCTGCCTCGCCTTGGCGAGGTGACGCCATGAAGCTTGTGGCGGTGCTGATGGGCGGCTGGTCCGCCGAGCGTGAGGTATCCCTGTCGAGCGGCACCGGCGTTGCCGCGGCCCTCCGCGATGCCGGCTATGAGGTTAAGGAAATCGATGTCGGGCGCGATCTGCCGGCGCTGCTGGCGGCGCTGGAGCCGCGTCCGGATGTCGTGTTCAACGCGCTGCATGGGCGCGGTGGCGAAGATGGGCATATTCAGGCGATCCTGGATATTTTGAACCTGCCCTATACCCATTCGCCGATGCTCGCCTCATCGCTCGCGATGGATAAGCCGATGGCCAAGGAGCTGTTTCGCGCCGCCGGCTTGCCCGTGGTCGAGGGCCGGATCGCCAGCCGCGCCGAACTGGTCGAAGGCAAGGTGTTCGAAGCGCCCTATATCGTGAAGCCGACCAATGAAGGCTCGTCGGTCGGCATCATCATCATCCGTGAGGGTCAGAACCGACCGATCGAAGCCCATGAGGTCAAGGATCAGATGCTGGTCGAGCGCTTCATACCGGGCCGCGAATTGACCGTTGCCGTGATGGGCGACCGCGCGCTGCCGCCGATCGAGATTGTCGCGCATGGCAGCTGGTATGATTACGAATCGAAATATGCGATCGGCGGATCGGAGCATATCTGCCCGGCACCGGTTCCAGCAATCATCTTGCAGCAGCTCGAAGATATCGCGCTCGCCGCCCATCGGGCGCTCGGCTGTCGCGGCGTGAGCCGGGCCGATTTTCGCTATGATGACAGTAAGGGCGAACCGGGCCAGCTTTACTTGCTTGAGGTGAACACCCAGCCCGGCATGACGCCGACCTCTCTCGTGCCCGATGCGGCCAAGGCGGTCGGGATTTCCTATGGCGCGCTGGTGTCCTGGATGGTGGAGAACGCGACATGCGACGCGTGAAACCGGCGCAAAATCTGGAATCGGCGAAATTCCGCCTGCTGAAGCGGCGCATTCAGAAATATCTGCCGCGCCATCCGCTGCGCAGCTTAGGATTGGTTCTGTTGCTGGGTGCCGCGGGCATCAGCATACCGGGACTGATCGACCTGACCGATCATGGCTCGCGTTTGCAGACTGTGCTGCTGACCGCGAGCGGCGGCTTCGGTCTTTCCGTCCAGAATGTCGAGGTCGATGGGCGCGCCGTCACGCCATCCGAGGATGTGCTGAAGGCCCTCGATGTCGCCCGCAATGCGCCGATTCTGGGCGTGTCACCCGAAAAGGCGCGGCAGCGTCTGCAAGCCCTACCCTGGGTGCGGACGGCGACAGTCGAGCGGCGCCTGCCAGATACAATCCATGTCCAACTTGTTGAGCGCAAGCCACTGGCCTTGTGGCAACGCGAGGGCAAGGTGAATTTGATCGACACGGACGGCGTGGTGATCGCCACCGATCATCTCGACCGCTATGCGAATTTCCTGCTCGTCGTCGGTGAGGATGCCCCGGCGCACACCGCGGAATTGCTGGGCATCCTGAACACCCAGCCTGATCTCATGAAGCGGGTCTCCTCCGCAGTGCGGGTCGGCGAGCGGCGCTGGAACCTGCAGATTGATAATGGCATCACGGTCGAGATGCCGGAAACCGGTCTCGCCGATGCCTGGGCGCATCTGGCGGAGATCGAGCATAATCATGCGCTGCTGGCGCGCGATATTCAGGGCGTCGATCTGCGGCTGTCCGATCGAGTCGTGGTGAAGCAGGCCAATGACGCGGCTAAGCCGGCGCAGGTCAAGCCGGCCAAGACGGCGGCCAAGACATGAGCCGCG
>Ga0116229_10012838_pt1 | contig 11972 bp, 5 predicted proteins | sample S1TSphgellanicum_3_FD_87313 | JGI IMG/M metagenome (GOLD analysis project Ga0116229, IMG submission 87313) | Host-associated microbial communities from peat moss isolated from Minnesota, USA - S1T2_Fc - Sphagnum magellanicum MG | ecosystem: Host-associated > Plants > Peat moss > Unclassified... | reverse complement strand
CGTTATTGATCACCAATTTTTTGATGGTGCTTACATAAGTCATGTTTTTAAAATATGAGGTTTCTATTGTACAAGTTTGGAGTCCGTGTCAAATTCAACTATCACAATATGTTTCATGTTCAATGATTGGTTGGAAATTTTCACACATGTTAATAGGGTGCTTCCATGTATGACCTAGTCATATGGGAAGATCATGTTCTATTTGTCTTCACCCACCAATGGATGAAGGAAAAACCATAAGGGATTCATTGCCAATTTGACTACTCAACCTCCATCGGTTGGTCCTTCTTTGTTCCTTTCAATATAGAAATCTGAAATAATTATCAAAGAAATCAAACAAACATTTCATCTAAATTGATTAAAAAAATTGTTGCAAAGGATACCATTCATTTTTTTATTTTTTTAAAAATATATTTTAACATTATTAAAGGTACAAAATTCTTATGTTAACTAGTGTCATAGGCATCCTAGTAAGTAGCTAATCATTAATGGTGGATACTTCCTATCCTTTACCTAAAGGATGGAACTAATGGGATTAGTTAGTTCATGGAAAATTGTAGTTGGTTGTAATTCACCAATCACTTCAAGGATTTTTAGGAAAGATTACGATAAGGACCTAATAACATAGGAGTAACATGGGCCTTGCGTGGTTTTGGGAGGAAGGGGATTAAAAGGGTGAAAGGAAGACTTGGGAGGAGGATCATGATTCTAGTTTGGAATGGTTTATGAGATTCTTCTTTTGAGAAATGTCGTGTGTGTAACATTAAAGAGAGAAGAAGAGAGTATTGAAGCAAGTTGTACTTTTATTCTTGCAATGTTAAATGGTTGATGGAGTATCATATTGTTTTGTTAGTGTTTTATTTCACTTGAAGTATGTTAAATAGTGGGGGAGGCTAGTACATAATAAGATTTATAGTGTTTTGTTATGTTTTATGTAGTAGTTCTTCGTTTCTTCTATTAGAGTAATATGATAACCACTTTTTGTTTTAATTTTTAGAATGGATATTACCTTTTGCCACAAGATGGTAAGTACCATTATATGACATTAGTAGGGAGGTAGACCTAGTATTTGAAGCTTAAAGAAAGTGGAAAATTGTTTTAAATGATAGGTAGCAATTATAAAAGGTTTGTAGGCATTGTACACGGTAGGCAACAGCCATTGAAGGTCCATAGGAATGGAAGACAACACCACCTGAAGGTCTGTAGATATTGTAGAGGATAAGTAGCAACTGTGGGAGGCCTGCAGACCCACTGGACATCATTCTAATACACTAGAGGTATTATTTGGGGTCTAAAACCTTAAGCCTCCTAATTTTTTTATCCTATTTTATTGTGTTCACAAATTTCTTTTCTTTTCACACCAGTGGAGTGGCTTACAATTATGACGATAGGGTTGTCCCTAAAGGATAGTCCCTACTTTCTGTTTTCTCTTTGCATAAATTCCTATTTGCTTTCTATTTGAATAGTTGTAATAAAATAAACTTATTAATTTATATTTCTACTTGTTAGGTAGAGATTTCTTTACTATTACTTGTGTAAGTCGTAGTATAATAAACAAGTGATAACAATCCTCTTAGAAGTAGGAATAATCCAAACTTGTTTCCCCAACATTATTCTCATGAAAACGATATTGTTCAAGGATCACATTTTCACCCTTTTATAAGCATGTTGCTAACAACAATTTGCTACAATTAATTCACCTATGGCAATAATAACCATGCAATCTCCTCCTTCAAGTTCATCAATCATTATTATCTTCCCAACATCTTGAACTCTAAAAATTGTTACTTCCACCCTTTTCTTTTTATTTACCTTTGTGAAAAGTAAAATTCATCAAAACAAACATAGGTGATTTGAGAACATTTGAAATACACACATACCCAAAAGTAGCTTGAGACCACTTCAATTGCAATTATTGCATACCAAATCATTCTATCAACCATTCAACTAACTAACCCCATTAGCTTCATCCTTTGGTAAAGGACAATAAGTTTACCATTAGTAACCCTTTAATAACTAGGATGCTCGTAACACTAATTAGCTTAGGAATTTTTACTCTTAACAATTATATATTATATTAACTATTTATATTGTTATATAATTTCATTATTTCATCCTGTGAATTGTTGACACATGTCACTACTCAAGCTAAGCAAAAAACTTAGTTTAAATAACTAATGAATAGCTAAATTATTGCTAATGTCGACAATAAATGTCATTTCAATAAACTTTGATAATCAATTGGAATCATAAATTTGATGCAACATGTGGTTTAATCATCTATGTATAGTTGGCAAAATATGTTAATGTAATTGTAACAAATGATTTGGTTTTCATCTATCAATGAAATCTAACAATAATGGATAACATATGTTGATTTTTCATTAAAGTTTTTATTGAAACACAAGGTAGTCACAAACTATAATCATGTTTAGGACTATGATCTAAATCCATTTGTTTCATAGTCAAATATGTAATTATAAACACTTGCAACTTAGTGACACATAAGGCTATTACATATGTAGTTACAAAATGAATTGATTGTGACAATAGAACTGCACCTTAGTTGCAAACACATGGTTGGAATGAACAAGATTTTTTTTTGTGAAAGTAAACTAAAAAATCACATTGCACAATGGTGACAGTTCATTGTTGGTAATAAATGTTGGTAAATGTTATTTAAATATCAATGTTAGAAATGTATTTGAATAATGATGTACACACCTTAAACCCCAAATTATTTTTTTCAAAGTTAAAAATTTGGTCATGTTATTGAAAAAGCCTATAATTAACCTCATAACCTTTAAACTATCTATGCATCTATTATAAAAAATATTATCATGATGTTAATTTTGAATTTTAATTGAAATTAGCATGGTCCTTTCATTAAACCAATATAACTACATGTTTTCCTTTCCAAACACAAATGAAATGTTATATTTGGTTTTGTCAATATCATCTAGTTTTGCAATGCACTTCTTGTGTCCTTCCTTGCAAATCACCAATATCCAAATTTCAAAAACCAATAAATAAAATTGAGCATTTGATTTTGTTTTGCACGACTAAATCTTTAAAGAAATTATGTCCAATCACATTTTGAATTCCAATTTTTTAATTTCTTGATTCAAAACTTCCACTTGACATACTAAACACATGGTCTTAATCATTTCATGATTTCATTTGCATTTTTGAGAAAAATGGATAACTTCAATTAATTTACCATTTGAAAAAACTAAAGTTCTAAATTTTCTTTTACAAGTTTCATGTGGTTGAAAATACCATGGTACCCTAGCAACATTGACACTAATTAAATTATTTGTAAAAATGTTGAAATTTTCAAGAAAATATTTTTATAAAGTAATATATTGGAAAATAAAAAATCTATTGGAATATTTTATATTTCAATATGAAATTTTAAATGCTAATTAATTATTCAAACACATGTGTTAAAAGTTGCCTTTGAATTGTGTTAGATAATCAAGATGCATCCAATGTTTTTCAATGGAAATGATCTAGATTATAATTTTTTGTACTTATGAGATCTAAAAAAACTCTTCAATTTACAAAAATTCCACATGTGTACATGTATTAAAAAAAAGGTGGACTCACTTTCAATTGAACATGCATGTATATCATGAGAATTGGCTTAAATGAACCATGGTGAGGGATTGAAAAATGCACTTGGACTTGTAAAACATGTGGCCAAACAAGTTCATAGGGAAAATTGAATTTGGTAGTAAACTAATACAAAATATGATGCCCTATGAAAGGTTTATATAAATGAGGACATATATATTAATTAACCTTCACTTTTGGAGGGAGAGAAAATGATGATCTTCATTTTGGGAAGCATATGACACATAAGCACAATTGAAAGTGGAATTGAAAAGTTTGCAAAGGTAATGCCTTGTGGATTATATATTTTCAATGAAAACAAATTGATTTCTTTCTATGATGGGGGAAAGTGTTGCAATTACCTTTATTTTAACATTGCAACAAAAACATAAATAATGTGAAGTCAAGTTGAAAACAAATTGAAAACTTGATTTTAAAATGGGGGAGAATGTTGTGACCATATCATGGGTGCACAACCAATTCTTGATATTTAGCAAAATGTCTTTCCTAAGATCTTCAAGCAAGCCAAACGCTTTTAATGTAAATTGAACCAAATGGAATTTAGAAATGAAACATGTTGCAACCTTAAACTTGGCTTATGACCAAACTTGGAAGTGAAGTGAAGACATGGATCAAATGAAAATTTGAGATTCAATAAATGGTTTCAAAAATTTCATTCCCACCACAATTTTTTTTTAAATTATAAAATGTGCACATGGCAATAGGACTACCCTTTAATATGCCTAAATGGCTTTTCATGTAATTTTGATGGAGGAATATGTGATTTCTTCACCACTTGTGAGCTCAATATTTAACAAACATGATAGGCCCAAGGTTGTTTATTTTTAAATCTTAAAATAAGTTCAATGAGCACCCATAAGAAAACCAAAGCAAAAATTAGATTATGTACATTGAGGACCTTCCATTATCCATAATACATACAACAATTTGTGTTGAACTTACTTCTTTTTTCAAATATTTAAATCCTTGTTTGTAGTTAGTAACACCATTTCTTAATTTGCCATTTCATGAAAATTCCCTTAGAGAATACTTGGACTCTCACACAAATGAAAGGTAAGGCATGTGAGAATCCAAAAGAAACACTCCAAAGACGAACCCATCTCATGAAATCCCAATTTGGGAATTGGGAACAAAAGGAACAACACAATAAAACTAGGCTGGAATTTAAACAACATTGTTAATATATAATGAATATGATAGTCTGCAATAAGGTTGAATCCTAGTGGCAAAATCTTGGTCAACTTAAATTCAAGCAAAAAAAACTTGGGAATGTGCATGACAACACTTTAAAACTCAAAGTTCATTCAAATTAATCTTGATCTAGTAGTTAGATAAATATGATTCCTACATGTTCAATGTACACTACATGATATGTAACATACATTTTGATCCCAAATTTTGGTGATCAAAGTGTTCTTAAGCAAAATCAATGTAACAATTTTTGCAAATTTTGGTTCTTTTCTTATATCATTGTGATTTTTCATTTAAAATTTTATACAAAAAATCATTTATAACCTCACTTTTGAAATTTAATCCTAATTTTTCATGGTTCATGCATCCTTTGGTTAGTATTAAATTTCTCAAAATATATGAAAAAATATAATTTACTCTTCATCATTTAGCCAAGTTTCAAACTTTTCAAATTTACTTAAAATTCATAACACTATCTTCACAATTGATTTACAAAGTTCAACAAAAATTCCAAATGTAAGAAAATAACATTGTGGGGGTGCAAACAAAACAACATAAGCCTAATTCACTTGTTTAAATGATTTTTTATTTTAAAATATTTTAAGAATATCATAGGAATATTTTATTTGAAAGTTGACAAAAGGGTACATTCATAGTTGGGGTTTACAAAAGGAGTGTTTCACCCCAAAATCACTTTCAAAACATTACTTTGAATGACCATTACATTTACGAAATTTGTTTTTTGGTAGATTTCTTTTTTCATTAGATACTCACATACTTTTTAATTAAAATGATGTTGATTTTTAAAGCATGTCCTTAAGTGTCTTGAGAGATGGCTCAAGACTTGTGTCCCATTGCGTAGTTTTATTAAAAAGGACTTCATAGGACTAATAACATTTGTTCAAATTGCTCCATGTTTTGACCACAAATAAAATAAAATATGTTCTATATGATGGCACAAATTTTTAGTATAATAAATCACCAAATTTTGTGGAATCGATGTTAGAATTTGGATTTTTTCATAAAACGAATATGTTGATAAGGATAATCAAAATAATTTTGTTTATTTTGAATATATATTTTCCAAAGGTTTGGAAAGAAATATAGGAGATGTGTGCGCAAAAAAAAGACATTATTTGAATTTTTTAATAGGATTTTGACACTTTAAATGAAAGTATGTCATTTTGGAATGTTAAAGTAACCTTGCATTCCTTTTTGGTTTATATCTAAACATGACATTTAGAATTTGTTCAATTGATTTGAATCATTCATTGTAACATTTATTGGTTGAAAGCCTAAACGTAAACATGCCCCTTTCATTGTTTAGCATCTTAAAACAATCATTTTGCTAAGTCCTTGCTTTAGGATTTAGGACATAGGACAAATGAATGTCATGGTTTTTGTTGTGCCACCCCAACTGTGAATGCACTCAAAAATTAAATTTGACCCAAAAAAATGTTGCAGTGTATTATTATGTAAATATATGTTCAAAAGACATCCCTCAAAATTATATGTCTTGTTTAAATAATCTCCCAAAAAATGAATATTTATAATGTTTAATGAATGTTTTTAAATATTTTATTTTCATCAAATTAATTCCAAATCATACCACATGTGTTTCCATAATATATTGGAAACATTGTCACATTGAGTGTTTTTTAATAAATTTCCACATTAATAAAAAATTTGATACAAAAAGATGAAAAATTAAACATTAATTACAACTATTTTGGCTTCTATAAATGTGACACCCTATGATTACAATTTTTGGAAAGTTTATTATATTTTCACTTATGGCTCCAAGCTAGGAATTTTAATTATTCAAAATAATTTTTGAAGGATCAACCTTGTCTAAGTGAAATGGGTTTTAAAGTTCTGAAAGGGTAAAACACACTTTAAAGCCCCCCAAAAATTGTAATCACAAGTATAATTTTTTTGTATTTTCTTTTTTGGCTAATGTATGGACATCAAATCTTGGATTTCTTGTTTTGTTTTAACTATATTTGATTAACTTCAAACCTAAAATAGTCAATTATTTTTTAAAATTCAACAAACATTAAAAATTTGAACATATGAAATATAGTTGTGACAAATGATATGCATCATAAAGTTTGAAAAATTGCACATATTATACTTCAAAACTAAGGTTGTGGGTGGAATTTTTGGATGAAATTTTGTATGGTGAATGGTATTGATATACATCAATTTAATTTAAGACCATTTTTTAATTTAAAGTTTTGAATGAAATTTGATTCAAAAAATGTGTTACTTGCATTTGTAACAATAAATGCATAATAATATCTTAATTTTAGGAAAAAACCATTACCATATGAAAGGCAAGGATATTTTATAGATGGGCATTGCATTATTATTATTATTATTTTTGTTTGGGAATGTTTCATGAACCATAAACATGAAGCCTCATGGTTGTTGAAAAATATAAATTATATAAATTATGTACATTCATTTTATCCAATTATCCTTTTCATTTAATCATTGGATTAAGAATAATTTTGATTCAAAGTGAACTTTGAGTTTCAAAATATTGTCATGCAAATTCTCAAGTTTTTTCCTTGTATTTAATATACCCAAAGGATGCCATGAAAATTTTAACTTACTTAATTTGATACTCATTATACATCACCTTTTTTGATGAAAAGTGTTTGACCCTTAGTGTGCTTTCACCCTAAAAACAAAGTCTACAATTAAATAAATCGCATATATACTCAAAACAAAATTGTTTCACATTGACCTATGGTTTGAATATTTTTGGTGACCCAAGTTTTTTCAAGTACATGTTTACAATTATCTTGTGCATTCAAAATGTGATTTGGAAGGGAAAATTGTGTTTGAATTGGTAGGATGATACAATGTCAAAATTTCTTTTAAAAAGGATATAAGAAAATTACATTTCATGAAGGGGAAACATTTATTTAAAATCCTTGGACATCATGTGTTTCAAAACTAGAAATACACATTTTAAATCAAATTGAAAAATTTCCAAATTTTGTATGTACATGGTTCCCATGGGGAGTTATAAAATTCATTATAATGAAGAGAGCGGTGTTCAAATCTAGTCACATTGAAGAATTGAATGTGAAATTGAGTCCATGGTTATATCATGTTCCAACTTTGATGTGGATGCATTAATTGGTTTCTTGTAAATGGCTTGTATAGTTGATGTGATTGAGAGGTGATCATGAATTGAGATTTCCTAACCTTATTGAAATCACACATGATCTTATTATCACAATGCAAGGAACTAAGGAGCACACCAAAGGTTCGAAAATGTTTTAATATAACACACCATATCAAGGACATATTAATTTCTTGTAAGTGGTGTGTAATTGACGTGACTAAAAGGTGAATGTGAAGTATCCTTATTTAATTTCATCTTGGAGCCTTGCATGATCTTGTTTGCATAGCACAAGGAACTAAAGATCACATTAGAGGCTTGAAAATCTTTTGTAACACATCGTATCAAAGAGCTACCTTTGACAACATTCGATAAGTTATTAGGAGCACATTCATACACACAAGAATTAAATGTATATAAGAGTTCCCTATATATTTAAATGTAAATTATTAACAAAAGTTCAAGCTAAACATATCAAAAGATTTTAGCTTCATCCATTGGACTTGGCAACAATAATAACATTTGGCTTAGTGTCTGGCAAATTTCCTAGATTTGAAACTAAACAAACAATATTCTCATTTACAAGATGAAAAATTTGTGGTTGGGGAGTTCACACATAATATTCAATGAAATATACTTAACTAAGTTATGACATAAAAATCATTATATTCTTGAAAGAAATTTTTTTAAAAATTATATTTTATATTTTGAAAACATGGGCGCAAATGGGATAACATGAACCAAATCCACCCCCTTGGGTAACTATTTATTGGGTGTTTATTTTGGAATGTTTTGAAGCAAAGTCTTTAAATTTTTCTAAAAAATCTTGAAATTTTTCATCACATTATTATGTTAATATGGTTTACATCAATTATTTGCTAAAAACATTTCATTTTCAAAAACATTCAATTCCATTTACAAGTTATTTTATTGTTTAAAATCATTGGTTATAGTGTTTTCAAAATGCTTTTGGGTATTTTTCATTCATTAGATTAATTTCAAATTTTTAGATTATATATACCAATACGTTGAAATAACATTATGTAATATCCATTTGGAGTTCTTTATTCTTTTTAAAAAATTTAAAAACATAAAACCAAACATTAAACTTACATTTGTTGTGGTACATGTTAGTGTGACAAGACCCACATACTTAGCACATACTTCACAAAAGTTCACATTATAAAAGGTAGATTTTAAAATATTACTTATATTTAAAAACTTCTACTAAAAACCTATTCTTATTATTTGAAATTTGATGCACTATAATGAAACAATTTTTTTGTGCAAAATTTTGTCAAAATGTGATTTTAAAAAAATACTACATTTGGACTTTGATTTAAGTTTAACGAACATTTAGGTTTTTACTATTTAATTTTTTTTTTAAAACTTGTTACCATTTAATGCAAAATACTTCTTAGGATGCTAACTTAAAATGACACAATGGGTGCAAACGGGATAACATGAATCGCACCTGCTTGCTTTTGACTACTTTTTAGGAGATATTCTTAAAATATTCTTGAAATATTCTTGATAAAGTCTTTTAAAAAAAATTTAAATTTTAAAAAAAAAATTCATATAATTTTATTACAGTTTATGTTAAAATTTTCGCAAAAATGTCATTTTCAAAAAAATTCAAATCCATTTACAAGTTTTTTACTACTTACAACCAAATGTTACAATGTTTGATGAAAGTTTTTGTTCATTTTTTATCCATTGGATTAATTTCAAATTAATTCACATGTTCTCATTATCTATTAAAGATACAACAATATAAACAAATATTACAATTTCAACATCAAATTAAATTACAACTTTAAAACATGAAAAATCGAGCTTGTTATGGAATGTGTTATTGTGATTTGACCCCAACATCAAAAAATTGAAAATAATATTATTATAGTGAAAAACTATCTTGTCTTTGACCATTCAAATGAACACATTCAATGGATAATAATTTGATGATAGACTTTGTTGAAATTCAAATTGATAAATAAAATAATAAAATTGTTTGATCTATTTTGGTTAGAATTCATTTCCATTAGGTGCAAATATGTTCAATGAAGCTAAAAACCATGTCAAAAGTGATGAAACTATATTACATATGGGCACAAATGCACCAGTCATGAATGTTACTTTAAAAAAGGATTACATGTCCTTTTGCCCAAAAATAATTTTTTCTTACAAATGAATTTTTGAAATTTTTTGTGCACAAATTCTTATAATAAATGCATATAATTGTTTAGATAGATGACATGTTTTTCTGTTTACATATTTGAATTAAATATCAATTTTAGAAAATGTGTTGATCTTTGTAAATTTAATGTTTCATTAAAAAAAATAATAACAATTTCAAATCATAACCAAAAATTGATTTATAAATTTTTACGTTTTCTTGTATAATAAACTAGAACTTTTTATAACACATCATGTACATTATACCCATTTATATGTGGTAAAAGACTTTTGAAAATTTTAAATTCTGAATCAATTTTGGAAAGTTCTTTGAATTTTTAAAGTTTTTGAATTTCACATATTTTAAAGTACAAATGTTTTTTGAATGTGGCTAATAGGTCTTCATATTTTTAATTTGTTTCCATCAATTTTTTAATTATTATATGAGTCCTTTTGATGTGATAGGTGTTCACTTTCAAAGGTCTTAAATCAAAACTTAAAATTTTATCAAATAGATTTTTGGTTTGAATTCCTTGACATTCATATGAATGAAAGAGGAACAACTTGCCATGATTGCCATGGTTTCAAATGGTAAAACATAAATATTTTTCCAATCTTGACTGTTTTTAAGGTCCATTTGACATCCTTTTTGGTTTGTTTTATTGTGACTACACATATATGTTTTTATTTTGACATTTTAAAATTATGTTAATCATTCTACGTTATGTTAAATAACTAACATGAGTGTTGAGGAATTCAAATTAAAAAATCATTAATTTTAACTTTGGGTTTTGGTTTTAGTAAAAGATTTTTGAACTTATTTAATAGTTCCACCAAAAACAATCAATTTTACAAAGGATTAAGGTGAAAAACTCTTTCAATAAAAAAAAGTGATGGTAAAAAAATTTAGATGATAGTAACCTACTACCCACATTCAATAAACACTCACAATCTAAAAGTTATGGAAATTCAAAGTATGTTTCAAAACTTCAAAATTTTGAAAGTCATTTATTACATGTAAATGAGGTGTAATGTACATGACATATAAAACAAAGTTGTAGTTTATAAAACAAAAACCTAAATTAATTAGCATATTTTGATATGAGGGTCCAACCACATTATAAGAAGGCACACCCACCCCTTTAGACCACTGTTTTTTTGTTGTTTTTTAAAAATATTCTTTAAATTTTTTAAATACTTCTTTAAAAAAAACATTGAAAATCTATAAAATTTTCTTGATACTATTATGTTATTTTTATTTTTTAAAATCCCAAAATACGTCAAAAACATATTTTCAAATTATATTTTTATGTCAAAACTGTTTTTAAGCAATGGTTACAAGTCCTTAAAAGTGTAAATTACGTATTTTTAACTCATTAGATTGATTTTAAACTTTTATGATATGTACATAATGTATTCACAATAAAATTTTATAAAAAATGATTTAAATCCAAAATTCAAAAAATTAAAGAGTGGTTATGATTGCTAATGGTACATGTTAGTATGATTGCACCCATGATTCAAAATTATGATGATTTTTCAAAACAAAACACCAAATCTAACAATATCTACACATATTGAAAATTTCATATTTAATCAACAATCATTAACACAAAACATGTAATATATTGGGGCAACTGTATGTATTGTTTTTAATAATAAGTTGCAAAAAAATTCATTCAAAAATTCATTCATATGAAAATGTGAAAATGGATTAAAAAAAAACTCACAATCCTTTTATAAAAAAATCTTATTGGCTCCTAAATTGAAGATATTTGCACCCCATTATCATGTTTAATTTTTGTACATTGTTGGTGATCCCATTTGTCCAAGT
>Ga0116229_10012837_pt1 | contig 11972 bp, 8 predicted proteins | sample S1TSphgellanicum_3_FD_87313 | JGI IMG/M metagenome (GOLD analysis project Ga0116229, IMG submission 87313) | Host-associated microbial communities from peat moss isolated from Minnesota, USA - S1T2_Fc - Sphagnum magellanicum MG | ecosystem: Host-associated > Plants > Peat moss > Unclassified... | reverse complement strand
TAATACGAATTAATAAACGGTTGGTATTCGAACACTGCCGGCTTACTGGCAGACGGATCGAGCAATCCAGAGGTCTGCGGGCCATTCTCGATGCTCGGTAGATAAGTGGGGGGCCGGCGAGCGTGGGCGGCGCGTTCGTACGCGGCTCCAAGCGCCAAGAGCGACGCTTCGCTCCACGCGCGTCCGATGAACGAGATGCCGACCGGCAAGCCGGTCACGTAACCCATCGGCACGGTGAGATGCGGATATCCGGCGATCGCCGGAAGCGAGCCGGCGCCGCCGGAAACGTCATCTCCGTCCACGACGTCGATTCGCGACGCGGGCCCGTAGCTAGGCGCGATCAGCGCGTCCAGGCGATTGCGCGTCATCAGGCGATCGATCCCCTCCTCACGACTGAACCGCCGGCAAGTCGAAAGCGCGTCGAGATACTTTGGATCGCTCGGGCCTTTGGTTTGGTTCGACTTTAAGAACGTGTCCTGACCGAAGAGCCGAAGTTCGCGCGCGTCGGCGCGGTTGAACGCGATCAGATCTGATAACGTGCGGGTTTTCACAGTGGACGGCGCCGACGCCAGGTAGGCGTTGATATCCGACTTGAAATCCGTCGACAAAACCGTGAACTCGGCGTCGCCGAGAGCGGCGTTGGGCCTGAAATCGGAAAGCTCGACGATTTGCGCGCCCTGGGCTCGAAGCAGCGCCACGGCTCGATCGAACACGGCGCTCGCGGCCGGGCCGACCGGGGGGACCGCGTAGCGCAGCACGCCAAGACGCTTGCCCCGCAGCGACGCGCCGCGTAACGCGAGAACGTAATCGCTTCTGTGAGCGTCGGCATCTCGCGTCGCCGGGTCTTTCGGATCCGAACCCGCGATCGCGCTCAGCAAGGCCGCAACGTCGGCGACGCTTCGGCCGAGCGGGCCGGGCGTATCCTGATCGTGCGAGAGCGGGACAACGTAAGTGCGCGACACGAGTCCTAAGGTCGGCTTGAGACCGACGAGACCATTGATGGCAGCTGGGCACGTAACCGAACCATCCGTTTCCGTCCCCACCCCGACAGCCGCAAGACTCGCTGCGATAGCGGAGCCGGTTCCCGACGAAGAACCGCACGCGGTCCGATCGAGCGCGTACGGGTTCTTCACCAGCCCGCCGACGCCCGACCAGCCGCTGATCGAGCTCGACGATCTGAAATTGGCCCACTCCGAGAGGTTGGTCTTGCCGAGAACGATCGCGCCGGCTTTCTTCAACCGCGCGACCAGCGGCGCGTCGCGATTCGTCACATTGCCTGCGAGCGCTTTCGATCCCGCGGTGGTCGCCGTTCCATCCGCCGATTCAATGTTATCCTTGATCAGCACGGGGATACCCTCGAGCGGACCGCGCACCCGTCCCTCGCCGCGAAACCGATCCGAGCGGCGCGCGTCGTCCAACGCGTGCGGATTGATCGCAATGACGCTGCGCAAGCGCGGCCCACGAACATCCAATGCATCGATGCGAGCCAGGTACGCTTGCGTCAATTCCTCCGCCGTCACTTTTCCGTGCGCGAGGTCCGCTTCAAGTTCGCGCACCGATTTCTCGGCGACTGAGTACGGCACAGGCGACGCGCCTTGTACCGCTTCCGCAGCGCCGTTCACGCCGGAGCTCAGCGCAAGGAAAAGCATCAACATTCCAGAGATCGGAAGGCCGATCCGGAGTACCCGCACGACATTTTTCATGTGACCCGCGTGTTCGAGTCGTCGCCGGATGATTCCGGCGTTACGATCTCTTCAGCTACGGGCTCACGCTTTGAGCGGCTCGCTTTCGATCGCTTGCGTACGTCCGCCCTTCAATAGGCCCGTGGCCGAGGCCGCCGTCGCGCAGGTAGCGCATGCCCTCGCGGAGCGCCGGCTCGACGTCGCGCAGGTAGATCTCGCGTTCGTCGCCCGTCGTCTCGCCCTATCGTCTGATGCTCTTATGGACTCAGACCTTCGCAACGCGCCGCCACCGTGAGTCGCGCATCGAATGCGAGCAGCGAGAGTTCGGGGAGGTCTGCCTTCAGCTCTTTGGCCGCGGCCAAGTGCCACAAGTCTGCACCGCGCAGCGGCCACGCCTTCGCAAGACTGCGCACCGCGTTCCAACCCGGTACGACGTTGACGCGTCGCCAAGGCCCGGTCTCGAGAACTTCCCGTGCGGCGTCGGCTAACACGGTTGCCACGGCGCGTTCGCGCTCGAGGCGCGCGATCACGGCGTGCGCCTCGGCCCAGGCTAAGGATGACAGCAGGTGTGTGCCCGCGGCGCGCGAGTGCGCTAGCGCGCGTTCGCTGTGTTCGTCACGGAACAATGCCGACAGCACGGCGGACGTGTCCCAGTACGTGACGACATGGGCGTCGCCGCTCACGAATCGCGACTCTCGTCCAACATGCGTCGCGCCAGGCCCGGCTCCAGACGCAGCGGCGGCGGAACGGACCGGGGTATGTTTTGGATGCGCTCGATCAGGCCGGACTGCTCGAGCGCTCGCACGCGTTCTTCGACTGGCGCGAGCGTCGCACTCATTGGAACGATGCGGGCGACCGGCTTCCCACGCTCGGTAATCGTCCACTCGTGCCCGCGTTGAACGTCCGCCAGGAGTTCGCTCAGACGGGCTTTCGCGTCGCGGATGCCCATCGTGCGGCGTCGCTGTGCCTTCCCAGTCGAAGTGGTTCCCATGACTACATCGTAATGTAGTTCTGGTAGTTTCGTCAAGAACGGTAGGAACGCTCCGAGCCTCAGCCATCGCCTCGAGGCTCTTATATCACGTCAGTCTGCTCCGACTCGATTGCGAGTAATTGTCGACTAGGTTGCCGGGTTTGTTTCCGCGGGAAATCAACCGTGGGCCAGGCTTGCCTGGCCGTAGATGAATTCGCGTCGCGGCGCCGGCTCGCCGAGGGTCATGTGACGCAGGAGTCGCGTGCGATGGAAACCTTCGCGGCGCAGCATCTTGCCGGCGGCCACGTTGCAGCCGGGTACGAAGGCGCGCAGCGGCTCGCGGTGTCCGGCGATGCACGTCGCTAAGATTTGCTCGGCGCTCGCCTCGGAGCCGGCAACCCACGGCCCGATGACCGTGCCACGAAGGAACGCGAAACCATCCGGCTCGCAGACGAGCTTCGCGCCGCCGATTCCCAGCAAGGCTTTGAGCACGCCGTCGCGCCGCCAGCCGACCAAAGCGCGCTCGACGGCCAATGCCGCGTCGACTTGCTCCGGCGGGGGCCGGCCGTCGTCGGCCGCCACGAACTCCGTGCCGGTACGCTCGAAAATCTGCGTCACGTCGGTTTGCTCGAAGCCGAATTCCCGATAAAGCGGCGCGCCGGATTCGGTCGCATCGAGCGCGAGCGCGGTCACCCCGGCGCGCTCGCAGCGGCCCAGCAATTCGTGCATCAACGCGCGCCCGACGCCGCGACGCCGCAGCGCCGGATCGACCGCCATCGAGCCCACGTACGCAATCTCCCCGTAGTTGGCGAGCAAGACGACGCCTGCGAGGGCGCCATCGAAGTCGGCCAAGATGATGTCCTCTGGCGCGGCGATCAGTTGCGCGCGAGTGGACGAAGACAGCGGGGCGCCGTACGCGGCCGCGATGATCCGCGCCAGACCATCGAGATCTTCGGGAGCGAAGCTGCGCGCTGCAATGGCCACGACGGCGGTTTCAGCGCTACGGACCCCCATCCCGTCGGTTGTCGCCGGCCGCGCCCAGACTCGCGGCGGCATCCAAAGCCGCGATGGCTTCCTGGACCGACTTGAACACGTGATCGTGGCCGAGCGCCGCGATGAGGCCCGAGCGCTGCGCGGCCTGTTGCGCGTGCGGGACGATGAGGCGGGCGAGCGCGACGTCGGTGCCGCGCGAACGCAACTCGGCGATCGTCGCTTGCAATTTCTGTGAACCCGTGTAGTCGATGTCGGAGATCGCGCTACCCTCGATGACCAGGAGCTTCACCGGGGCTTTGGCTTTGGTCGCACAGGCCTTGATCCGCCCGGCGATGTCTTCCGCGTTGGTGAAGTTGACCGGCGCGGCCGGCTCGAACACGACGATGCCGGGCACGTCGACCACGTCGCGTTCGCCGGTGGGCGGCCACCAAATTGTCGTTCCGCGTACTTGGAAGAGCTGCGTCGACGCCGGCCACATCACGAGCGACACGCCGTGCGCGAGCGATAACATGATCGCTAGCAACATGCCGGTTTGGATCGGTAAGACGATAACTAGTAGCGCGCCCACGATGACCAGGCCGATCTCGCGCCGGCTGTAGCGCGCGATCTTCACCATGTCGCGCAGCCGGAAGATGCGCAGGCCGACGAAGATCAAGACCCCGGCGAGCGCGCCGTCGGGCACGAACGCGGCGAATTTCGCGAAGAAGGCGACGACGACGACGATCGCGGCAACCGCAACGAGACCGCTCGCTTGTGAGCGGCCACCGGCGCCTTGCACGACGGCGGTGCGCGGCGGGCTCGCATTCACGGGAAACGCGCCGCACAGCGCCGCGATCATGCTGCCCGCTCCGATCGCCGTGAAGTCGGGGCTGACGTCGTCGTCGGCGTCCGCTTGTGAGGGAAATGAACGCACGACCACCGACGTCTGCAACGTGCAGACGGCCGCGACGATGAGCGCCAGCGGCACGAGCGCCGTCAATTCGCCGATGCCGATGACGGCCGGGAAATGCACGTGCGGCAGGCCCGCGGGGACGGCACCGATCACCGCCACGCCGCGCTCGCGTAAACGGAAGACCGCGACCGCGACTGCGGCGCCGATCAAGCCCACGAGGGCACCGGGAATCCGCTCGCTGATTCGTGCCGCGAGGATCGTCACGACGAGCACGCCGATTCCGAGGGCGCACGAATATGGATTAGCCTCCGCGACGTGCGTTGCGACGTGGAAAAGTCCGAACAACAGCGGCCCCCTCGCACTCGCGATTCCAAGTAACGACGGCAGCTGACCGATGATGATGTGGGCCGAGATACCGGCTAAGACGCCCGTCGTGACCGGAATCGACAGCAGGTCCGCGATCCACCCGAAGCGCCCGACGCCGATCGCGATCAGGATCGCGCCGACGGCCAGTGCGAGGATCGCGGCTAAGCCGTGAAATGCGTCGCCGCCGAACGCGGCAAGCGCACCCAGTGAGGCCGCGAAGATCGGCGCGACCGTCGAGTCGGCGCCGGCCGAGAGGAACCGGTTCGCGCCCAAGACCGCGAAGGCGAGCGTGCCCGCGCCGAACGCATAGAGGCCCGCCTCCACGGGAAAGCCCGCGAGCTTCGCCGTGGCAAGCTGCTCGGGAATGGCGATCGCCGCGAGCATGATCCCGGCGATCAGATCGCCGCTCAGCCACGCCGTGCGATAGCCCCGAAATGAGGCGAAGAGCGTAATCCCCGGCACGAGGCACGTTTTCCGCGCACAGGGGCACTATCCGTTTTGTCGCAACAGGTCAGCCATGCCGATTGCCACCCGTCCTCAACTTCCCGTCCTCGACCTCGAAGGTCCGCCGCTCGGAGTCCAGCGATTGTATGCCTTAGCCTTCGATCTCGTCGTCGAGCAGCTTCGAACGCATTACTCGGCGACCTCGCCCAACAACGCCTATGCGGACGTTCGAGCCATTCTCGAGGAAGAGGGCTTCGCCTGGCGCCAGGGCAGCGTCTATTTCGGCGATCCCGCGCGGGTCGACGCGGTGACGTGCGTGCTTGCCGCGCAGCGATTGGCAGCGGACCTGCCTTGGTTCGGCCAGTGCGTGCGCGACATCCGCATGCTGCGGATCGAGGAGAACAACGATCTTGGGCCGGCTATTGCCGGGTCGCGATGACGACTGGACGCGCGATGACCTTACCCGTAACGTTTGCAGATGTCGAAGCCGCCGCCGAGCGGATCGCCGAGTTCGTCGTTCGCACGCCTGCGCTACCGGCGACGGCGCTCTCGGAGAAGACGGGCGCGAACGTGACGCTCAAGCTCGAGACGCGCCAGCGCACATCGTCGTTCAAGGATCGCGGCGCCGTCAATCGCCTTTTGCAGCTCACGGTGTCGGAGCGCGAGCGCGGCGTCATCGCGATGTCGGCGGGCAACCACGCGCAGGCGGTAGCGTATCAGGCGACGCGGCTCGGCATCCCGGCTACGATCGTGATGCCGGAGAATACGCCCTTCACCAAAGTGCGCCGGACGCAAGCCTTCGGCGCGCGCGTCGTGCTGGCGGGTGAAGGCCTCGCCGAGGCCGGTGACCGCGCGCGCGAACTGGCCGAGGAGCTGGGGCTCACGATGGTCCACCCCTACGACGACGCGCGCATCGTCGCCGGACAGGGCACGCTCGGCCTCGAGCTCTTGCGCGACGTGCCCGACCTCGACGTTCTGCTCGTGCCGATCGGCGGCGGCGGGCTGATCTCCGGCGTCGCGCTCGCGGCCAAACATCTCAAGCCGTCGCTGCAGATCGTCGGCGTGCAGACGCAACTCTATCCGTCGTATTATCAGATCACGCACGGCTTACCAGTGGAGCACGGCGGCCAGACGATCGCCGAAGGCATCGCCGTGAAATCGGTCGGCGAGATTCCGCTAACGATCGCCCGTGAGTTGGTCGACGACGTGGTGCTCGTTTCCGAACAGTCGCTCGAACGCGCGATCCATCTCTTCATCGAGGAGGAGAAGCTGGTAACGGAAGGCGCCGGCGCCGCGCCGTTGGCCGCGCTCATCGACGACGTGCCGCGCTTCGCCGGCCGCAACGTCGGGTTGATCGTCTGCGGCGGCAACATCGACACGGGCCTACTCTCAAACGTGATTTCACGCGTGCGCTTGCGGGAAGGGCGCGTCGTGCGGATGCGGGTCGAGATCGACGATAAGCCCGGCGTGCTCGCGCACGTCGCGCGCCTGATCGGCGAGTGCGGCGCCAACATCCTCGACGTGACGCACCAGCGGCTCTTCCACGACGTCCCCTCGAAGAACGCGGACCTCGACATCACCTTCGAAACCCGCTCGCCCGCCGACGTCGACCTGATCATCGAAAAGCTGCACGCCGCCCGCTATACGACGAGCGTCCTGGAGACGACGGCCCGTTCGGTGATATAAGGGCTAATCGCGGCTCGGGACAGCTGCAATCAGCCGGAGGATAGGGGCCCGGAGGTGAGCGAATCCACGGTTTTGGCAATTTGTCTTCGCGGAAGGTCAGGTAATCGGATGCGAATCGCGCGTTGCGGTGGTTTGGCCGGCTTAGCAATTGCTCTTATCGCGCCGCCATCGGCAGCGACGAACATCAATCCCCCAGCCGGCCTGCGAGTCCCGGCACAGCGCGCGAATCGCAGCCTCGTACCGCGCTCCGCAAGCCGCCGCCCCGCGTTTGCTGTGCAACCTACAGGTTGTGCGAGCGACTCGGGAGCGGGCGAGTATTTCATCGGAGTCGGGACCAGTAACGTCGCGGGTGCCGATTCTAGTGCCGTTCTCGGTGGCGACAACAACGAGTCGTGCTCCGTCCAGTCGACAATAGGCGGTGGCGCTTTTAATGTCGTGTCGGTAAGCGCCGCACCTCTTGAAGCATTTATCGGAGCCGGATATGGTAATGCCGTTACCGGCATTGTCGGCTTCGTTGGCTCAGGCCAAGGCAACGAGTCCTCAGGCTACGCTTCGTTCGTCGGCGGCGGTAGCTTCAACCTCGCGGAGGCGCCCGGTTCCTTTGTCGGCGCGGGCGGCTACGACGACTCGTTATTCAATACGAATGTGGGGGGCGATAACGTCGCGAACGGCATCGATTCGTTTGTAGGAGCGGGCGATCTAAACCATATTTCGAGCACCGGGAATGGCTCGTTTATCGGTGGCGGCGGCTACAACTTCGCGTCGGGCGGGGCGGCGACCCCCAACAATCAAATCTCGGGGGCCGATTCGTTCATCGGCGCCGGCGACAACAACTCGATCTCGTCCGCGGCCAGCTCTGCGGCGATTGTCGGGGGAAATCATAACGAGACGACCGCACAGTCCGCGTTCGTTGGTGCGGGAGGGTACAATAATGCCACCGGCCAGGGCTCATTGGTCGGGGCCGGGTTCGGGAACAGCGCTGGCGGCTCGGGGTCGTTCATTGGCGCCGGCGGTAGCATCTTTACCGGCAGTAGCGTGACGGGAATGGATTCGTTCCTCGGCGCGGGCGACCAGAACACCGTCGGTGGTAACGAGGCCTTCGTCGGCGGCGGCCAGAGCAATAGCATAGGTGTGGCGGCAACGTACGGCGTTGTGGGTGGCGGGAAATACAATAACGCGACGGGCGCCACGTCTACGATCGGCGGCGGCGCCTATAATTCCGCAACCGGCACGCACGCAACCGTCCCCGGCGGCTACGAGAACGAGGCGGAGGCGCAGGACAGCTTCGCGGCGGGATACCAAGCGAAGGCGCGCAATACCGGCGCCTTCGTGTGGAGCGATGATGCCAGCAGTACGCTCGTGCAGTCGACGAAGAACGATCAGTTCATGACGCGCGCCTCGGGAGGGTACGTTTTCTACTCCGACACGGCGGGCGACGGCGCCACACTCGCCGCCGGCTCGGGGGCGTGGGCCAGCTTGAGCGACCGCGCGAGAAAGTCGAACATCGTGCCGCTCGACGACGCCGCCGTGCTCGATAAAGTGGCCGCCTTGCCGGTCAGTGAGTGGAGCTATACCGCAGAACGTGGCGTGCGGCACGTCGGCCCGATGGCGCAAGACTTCTACGCGGCTTTCAAGGTCGGCGAAGACGACCGCCACATCACGTCGATCGACGAAGATGGCGTGGCCCTCGCGGCGATCAAGGCGCTGCACGCAGAGAACGCCCGACTACACGATGAGAACCAGGGTTTGCGCAAGGAACTCGAGGCGGGCAACGCACAGCTGCGTGCGCGGCTCGTGATCCTCGAAGCGAAGCTGGATCGCCTCGCGTCACGCGGCGATCGATAAGACAGGGCCGCGGACCACGGCCGGCGCAATGGCGCCCGCCGCGAACTCTACGCATCGCGAGCATCGACGAAGACGGCGTGGCCCTGGCAGCGATCAAGGATCTCCATGCGGAAAATCGCGAACGCGTGCGCGCGACGGTCACAATGAGGCCCTTGGAACGGCGCGAAACGACGGCAAAACGGTCCGTGCTACAATTATGGCCACAATAGGTGAGCGCCGCGCTCCGCGGACGTCTTGAGCGGAGCGGCGCGCTCGCTTTCAGAAAGGTTACTCCTGTGATTCGGTTTCTCTCGGTGGCCATTATCGGCGTCGCCGGATTTGGAAGTCTGCTCGTTTCCGCTTCGTCCGGTGCCGCGAGCGCGAATTCGTCGGCGGCGACGAATCCGAATCATAGCCTCGCCCCGCGCTCGGCGAGCCGCCGCCCTTCGTATGCGGTGAGCCCGAACTACTGCACCTCGGACTACTCAATTGCAGGACAATATTTCGTCGGTGTCGCGTCAGTAAACTACGCGTCCGCCGTGGCCAGTGCCGTCCTCGCGGGTGATGAAAACTCGGCTTGTAGCGTGTACTCGGCAATCGGCGGCGGACAAGGTAACGTTGCGAGCGGCGCAGATGCCGCCGACTTCTCTTTCATCGGGGGCGGGGGCTTCAACGCCATCACCGGTCGGTACGCATTCATTGGGTCCGGTTATTTCAACGAGTCCTACGGAGGGTATTCGTTCGTAGGCGCGGGCGAGAATAATTTCGGCGGCGGCCCCGGATCCTTTGTCGGCGCGGGCGGTGCCGAATATGGAACTTTCAGTTCTACACAGGTTGAGAATAACGTCGCAAACGGCTTCGATTCTTTCGTCGGCGCCGGCGATCTGAACCAGATTTCGACTACCGGCAACGGCTCGTTCATCGGAGGCGGTGGCTACGCGTACGCGTCGGGCAAGGGTTCGACCGCGAACAATCAGATCTCGGGTGTCGATTCGTTCATCGGCGCCGGGGACAAAAATAACGTCACGGGGTCTGAGTCGTTCGTCGGCGCCGGCGAGGGCAACAGCGCCTCGGGGACCGCCTCCATCGTCGCCGGCGGCGCGTACAGCTCGGCGCGCGGGGCGTACGCGACGATACCCGGCGGCTACGAGAACGCCGCCGACGGTACCGGCAGCTTTGCCGCTGGAACGCTCGCCAAAGCCCGCAACCTCGGTGTATTCGTATGGAACGACAACTCGAGCAGTTACGCGCTGCAGTCGTCGGCGAACTATCAGTTCCTCGCGCGCGCCTCCGGCGGATTCTATCTCTACTCCAACAGCGCGGGCAACGTCGGCGTCAAACTCTCACCGAATTCCGGGGCGTGGGCCAGCGCCAGCGATCGCAACTTGAAGTCCAACGTCGTGGCGCTCGACGACGCCGCCGTGCTCGCGAAGGTCGCGGCGCTGCCGGTCACCGAGTGGAGTTACACCGCCGAACGCGGCGTACGGCACGTCGGGCCCATGGCTCAAGATTTCTACGCGGCGTTCGGCGTCGGTGAGGACGACCGCCACATCACGAGCATCGACGAAGACGGCGTGGCGCTTTCGGCGATCAAGGCACTGCACGCGGAAAACGACCGGTTGCGCATTGCGAATGCGCGGCTGAGCAAGAGAGTAGAAGCGAACGATGCGCGTTTCAATGCAAGGCTCGCGCTGCTTGAGGCGAAGCTTGACCGGCTTGCCCGGCCGCAGGTTGCGGGCCTAGATCGTAGCGAACGTTCGCAAGGCGGTTCGTAGAGAGCCGCCTGCATTATTGTTATTCATCTTCGTGGAATGTGGGGTACTCGGATGCGAATCGCATTTGCTGCCGGTTCAACCGCTTTAGCACTTGTCCTTATCGCGCCGTCGCCGGCGGCGACGAACGCGAATCCGTCCACCGTTCTCGTGGTCCCGGCGCAGCGCGCGAATCACAGCCTAGTTACGCGTCCATTGATTCGCCGTCGTCCTTCGTACATGCCAACACCGACGGGATGTATGAGCGACTACGCGAGCGCTGGCCAGTATTTCGTCGCCACCGCGGGCAGCTCCGACTACGCGGACAGCCAATGGGCCGCCGTCCTCGGCGGTTCGGCAAATGAGGCTTGCTCCTCATCGACGATCGGCGGCGGATTCTCGAACGTTATCAGCATCGATAATTTCCCCAACCAAAGCGACGACTCATTCATCGGAGGCGGATTACTCAATGCCGTCACCAACTTGTCGGCCTTCGTCGGAGCCGGTCAATATAACGAGTCTTCGGGATACGGGTCATTCGTCGGCGCTGGTGAAGACAACGTCGCGGGAGGAGGAGGATCTTTTATCGGCGCGGGCGGCGCGGGATGGAACAACCGCTATGGCATTTCGGCCCCAGGACCCGCTAACTCCGCCTACGGTACGGACTCGTTCGTGGGCGGAGGCGACCTCAACCAGATCTCGAGCGCAGGGAACGGCTCGTTCATCGGTGGCGGCGGCTATAACTGGGCGACTACCGCCCAATCCCCCACGGTAAACAACCAGATCTCGGCGGTCGATTCGTTCATCGGCGCCGGGGACAATAACAATGTTGCCGGAGGCTACGGCGTCGTCGGCGGCGGCTACAATAACTCGATTTCGTCTGCGGCTGCGTCCTCCGCGGTCGTCGGGGGCAACCATAATCAGACGACTGCGCAGTCCGCGTTCGTTGGCGCGGGAGGTTATAACCAAGCCACCGGTGCCGGCTCGTTCGTCGGGGCCGGTTTCGGCGCAATTGTTGGGGGTTCGGGGTCGTTCATAGGCGGCGGTGGCAGCATCGCAAGCGGCAACAGCGTGGCGGGAATGGATTCGTTCGTCGGCGCGGGCGACCAGAACACCCTCAGTGGAAACGAGTCGGTCATCGGCGGAGGTCAGAGCAATAGTATCGGTACCGCGGGGACGTACGCAGCGGTGGGCGGCGGGAAATACAATAACGCGACGGGCGCCTCGGCCACGGTCGGCGGCGGAGCTTATAATGTCGCAACCGGCACACACGCAACCGTCCCCGGCGGCTACGAGAACGAGGCGGAGGCGCAGGACAGCTTCGCGGCGGGATACCAAGCGAAGGCGCGCAACACCGGCGCGTT